>Ga0116143_10000089_pt1 | contig 121012 bp, 109 predicted proteins | sample AD_UKC034_MetaG_FD_89745 | JGI IMG/M metagenome (GOLD analysis project Ga0116143, IMG submission 89745) | Active sludge microbial communities of municipal wastewater-treating anaerobic digesters from USA - AD_UKC034_MetaG | ecosystem: Engineered > Bioreactor > Anaerobic > Digestate | place... | reverse complement strand
ACCCTTGCTCGGGCCACACGGTGCATCGAGCCTCCCGATTGCGCCGGTTGCTTCGTCAATCGCTTCTTGGACCGAGTCCGGTCCTCCGGCCGCCGCGAAGCGAATGCTTCACAGGCTCTGAGGTCGGCATCGACGAGATGGTGGGCGACGCGTTCGGCCTCGGTCGGCGACGAGCCGCTGCGCTCGACCAGGGTCCGAACCAGCCGCCGCAGCCCCTGAGCCTGCACCACCGCTGCCGGCGGTGCGGCCTCCGCGTGCGGATGGCGGCGGATCGGCCGCGAATCCTGGCGCGGTTCCGGGCCCCGCACCTTCGCCGGTGGCTGAGCCGCGGCCTGCCCTTGGCTGCGCGGGCGATCGGGGCGATCGGGGCGATCGGGGTGATCGGGCCGTGCCTGTGCTTCGGCGGGCGGGTGGGTCGCCATCCGGGCGGCGGCCTCCGCGCGGGCCAGTGCGAGCTGGGCGTCGAGCGCCTGCGGCGTGATGCCCTTGAGCGCGCAGAAGTTCGACTTCGCCAGCGGGCTGCTCTCGAAGGCACGCAGGAGCTGCGCGCGCTCGCGTCGCGCGGCCTCGTCGGCCGAGGCTGGCGTTGTCGTCGGCCGGCGCTCGGGTGCGCGCGCCGGCCGCGCTTCCCGCGCTGCCGTGCGTGGCCCGGCTCCCGCCTGGCGCATCTGCGCCTCGCGCTCCTGGCGCCGTGCGCGGCGGCGCTCGACTTCCTGTGCCGCGGCCTCACGGTGCTCGGCGGCGACTTCGCCTGCGGGCTGGCCGTCGAGGTCCAGCCGCTTCCCCTGCTGCGTGAGCGCGATCAGGTAGCCCGTCCCTGTGGTGTGGCGATGCAGGAAGGCCGAAAGCGCCGCGCGCGTGAAGACGCCGGGCGCACGCTCCTGGATGTCGGCCTGGATGCGCAGCTTCAGCGGCTTGGGCGGGCCGTCGAAGAGCGCCGGAAAGCGCGCCTTCAGCTCCGCGGCGCAGGCCGTCGTGTCCACCGGCGCACCGCGCTTGTCGCCGCGGCGCGCGCCCTGCCGCCCCTGCCGCCGCTGCGGATCGGGTGCAGCGGGCGGCTGCGCATCGGGCAAGGGCGCGGCCGGCGCGGGGTCGGGTTCATTCGCCGCGGGCGTCGGCGTCACCGCGTCGGGCGAAGAGGGCGTTTCGTTGGGCATGGGGCTCTCGTGCACGGCGGCTCGGGTCGCGGCGAATTCGAGGTTCGATCGCCAGGCGCGATCGTGGAGCGCGATTGTCTCCTGCCGGCGTCGCCGCGGCGAAGCGTTTCGGCGGCGACCGGGCTTGCAGCCAGCGCCGCACGCGACGTGCGGAACGCGTGTACGCCTCGTCGAAGAGGCGCTGCAGCACGCGCTCCTCGCTCGGGTCGGATCGCTTCAGCTCGCGTCCCTGACCTCCGCGCCTGCCGCACCGGACTGGGTGGCGGCGACCGCGCCCTCGCGCGCGGCCTCGGTGGTGAACATCGGGCTGGTGCCGACCACCTGCCCGTTGGCCGCCTTCAGGTTGAAGTAGAAGCGGCCGTCGCTGGCCGTCTTGCGCTCGCAGCGCTCGGGCAGTGCCGCGTTCGTCTGCACCGACGCGATGCCCTGCTGCGCCGAGGACTTGGCCTCGTAGGCTTCGCTGCTGAGCAGGGTGCCGCCGTCGTTCCTGAGTGCGAATCGAAATTTTCCGTCGCTGCTCTTTGTGAGGTCGAACCAGGTCGCCATCGGAAGGGTCTCCTTGCGGGTGGGGTGGAACCGGATCGGGTCCGGTACGCCATCGTACGCAAGTGTGCTTCGTTGATGGCCGTCAACGTGGTCGTCGCGATCCGATGCCGCAATGACGGCGGACACCCGGGCGGGCCGAGGCTGCCGTAAGGTCCCTGGCAGTTCGACGGGCTCCAATGGCGGACACGAAACCGGGGGAGGCCGAGGGAGGGCGCTTGCTGGAGTGCGCATCCGCGCAGTGTCGATGAGCCACGAATTCGATCCCTGGCGCAGCATGACCACCGCGGCCGACGTGGTGGCGATGTCGCACGCGACGCCCGAGCGTCTGGCCGCCGCGCAGGCCCGGCGCTTGACGGCGCTGCTGGCGGCCGCGCGCCGTGCGCCCTTGCATGCCGCGCGCCTGGCCGCGCTGCCCGACGACGCGCCGCTTGCGGACTTGCCGGCGATGGACAAGGCGCTGTTGATGGCGCGCTTCGACGACGCGCTCACCGAGGGCGACGTCGACCTCGCCAGCGCGCGCGCCTTCGTGCGCGACCCGGCGCGCGTGGGTTGGCCGATGAACGGGCGCTACGCGGTGTGGGAAAGCTCGGGCAGCAGCGGCAATCCGGGACTCTTCGTGCACGACCCCGCGGCGCTGGCGGTATACGACGCGCTCGAGGCGCTGCGCCCGGGCTGGACCGACCCGCGCGCAAGCTGGATGGGTGTGGCGCCCGGCGCGCGCATGGCCTTCGTCGGCGCGATCGACGGCCACTTCGCGAGCTTTGCCTCGGTGCAGCGCCTGCGCCGCCTGAATCCCTGGATGGCGCCGATGCTGCGCAGCTTCTCGATCCTGCAGCCCTTGCCCGACCTGCTCGCACAGCTCGACGCCTGGCAGCCCACGCGTCTGGCGACTTACCCGACGGCGGCGGCGCTGCTGGCCTCCTGCCAGCGCCAGGGCTTGATGCGCCTGCGCCTGTCGCAGCTGATGACCGGCGGCGAGACGCTGGGTGCGGCGCAGCGCGAGGCCATCGCCAGCGCCTTCGGCTGCCCGGTGCGCAACAGCTACGGCGCCTCGGAGTTCCTGACGATTGCCGCCGAATGCGCGCACGAGGCATTGCACGTCAACGCCGACTGGGTCATCCTCGAAGCGGTGGACGCCGGGCTGCAGCCGGTGCCCGAAGGCGAGCTCTCGCACACGACCTTGCTGACGAACCTCGCCAACCACGTGCAGCCGCTGCTGCGCTACGACCTCGGCGACCGCGTGCGCTTCGTCCCCGGGCGCTGCGCCTGCGGCAGCCGCTTGCCGGTGATCGAGGTCGAGGGTCGGCAGGACGACGCGCTGCACCTGCGTGGCGCGCGCGGACAGTGGGTGACGCTGCTGCCGATGGCGCTCTCCACCGTGCTCGAAGACGAAGCGGGCGTGTTCGACTTCCAGCTCTGCCAGCACGACGCGCGCACCCTCGTGCTGCGCCTGGGCGCCGGCGAACAAGCGGACTGCTGGGCGCGCTGCAGCGAGGTGCTTCGGCGCTATGCGATGCAACAGGGCGCGGATGCGCTGCGCCTGCGCCACGATCCCGATACGCCGCCACAGCGCGGGCGCAGCGGCAAGGTGCAGCGCGTGGTGGCGCACGCGGGCATCAAGCCCGGCAGCGCCGAGCGCCCCTTGCGTCGCCGCAGGGGCGCCGCCGGGTGAAGCGGGGCGGCGGACCGTCTCAGCGCTCGAAGAACTCGTCCCACTCGAGCTCGTTCCACCACTCGGCCTCGAGCCCGTCGCAGGTCTCGCCGTGGGCGCGGCACATGAAGCAGCCGTCGCCGCGCGCGAGCACCGCGTCCTCGATCGGCGGGTAGCGCAGCAGCAGCGCCGCCGCGTCTTCGCGCGCGGCGGCCTCCGATTCGCGCATCGCCCGGTCCGGCAGCTCGTGGACGCCGTGGCGACCCAGCCGCAGAGCGCCCTCGACGTAAAGGACGGAGTTCTCGGCGTCGATATGCCGCCACAGCGCGCGCGTGTAGCGCACGGCCAGCGCGTGCAGACGGGCGTGATCCTCCACGGACGGCACACCCTGTTCGAGGAGCGGCGTCATCGCGCGCAGCCAGCCCTCCATCTCGGCGTGCTCCTGCAGGATGGCGAACACGGGTCCGCGCTCGCGCGGCAGCTCGGCCTGCGTGACCAGCGCTTCGAGCAGAACCTCCTCCTCGCGCTCATGATGGAACTGCCCGACGAAGGTGGTGAGGAAGGCCAGGTAGCGCGCGCCGTCGGCCCCATTCGCGCGGCCCTCCGCGAGCGCATCGACGTAGGCCCGAAGCGACCCGAGCACCGCATCGATCAGGGCGTGTTCTTCCTGCAAGGCGTCGATCAGCTTCATGCCTGCTCGCTTCCATGGAATGCCGCGGGGGCGGGCTCCGGCGGCCGGCGCGCCAGCAGGCTCGCGGCCAGGTTCTCGTAGCCCTGCGCGGCGTGCAGCAATTGGGCGTCGCCCTGCGGCGGCCCGATGAGCTGCAGGCCGCAGGGCCAGCGGCCGTTGGCGTGAAAGCCCGCCGGCAGGCTGATCGCCGGCAGCCCGGCGAAGGTGGCGTAGAGCGTGACCTCCATCCACTGATGGTAGGTCTGCATCGCGCGCCCGCCGAGGGTGCGCGGCCAGGCCTGTTCGAGGGGAAAGGGCCAGCACTGCGTCACCGGCAGCGCCAGCAGGTCGAAGCGCGTGAAGAGCGCGCGCATGTGCTCGTAGTAGCGGCTGCGCAGCGCCGCGGCCTGCATGAAGTCGGCGTTGGAGAGGCCGCCGGCCTGGTCCAGCTCCCACAGCGCCTCGGGCTTGACCTGCGCGCGCGTGGCCCCGGGCTGCGCCAGCGCCGCGGCCACGCCGGGCGCCACCAGCGCGCGCCGCCACAGCAGCCAGGCCTGCCAGAGCGCGTCGAGGTCGAAGTCCAGCGTCGTCGGCTCGACGAGGGCGCCATCGCCCTCCATGCGGCGCAGCGCCGCGGCGCAGACGTCGAGGATGCCGTCCTCCATCGCCAGGTGGCCGCCGAGGTCGGCGAGCCAGCCGATGCGCAGCCCGCGCAGCGAGGCGTCGGCAGGCGGCACGAAGTCGCGCGCGGCCTCGTGCAGCGACAGCGGCGCGCGCGCGTCGAAGCCGGCCTGCGTCGAGAGCAGCCGCGCCACGTCGCGCACGCTGCGCCCCATCGGGCCGTCGGTGGCGAGCTGGCTGACGAAGAGCTCGGGCCGCGGCCAGCCCGGCACGCGGCCCTGGCTCGGGCGCAGGCCGATGACGTGGCTCCAGGCCGCCGGATTGCGCAGCGAGCCCATGAAGTCCGAGCCGTCGGCCAGCGGCAGCATGCGCAGCGCCAGCGCCACCGCGGCGCCGCCGCTGCTGCCGCCGCAGGTGACGGTCTCGTCCCAGGCGTTGGGCGTGCGGCCGAAGAGCGGGTTGTAGGTGTTCGAGCCGAGGCCGAACTCGGGCATGTTGGTCTTGCCGATGACGATGCAGCCCGCGGCCTTCATGCGCTGCACGTAGAGGCTGTCGACCGCGGGCAGCGCCTGCGCCAGCAGCGGCGAGCCGAAGGTGGTCGGGAAGCCCAGGGCCTGCCCGGTGTCCTTGATCGCCTGCGGGATGCCGTGCAGCCAGCCCATCGATTCGCCGCGCGCGAGCTGCGCGTCGCGCGCATCGGCCTGCTGCAGCAACCGCTCCGCCGGTGCCAGGTTGACGATGGCGTTGGCCCTGGGGTTGAGCGCGTCGATGCGGGCGAGGAAGGCGCTCATCACCTCGCGGCACGAGGCCTGCCGGGTGTGGATGAGCTCGCTGAGGGCGTGGGCGTCGAGGTCGGTGAGCTTCATGCGCGCGTTCGCTTGGCTGGGCCCGATGATGCCAGCGCGCCTGCTGTGCTGGCGCGTCGACCATGGCCGCTGGCCTGGTGCTCTTTCGCGTCGATCCCTAGCCCGCGTCGCCCGCCCGCGCGGCCGGCGCGCGGTGCGGCATCGGCAGCGGGCCGGCGGCCTGCTCCCACTGCGCGGCCAGGCGCAGCAGAAGCGCGTCTTCGCCGAGTGCGGCCGAGAGCATGGCGCCGATGGGCAGGCCGCCGCTGCCCAGGCCCGCAGGCAGGCTGATCGCCGGCGCGCCGGTGGCGTTGGCCAGCGGGCAGAAGGGGCTGTAGCGCCACAGGCCCTGCGGCCCGAGGCGGTAGTCGATGAAGTCGCTGCGGTCCATGGTGTAGCGGCCCAGCGGCGCGGGCGGCTCGGCCAGCGTGGGCGTGAGCAGCAGGTCGTAGCGGGCGTGGAACTGCGCCATCTGGCGGCCCAGGCGGTGAAAGCTGTTCACCGCCTCCAGATAGGCGCTGGCCGGCAGCGCCTTGGCGGTCTGCCAGGCGCTCCAGACGACGGCTTCGACCTCCTCGGGCGCGATGGCGCGGCCGCGCTGCGCCTGCAGCTGCTCGAGGAAGAGCGCGGTGCCGGTGGCCACGGCGAGCATGACCGGGCGCAGCACCTCGTGCGTGCCGAAGGGCAGGCGCGCCGGCTCGACCGCGTGGCCCAGCGCCTGCAGGCGCTGGGCGAAGGCGTCGACCGCGGCGGCGACCTCGGCGTGCACCGCGTCGCCCTCGTAGAAGGCGTTGACGAGGCCGATGCGCAGCGCGCGCAGCGGCTCCTCGAGCGCGCGCACGAAGCTGGGCGGCCGCGGCGGCGCGGCGTAGGGCGCGCCGGGGTCGGCGCCGGCGCCGACGTCGAGCGCGCGTGCGCAGTCGCGCACGCTGCGCGCGAGCACGTGGTCGCTGGTGAGGCCGCCCCAGCCCTCGCCGGCGAGCGGGCCGTTGGGCATCAAGCCGCGGCTGGGCTTGAGGCCGATGAGGCCGCAGGCCGAGGCCGGAATGCGGATCGAGCCGGCGCCGTCGTTGGCGTGGGCGATCGTCACCATGCCGCTGGCGGTGGCGGCCGCGGCGCCGCCGCTGGAGCCGCCGCTGGAGTGCGCGCGCTGCCAGGGGTTGCGCGTCGGGCCGCCGTAGGCGAGCGCCTCGGTGCTCGCGCTCATGCCCATCTCCGGGCTGGTGCTGCGGCCGAAGGGGACGAAGCCGGCGGCCAGGTAGCGCTCGGTGAGCGTGCCGTCGACGGGCCAGGGCATGCCCGCGGGGAACAGGCGCGAGCCCATGCGCGAAGGCAGGCCGCGATGGGCGGTGGCCGGGCCCACGTCCTTGAGCAGCAGCGGCACGCCGAGGAAAGGCCGCCGCTGCAGCAGCGCCTGCCGCGCCGCGTCGCTGCGGCAGGCGGCGAGCTCGGCGTCGAGCGCCTGCGCCTGCGCGCGGCCGACCTCGGGGGCGAGCAGGCAGACGGCGCCAAGCTGCGGGTCGATCGCGGCGATGTCGGCGAGCGTGCGCTCGAGCGCCTGCTCCGCGCTGCACTCGCCGCGCGCGATCGTTTCGGCAAGCGCCGTCGCGTCATCGGTGAACCAGGGGCGGGGCAGAGGGGCGGTCTCGGTCGTGGATCCGGTCATGGCGGTGCGCGTCAGGGAGGCAGCGGAAGGGTTCGGCGGTGGATCAGGGGCGGCGGCGGATCGTCTCCGGCAATCGCGTCCACGGCAGGTCGGCGGGATCGGCGGCCATCGGGCCGGCGGCCTTGGCCACCAGCACGTGGCTCGCGTGGGCTTCGAAATCGGCGCGGAAGTGGTTGCTGCTCTTCACGACGATGATCTTCATCTGCTCGGCGTGGATGCCGACCATGCGCAGCAGCTGCCGGTCCAGCAGCTGCTTCTTGCCGCTGACCACGGCCACGCGCACGCCCTCGATCTCGAGGCAGGCGCTCTCACCCAGCCGGACGCCGACGCCGGTCATCATCGGCCCGGTGAGCGTGCAGCGGCCGTCGGCCAGCCCCAGCACCTTGAAGCGTCCGCGCACCGGCGGGTCGCTGGGGCGGCCACTGAAGGTCGGCACCGCGCGGCCGAGCGCGATCTCGATCTCCGCGCCCACGCCCGCCTCGTGCGCGGCCTGCGCCGCCTGCGGGTCGAACATCAGGCCCAGCGCGACCTGGCCCGGAAAGCGGCGCCCCGCGCCCTGCGCCAGCAGCGCGTGCAGCATGCCGGTGGTGTTGCTGTCGCCGCCGGCGCCGGGGTTGTCCTGGGTGTCGGCGATGAGCACCGGGGCGCTCGCGGCCTCGCTGAGCGCGAGCGCGCGCACGACGGCCTGCTGCGCATCGAGCACTTCCGCGCGCCACGGCGTGGGCTCGGACACGCGCGCATAGAGTGCCTGCACCGTGCGCTCGGCGGCCTCGGGCGTGGCGCCGTGCGCCCACACCATGGGCGCGCATTCGTCGAAGTCCGCGGCCGGAAAGCCCATGCAGAAGCTGGCGATGCAGCCGTGCTCGTGCTCGATCGCGCGCAGCGCCTCGTAGTGGCCGCGCGCGGGCTGCATCCAGGTGCTCTGCGCGTTCAGCGGGATGAGGAAGGGCAGGCGCTGCGCCGCAAGCGGCAGGCGCTGGCCGGCGCGCAGCCGGCGCGCCATCAGCTCGGCGGCGAGCACGCCGGTGTCGGCCATGTCGACGTGCGGGTACTGGCGGTAGGCGACGAGCGCGTCGGCCTCGTGCAGCATGCGCTGCGTGACGTTGGCGTGCAGGTCCAGGCTGGCGACGATGGGCAGCTGCGCGCCGATGAGCGCGCGCAGCCGCGCCAGCAGCTCGCCTTCGCTGTCCAGCGCGTGCTCGGCGACGGCGGCGCCGTGCAGGTCGAGGTAGATGCCGTCGAGCCCGCCGTGCTCGCGCGCAGCCCGCGCGTCCTCGACGATGGCGCCGGCGATGCGCTCGAAGGCGTCGCGCGTGACGTAGCTGGAGGGGATCGCGCCCGCCCAGGCCGAGGGGACGAGCGTGAAGCGCTGCGCGCGCGCGGCGTCGATGAAGCCGCCCACGGGCACGTTGAGCCCGGTCATCGTCTCCCGCATCGCCTCGCCGCGCACGAAGGCGGGGAAGGAGTCGCCGCGCGTGAACGCCGCCCAGTCGGCCAGGCTGGGCGCGAAGGTGTTGGTCTCGTGCTGGAAGCCGGCGATGAGGATGCGGGGCATGGCAGGCGTGGCGGACGGGGGGTGGGCGGGCTTGGGCGGCGTCGGTATCAGGCGCCGTCGACGCCGTCGTCGCAGCCCTGGCTCACCCAGGCGGCATAGGCCGGATCGGCCTTGCGCACCGGCCAGGCGTGCAGCGCCGGCAGTTCGTAGGGATGCGCGGCGCGCAGCGCGGCCATGAGCGCGTCGACGCGCGCGGGCGCGGTCTTGAACAGGATGCGGTACTCGGCTTCCTCGTGCACCGCGCCCTGCCAGCGGTAGACGCTGTCGATGGCCTCGACCTGCGCGCAGGCGGCGAGCCGCTGCGCCACCGCTGCGCGCGCCAGGCGCTGCGCGTCCGCGGCCGTGCCGACCGTGGTCACGACCAGCCAGGGAAGCGGCGTCTGCGCGTGCATGCGGGCGGCCGGCGCGTGCGTGCCCTGGCCTGCTCAGGCGCCGAAGGCGAAGTCGCGCCCGGGCGCGGCGGCGAACAGGGCGCGCGTGTACTCGTGCTCGGGGGCGGCGAAGACGCGATGCGCCGGGCCGTACTCGACGACGCGGCCCTGGCGCATCACGGCGAGGAAGTCGCACACCTGGCTGGCCACGCGCAGGTCGTGCGTGATGAAGAGCATGGCCAGGTTCAGCCGTACCCTGATCTCCTCGAACAAGCGCAGCACCTGCGCCTGCACCGAGACGTCCAGCGCCGACACGGCCTCGTCGGCGACGAGCAGCTCCGGGTCCATCATCAACGCGCGGGCGATGCACAGGCGCTGGCGCTGGCCGCCGCTGAACTGGTGCGGGAAGCGGTCCAGCGCGCTCGCGTCCATGCGCACCAGCTGCACGAGCTCGCGCGCCTTGGCCAGCGCCTGCGCGCGCGGCACGCCGTAGTTCATGGGCCCCTCGATCATGGCCTCGGCGATCGAGCGCCGCGGGTTGAGCGAGCGGTAGGGGTCCTGGAAGACGATCTGCACGCGCCGCCGCAGCGGCCGCAGCGCGCGCGGCGGCAGCCGCGCGATGTCGTCGGCGCCGAGCCTGACCTCGCCGGCGCTGGGATCGACCAGGCGCACGATGCAGCGCGCCACCGTGCTCTTGCCCGAGCCCGACTCGCCGACGATGCCCAGCGTCTGCCCGCGCCGGATCTCGAGGTCCACGTCCTGCGCAGCGTGCACGGTGCGCGCCTGGCCGAACCAGCGCCGGTCGACATAGCTCTTGGACAGGCCGCGCGCGCGCAGCACCACCGGCGCCTGCGCGTCGACGGCGCGCGCGCTCAGGCGCAGCGTCGGCACGGCGCCGATGAGCATCCGCGTGTAGTCGTGCCGCGGATGCTGCAGCACCTCGCTGCGGCTGCCGACCTCGACCAGGTCGCCCAGGCGCAGCACCGCCACGCGCTGCGCGAGCTCGGCGACGACGCCGAAGTCGTGCGTGATGAAGAGCACGCCGGTCCCGTGCCTGCGCTGCAGCTGCAGCATGAGCTCGAGCACCTGCTTCTGCGTCGTCACGTCCAGCGCCGTGGTCGGCTCGTCGGCGATCAGCAGCACCGGCTCGAGCACCAGCGCCATGGCGATCATGATGCGCTGGCGCTGCCCGCCCGAGAGCTGGTGCGGGTAGCTGGCCATCATCCGATCCGGATCGGGCAGCAGCACCTCCTCGATGATCGCGCGCACCTTGGCGCGGCGCTCGGCCGCGCTCAACCGCGTGTGCTCGGCCAGCACCTCGTCGATCTGGTCGCCGCAGGTCATGACCGGGTTGAGCGCGGTCATCGGCTCCTGGAAGATCATCGACATGCGCGTGGCGCGCAGCTCGCGCAGACGCGCGGGCGTGGCGCGCGTGATGTCCTCGCCCTGCAGCAGGATGCGGCCCGAGAGGATCGGCAGCTGCCGCGGCAGCAGCCCCATCACGCCTTGCGCGATCACGCTCTTGCCGGAGCCGGATTCGCCGATCAGGCAGAGGATCTCGCCGCGCCCGACCTCGAAGGAGACGTCGCGCACGGCGGTGGCGCGGTCGCCGCCGCCGGGCAAGGCGACCGTGAGCCTCTCGACCTGGAGGATGGGGGCGTCCGCACTCATGGGGTGCTCATCCGCGCCTGGCCATCTTCGGGTCCAGCGTGTCGCGCAGCCCGTCGCCGAGAATGTTGACGGCCAGCACCGTGACGGCGAGGAAGACGCCAGGGAAGAAGATGTTGTGCGGGTACTGGATGAACTGCACGCGACCCTCGGCCATGACGTTTCCCCAGGTCGGGACGTCCGGCGGCAGGCCGACGCCGAGGAAGGAGAGGATGGCTTCGACGAGGATGCCCGAGGCGCAGATGAACGTGCCCTGGACGATCAAGGGCGCCACCGTGTTGGGCAGGATGTGGCGCCACATGATGAGCGGCGTGGGCGTTCCCATCGACACCGCCGCCTCGACGTAGGGCTCCTCGCGGATCGTCAGCACCATCGAGCGCACGAGCCGCGTCACGCGCGGGATCTCGGGGATGGCGATGGCGACGATGACCGTGGTCAGCGTGCCGCGCCACATCGCCACCAGCGCGATCGCGATCAGGATCGCGGGGATCGCCATCAGCCCGTCCATGAAGCGCATGAGCGGGCCGTCCAGCCAGCGGATGAAGCCCGCGAGCAGGCCCAGCAGCACGCCGAAGGCGACTGCGACGAGCGCAGTGGCGATGCCGACGATGAGCGAGACGCGCGTGCCGTAGATGACGCGGCTGTAGACGTCGCGGCCGAAGCTGTCGCTGCCCATGATGAAGCGGTGCTCGAGCGTGTCGCCGTCGAGCGTCGTGATCTCGCCGGTTGCGCCGGGCAGCAGGTCGCGACTGACCGGATCGAAGAGCGAAGGGTCGACGGTGCCGAGCCAGGGCGCGGCCAGGGCCACGAGCACCAGCATGAGCAGGATCAGCCCGCCGATGCGCACCGAGGTGTTGCGCCGCACGCGCTGCCAGACTCCGGCCTGGCTGACGATGGTCGCCGACTCGACCGAGAGGGACTCGAGCGCGGTCGGTTCCTCGGGCGGTGTCGATGGCGGCGCGGTCACGGCGGGATGCTTCCTGGGGGGCTAGTAGCGGATGCGCGGATCGAAGAAGACGTAGGACAGGTCCACGAGCAGGTTGATGAGCACGTAGACGACGCTGAAGAAGAGGATCACGCCCTGGATGGTCGGGAAGTCGCGCGCCAGCACGGCATCGACGGTCAGCCGCCCGAGTCCGGGGATCGCGTACACCGACTCGGTGACGACGACGCCGCCGATCAGCAGCGCGATGCCGATGCCGATCACGGTGATGATCGGCACCGCGGCGTTGGCCAGCGCATGACGCATCAGCACCTTGGCCTCGGGCAGGCCTTTGGCGCGCGCGGTGCGGATGTAGTCCTCGCCCAGCGTGTCGAGCACGCTGGCGCGGGTGACGCGCGCGATCAGTGCGATGTAGATCACCGAGAGCGTGATCGACGGCAGGATGAGCTGGTAGAGCCAGGCGCCGACGCCTTCGGCGATAGGCTTGTAGCCCTGCACCGGCAGCCAGCCGAGCTTGAGGCTCACGAGCCAGATCAGCATGTAGGCGAGCACGAACACCGGGATCGAGAAGCCGAGCACCGAAAAACTCATCAGCGCGCGGTCCAGCCAGCTGCCGAAGCGCCAGGCGGCCATCACCCCGAGCGGCACCGCGACGAGCACGGCGATGGTGATGGTGATCAGCGCCAGCGACAGCGTGGGCTCCAGGCGCTGGCCGATGAGCGTCGTGACCTCGGTCTTGTAGTAGTAGCTCTCGCCGAGGTCGCCGGTCAGCATGCGGCCGAACCAGATGAGGAACTGCTCGGGCACCGACTTGTCGAGGCCCAGGCTCTTGCGGATCTGAGCGATCTGCTCGGTGCTGGCGGCATCCCCGGCGAGAACCGCTGCCGGGTCGCCCGGCGTCAGGCGCAACACCAGGAACACCAGCACCGCGACGATCAGCAGCACCGGAATCGTCGACAGCAGGCGGCGTGAAAGGAACTGGAGCATGGATCATCCGCGACCATCGGCACCGCGGCGGCGATGGTCGCGGCGCTTCTGGTGGTCAGTTCTTCTTCAGGTTCCAGTAGAGGTTGTTGTTGGTGATGAAGAAGCCGCTGATGTTCTTGCGCGCGGCCATCGGCTGGTCGAACTCGCCCACTGGTGCGTGCGTGCCGATTTCGTACATGCGGACGTGGATCTTGTCGGCGAGGTCCTTCTTCGTGGCCTCGTCGGTGGCGCGCATGAACTGGTTGCGCAGTTCCTGCACCTTGTCGTCGCTGGCCCAGCCGAACCAGCCGGACTTCTCGCCGCGCGTGTCGGCGGTCGGATTGGCGATCGGACTCCAGACGTCGAAGGTATTGAAGGCGGTCAGGAACATGTTCCAGCCGCCCTTGTCCGGGCCGTCCTTCTTCGCGCGGCGGCTCACCAGCGTCTGCCAGTCCATCGCCTGCAGATCGACCTTGAATCCGGCCTGGCGCAGCAGCTGCGCCGCCACGTCCGGGAGCTTCTGGATGCTCGGCAGGTCGGTGGGCTTCATCAGCACGACGGGCGTGCCGTCGTAGCCGCTGGCCTTGAGCAGCTCCTGCGCCTTTCGCATGTTGCCCTTGGCCTGCACCTCGCTGCCGGCGGTCGTGCCGTAGGGTGTGTTGCAGATGAACATCGAGTAGCAGGGCTTGTAAAGGCTCTTGACGCCGACCTGCGCGCGCAGGAAGGGCTCCTGCTGGAACGCGGCGAGCGCCGCCTGCCGCACCTTCGGGTTGTCGAAGGGCTTGTGCAGGTGATTGAAGCGTGCCATGTACTGCAGGCCCGCGTTGGTGTAGCGGGGGATCTGGAGGTCGGGGTCGGTCTTGGCGCTTTCGTAGAAGTCGAAGCCCAACTGCTCGACGATGTCGACCTCGCCCTTCTTGAGCGCGTTGACCTGCGCCTGCGCGTCGCGCAGCGCGAGGTTCCACTCGACGCGATCGACATACACGCGCTTGCCGCCGGCCGTGCCCGAAGGCGGCTCGTTGCGCGGCACGTACCTGGCGTTCTTCAGGTAGACGGCCTTGTCGCCGGGCTTGAACTCGTCGCGCTTGAAGACATAGGGACCGGAACCGGTGTAGTCGTCGATCTGCTTGAAGGCGTCGGTGTCGGCGACGCGCTTGGGCATGATGAAGGGTACGTTGGCGCCGGGCTTTCCGAGCGCTTCGAGCATGAAGCCGCAGGCCTCGCCCAGGAAGATGCGGAAAGTGTCGGGCGTGGGCGCGTCCATCTTGGAAACGAATTGCATCAGCGCGCTGCCCATGGCGTCGCGCTTGCCCCAGCGCTGGAGGCTGGCGATGACATCCTCACCGGTTACGGGTTTGCCGTCGTGGAACTCGAGGCCCTTGCGCAGCTTGAAGGTCCACAGCCGGTGGTCGGGGCTCTCGGTCCAGCTCTCGACCATCTGCGGCTTGACCTTGCCGTTCTCGTCGGTGCCGAAGAGCGTGTCGTAGATCATGTAGCCGTGGTTGCGGCTCATGTAGGCCGTGGTCCAGATCGGATCGAGGATGGCCAGGTTCGAGTGCGGCACGATGCGCAGCACCTGGGTGTCCTGCGCGCGGGCGCCGGGGGTGGCGAGCAGGCCGGCGACGGCGATCGTGCCGAGGGCAGCGAGTGCACGGCGGCGAGCGTTCATCGAGATCATCGGGTCTTCCTTCGTGTCGGTTGCGGCGATCGCGGAGCAGTCTGCTCGAACCGCCTGCGTTGTCGAGTCCGTTCGATTCTGCGCGGCGTCCCGGCATGTCTTACTAGGGCAAACACCGGCCGCGGGTGCGCGGTGGCGCCCTGCGTCCTCCGCTGCGGCAGCGTGGCCAGCGCGTCGCTGCCGCTGTCCCGGCGGCGCGAATCACCCTAGCATCGCGGCTGGCGGGCACCGCTGCCCGCGCCGCAGCCCATGGCATCCGAACTCGACCTCGCCGCGCTCTCGATGACGGAGATCATCCGCCTGCAGAACCTGCTGTCGCAGGAGCTGTCGCGGCGCTTCGAGACGGACGCGGCGATCTGCTTCAGCGACATCGTCGGCTCGACGGCCTACTTCGCGCGCTTCGGCGATGTCGTCGGGCGCCAGCTGCAGCAGTTGCACTTCGACCTGCTGGCGCGCGTGCTCGCGATGCACGACGGACGGCTCGTCGACACCGCGGGCGACGGTGCGGCCTGCATCTTCCCGGCTGCCGGCGCCGCCGCCGCGGCGATGTGCGCGCTGGCTCAGGGCGTGAGCGCCGAGAACATGCATCGTGCTCGCGAGCACCAGATCGTGCTGCGCATCGGCGTGCACTGGGGCCGCGTGCTCACCGACGGCGTGCAGGTCACGGGCGAGGTGATGAACGTGTGCGCGCGCATCGCCGCTTCGGCCGAGCCGGGGCAGATCCGCCTTTCGCGCGCGTGCTTTCGCGAGCTCGACCTCGACGCGCGGCTGCGCTGCCGACCGCTGGGCGAAGTCGCCCTCGAAGGCGTGGGCCGGCCGCTCGAGCTGCTGGCGCTAGCCTGGGTCGAAGGCGAGCGCCACCCGGTGGCGGTGCGCGTGCGCGAAACGGGCGCCTGCATCGCGCTGCCCGAGCAGGATGTCGTCGCCTTCGGCCGCCTGGACGTGATCGAGGGCATGCCGGCCAACGACATCGTGCTCAGCCTGCCCGACGCCACCGCCACGCGCCAGATCAGCCGCTGGCACGTCGAGCTGCGCCGCGGCCGCGACGGCTACGTGCTGCGCGCGGTCAGCTCGCACTCGACCGTCGTCGACGGGCGCGCGCTGCAGCGCGGCGAGGAGGTGGCCGTCGGCCCCGGCAGCGTGGCCGTGCTCTCGAGCGTGGTGACGCTGGAGCTGCTCGGCCCCGCGGCCCCCGGCGATCGCCGCGGGGAGCAGACGATGGTGCTGTGAACGCCGGGTCGGCTCATGCGCCCTCGGCTTCGCCTTCGTCGCCGCTGACGCTGTCCAGGCGCTGGATGAGCGTGTCGAGCGCACGGTAGAAGTCGCGCGCGAACTCGCTGCCGATGCCGGCCTCGATCTCGGCGTAGATGGCTTCGATGCGTGGCGCCAGGCGCCGCGCCAGCGCGCGCCCCTTGGGCGTGAGCGCGACCTGCAGCCGGCGCGCGTCGTGCCCCAGGCGCTTGCGCGTGACGAGGCCGAGGTCGTCCATGCGCGCGAGCACGCCGGCCAGGCTCGGGCTGCTGATGGCGCACAGGGTGACGAGCTGGCGCGGTTCCAGCGGCCCGGCCTCGGCCACGCAGCGCACGATGCGCCACTGCTGCTCGGTGACGCCGGCGGCCTGCAGCGCCGGGCGGAAGCGCGTGATCACGCGCTCGCGCGCCTGCAGCAGCAGCAGCGGCAGGTTGCGGTGGCCAAAGACGTTCGCGTCGGCGACGGCGGGCGAAGAAGGAGTCGGGCTCATCGGGGGCGGGCAGAGGGCGAGCGAGGTCGGGCGCAGTCGTTGCGATGCTAGCAATGGCCGCAGTGCCGGCGTGGAGCGCCGCAATCCGACTTGACTTACTCACATATTAGCAATTACAGTGCGGCCCAGCCAGTCACTGCCGTCGAACGAATGCTGCCGTCATGTCCGTCCTGAGCTTCGACTTCGCCCCCTGGCGGCTCTCCGGCACCGTGCTGGGCGTGCTGCTCAACCACCGCCCGGCGCTGGCCGCCCTCGGCGATGCCGTGCACGCCGCGCCCTACAAGGCGCCGCCCAAGGCGCCGGTGCTCTACGTGAAGCCGCGCAACACGCAGGTCGGCGCGGGCGCGCGTGTGGCCGTGCCCGCGGGCGTGCCGGCGCTGGAAGTCGGCGCGGCGCTGGGCCTGGTGATCGGCCGCAGCGCCTGCCGCGTGCGCGCCGAGGAGGCGCTCTCCTTCGTCGCCGGCCTCGTCATCGTCGCCGACCTCTCGGTGCCGCACGAGAGCTTCTACCGGCCCTCGGTGCGGCTGAAGGCGCGCGACGGCTTCTGTCCTTTGGGCCCGCGCGTGTGGCCGCTGCAGGCGGTGCCCGCGCCCGACGCGCTCGCGCTGCGCGTGACGGTCGACGGCCGCAGCGTGCACGAGAGCACGACCGGCGAGCGCGTGCGCGGCGCGGCGCAGCTGCTGGCCGATGTCTCGGCCTTCATGACGCTCGCGCCCGGCGACGTGCTCATGACCGGTGTCGCCGCCGGCGCGCCCCACGTCGAGCCCGGGCACACGGTGGGCGTGAGCCTCGAGGGCCTGGGCACGCTGTCCTTCGATCTCGTCCGCGAGGAGTTGTCATGAGAAGCGCACGCGTGGCCTACGACGGCGCCATCCACGACGCCGTGCCGCATCTCGACGGCCTGCAGCTGGCCGACGGGCGTGTGCTCGCCGAGGACGCCGTGGTCTGGCTGCCGCCGCTGGCGCAGGTGGGCACCGTGATCGCGCTCGGCCTGAACTACGCCGACCACGTGCAGGAGCTCTCCAAGGAGCTCACGCGCACGAACCAGGACGAGCCGCTCGTGTTCCTGAAGACGCCGGGCAGCCTCATCGGCCACCGCGCGCACACGCGGCGGCCGCTGGATGCGGGCTTCATGCACTACGAGTGCGAGCTGGCGGTCGTCATCGGGCGGCGCGCGCGCCGCGTGCGCGCCGCCGATGCGCTTGCGCACGTGCAGGGCTACACCGTCTGCAACGACTACGCCATCCGCGACTACCTCGAGAACTGGTACCGCCCCAACCTGCGCGTGAAGAACCGCGACGGCGCCACCGTGCTCGGCCCCTGGCTGGTGAGCGCCGACGAGGTGCCCGACCCGCAGCGCCTGTCGCTGCGCACCACGGTCGACGGCCGCCTCGTGCAGCAGGGCACGACCGCCAACATGATCCACTCGGTGGCGGCGCTGATCGAGTACCTCAGCGACTTCATGACGCTCGAGCCCGGTGACATCATCCTCACCGGAACGCCCGAGGGCACCGTGAACTGCCAGGCCGGCGAGCAGGTCGTGTGCGAGATCGACGGCATCGGGCGCCTGGTCAACACGCTGGTGGCGGATGCGCCGGCAGCAAGCTGAGGCACGAGGCAACTTCATGTTCGACATCCAGACCCTGGCGCTGCTGGCGCCGGCCGTGCAACGCATGGCGCAAGGCCAGGCGGGCCTGCCGGCGCTCGACACCGCGGCGCAGCCCGAGGTCGGGCAGGCGCAGATCGCCGCGGTGCTGCTGCGCGCGGCCGAGCGCATGCAGGAGAACTTCCCCTACGCGCACCCGCTCTACGCCGGCCAGATGATGAAGCCGCCGCACCCGGTGGCGCGCCTGGCCTATGCGCTGGCGAGCTTCGTCAACCCCAACAACCATGCGCTCGACGGCGGCCGTGCCAGTTCGGCGATGGAGCGCGAGGCGGTGGCCGAGATTGCCGCCATGTTCGGCTGGGACGCGCACCTGGGCCACCTCACCAGCGGCGGCACCATGGCCAACCTGGAGGCGCTGTGGGTGGCCGGGCTCTCGCAGCCGGGGCGGCGCATCCTCGCCTCGGAGCAGGCGCACTACACGCATGCGCGCATCACCGAGGTGCTGAAGATTCCTTTCGCATCCGTCGCCCACGACGCACGCGCGCGCATGGACCTGGGCGCGCTGCAGGTGGCGCTGGATGCCGGCGAAGTCGGCACCGTCGTCGCCACGCTGGGCACCACGGCCGCCGGCGCCGTCGACCCGCTGCCGCAGATCCTGCGCCTGCGCGAGCGCTACGGCTTTCGCGTGCACGTCGACTCGGCCTACGGCGGCTACTACCGCCTAGCGCGCAACCTCGGGCCCGAGGCCAGCGCCGCCTACGAGGCCATCGGCGCGGCCGACTCCATCGTCGTCGACCCGCACAAGCACGGCCTGCAGCCCTATGGCTGCGGCTGCGTGCTGTTCAAGGACCCGACGGTGGGCCGCTTCTACCGCCACGATTCGCCCTACACCTACTTCAGCTCCAAGGAGCTGCACCTGGGCGAGATCAGCCTCGAATGCTCGCGCGCCGGCGCCGCCGCGGTGGCGCTGTGGGCCACGCAGCAGTGCCTGCCGCTGCAGCGCGGCGGCGCTTTCGCGCAGGGCCTGGAGGCCTGCCGCGAGGCCGCGCTCGAGCTGCAGCGCCGCATCGAGGCCGACGCGCGCTTCCTCAGCGGCCCGCAGCCGGAGCTGGACATCGTCGTCTGGGCGCCGCGCGGCGCCAGCGCTAGCGAAGTCTCGGCGCGCACGCAGGCGGTGTTCGAGGCCGCCGCGCGCGAGGACCTGCACCTGGCGGTGGCGAGCTTTCCGCGCGCCCTGTTCCCGCACTGGCCGCTGCAGTGGGACGCCGAGCGCGTCACCTGCCTGCGCAGCTGCCTCATGAAGCCCGAACACCGCGACTGGGTGGGCGAGATCTGGGGCCGCCTCGGGCGCGCCACCGACGCCGTCCTCGCCGCCTGAACGAAGGAGCACGACGATGCACATCCGTCACTTGATCAACGGCGAGGCGGTCGACAGCCGCGAGCGCTTCGAGACCCTCAACCCCGCCAACCAGCAGGTGCTGGCCACCGTGGCCAGCGGCGGCGCCGAGGAAGTGCAGGCCGCGGTGGCGGCGGCCAAGGCCGCCTTCCCGGCCTGGGCCGGCATGGCCGCGGCCGAGCGCGCGCGCCGCGTGCACGCGCTCGGCGAGCTGATCGCGCGCCACGTCGCCGAGCTCGCGCGCACCGAGACCATGGACACCGGGCAGGTGATCGCGCAGACCGCCAAGGCGCTGATCCCGCGCGCGGCCGACAACTTCCACTACTTCGCCGAGATGTGCACGCGCGTGGACGGCCACACCTACCCCACGCCCACGCACCTGAACTACACGCTCTACCACCCGGTGGGCGTGTGCGCGCTCATCAGCCCCTGGAACGTGCCCTTCATGACCGCGACCTGGAAGGTCGCGCCCTGCCTGGCCTTCGGCAACACCGCGGTGCTGAAGATGAGCGAGCTCTCGCCCATGACCGCGGCGCGCCTGGGCGAGCTGGCGCTGGAGGCCGGCATCCCCAAGGGCGTGCTCAACGTCGTGCACGGCTACGGCAAGACCGCGGGCGAGGCGCTGTGCGCGCACCCGGACGTGCGCGCCATCTCCTTCACCGGCTCCACCGCCACCGGCAACCGCATCGTGCAGAGCGCGGGCCTGAAGAAGTTCAGCATGGAGCTCGGCGGCAAGAGCCCCTTCGTCATCTTCGACGACGCCGACCCCGCGCGCGCGCTCGACGCCGCCGTGTTCATGATCTTCAGCAACAACGGCGAGCGCTGCACCGCCGGCAGCCGCATCCTGGTGCAGAAGTCGATCTACGCCGACTTCGCCGCGCGCTTCGTCGCGCGCGCCAGGAACATCAAGGTCGGCGACCCGCTGGACGAGAGCAGCATCGTCGGCCCCATGATCAGCGCCGACCACCTGGCCAAGGTGCGCCGCTACATCGAGCTCGGCCCCAAGGAGGGCGCCACGCTCCTGTGCGGCGGGCTGGACGCGCCCGCGCTGCCGGCGGAACTGGCGCAGGGCAACTTCGTGCAGCCCACCGTCTTTGCCGACGTCGACAACCGCATGCGCATCGCGCAGGAGGAGATCTTCGGCCCCGTGGCCTGCCTCATCCCCTTCGACGACGAGGCCGACGCCGTGCGCATCGCCAACGACATCGCCTACGGCCTCTCCAGCTACGTCTGGACCGAGAACCTGGGTCGCGCGCACCGCGTGGCCGCGGGCATCGAGGCCGGCATGTGCTTCGTCAACAGCCAGAACGTGCGCGACCTGCGCCAGCCCTTCGGCGGCACCAAGGCCAGCGGCACCGGCCGCGAAGGCGGCACCTGGAGCTACGAGGTCTTCCTCGAGCCCAAGAACGTCTGCGTCAGCCTGGGCTCGCACCCTATCCCACGCTGGGGCGCGTGAGGCCGCAGCGCCGCGCACGCCCAGCACACCCCCTCGTCACCAGGAGACTGTCATGGGCCAACTCGCCCTTGCCGCCAAGATCACCCACGTTCCTTCCCTCTACCTGAGCGAGCAGCCCGGCGCGCGCAAGGGCACGCGCCAGGACGCCATCGACGGCCACAAGGAGATCGGCCGCCGCTGCCGCGAACTGGGCGTGGACACCATCGTCGTCTTCGACACGCACTGGCTCGTCAACGCCAACTACCACATCAACTGCGGCGCGCACTTCAAGGGCCTCTACACCAGCCCCGAGCTGCCGCACTTCATCGCCAACATGGGCTACGAGTTCCCGGGCAACCCCAAGCTCGGCAGGCTGATGGCCGAGGTCGCCAACGAGATGGGTGTCGAGGCGCTGGCGCACGACGGCACGACGCTCGCGCCCGAGTACGGCACGCTGGTGCCGATGCGCTACATGAACGAGGACCAGCACTTCAAGACGGTCTCCGTCTCGGCGCTGTGCACCGTGCACTACCTCGACGACAGCGCGCGACTGGGCTGGGCCATCCGCCGCGCGATCGAGGAGCGCTACGACGGCAAGGTCGCCATCCTCGCCAGCGGCTCGCTCAGCCACCGCTTCGCGCAGAACGGCCTCGCGCCCGAGTTCGGCTTCAAGATCTGGAGCCCGCTGCTCGAGCGCATGGACCGCGACGTCATCGAGATGTGGAAGAAGGGCGAGTGGGCCGAGTTCTGCGCCATGCTGCCCGAATACGCCGTCAAGGGTCACGGCGAGGGCTTCATGCACGACACGGCGATGCTGCTCGGGGCGCTGGGCTGGTCGGGCTACGACGGTCAGGCCGAGATCATCACGCCCTACTTCGGCGCCAGCGGCACCGGACAGCTCAACGCCGTCTTCCCGGTCACGCCGCAGGACGGGCACGCGATTCCGAAGCCCGTAGCCTCGGCCGCCGAGGGCTACACGCCGGTTTCGGTGCGCCTCTGATCCGTCACGGCATCGACGCGCCATGCCGCACCTGGTGCTGCTCTACACGGGCAACCTCGAGCCCGAGGCCGACATCGGCGGCCTCTGCCGCAAGCTCGCCGACGCCATGCTGACGGTGAAGGACGAGCGCGGCGCGCAGGTCTTTCCCACCGGCGGCACGCGCGTGCTCGCCTACCCGGCGGCGCATTTCGCGGTCGCCGACGGCGCGGACGACTACGGCTTCTGCTGGTTCAACCTGCGCATGGGCCGCGGCCGCAGCGAGGCCGTGCAGCAGGCCGCCGGCCAGGCCCTGGCCGCGGCCGCGAAGGCGCACTTCGCGCCGCTTCTGCAGCAGCGGCACGTGGGCCTGACGCTGCAGGTCGACGTCGGCGCCGAGGTCTTCGACGCCAAGTTCGGCAACCTCCACCCCCTTTTCGCCAGGCCTTGACGATGCTCGACCACGCCACCACGCAGACGCTCGCCCGCCGGCTCTACGAGGCGCGCAAGACGCGCACGCCGCTGCGCCAGTTCTCGCGCCAGTACCCGGGCATGACGATCGACGACGGCTACGCCATCCAGCGCGAATGGGTGAAGCTCGAACGCGCCGACGGCCGCACGATCAGGGGGCGCAAGATCGGCCTCACCTCGCGCGCCATGCAGATCGCCAGCCAGATCACCGAGCCCGACTACGCGCCGCTCATGGACGACATGTTCTTCGCGCAGGGCGGCGACATCCCGATCGAGCGCTTCATCGCCCCGCGCGTCGAGGTCGAACTCGCCTTCATCCTCGGCAAGCCGCTAAAGGGCCCGGGCGTGAGCCTCTTCGACGTGCTCGCCGCCACCGACTACGTGTGCCCGGCGATCGAGATCATCGACGCGCGCATCGAGCAGTTCGACCGCGACAGCAAGCAGATGCGCAAGGTCGTCGACACGATCAGCGACTTCGCCGCCAACGCCGGCATCGTGCTCGGCGGGCGCCCGGTGCGGCCGCTGGACGTGGACCTGCGCTGGGTCGGGGCCATGCTCTTCAAGAACGGCGTCATCGAGGAGACGGGCCTGGCCGCGGCGGTGCTCAACCACCCGGCCACCGGCGTGGCCTGGCTGGCCGACAAGATCGCGCCGCACGGCGAGGCGCTCGAAGCGGGCCAGGTGGTGCTCGCCGGCTCCTTCACGCGCCCGGTCAACGCCGTGGCAGGCGACAGCTTCCACGTCGACTACGGGCCGCTGGGGGCGGTCGCCTTCCGCTTCGTCTGAGGCGCCGGGTCGCGCGCCGGCCTCAGCGCTTCTTCAGCCCCAGCACCATCACCGCGCCGACGACGATGAGCGCGCCGACGACCTGGATCGGTGCGATGCGCTGGCCGAGCAGCGCCCAGGCCATGATCATCGCCAGCACCGGTTCGATGTTGAGGATGGGCGACGAGCCGACGACGCCCAAGCGCGGCAGCAGCGTGTACATGACGACGAAGGCGGTGCCGTAGAGAGCGGTCAGCATCGCCAGCCCCCAGGCGCCGCTGGCCGACTGCGGCAGATGCATGCCGCCCTGTGCCTGCGTGACGACGAAGGCGAGCACGCCGACGACGCCCATCGTGACCGCGCTGCGCACGCGGCCGTCGAGCCGGCCGATCTCGTGCTGGGTGATCACCATCAGCAGCGCGAAGGCCGCCGCGGCGGTGACGGCGAACGCGACGCCGGCGCCGATGCGCCCCCATTGCGCCTGCGCGCCCAGGCCCGAGGCGGCGCCGAAGACGTCCAGCGCCAGCGCCAGGCCGATCAGCAGCACCGGTGTGACGAGCAGGACGCGGCGCGACGGCCGCTGGCGGTAGATCAGGCCGGCCCAGACGGCGGTGAACATCGGCCACATGTTGAAGGCCAGCAGCGCCAGCGCCACCGGCAGCCGCGCGACCGCCGAATACAGTGCCAGGCTCTGCACCGCCAGCAGCAGCGAGACGCCGGCGAGCACCTTGCGCTCGCGTGCCTGCATCGTCCACAGCGCCCGCTGGCCCCACACGAGCGCGCCGGCGACGAGTGCCGTCACGCTGCTGCGCACCATCACCGCGGTGGCGACGTCGACGCCCTCGTTGAATGCGAAGCGCGCCGCGACGTGGTTGCCGCCGAACATGGCCGCGATCAGCAGCAGCATCAGGAAGGCGCGCGGGGTGAGGGCGTGAGGCGTGCTCATGGCCGTTCCGATCCTACAGGCAGCCCGCGCGCCTGCCCTGAGACGTGAGACGATAGGCGCTTTCCCGACCCACGCGCCCTCCCATGGCCGGCGGCAGCCTTCTCGCCCTCATCGACGACATCGCTTCCGTCCTCGACGACGTGGCGGTGCTCACCAAGCTCGCCGCCAAGAAGACGTCCGGGGTGCTGGGCGACGACCTGGCGCTCAACGCCCAGCAGGTGGCCGGCGTGCTCGCCAGCCGCGAGATCCCGGTGGTGCTGGCGGTGGCCAGGGGTTCGCTCGTCAACAAGGCCATCCTCGTGCCCGCGGCGCTGCTCATCAGCGCGGTCGCCTCGTGGGCGGTGACGCCGCTGCTGATGATCGGCGGCGCCTTCCTGTGCTTCGAAGGCGTGGAGAAGCTCGCGCACCGCTTCCTGCACCGCGAGCCGCCGCCGGCGGCGGACGAGGGCGACGACGCGCAAGGCGCCGGCACGGGCGCGCAAGCCGCAGGCTCCGCTCCGGTGGAGGGCGATCTCGAGGCGCTGGAGAAGGAGAAGATCAAGGGCGCCGTGCGCACCGACTTCGTGCTCTCGGCCGAGATCATCGCCATCACCCTGGGCACCGTGGCCAGCGCCGCCTTCACGACGCGGGTGCTGGTGCTGAGCGGCATCGCGCTGCTGATGACGGTGGGCGTCTACGGCTTCGTCGCCGGCATCGTCAAGCTCGACGATGCCGGGCTCTGGCTCAGCCGGCGCGAGGGCGCGGCGGCGCGCGGGCTCGGCCGCGCCATCCTCGCCTTCGCGCCCTGGCTCATGAAGGCGCTCTCGGTGCTGGGCACGGCGGCGATGTTCCTCGTCGGCGGCGGCATCCTGGTGCACGGCCTGCCGGCGCTGCACCACGCCATCGAGGCGCTGGTGCAGCCCGCACAAGGCCTGGCGGCCACGCTGCTGTCGGCGCTGGGGGACGCGCTGGTGGGCATGGTCGGCGGCAGCATCGTGCTCGCCGCCGTGCTGCTGGCCAAGCGGCTGCTGCGCCGCGAGGCCAAGGCGCAGGCCTGAGGGCGCGCCTACTTGCCGGCGATGCCGAGCAACTCGACCTCGAATTGCAGCACGGCGTTGGGCGGAATCACGCCGCCGGCGCCGCGCGCGCCGTAGGCGATCGCGGCCGGGCAGGTGAGCTTGGCCTTGCCGCCGACCTTCATCTTCTGCACACCCTCGGTCCAGCACTTGATGACGCGCTCGAGCGGGAACTCGGTGGGCTGCCCGCGCGCGTAGGAGCTGTCGAACTCCTTGCCGTCCGGGAAGCTGCCGCGGTAGTGCACGCGCACCGTGTCGCTGGCCGCGGGGGATGGCCCGCTGCCTTCCTGCAGCGAGCGGTAGACGAGGCCGCTGGCCGTCACGGTCGCCCCGGCTTCGGCGGCCGCGGCCTTCAAGGGGTCGGTCTGCGCGGCAGCAGGCAGGGTCAGGGCGGCAAGCAGGGGCAGGATGGAAAGCATGCGCGCGACGGGAAGCAGGTGCGGGGTGGCGGAAGGCACGGGCGAAGGCTCCGGGAGCAGTGAAGAGGGTGCGATCATCGCAGCAGGCGGCAAACCCGCCACGCGGCAATCGCCGACCGCGTTCCGTCGCGTGTTGCCTGCCTTCGTGCCGCTCGAAGCGTGCGATGCCCGAGATCCGTGATGCCCGAGATTCCGCAACACGTCTTCGTCCTGCTCGTCTTCGGCACGGTCTATCTCGGCATGATCCTGGGCGGCCTGCCCTGGCTGAAGCTGGACCGCACGGGGATCGCGCTGCTCGGTGCGATCGCGCTCGTGGGCGGCGGCGTGCTCACCGTCGAGGAGGCCGCGCGCGGCATCGATCTGCCGACGATCCTGCTGCTGTTCTCGTTCATGGTCATCTCGGCGCAGATGCGCCTGGGCGGCTTCTACGTCGCCGTCACGCGCGGGCTCGACGCGCTGCCGGTGGGGCCGGGGGTGCTGCTGGCCCTGGTGATCGCGGTGGCCGCGCTGCTCTCCGCGGTGTTCACCAACGACATCGTCTGCCTGGCGATGACGCCGGTGCTGGTCGAGGCATGCCTGCGTCGGCGCCTCGATCCCGTGCCCTACCTGCTCGCGCTCGCCTGCGCGAGCAACATCGGCTCGGCGGCCACGCTGATCGGCAATCCGCAGAACATGCTGATCGGCCAGGCGCTGCAACTGCCCTTCGCGGGCTACGCGCTCGACGCGATCGGGCCGGTGCTTGCGAGCCTGGCGCTGCTGTGGCTGCTGCTGGTGGTGCCGCTTCGCCGCGCGGGCGCGGCGGCGCCGGTCCCGGCGGTGCCGCGCGGCGAACCGCCGGGGCGCCGTCCGGCCGCGTCCGCCGAGCCCGAGCCATTCGATGCCTGGCAGACCACCAAGGGGCTCGCGGTGTCGGCGGCGCTGATGGTGATCTTCCTGGCCACCGACTGGCGGCACGATGTGGCCGCGCTCGTCGGCGCCGCCGTGCTGCTGCTGAGCGAGCGCTTCCATTCCTCGCGCATGCTGGCGCTCATCGACTGGCCGCTGCTGGTGCTCTTCATGGGCCTGTTCGTCGTCAACCACGCGCTGCAGCAAAGCGGCCTGCCCGGCCAGGCGCTGCAAGGGCTGGCCCGGGCGGGGGTGGACCTGAACGACACCGCGACGCTCTTTGCCGCCACGCTCGGCCTGTCCAACCTCGTGAGCAACGTCCCCGCGGTGATGCTGCTGTTGCCCGCCGCCGCGGGCCCGGGCGCCCGCGACGCCGGCACCGTGCTCGCCCTCGTCAGCACGCTGGCCGGCAACCTGCTCATCGTCGGCTCGATCGCCAACATCATCGTCGTCGACGCGGCTCGGCGCTACGGCATCGAGATCGACTGGCGGCGCCACGCGCGCATCGGCGTGCCGGTCACGCTCGCCTCGCTGGCGGTGGTGGCGCTGTGGCTGCACGGCGCAGCGCCGTGAGGGTGTTGCTCCGGGGCCGGGCTGCGCGCAGCAGCCCGCGCCCGTGGCGGACGGCTCAGCGCCTGGCGGCCGCCGCTGCCGGCGCCACGCGTTCGCTGAACCAGCGTTCGATCATCCGACCTTCGTATGGCAGGCCGCCGTCCTGGCCGGGGCGTAGCGGCTCGTTCAGGTAGTTCATGTCGGCCAGATGCTCGTGGCCGGAGGCCAGCGTCTTCGTTCCGCGCGTGAGCGTCCACTTGAATTCGAGCCTGGGCCAGTCGGCGCCGCCCTTGAGCACGCGCAGCTCCTCGCCGGCGCGCACGGGAAGCACCTCGCCGGCCAGGTCGACGTCGAGCACTTCGATCGTCAGCACTTCGTCCGCCTGCAGGCGCTTCGCCAGGGCCTGGAACCGGGCCTGCAGGGCCTGGACGTTGCGGGCGCGGTCCAGGCCGCGGCCGACGTCGCGCAACTGATCGGCCGGCTTCATGCTCAGCTGCACCTCGCCTGCGGCCAGCGCCAGGGGCGCGGCCAGCGCGAGGACGGAGACGAGGGCGAGCTTCAGGGTAGGACTGCGCATGGGGGTCATTCGTTGCGCATTCCGCGCTGTCGACGAAACCATCGATTCGGGGCCCCGGTGGGGCGCTCAGCGCCCGCGCGAGTCCTTCAGCGTGGTGATGCGGTTGAAGATCATGCGCCCGGGGGCGTGCTCGACGCGGTCGGCGACGAAGTAGCCGTGGCGCTCGAACTGCAGCCGCGTGTCGGCTTCGACCGCGGCCAGCGAGGGTTCGACGAAGCCCTGCTGCACGCGGCGGCTGGCCGGGTTCAGGTTGTCGCGGAAGTCGCGGCCGCCTTCCTCGGGCTGGTCGGTGGCGAACAGGCGCTCGAAGAGGCGCAGCTCGGCGCCCAGCGCGTCGTGCGCGGCGACCCAGGTGATGGTGCCCTTGACCTTGACCACGTCGGCGCCGGGGGTGCCGCTCTTGGTGTCGGGGACGACCTCGGCGCGCACGGCCGTGACTTCGCCGGCCTCGTTCTTCTCGCAGCCCGTGCAGGCGACGACGACGCCGTACTTGAGCCGCACCTTGTTGCCGGGGTAGAGGCGGAAGAAGCCCTTGGGCGGGGTTTCGGCGAAGTCCTCGCGTTCGATCCAGAGCTCGGGGCCGAGCTCGAAGCGGCGCGTGCCCAGCTCCGGGCGCTGCGGGTGCGCCGGCGCCTGGCAGGGTTCGCGGTGCGCGGCGCTGCCGAAGACCTCGGCCCAGTTGGTGAGCGTCAGGCGCAGCGGGTCGAGCACGGCCATGGCGCGCGCCGCCTGGCCTTCGAGATCCTCGCGCAACGCGCCCTCGAGCACGCCGTAGTCGATCCAGATGTTGGTCTTGCTCGCCCCCGTGGCCTCGGCCATGTTGCGGATCGAGGCCGGCGTGTAGCCGCGCCGGCGCAGGCCCGCCAGCGTGGGCATGCGCGGGTCGTCCCAGCCGCTGACCCGGCCTTCGTCGACCAGCGCCTTGAGCTTGCGCTTGCTGGTCATGACGCTGGTGAGGTTCAGGCGCCCGAACTCGTGCTGGTGCGGGAGCTGGAAGATGTTGGGATGGCGCTCCTCGAGCGCGTGCGCGAGCAGCGGCGTGAACTGCGCGGTCTCCTCGCGCAGCAGCGCGAAGAAGGCCGGCAGGTCGTGCAGCACCGCGTCGGGCGCGTGTTCCCAGCGCGAAAAGAGCGCGCGCATGCGCGCTTCGGGTTCGCTCGCGAAGAGCTTGTGCGCGTGGTTGTGGCAGTGCAGCGCGAACTCCTTGCCGGCCTCCACGCCCTGCGTGGCGATGTCCTCGACGAGGGCCCTGGCGCGCGCGAACTGCGGCGCGCGCAGGATGGGGACGATGCGCTCCAGCGTCCAGTCGTAGAAGGGGCGCTGGTCCTCGAACTCCAGCGTGCAGATGCTGTGCGTGATTTGCTCCAGCGCGTCCTCGATCGGGTGCGCGAAGGCGTACATCGGGTAGATGCACCAGCGGTCGCCGGTGTTGTGGTGCGTGGCGCGCTTGATGCGGTAGAGCGCGGGGTCGCGCAGGTTGATGTTGGGGCTAGCCATGTCGATCTTGGCGCGCAGCACCATGGCGCCGTCGGCGTGGCGGCCGTCCTTCATCTCGCGCAGGCGCGTGAGGTTCTCTTCCGGCGAGCGGGTGCGGAATGGGCTGTCGCGCCCGGGCGTCGTGAAGTCGCCGCGCGTGGCCTTGATCTGTTCGGCGCTCTGCTCGTCGACGTAGGCGTGGCCGCTTTGCACCAGGTACTCGGCGGCGCGGTACATGAAGTCGAAGTCGTCGCTGGCGTAGAAGAGGTGCGAGCGGCCGTGCGCGTCCCAGCTCCAGCCCAGCCAGTGCACCATCTCGACGATGGCGTCGACGTACTCCTGCTCCTCCTTCTCGGGATTGGTGTCGTCGAAGCGCAGGTGGCACACGCCGCCGTAGTCGCGCGCGAGGCCGAAGTTCAGGCAGATGCTCTTCGCGTGGCCGATGTGCAGATGGCCGTTGGGCTCCGGCGGAAAGCGCGTGCGGATGCGGGCCGGGTCGATGGGCCCGGCCTCGTGGTGCGTGCCGTCACCGGGGGTGCCGGCGAAGCGCCAGCCGCTGTGCGTGCCGCGCGCGAGGTCGCGCTCGATGATCGTGCGCAGGAAGCTGCTCGGCTTGGGGTCTTCGTTCGCAGGGGTGGCCATGCAGGGGATTATCGGCCGGCCCTGCAGCGGCAGGTGTCGCTGCGGCGAGCGCTCAGGCAGGCCCGAAGACCAGCACCGCGTTCGTGCCGCCGAAGGCGAAGGAACTGCTGACGGCCGCCTGCAGCCCGGGTGCGGCGATGTCGGCCGCGCGCACCAGGTTCAGTGCGCACTGCGGCTCGGCGGCGTCGCCGTGCATGTTCGGCGGCAGCCGCTGCTGCTGCAGCGCGAGCAGCGTGACGATCGCCTCCAGCGCGCCGGCCGCGCCCAGCAGGTGGCCGTGCAAGGCCTTGGTCGAGCTCACGCGCAGGTGCGGCAGCGCGCTGCCCCAGACCGCGGCGAGGGCCTGTGCTTCGACGAGGTCGCCGATTCTCGTGGCCGTGCCGTGCGCGTTGCAGTAGCCCACGTCTCGCGGCTGCAGCCCCGCCATGTGCAGCGCCGCAGCAAGCGCGCGCGCCTGCCCTGCGGCGTCGGGCTTGGTGAGGTGGGCGGCGTCGCAGCTGGTGCCGTAGCCGAGCAATCGCCCGTGCACGCGCGCGCCGCGCGTCCTGGCTTGCGCCTCGCGCTCGAGGACGAGGAAGGCCGCGCCCTCGCCGAGCACGAAGCCGCAGCGGTCGGCGGCGAAGGGGCGGCATGCGCGCGCCGCGGCGCCGGGTGTGTCGGGCGCGAAGTCGGCCAGCGTCTGCATCGCCTGCCAGGCGGCGACGACGCCGGGGACGATCAAGGCCTCGCTGCCGCCCGCGAGCGCAAGGTCGATCTCGCCGCGGTTCAGCGCGTGCAGAGCCTCGCCGATGGCCACCGCGGACGAGGCGCAGGCCACGGCGTAGCTCAGCACCGGCCCCTGCGCGCGGTGGCGCATCGCCACGTGCGCCGCCGGCGCGTTGGGCATGAAGGCCGGGATCGTCAGCGGCGGCACGCGGCCGCCGGCCATGCCGGCGCGGTAGGCGTGCTCGATCGCCGCGCCGCCGCCCATGCCGCAACCGACGAAGACGCCGATGCGCGCGGGATCGGACCCTTCGGGCAGTGCGGCGTCGCGCATCGCGAGGTCGGCTGCGGCGACGGCGAGCTGGCTCACGCGGTCGACGCCGGCCAGCTGCAGCTTGGTGAACCAGCGCGTCTCGTCGAAGGCGACCGTAGCTGCCGCCGCCGGCCGCGGTAGCTCGCCGGCGAACACCTCGTGCACCGCCGATTCACCGCGGCACAGAGCCTCGAAGACGGCTTGCGGATCCTCGCCGTGCGGTGATTGCAGGCCAAGTCCGGTGACGGCGATCATCGGCGGCGAAGGCGCGGGACGGTGGCCGGCGCAAGCTCGGGGGGCGGCGCTTCAGGCCTCGCTGGCCGCGTTGGTTGCACCGGACGCAGCCTTGGCGGCCCGCTGTTCGTCGATCAGCTGCGCGAGCTCGGCCAGGGTGTCCACGTCCGGGTTGGACTGCAGCGTGATGCCGAAGCGCTCCTCGACTTCGAAGATGAACTCGACGAGCGCGAGGGAGTCGATGCCGCTGCCGCGCATCGAGCCCTGGGGGTCGAGCTGCGCCGGCGCGATGCCGTACTTGCGCTCGATCAACTCCTGCAGTTCGGCCAGGGAACTCATGTCGGAATGATAGCCGGTGGCTTGGCGCGGGAAGACTGCAGCGGTGAGGCCCAGCGGGGCGAGAGGAGGCCGAAGGCCAGGCCCAAAACGGCGCCCGCAACGACGTCCAGCACCACGTGCTGGCGGATGGCGAGCGTCGACCAGACGATGGCCAGCAGCCAGGCGAAGCTGAAGTGCTGCAGGATCCGCGGGGCTCCGGCGGCGCCGAGCACGCGCGCGATCCACATCGCGCTGAAGACGGCGCTGGCGACGTGCAGCGAGGGGCAGGCGTTGCCGGCGGCGTCGATGCCGCGCAGGAGCGCGAAGCCCGCCTGCGCGCTCGAGGGCACGTCCACGGCGTGCAGCGAGGCCGGCACCATCGTCGGCCAGAGCCAGAAGCACAACAGCCCGCTGCCGCAGAGCGCGGCCGCCCAGGCGGCGTAGCGCAGTCCCGCGCCCAGCGTCGGCAGCAGGGCCGGCGCGATGCCGATGTAGATCCACAGCGAGACATAGGCCCACACCGCACCGGGTTGGAAGGGGATCAGCGCGTCCAGCGGCGTCAGCGGCATCACCGTCACCGGGCGCGAGGGCGCACGCAGGAGCTGGAAATAGACGATGAAGAAGAGCCAGGTGAAGGCGCAGATACCGGCGATCTTCGTCAGCGGGCGATAGCACCAGTCCCGCGCCAGCCGCCGGGCCCAGGCCGGCGTCGCGGTGCGCACGACGGGGTTGTTGCCGGGCTCGCGCACGGGCGGTTCGGTTTCGGGTGGCGAAGGGGCAGTCGAGGCCTGGGCCTCGGGCGGATCCGAGCGTAACACCCCGGGCTGCGCACCGATAATCGAAGTTCGCTGCTGTGCCGAGGCCGCACCGCCGGCGCAGAGCAAAGGCCGCTCGGCCACCGACTTCCCGAAATGCTTGTTTCGAATCCTTGCCTCGCCGGTGGATCCGGGCCGCGCTCGGACGGCGCTTGGCCATCATGCCGCGGTTCGCGCCCGCGTCCGCGTCCGCGCCCGGCTGCCGCGGTGCTGTCGCCGCTGCTCCTGCCTTTGCTCTCGGCCGCGGCGGCGGCGCAGGCGCCGCAGGGCCTCGAGCGCCCGCTGTGGGAACTGGGCGTGGGTGCGACGGCGCTGAGCCTGCCGCACTACCGCGGCGCCGGGAAGTCGCGCGCCTGGCTGCTGCCGCTGCCCTACGTCGTCTATCGCGGCGAAATCCTGCGCGCCGACCGCGAGGGCCTGAAGCTGCGGCTGATCGATCGCGAGCGCCTGCACTTCGACCTCAGCGCCAACGCGACCGCGCCGGCCGACAGCGACGACGAGCCCGCGCGCCAGGGCATGGCCGACCTCGACGGTACGGTCGAGATCGGGCCGAACCTGAACTGGCGCCTGGCGCAAGGGCCCGGCTGGCGGCTCGAGGCGCGGCTGCCTGTGCGCGCGGCGCTGACGCTGTCCACGCGGCCGCGGGCCATCGGCTGGTCGGCGCTGCCCAACCTGAACCTCGACCGCCGCGTCGGCGGCTGGGCGATGGGGGCGCAGCTCGGCTGGGTCTGGGGCAGCCGGCGACTGAACGGCTACTTCTACGACGTCGCGGCTGCCGACGCCACGCCCGCGCGCGCAGCCTACCGCGCCGACGGCGGCCACGCCGGCTGGCAGGCGACGCTTTCCTTCTCGCGCCGCGACGGCACGCGCTGGATCGGCGCCTTCGTCCGTGCCGATTCGCTTGCCGGCAGCGCGCTGCGCCACAGCCCGCTGGTGCGGCGCACGAACACCGTCAGCTTCGGCATCGGCATGTCCTGGGTGCTGCTGCAATCCGGGCAGCTCGTGCGCGACCGCGATGAGCTCCGCTGAACCCGAGGCCGGACCGCACGCGCTGCGACCGGCGCCGCTGCCGCTGATCGCGCGCGCCTGGATGCGGCCGGTGGCGTGGATGACGCTGCAATGCCTGCTGTTGCTGCTGGGGCTGATGTCGATCGTCTGGAACCTCGTGGCCTTGGCGCTGTTGCCTGTGCTCGATCGCGAGCGCGGACGACGCATCGGGCGCCTCGGCATTTCCCGGGGCTACCAGATCTTCTGGCGCGCGGCGCAGGCCAGCGGCCTCTTGCGCATGGACGCCGACGCGCTGGCGCCGCTGGCCGAGGAGGCGGGGCTGGTGATCGTCGCCAATCATCCGAGCCTGCTCGACGCGCTGATGCTGGTGGCGCGCCTGCCGCGCTCGGCCTGCGTGATGAAGGCGAGTCTGCTGCGCAACCCTTTCCTCGGCCCCGGGGCGCGGCTGGCGCGCTACATCCACAACGACAGTGCCTACGAAATGGTGCGCCAGGCCGAGGGCGACCTGCGCACGGGAGGCCAGCTCGTGCTCTTCCCCGAAGGCACGCGCAGCACGCGCTGGCCGGTGGGGCCGTTCCACTCGGTGGTCGGGCTGCTCGCCAAGCGCGCCGCCGCGCCGGTGCAGGCGGTGTTGATCGAGACCGACTCGCCCTACCTCGGCAAGGGCTGGCCGCTGTGGCGGCTGCCGCCGCTGCCCATCGTCTTCCGCGTCCGCCTCGGCCGGCGCTTCGAACCGCCACAGGACGCCAAGGCCTTCGAAGCCGGGCTCGAAGCCTACTTCACGGCCGAATTGCAGCACCTGCCGCGGCCCGCGGGCTGGACGCGGCGATGACGGCGCCCGGCAGCGGCCCGCCGCCCTCGGCCAGCCATCTCGTCCTCATCCCGAGCTACGACACCGGGCCGCGCGTCTACCGCACCGTGCGCGAGGCGCGGGCGCAGTGGTGCCCGGTGTGGGTGGTCGTCGACGGCAGCACCGACGGCACCGCGGAGGGCCTGCAGCAGCTCGCCGCGGCCGACGCCGGCCTGCGCGTCTTCGTGCTGCCGACGAACCGGGGCAAGGGCGCGGCGCTGCTGCACGGCCTCGTGCAGGCGCAGGCGGCGGGTTTCACGCATGCGCTGGCGATGGACGCCGACGGACAGCATCCGGCGGCGATGATCCCCGTCTTCATGCAGGCCTCGGCCGCGCGGCCGGAGACGATGGTGCTCGGCCGGCCGATCTTCGACGCCAGCGCGCCCTTGCTGCGCGTGCGCGGACGCAGGATCTCGAACGCGTGGACGAACCTGGAAACGCTGGGGGCGGGAATCGGAGACGCGCTTTTCGGCTTTCGCGTCTACCCCGTGGCCGATCTCGTGGAGGTGATGCGGTCCAGCCGCTGGATGAGGCGCATGGACTTCGACACCGAGGCCGTCGTGCGCCTGGCCTGGCGCGGCGTGAAACCGGTCAACCTCGATGCGCCGGTGAGGTACTTCAGCGCCGCGGAGGGTGGCGTCTCGCACTTCCGCTACGGTCGCGACAACCTCCTGCTGACCTGGATGCACCTGCGGCTCATGCTCGCTTTCCTGCCGCGCCTGCCGGTGCTGCTGTGGCGACGGGCCGCGCGCCGGCCGCCGTTCCAACCCTGACGCCATTCCCGCGGCCCGGGCCGGCCCTGCCGGGCGCACGGAATCCGGCCGCCGGGTTAAACATTCATGCAGAATACGTCTTTTGGCGGTCCGCGCCGCAAGTGGACCGGACCGCGTTGCCGCAGAGCCGACGAAGACCCATGAACCAGCCCCTGCCTTCCTCGACGCCCTTGTCCCAGGACGCCCAGGGCGCGCCCTCCGCGCCTGCGTTGCAGAACTGGCCCCTGCTGCGCCTGGGCTTTCGTCCCTTCTATCTGGGCACGGCGCTGCTCGCCTGCCTTTCGGTGCCGGTGTGGGTCGGCGTCTTCCTCGGACACATGGCGCTGCCGCTGGGCTATCCGGCGCTGCTCTGGCACGGGCACGAGATGCTGTTCGGCTTCGCTGCGGGCGTGGTGATGGGCTTTCTGCTCACCGCGGTGCGCGCCTGGACCGGCATGGACACGGCGCGTGGCGCGCTGCTCGGCGCGCTCGCGTTGCTGTGGCTGGCCGCGCGCGTGGCGGCGGTGGCCGCGCCCTATGGTGTCTTCGCGGTGCTCGACCTGCTGCTGCTGCCGGCGGTGGCGATCGTCCTGCTGCGCGTGCTGCTGCGCGCGGGCAACAAGCGCAACGTCCCGCTCGTCGGCCTGTTGCTGTTGATGGCGCTGGCGAACGCGGCCTTCCACCTCTCGGTGATGGGCGCGATCGAGCTGCCGGCGATGTCGGCGCTGTACGCGCAGCTGGCGCTGGTGCTGATGGTCGTCAGCGTGATGACCGGGCGCGTGCTGCCGATGTTCACGCGCAACGGCATCCCCGGGCTGGTGCTGGAGCCGCCCTCGCGCCGCTTCGAGCTCTGGCTGCTGGGCGTCACCGGCGCGGCCTTCGCGCTCTGGGTGCTGGCAGCGCCGGCGTCGCTGGTCGGTGCCGCGAGTCTGGTCGCGGCCGTGATGCACGCGCGGCGCCTGTGGTGCTGGAAGCCCTGGGCCACGCTGCGCCGGCCCATCCTGTGGGTGTTGCACCTGTCGTATGTCTGGATGCCGCTGGGTTTCCTGCTGCTGGCGCTGGCGCAATGGGGTTGGGTGGCGCCCTCACTGGCCGTGCACGCGTTCGCGGTGGGCGTCATCGGCGGGCTCGTGATCGGCATGATCACGCGCACCGCGCGCGGCCACACCGGTCGCCCTCTGAAGGCTTCCGGCGGCGAGGCGATTGCCTACGGCGCCGTGCTCGTCGCGGCGCTGGTGCGGGTGCTGGTGCCGGCGCTGCACCCCGAATGGACCGTGATGGCCCTGGGCGTCGCCGCCGCCCTGTGGGGCCTGGCCTTCCTGATCTACCTCGCGATCTACACGCCCTGGCTCACGCGCACGCGCCTCGACGGCAAGGACGGTTGAGCACCCTGCCATCGTCCTGTTCCCGTCCGCTTCCCGATTCCACTTCTTCCTTCCCTTCCCACTCAGAGCGAGAGGTTCTTCCATGAGCGCCAACCCCGTATCCCGACTCGACGTCCGCACGCTGGAGCCCAGCCAGCGCCACGCGCAGATCTTCGCGCGCCTGGACGCGCTGCGCGACGGCGAGACGATGCAGATCATCAACGACCACGACCCGAAGCCCCTGCGCTACCAGCTCGAGGCGCGGACGCCGGGCCTCTTCCAGTGGACCTACGTCGAATCCGGCCCGCAGGAGTGGCGTGTGAACATCGCCAAGGACTCCGCCAAGGCCAAGGCGCACGGCGAGGACTCCTGCTGCTCGGGCGGCGCCTGCAGCGGCGGCTGAGGGCGCCTGCGCGCCGGCATCAGGCGGGCCGCGTGCCCGCTTTTTCGTCTCCGCGCGGCATCGGAAGCACGTCGTCCAGCGGCAGGCTCTCGTCGCCGGGGCCGGGCTCGCAGCCGACACCCAGGGGCGTCCAGCCACGGCGCACGGTGATCCGCTGCTCGTCCTGGCAGAACTCGATGCGTTCGGCCGCCGGCACCTGCGTGCGCACGAAGGCTTCCAGCGACGAGGGCATGCTGACGCGGTAGCGCGCAGCCGCACGGTCCTCCTCGGGGTGGTCCGCCTGGTGCAGCAGCGGCACGAAGAGCGAAGCCAGGTAGAGCCAGGGCGAGCCCTCGAAGCGGTGCGGTTCGTAGCCGCGCTGCTGCAGCCAGGATTGCGCCTGCGCGCGCGTGGTCGGGTCGTCGCCGTCGGCCGCATCGCGCGGGGCCCAGGCGGCGGCCAGGAGCTCGGCGACCCACTGGTTGCAGTTCTGGTAGCGCGTCGAGAATGCGTAGGCGTTGGCGCTGTAATCCCCGCCCAACAGCGCCAGCGCCTGCCGGTCGTCGAGTGCGGCCGCCGCCAGCGCCGTCGAGGCGTCCGCAGGCAGCAGCAGCAGCGTGACACGCGCCTCGGCCTGCGCTTCGGCCCCGAGCATGAAGCCGGCCAGGCCCTGGTCGAAGAGGCGTGGGCGCTCCTCGTTGCAGGCGTAGTAGAGCTGGCGCACCGACCATGGCGTGTTGGCGCTGTCGCGCAGGCTGACCCCAGCATGCGAGTAGCGCTGGCCGAAGCGCTCGAGGTCCAGTCCCGAGCGCCAGACCAGCGCCGCCTCGCGTCCCGAGGCCTGCAGCTCGTCGCGGATGCGCGCCACCAGCCGCAGCCGGTGGTCCTGCTGCACCGCGCTCATCCCTTGCCCCGCCTGGCACAGGCCCTGCGAGGACGCGCTGCTGCCCGCGTGCGCGCAGGACGCCGCCAGCCCGGTGGCCAGCGTCAGCACGACCGCGTGGAGCCTGCCGGCCATGCCTACATCATCCGCACGACGACCGACTGCAATTCCTTGTACCAGGGGTCTTCCAGCAGCAGGAAGAACGGCGTCTTCGTGTCCGCGCGCGCGAGTTCGACGCCGTAGGGCCGCGTGCGCGCGCTGACGACGCGGCCGATGCCGAGGTCGCCCTGCTGCACCGCGCGTTCGGGCATGTGCAGCACGAGCTCGCCGCGCGCGCCCGTACCCGCCACCGCCTGCAGCGTGACTTCCTGCAGCTCCGGCGTCAGCTGTGCCATCTGCGTCACGCGGTAGTCGCCCTGCGCCACCGGCGTACCCGAGGAGCTGTCGCTCGAGCGCTTGAGCGAGTTGGTGATCGAGCGCGCCGAGAGGTCGACGCTGTCGGACACCGCCGACGAGGTGGCCACCGTCGCCGCGGCGGGAATGGGTGCAAGCAGCGTCAGGGCAAGAAGGGCGGCGGGCAGCTTGGGGATGGCGAGCATCGGCAATCTCCGGTGATCGGGGGCAGGCAGGGCGGTCGGCGCTGGAAGCGGCGTGCGGTACTTCAATGCGTCAGATCATGCCGCCGTTGACCGAGATGACCTGACCGGTGATGTAGGCGGCTTCGGGTCCGCAGAGAAAGGCGACGAGCGCGGCGACTTCCTCCGCGCGACCGGCTCGCTGCACCGGGACGAGGCGCTTGATGGTATCGGCATCGAAGGCAGCGGCGGCCATCGGCGACTCGATGATGCCCGGTGCCACCGCGTTGACGGTGACGCCGCGGCTGGCCAGTTCGAGCGACAGCGCCTTGGTTGCGCTGTGCAGCGCCCCCTTGGCGGCGGCGTAGTTGACCTGGCCGCGGTTGCCGGCCAGCGCGGCGACCGAGGAGATGCTGACGATGCGCCCCCAGCGCGTGCGCAGCATCGGCAGCACCAGCGGCTGCGTGACGCGGAAGAAGCCGTGCAGCGAGACGTCGATGACGCGGTGCCACTGCTCGCGTCGCATGCCGGGGAAGACGGCGTCGTCGTGGATGCCGGCGTTGTTGACGACGATCTGCACCGGCCCGCCTGCGAGCATCGCCGCGGTGGCCTGCTGCACCGCCTCGTCGTCGCGGAGATCGAAGACGACCGGCTCGGCGTGCCCGCCTTCGGCGCGGATCGCCTCGGCCAGCGCCTGCACCGCGTCGCCGCGTGAATTCGCGTGCAGCAGCAACTGCGCGCCCTCGCGCGCAAGGCGTGCGGCAATGGCATGGCCGATGCTGCCGCTGGCCCCGGTGACGAGGTCCCGCTTGCCCGAGAGGGCAGGTGCGGTGCTCATGTGCGCAGCGGCGTGTCGAGCACGACGGTGACGCGGCCGTCGACCAGCGCCTGGCCGCCTTCGGTGATCACCGTGAAGCGGTAGGCGACCTGGCGCTCGTCGCCCGCCAGGTGCTCTGCCTCGACCTGCAGCTCGCCTTCGACGGTGTCCAGTCGCGGCACGTGCAGCGTCACGCCGCGCGCGCTGGCGATGTAGCCGGGGCGCCCGGTCACGCCCGCGCGCACGTTCAACGCGCCGTGCAGCGCCATGGCCTGCGCCGCGTACTCGATCGCCGCCGGCGACAGTAGCGCGCCTTCGCTGGCCAGCGGGTTGGCGGGGTCGCGATGGCTGCGCGCGCGGCAGCGGATGCGCGCCGGCGAGCAGTCCAGCACCGCGTCCAGCAGACACATGCGGCCCTGGTGCGGGATCAGCCGCGCGATCTCCGCCGGGTTGGAGGGCAAGGGTTTCATGGTTCGTCAGGTTCGTCCGCGGCCGCGCCGACGCTTGCCGACAAGGCCTGCATCGGCAGGCCCTCGATGATCATCAAGGCCGCCGCCCTTGCGGCCAGCGCCTGCAGCAGCGGCAGTGCGCGCGCTGCCGGGATCTGCGTGCGCAGCGCTTCCAGGCCGGCGTCGGCGCAGCGCGTGGGCGGGGCATCGCCGGCCAGCGCCAGCGTCAACGCACGCCCGCCCTGCGGCACGAGCACGAGCGCCAGCGCGAAACTGTCGGGCAGCGGGCGCACGCCGTGCAGCGGCTCCGGATAGGGCACGTCGCAGGCGACGAACAGCACCGGTGCCTTGGCGTGCACGCACTGGACCGCGGCTTCGAGCAGCCCGACGGCGAAGCTGGCGTCGAAGGCGCCGAGGCTGGTCGAAGCGGTCATCGCCCGGGTCGCGATGTGCCAGATGCCGGCCGTGACGTTGTGCACCGAGTTCGTGAAGCGCGTCGGCGAGACCACGCGCTCGGGCGTCGCCAGCGCTTCGCACATCGCGTGGCAGTTGGCGGGATCGCCGGTCGACGAGCTGAAGACGGTGGCCAGCGTCGCCGGCGCCAGACCCGCGGCGGCGCAGGCGGCCTCGGCAACCGCCACCGACGCCTTGACGACGGTGCCGGCACGGCGGCGCTCGGTGGCCGGCAGCAGCGCCGGTGCCGGCACGGCCGTGGCGGCGCGCTGCCAACCCGAGGCTTCGCGCAGGCATGCCGCGGCGCTGGCCCAGTCCGGCAACCCCGGGCCCAGCACCGCGACGCCTTGCACGCCGACGTGCAGCCGTGCGTTCATGCGTCGGCTCCGAAGACCAGACAGCAGTTGCTGCCGCCGAAGCCGAAGCTGTTGCTCGCCACGCGCCTGAGCGGCGCGTGGCGCGGCTGCAGCAGATAGTCGACCTGCAGCGCCGGGTCGAGCTGCTGCACGTTCAGGCCCGCGGGGGCGATGCCGTGCTGCAGCGCGAGCAGCGCAATCGCCGCCTCGACCCCGCCTGCCGCCCCCAGCGTGTGGCCGGTGTGGCCCTTGGTGCTGCTGCAGGGCGTGGCGGCGCCGAAGACCACGTTCACCGCCTGCGCTTCGGCGGCGTCGTTGCCCGGCGTGCCAGTACCGTGCAGGTTGATGTAGTCGATCGCCGCAGGCTCGCAGCCGGCCTGTGCCAGCGCCTGGCGCATGGCCATCACCGCGCCCAGGCCTTGCGGATGCGGGCTGCTCATGTGGTGGCCGTCGCTGCTCTCGCCGCAGCCCAGCAGCCAGCCCTGCGCAACCGGCGCGTCGCGCTCGACCAGCGCGAAGGCCGCGGCCTCGCCGATCGACAATCCCTTGCGTGCGGCGTCGAAGGGGCGGCAGATGTCGCTGGACACCAGTTCGAGCGCGCTGAAGCCGTAGAGCGTGGTCAGGCACAGGCTGTCGACGCCACCGACGAGCGCGGCATCGACGAGGCCGAGCTCGATCATCCGCGCCGCCTGCCCGAAAACCTTGGCGCTGGACGAGCAGGCGGTGCTCACCACCGCCGCCGGCCCCTGCAGCGCGAAGCGCTCGCGCACGTAGCGCGCGAGCGAATAGGTGTTGTGCGTCTGCGCGTAGTGCAGGTCGGCGGGTAGCGCGCCGCTGGCCGCGTCGCGTCGCCGGTAGGCGAGTTCGGTCTGCAGGATGCCCGAGGTGCTGGTGCCGAGGAAGACGCCCACGCGCGCGGCGCCGAAGCGCGCGCGCACGCGCTCGACGCTGGCCGTGAAGCCGTCGGCGCGCAAGCCGAGTTCGGCGAGGCGGTTGTTGCGGCAGTCGTAGGCGGCGAGGCCGGCGTCCCACGCGACTGCCTCGATGCCTTCGACGACGCCGATCCAGGTGCCGAGCGCCGCGGTCTCGAAGTCGCGCCGGCGCAGGCCGCTGCGCCCTTCGCGCAGAGCCGCGAGTGTCGCGCCGCGCCCGTGGCCGAGCGCGCTGACCAGCGTGAAGTCGCTGACGGCCAGCGGCCTCATGCGCCCGCTCCGTCGGCCGGCGCGCCGGCCTCTCCCAGCAGCAGCACGTTGGCGAAGGGCGTGCCGCGGCTCATCGGCACGGTCCGCACCGTGAAGCCCAGTCCCCGCAGCAGCTCGCACCACTGCGTCAGGCCTCTGCCCCAGGTGGGCGGCGCGCGGTGCCCGCGCACCATCGTCACCACGCGGTCGACCCACTGGCTCGCGGCAAAGCCGCGCGCGTCGTCCGCGTCGCCCACGCGCAGCAGCAGCCGCCCTCGCGCACCGAGCGCTGCGCGCACGCGCGCCAGCAGCGCTGCCTGCGCCGCGTGATCGACGTAGTGCAGCACGTCGAGGATGACGACCAGGTCGCAGGGCGGCAGCTCGGCCTGCCGCATGTCGGCGCAGACGAAGCGCGGCGCCAGCGCCAGGCCGCGCAGCGCCGCCTGCGCGCGCGCCACGTCGCGCGGCATGAGCTCGATTCCCGTGTACTGCCGCGCCTGCGGTGCCTCCCCCCAGGCCGCGGGCCATTGGCCTTGCGCCGCGGCTTCGCTGCAGGCCTGCAGCAGGCTGGCGAGCAGGCCCTGGCCGCAGCCGATGTCGAGCACGCGCGCACGGCCGCGGAGCTCGCCGCGCTCGAGCAGGCTGCGAAACACCGGATCGCGCCCGAGCTTGCCGCGCGCGAAATGCCAGGCAAAGCGCCCGGCGGCGCGGTAGGGCGCGCTGGCCTGCGCGTGCAGCCCCCGCTACGCCGCCTCCGGCTCGCGCGCGCCGGCCGTCGTCCCTTCAGCTCGCTTCGGGTTCATTCGTTGACAGGGGACGTTGTCGTCCGGCGCATGGTTTCGTTCTGCAGGGTTCAGGACAGGGGCCCCGGGAGCGGCTCGCGCCGCGGCGGCAGGGCCGCGTCCAGTGTCACCGGCAGCAGGCCCGCCTCGGCGCACCGCCGCAGCAGCGCGGGCAGCACGTCGAGGACGACCGGGCGGCCGCTGGCGCTGCGGCGGGCGTTGCCGTCGTGCAGGAGCAGGATGTCGCCGGCGGCGAGCTTCTTCAGCAGCCGCTGCAGCACGCGCTGCGGGTCGGGGTCGCGGGTGTCGAAGCCGCGCCGCGTCCAGCTCACGAGCTGCAGGTTCAGGCGGTGCAGCACCGGGTCCAGCAGCGGGTTGCGCAGGCCCGCCGGGGCGCGAAAGCAGTGCGGGACGCGGCCCGTCAGCTCGGCCAGCACCGCCTGCGCGCGGCCGATTTCGGCGGCGAAGCCGCGCGGGCCGAGGAGTGCGAAGTGGTGGCGGTGGCCATGGCTGTGGTTCTGCACCGCGTGGCCGCGGCGCGCGATCTCGCGCACCAGCGCGGGCTGCGCGGCGGCGCGCCCGGCGATGCAGAAGAAGGTCGCCTTGGCGCCGGCAACGTCGAGCTGGTCCAGCACCGCCGGCGTGACTTCGGGGTCGGGGCCGTCGTCGAGGGTGATCGCGATCTCGCCGCGTGCGGCGCAGGCCCCGGGCAGGCGCTGCACGTTGGGCCCGAGCAGGGCGCTGCGCGGCCACAGGCCGGCGGCGGTGAGCACGGCCTGGTTGGCGAGCACGGCACCCGCGGCCCAGGGCCAGCCGCCGGGAATCAGTGCCAGCGCTGCGGCGCCGGCGTGCACGGCCGCGCTCGCCTTGACGAGCGCAGGCCAGGGCCAGGCCGGCGAGGCGGGTAGGGGCAATGCGGCACTCACGGCGACGGATTTTCCGCCACCGGCTGGCTGCGCACGAAAATCGCGGCCAGCAGCAGGCCGAGCAGCGCGCCCGGCGCGACCACCGAGCCGATGGCCGAGAGCACGGGGATGCTCGATGCGGCCAGCAGCGCGAAGGAGCCGACGGTGGTGAGATTGGCCAGCAGCAGCGAGGCCAGGGTTTCTTCTCCCCGGTCACCGCGTTCGCACAGCATGTCGAAGAAGAGCGCGTAGTTGGAGCCGATCGCCACCACCAGCAGCAGGCCCACCAGGTGCAGGATGCCCAGCTGCACGCCCAGCGCGGCGAGGGCGCCCATCGCCAGCAGCACCGCCAGCAGCAGCGGCTGGCACACGGCCAGCAGGCGCCGCCAGGAGCGCAGCGAGACGGCCATGAGCAGCACCACGCCGAGCGCACCGAGCAGCGCCTGCGCCTGTGCCGCGCCCAGGTAGCCGCCGTAGAGCCGGCCCAGCTCGGCGCCCACGTCCAGCACCTGCGTGCCGTCCAGGCCGCGCAGGACGCCTTCGACGACGCCGACGTCGACGCTGCCCTCGTCGAGCGCATAGACCGGCAGCAGGGCCGCGGCGCTGCCGTCGGCGCGACGCAGCAGCAGGGCGTCGAGCGTGGGCGCCACCGCGCTGCCGCGCAGCGAGGCCCAGGTCAGCGCCGGCTGCTGCCGCGCGCGCTCGACCTCGTCCAGGAACGGCGCCAGCCGCGCCGCCGACAGCGGCCCGCCTTGCGTAGCCTCGTGCAGCGCTGCGCGCAAGGCCGCAGGCGGCGGCAGCGCCGCCTGCCGCTGCCGCTGCGTGCGCAGGCTGGGCAGCAGCCGCGTGGCGCTGTCGAAGCCGGCGATGGCGCCGCGCTCGATCAGCGTTTCCAGGCGTGCGCTGGCGGCCTCGGCGCGCTGCAGCGTCTGCTCCACGTCCGCGCCCTGCACCATCACCAGCGTGCCACCTTCGCCTGCGCCCAGGTCGGCGCGCAGCTGCGCGTCGAGCTGCATGGCGGCATGCGGCACGGGGCTGAGCGAGGCGAGGTCGGCGCGCCAGAGCTCGCCGTGTTGCACGAGCAGGCCCGCGGCCAGCAGCGCCAGCAGCAGCACCGGCGCGCGCAGCCGCGGCAGGCGCGCGATCGCCCATTGCGCGGCCTGCCCCAGGCGCCGGCTAAGGGCGCTGCCGCGCGCGCCTTCGGGCAGCAAGGCAGGCAGCAGGTAGCGCGTCGTCAGCGCCGCTGTCGCCAGCCCCGCAAGCGAGAACACGCCCAGTTGCGCCAGGCCGGGGAAGTCCGACCACAGCAGCGCGGCAAAGCCGCACACCGAGGTCAGCAGACCCAGGCGCACGGTCGGCCAGCTCGTGCGCACCCAGGCGCGCCAGCCCGGCGCCTGCGCACCGCCGCCGCCGCCGCGCGACTGCACGAGGTAGTAGATGGCGTAGTCGACCGACTCGCCGATGAGCGTGGAGCCAAAGCCCAGCGTCATGCCGTGCACGCTGCCAAAGCCCAGGCTCACGGCGACGATGCCGCCCAGCACGCCGCTGGCCACCGGCAGCGCCGCCACCGCCAGCGCCTTGGGCGAACCGAAGGCCAGCAGCAGCAGGGTGCACATCATGAGCGCACCGGCCAGGGCCAGGCGCTGCACCTCGCGCTCGATGCGCGCGCGGCTGTCGACGCTGAAGAAGGGCGCGCCGCTGATGCGCAGCTGCAGGCCTTGCGCGGCCAGCGGCGCGAAGGCCGTGCGCACGAGCGCGATGGCCTGCGCCTGACGGTCGATGTCGGCGCCCGGGGCGCTGACGGTGGCGGCCAGCAGGGCGCGCGGCGCCTGCCGGCCGACCCACACGCCGTCCTCGCTGCGCGGCGTGCGCGCGGGGATCAGCGCCTCGCCGATGCGCAGCGTCTCGCCGCTGGGGTCGCGCTCCAGCAGCGGCTTGATGGCTTCGCCGGCGGGCGTGCCCAGCAGCGAGGTCGACTCGGCGATCGCCGCGCGCAGGCCGGCGGCGTCGAAGTGCTGCGGCGTGACCGCGGGGCTGAGCTGATAGCGGTGCTCGAACAGCCACTGGCCGAAGCCGGCAAAGCCCTCATGCTCGCCGTTGGCGACCTGGTCGAAGCGGCCGCTGTCGCGCAGGGCCGCGGCCAGGCTGCGCGAGGCCTGCGCACGCGCCGCGGCGTCGCCACCCTCGATCGCCAGCAGGAGCGTGCGCGAGGGCACGCCGCTGTGGATCTGCTCGATCAGCAGGCGCTGGCGCGCGTCCGGCGTCGCGGGCAGGAAGACGGCGAGGTCGGCGGTGAAGGGCGTGCGCACGATCTGCACCACCGCCAGCAGCACCAGCAGCAGCCACAGCGCGAGCACGAGAGCGCGCCGCGGCGCGGGCGCGGCAACCGGGCTCATCTCTTCGCGTCGATCGTTTCGGCGACGTCGGCCATCGGTTCGAGCAGCATGAGCGAGCGGTCGCCCCCGCGCATCTGCAGCGCGATGCTGTGGACGTCGATGGCGCGACCGACGACCTCGATCTGCGCCAGCTGTTGCCGCAGCCGCGCGTCCAGCGGCTCCAGCAGCAGAACCCATTTGGCGTCGGTGCCGGTCAGCTGCGTGCGAAAGTGCTGCTGCAGCCGCGCGGCGTCGCCGGTGAGCGTTCCGCGCAGCGCCTCGAGCAGCGCGCCGAGCTCGGGAACGGCATCGACGTCCATCTGCCGCGTGCGGGTGCCGCGGCGCAGCACCAGCGTGCGCCCCTGGATCAGCATCGTCTCCTGCACCGGTTGCAGGTTGCGGCGCTCGAAGCGGTCGGGCGCGGCGAAGGACAGCGTGCCGCTGCTGCGCAGCGGACCGTCGATGCCGCCGACGACGCGCTCCTCGGTGAAGCGCGCCTGGCCCGATTTGCGCGCGGCCATGCGCCGCATCAGTGCTTCCAGATCCAAGGACTGGGCGTGCAAGGGCATCGCCGTGCCCGAGGCAAGCGCCATCGCCATCAGCAGGGCGCGTCGATCAAGGCCTTTCATCCTCGCCCCAGAAGTCGTGGAAGTTGAACCAGTTGTACGGCGCCTCGCGGCACAAGGCTTCGAGCCGCGCGACGTAGGCGCGCAGGGCCTCGTCGAGCTGCTGCTCGCGCGCCGCGGCGTCGGCGGGCGGCGCGCTGAAATCGGCCAGCGTCTCGAAGCGCACCTCGTAGCGGTCGCCGCCGAGGTAGAGCCCGACCATGAACAGCAGCGGCCGGCGCAGCATCTGCGCGAGCCGGAACGGGCCGCTGCCGAAGCGCGCCGGCGTGCCCAGGAAGGGCAGTTCGCGCACCTCCTGGCGGCCGCTGCCGGCGGCCACGCTCGGCGGCAGCCGATCGCCGAGCAGGCCGACCAGACCGCCGCGTTCGAGCCAGTCGCGGATGGCCAGGGTCGAGCCCGGTCGCCCGATGGCGATGATCTCCAGCTTCAGCTCGGGGGCGACGGCCTGCAGCACGCCCTGGATCATGCGCGCGTTGTCCGGGTACATGACCATCGCCACCGGCAGCTGCTCGCCCTTGCCGACGGCGTGCAGCGCCTCGAAGCTGCCGATGTGCGCACCGAGCATGAAGGCGCCGCGTCCCTGCTCGAGCGTGCGGTAGACGAGGTCGCCGCCATGGACCTGCACGGACAAGTCCTTCAGTCCGCCGCGCGCGAGGTAGATGCGGTCCAGCACCACCGCGGAGAAGGCATGCAGGTGCCGGTAACGATCGCGCCAGCCGGGCGCGTGCCCGAGCGCGCGGCGCAGGTAGCGCTGCGAGTTCCTGCGCGCGCCGGGCGAGAAGAGCAGGAAGTAGGCGCTGATCGGGTGCAGCAGCAGTCGCGCCACGGGCAGGCCCAGGTTGACGGCGATCCAGGCCATGAGCCGCAGCGCGCTGCGGTTGCTGCGCTCCTGCTGCTCGGCCCAGGGTGCCGCCTGCTCCGGGCGCACGCGGTTGGGATCGCGCTCTGGCATCGTCGCCATGCGCTGCCGCTTCAACCCGCCGCGAGCCGGCCGCGCGCGACGAGCCGCGTCCCCTCGTGCAGCTCGAAGGCGACTGCGTGCGCCTGCGCGCTCAGCCGCAGCGCCAGCCGCGCACCGGGACGCACGGGTGCCGTGAACTTCGCCTGCTCGATCGTCGGCGCAGCGCCCAGGCGTTGGCGCAGCGCCGGCTGCGCCTGCAGTGCCTGCATCACGAGGGTCAGCAGAACGGCGCCGGGCAGCACCGGCAGGCCCGGGAAGTGGCCGTCGAAGGCGGGGTGGTCGGCGGCGATCTCCAGGACGTGCTCGACGACGCCGGCGGCGTCGCGCGCATCGGCTGCAGGGGTGGGCGTCGACTCTTTCGGCGAGCCGAAGTGGCGCGCCGCGAGTTCGCGCAGTGTCGCGGCGGTGATCTTGCCGGTGGCCTCGCGCGGCAGCTCGGGCAGCAGCACGACGCGGCGGGGAATGAACGCGGGCTCCAGGCGCTCGCGCAGACCGGCGATGACCTCGCGCGCCGTGAGCCCGGGCGCGACGACGAAGGCCACCGTGCGCACGACGCCGTCGGCGACCTCGCCGGGAAGCCAGAAGGCGCCGTCGACGACGCCGGGAACGCGGTTGAGATGGAAGTTCAGGTGCGCCAGCGAACTGCGCTTGCCGGCGACGTGGATGAGGTCGTTGGCGCGCCCGAGCAGCCTGAAGCGTCGCTCGTCCAGCAACTCGAGGACGTCGGCCAGCGGCGTGGGCTCGACCACGTGTCCGCCCTCGACGAGGAAGCGCTCGCCGCCGTCCGCGCACGGCTCGCGCCAGAGATGCAGTTCGCCCAGCGCCGTCCACACCTCGCCCTCGGTGGTGCGTCGCGCCGCCACCTGGCCGGCCTCGGTGCAGCCGTAGATCTCCACCAGGCGCGCACCGAGCCGCATCTCGGCCTCGGCCGCGAGTTGCGGCGACAGCGGCGCCGTGGCCGAGAGCACGAGGTCGACCGCCGGCAGCTCGACGCCCGCGGCCAGCAGCGTCTTCAGGTGAAAGGGCGTCGTCACCAGCGCGCGCGGACGCGGCACGCGCTGCAGCGCGGCGACGATGTCCGCCGGGTAGAAGGGGCGCCCGCTCTCGAAGGCCGCGCCCCCCAGCAGCGCCAGCAGCACGCTCGACTCGAAGCCGTAGCTGTGTTGCGCCGGAACCGTGGCGACGAGGGTGAGCCCTTGAAGCGAAGGCTTGCCGAGCATCTGTGCCAGGCGCTCGGCCTCGGCGGCGATGTTGCGCGCGAGCGGCCCCCAGCGCTTGGCGTGCGGCTGCGGCAGTCCGGTGGAGCCCGAGGTCAGCAGGCAGACGGCGACGAGGTCGGGGTCGAGCGCCGGCACGGCTTCGTCGCCATCGGCGGCACCCCGGACGGGAGGACTGGTGTGCTGCACGTGCACACGCGCGAACTCCGCGGCGTCGGCCTCGTCGCCATCGACGAAGGCGTACGGCGTGGGTCCCAGCTCGCGCAGGCGCCGCAGGGTCTCGGGCAGTGCGTTGGGCGGCATCAGGCTGGTGTGCCCGCGCAGCAGCGCCGCGGCCAGGCCGAGCGCGAAACAATAGCGGTCCTGGCACAGGTTGACGGCCGGACCCGCGGCGGGAAGCGTCGCCGCCAGCGCCTTCGCTTCGACGAGGAAGCGCGCCGCGCCGATCGCCTGCCCGGCGTGCCAGGCCAGCGGCGCGTGAAGATCGCGCGCGCCGAGCAGGGGAAACGCAGGTGCAGCCATCACGCCCGGCCTTGCTGCCCGTGCTCGCGCCAGGCGCGCATGGCGCTGTGCATCGAGACCGGTTCGAATTCGGGATGGCGCCGGCGCCGCCAGAGCGCTTCCCCGACGAACGCGAGCACCGCGGCCATGGGCGTCAGCACGGTGCAGAAGAAGGACCACCAGGTCCAGGGTGCGAGCGCGTAGAGCAGCAGCGAGGCGATGATCATCACCGCGAAGAAGAGCGACCAGCCGACCGTGACGCGGCGCGTGTAGGCGCGCAACGCCGGTTCGAGCGGCCGGCCGTGCACGCGCTCGGCCAGCAGCGTGACGAGCGGTTCGGCGCCCTTGCGCAGCGTGATCGCGAAGCTCCAGCCCAGCAGCGCATGGATGGCCGCATGCTGCAGCACGTAGAGGCGGTTCACGTCGACGCCGCCGCGCCGCCACACCCAAAGCAGCAGCGCGCCGAGCAGCGCGCACGCCAGCAGCGTGGGCGTGTGGCGGCGCTGCAGTCCGGCGATGGCCAGACCCGCCAGCAGCGGGCCGAAGAGCGCGAGCACCGTCCAGGCGTGCCCGGGCGCGTGGGCCATCAGCCACCACGACAGCGCGGAATAGGCCGCCAGGCCCAGCCCCGCGGCGACGAGGCCAAAGCCCGGCATCGCTACTTGACCCGGCGCTCCGCGACGTGCGCCGCCAGGCTGCGGATGGAGCGGAAGATGCGCACGTTGTCTTCGTCGTCCGAGCGCAGCTGGAAGCCGTAGCGCTGCGAGATCGCGAGCGCGATCTCGAGGATGTCGATCGAGTCCAGCCCCAGGCCGTCGCCGAACAGCGGCGCAGTGGGGTCGAGGGCCTCAGCCGGCGTCTCCAGGTTCAGGGCATCGACGAAGAGCTGCGCCAGCTCGCGCTCGAGCGGGGCGTTCCCGGCCGGGCCGGGGGCGGAATCGGATGGTGGCGATGACAAGGCGGGGTTCCTCCCACAGCGGCGGCCGGGCCGGGCGCGGCAGAAACCGGGGATTGTAGAAGTGCCGCACTCACCGCCCGCTCATGCCGTGCTCGCCGTCGGCTTGCGGCGGCTGGCGCCTTCGCGCGCGGCGCTCGCGGCGGGCCGGCCGCCCTGCGTCTCGATCGCCGCCGCGGCTTCGTAGGCCGAGAGGCGCTCGGCGATCTGCTTGCGCGTTCGCTCGGCATGGTCGCGCTTGACCCAGCCGAAGCCGCGGATGGCGTCGGGCAGCGCGGCGATCTCGGCCGCGTCCTCGAGCAGCGCCGGGCTCAGGTGTCGCAGCAGGCGCTCGAGCGCCTGCTCGTACTCGACCATGAGCTGGCGTTCCAGGCGCCGCTCGGTGCTGTAGCCGAAGGGGTCCAGCACCGTCCCGCGCAAGACCTTGCCGTGGGCGAGCAGGCCGAGCGCGCGCCGCATCCAGGGGCCGAAGGCGCGCTTGTCCAGCGGTGGCCGGTCGGTGCTGCCGGCGCGTACCCTGGGCCGCTTCCAGGGCAGCATCAGGTGCAGCTGGACGCTGAAGCCGCCCTCGAAGGTCTGCGCGAGTTCGGCGTCGAAGCTGCGGTCGGAGAGCAGCCGTGCGACCTCGTACTCGTCCTTCACCGCCAGCAACCGCCAGGCCTGCTGCGCGACCGCGCGCGTGAGCGCTTCGCTCTGCGGATTCACGGCTTGCTCGGCCGCGCGCACGCGCTGCACGAGCGCGCGGTAGCGCTGCGCCAGCGCCGCGCCCTGGTAGTCGACCAGCTGCGCGCCGCGGCGCTCGATCATCTCGTCCAGGCTGCGCGAAAGGCGCTGCGACGCCGGCTGCAGTTCGCCTTCGCGCGCGCAGCGTTCGGCGCGCTCGGGGTCGTGCGCGGCGATGCGACCCCAGGCGAAGGCGCGGAGGTTGTCGTCGACCGCGACCTTGTTGAGCTCGACGGCGCGCACGATCGCCTCGCGGCCGACGGGGATCAGGCCGCGCTGCCAGGCCCAGCCGAGCATGAACATGTTGGTGGCGATCGAATGCCCGGCGAGCTGCGTCGCCAGCCGCGTGGCGTCGAGCACCTGCATCCGCGCCACGCGCGCGCCGAGGAAGGCGAGCGTGGCGTCGTGCGGGAACGGCATTTCCGGGTGGCGCAGGAAATCGCCGGTGATGACGTCGGCGGTGTTGACGATGGCCTGCGTGTGCGCGCGAGCCATGCGGGCGGTGGCGTCGACCCCGGCGGCCACCAGCATGTCGCAGGCGAGTACGGCGTCGGCGCGGACGATGCGCGGCGCCTGCAGTTCGTCCTGCCGCGCGGCGAAGCGCACGTGCGTGAGCACCGCGCCTCCCTTTTGCGCCAGCCCCGTCTGGTCGAGCACGGTGACGCCCCTGCCCTCCAGGTGCGCGGCCATTCCCAGCAGCGCGCCTATCGTCACCACGCCGGTGCCGCCGACGCCGGCCACGAGCAGCGAATAGGGCTGTGCCAGCGCCGGCAACTCGGGCTCGGGCAGCGCGATGTCGGCCGGCGGTGGCAGGCCGTGCGCGCGTCGCAGCGTGCCGCCTTCGACGGTGAGCAGTGCCGGGCAGTAGCCCTCCAGGCAACTGAGGTCGAGGTTGCAGCTGAACTGGTCGATCGCGCGCTTGCGGCCGAACTCGGTCTCGACCGGCACCACCGAGAGGCAGTTGGACTGCAGCGCGCAGTCGCCGCAGCCCTCGCACACCGCCTCGTGGATGACGACGTGGCGCTTGCGCGCGGGAAGCACGCCGCGCTTGCGCCGCCGCCGCGCCTCGGTGGCGCAGGTCTGGTCGTAGATCAGAACTGTCGTGCCCGGCACTTCGCGCAGCTCGTGCTGCACGGCCTCGAGCTCCTCGCGCCGGCGCACCGGCACGCCCGGGGCGAAGTCGGTGTCGGCCTGCTGTCCGTGGTACTTGGCCGGATCGTCGGCGAGCACGACGATGCGCGCCACGCCTTCGGCGGCGAGCTGGCGCGTGATCTGCGGCACCGTGAGCTTGCCGTCCACGGGCTGGCCGCCGGTCATGGCCACGGCGTCGTTGTAGAGCAGCTTGTAGGTGATGTTGACGCCCGCGGCGACGGCCGCGCGGATCGCGAGCAGGCCGGAGTGGAAGTAGGTGCCGTCGCCCATGTTGGCGAAAACGTGCGTGGGCCCGGCGTGCTCGGCCATGCCGATCCAGGTCGCGCCCTCGCCGCCCATCTGGCAGATGGTGAGCGTGTTGCGCTCCATCGCCACTGCCATCAGGTGGCAGCCGACGCCGGCGAGCGCGTGGCTGCCGTCGGGCACGCGCGTCGAGCGGTTGTGCGGGCAGCCCGAGCAGAAGTAGGGCGTGCGCGTGAGCGGCGCACGCTCGGCGGTGGCGCTGCCGGTGCCGGCTGCGGCCGTGCCGCCCGCGGCGGTCCAGCCGCCTTCGGGATGCAGACGCGCCAGGCGCGAGGCGAGCGCGCGTGCGACGATGCTGGGCGTGAGGTCGCCGGTGGGCGGCAGCAGCCACTGCCCGGGTGGTGCGGGCCACTCGCCGCCTTCGTCGAACTTGCCGAGCACGCGCGGGCGCACGTCGTCGCGCCAGTCGTAGAGCATCTCCTTCAACTGGTACTCGATGATCTGGCGCTTCTCTTCGACGACGAGGATCTCGTCCAGGCCGGTGGCGAAGCGCCGCACCGAATCGGCCTCGAGCGGCCAGGGCATCGCCACCTTCATCACGCGCAGGCCGAGCGTGGCGGCGCGCTCGTCGCTCAGGCCGAGGTCGTGCATCGCCTGGCGCAGGTCGAGCCAGGCCTTGCCGCAGGCCAGCAGCCCCAGGCGCGCCTTGGGGCTGTCGACGACGACGCGGTTCAGGCCGTTGGCGCGCGCGTAGGCCAGCGCCGCGTAGATCTTGGTGGCCTGCATGCGCTGTTCCTGCGCCGACTGCGGGTCGGGCCAGCGGATGTGCACGCCGTCGGGCGGCAGTCGGTAATCGTCGGGCAGGCGCGGCTGCACGCGCGCGGCGTCGATCTCGACCGTGGCCGAACTCTCGACGATGTCGGCCGAGAGCTTGAGCCCCACCCACAGCCCGGCGTAGCGCGACATCGCCCAGCCGTGCAGCCCGTAGTCGAGGATGTCCTGCACGCCCGCGGGCGCGAGCACCGGAATGCCGCAGGCGGAGAAGATGTGCTCGCTCTGGTGTGCCACCGCCGAGGAGCGCGCGGCGTGGTCGTCGCCGGCGACCACGAGCACGCCGCCGCGGGGGGAGGTGCCGGCGTGGTTGGCGTGCTTGAAGACGTCGGCGCTGCGGTCGACGCCCGGGCCCTTGCCGTACCACATGGCGAAGATGCCGTCGCGGTCGGCGCCGGGCATGAGCTGCAACTGCTGCGTGCCCCAGACCGCGGTCGCCGCGAGATCCTCGTTGACGCCGGGGCGAAAGCGGATGTCGTGCGCGGCCAGGTGCGCCTTGGCTTCGGTGAGTGCGGTGTCGAGCCCGCCCAGCGGCGAGCCGCGGTAGCCGCTGACGTAGCCGGCGGTGTTCCAGCCGGCGCGGCGGTCGGCCTCCTGCTGCAGCATGGGCAGGCGCACCAGCGCCTGCACGCCGGTGAGGAAGACGCGCCCGCGCGCGAGGCGGTACTTGTCGTCGAGATCGACTGCGGCGAGCGTCATGCGGGCCTCCGTGGGACGGTGCGGCTACCCGGGCCTGGCACCGGTGGTCGCCGGCCGCGCCACCGCCGCGGCCGGCGTCTGCGGCAACGTGACCCCGAGTTCGACCCGCAGCTTCTTCACGGCAGTGCTCCTTCGGCGCAGGCGCAGGCCTTGCGGGAGTCGTGGGACGACGGGGCACGGCCCCGCTGCCTCCCCTCGTCGATCTCGTGCATGGTCCTCGTTGCGGAGTGGGCCGGGCGCGTGCTCGCGTCAGCCGGTGCGGGTGAAATCGGGGTCGCGGTACTCGAGGAAGGCTTGGATGCCTTCGCGCGCCGCGTCGGTGCACGAGACCTCGCCGAAGGCGCGGTAGCCGACCTCCAGCGCCGCGCCGAGCGAGGGCGCCGCTGCGGCGTCGAGAACGCCTTGCTCGATCACGCGCACCACGGTGGGCGAGAGCACGCGGCCGTCGGCGGCGCGCAGCGGGCCGTCGGTGGGCGCCTGCGCGAACGGCGGCAGCGTGACCGCGGCTTCGGCCGGCCGTGGCGGCCGGCCTTGCCGCGCGAGCAGGCGCACGCGCGCTGCGGCGCGGGCGATGAGGTCGTCGAAATCCTCGGCCAGTTCGGCGACGATGCCCGCGGCGTGTGCGTCGGCCGCGCGCAGGCGCTCGGCCCGGGTCAGCATGCGCTGGAAGATCGGCGCCGCCTGCGGCCAGCGGCGGAAGGGGACGACCATCGCGCCGATCGCCGGCAGGATGCCCAGCGACACCTCGGGCAGCTGGAACCAGGCCTGGCGCTGCGCCACCAGCGCGTGGCAGCGCATGGCGAGCTCGAATCCGCCGCCCAGCGCCATGCCCTGGATGGCCGCGACCACCGGCTTGCGCGCGGCGTCCAGGTGCACGAGCAGGCGCGAGCAGTCGCGCGCGTACTGCGCCGCGCCGTCGGCGTTGCCCAGCAGCGTCGGGAAGCGGCCGATGTCGCCGCCGGCGCAGAAGGCCTTCTGGCCATAGCCGGTGATGACGAAGCCGGCGACGGTGGCATCGTCCTCGTGGCGGCGGATGGCGTGCAGGATGTCGTCGGTCATGGCGTCGTGCAGCGCGTTCAGCGCCTCGGGCCGCCGCAGCGTGATGACGACGACGTCGCCGCCGCCGCCCTCGCGATCGTGCACGCGGTCGACGAGCACGTGGCGCTCGCCGGGTCGATAGGCCGGGAGCGCGCGCCGCGGCATCGGCATTCCGGGGCGCGCTTCGGCATAGCGCTGCAGCACGCGTGCGGCCATGTCGTCGCCGCACTGCTCCATCAGCTCGAGCGGGCCGGCCTTGAAGCCCAGCGCGACGCGGCAGCCGAGGTCCAGGTCGGCGGCCGAGCCGATGCCGCGGTCGAGGATGTCCACCGTCTGCGACCAGAGCACGCCCAGAAGCCGCTCGCGCACGATCGCGGCCCGTTCGGGCGTGAGCTCGGCGCGCTCGCCCGGGGCGTTGGTCTTCCAAGTCTGCACCGAGGCGAAGATGGGCGCGGGCCGGTAGTGTTCGCCTTCCTCTTCCGCCTGCAGGGTGTTGGTCTCGATGATGATCGGGTTGCCGTGCGCGAGGTTGAGCACGAAGAAGGGTCCGGCGTGCACGAACTCGCTTGCCACGGTGTCGATCTGCGCCGCGGTCGCGTGCTCCAGCAGCAGCGCGGCGTCGTTGCACCAGTTGTCGAAGACGCGGTCGAGCATGAAGCAGGCCGCGTCCTTGGTCACCAGCGGCAGCTTGCCCGTCTCGGCGAAGAAGCGGCGCAGCCAGGCCAGCAGTTCGCGGTCCAGCGCCGGCCAGTCGATGACCTCCACCGCCGGGTTGCGCCAGGCGGGTGCGAAGAAGTGCGTCACCGTTGCGCGCTCGGGGTGTGCCAGGTCCTGGAAGATGCGCGCGGCCGGAAGCGAACTGGTGTTGGAGGTGATCACCGCCTGCGCGCCGACGCGGGCCTCGACGTCGGCGAAGATGCGCCGCTTCAGCGCCAGGTCCTCGGTCGCCGCTTCCAGCACCCAGTCGCAGCCCGCGAGGCTGTCGTAGTCGTTGCTCCCCGTGAGGCCCGCCAAAGTGGCGGCCGCGGCCTCGGCACTCATCTTGCGGCGTGCCACGGCCTTGTCGGCGTAGCCGCGCAGCCGCGCCAGCGCGGCATCGATGGCCGCCTGGCGCACGTCCAGCAGCGTCAATTCGACTGCCGGCAGTGCCGTCTTCAGGTAGTAGGCGATGTCCGGGCCGATGGTGCCGGCGCCGACGACGGCGATGCGCCGCGGCGCGCCGCGGGTCGGGGTCTGGAGCAGCGGGTTGGCGAAGGCGGCGGCATTCACGTGCGGACCTCGTGGCGGATGCGGGAGGGGTGTGGTCTCAGGCGATGACGCCGGCTTGCGCCAGCGTCTCGATCTCGTCGGCGTCAAGCCCGGCTTCGGCGAGCAGCGCCCGCGTGTGCGCGCCGTAGGCGGGCGGGAAGGGCAGTTCGGTGCGCGCGCCGGGCACGTCGCAGGCCATGGGCTGCATGGCGACGCGGCGGCCGTCGGGAAGCGTGGTGTGGGTGAGCTTGTCGGCCAGTACCGGCAGCGCGCGCAGCTGCGGGATGTCGTGGATGCGCGTGGCCGGGACGGTGGCCGCGTGCAGGCGCGCCAGCGCCTCGTCGACCGTCAACTGCGCGATGGCGGCGCCCATGTCGCGGTGGATGGCGGCGCGCTCGGCGTGACGGCCTTCGTTGGTCTGGCGCGCGGTGCTGGCCACCGGCGCGAAGGCGGGGTCGGCGGTGAGGCGGCGCCACTGCACGTCGCTGCCGATGGCCAGGTAGACGTAGCCGTCGCGCGCGGCGTAGACGTTGGTGGGGATGAACTTGCGGTGCTCGTTGCCCGCGCGCGTGATCTCGTCGGGGCGGCAGCCGAAGTCCAGCAGCGGCAGCACGGTGATCAGCCACGAGGCCGCGGCCTGCAGCATGGAGACGTGGATGGCCTGGCCCTGGCCGCTCTCGGCGCGTTCGAGCAGGGCGCGCAGCACGCCGGCGTAGAGCTCGTCGCCGGCCTTGAGGTCGATCACCGGCACGCCGGTGAGCATGGGCGGCCCCTCGCGCTCGCCGGTGAGCTCCATGTAGCCGGCCATGGCCTGCACGACCGGGTCGTAGCCCGGCGCGTCGGGCACCTGCGGCCCCTGCGCCGAGATGCCGGCCCAGATCAGGCCCGGGCGCGCCGCGCGCAGCGTCGCCTCGTCGATGCCCAGCGCCGCGTAGCGCGAGGGCACGGTGTTGCAGCAGAAGACGTCGACCTCGAGCGCGTTCAGCAGCCGCTGCAGCAGCGCGCGCCCTTGCGCGTCCTTCAGGTTGAGCGCGATCGCCTCCTTGCCGACGTTGGGAGCGACGAAGTAGCTGCGGCGGTCGCCGCGCGCGTCGCCTTCGAGGCGGCTGCCGATGTAGCGGTTGGGGTCGCCGGGCAGGCCCTCGCCGCTGGGCGTGGCCTCCAGGCGGATGACGCGCCATCCCAGCTGCGCAAAGCGCAGCGTCGCGTAAGGCAGCGACAGCGCCTGCTCCATCGACAGCACGGTGCGCCTCTTCATGCCGCCTCGCCGCAGTCGTCCACTTGCTCCTCCCTAGCCGCCGGCGATCGGCGGCACCAGGAAGACCTCGTCGCCGTCACGCACGGGGTCGCTGCGATGCGCGTACTCGGCATTGACCGAGACCAGAACGACGTCGATGAACTCGAAGGCGCGCCGGAAGCGTTCGCCCTGTGTCGGCAGCCAGTCGAGCAACTGGCCCACGGTGCGGACCTCGCCGGGCAGCGTGATCTCTTCGGCATCGCATCCGAGGCTGTCGCGCAGCCAGGCGAAGTACTTCAGCTTCATCGGCACCCGCGCTCACACCGTCGCGCTTTCCCGCGCTGCGGCCTCCGGCTGGGATGCTCCCGGCAGGCCCTGCTCGAAGATCGCGCGCGCGACCTTCTCGGGCGACATCGGCGGGTCGAAGATGCGCACGCCGGTGGCGTTGGCGAGCGCATTGGCCACCGCCGGCGCGATGACGATGGTCGGCAGCTCGGAGATGCCCTTGGCGCCGTACGGCCCTTCGGCGCACATGCTCTCGATGAAGTGCATCTCGACGGGCGGCATCTCCGGCGCGGTGATGAGCTTGTAGTCGCGGAAGCAGGCGTTCTTCAGCCGCCCCTCTTCGATACGCATGTCCTCGCTGAGCGCGTAGCCCAGGCCGATCGCGAGGCCGCCCTCGATCTGGCCTTCCAGGCCCATGCGGTTGATGACGCGGCCCACGTCCTGCGCCACCGTGACCTTGTCGACCTTGATCTCGCCGGTGAGGGTGTCGACCGTGATCTCGGCCACGTGCACGGCGTGCGCGTAGGCCGCGGAGTGGTCGGAGACGTGACTCGCGCCCTCGGGCTCGCTCTTCGGTTCGTAGTAGTCGGTGACCATGACGAGCTCGGGCTCGGCCTGGAAGTGCATCTGGCGCAGCAGGCGCTCGAGCTTGATGATCTCCTTGCCGTCCTGCGCGCGCACGACGGCGCCGCCGCGCAGGGCCAGGCCGGCCGCGGGCTCGCCGAGCAGCTTCTCGGCGCCGGCCAGGATCTGCGCCTTGGCCTTGAGCGCGGCGCGGCGCGCGCCGTTGCCGGCGATGAAGGTCGTGCGCGAGGCGTGCACGCCCACGTCCCAGGGCGCGATGTCGGAGTCGTTGTTGACGAGGGTGACGTGCTCGGTGGGCACGCCCAGCTCCTCGGCCACGATGAGGGTGATGACGGCGTCGATGCCCTGGCCGATCTCGGAGGCGCCGGTGATGACGGTGACGCGCGCGTAGTCGTCGACCTTGAGGATGGTGCCGATGCCGTCGGACTTGTGGATCTTGGCGCCGCCGGCGTTGTGGATCGACGAGGCCAGGCCGATGCCCTTCTTGAAGCGCCCGGGCTGCGTGCGCGCGGCGGCGTAGGCGCGGCGCTTGCGGCTGTAGTCGCTGGCGGCAGCGGCGGTCTGCAGGCACTCGACCAGGGCGCACTCGCGCAGATAGGACTTCTGCGGCGTGACCTCGCCCGAGAGCTGCGCGTTCTTGAGGTGGAAGTCCAGCGGCTCCATGCCGATGAGGTCGGCCAGCATGTCCATCTGCTGCGCCGTGGCCCAGGTCGTCTGCACGTTGCCGTAGCCGCGGAAGGAGCCGGCGTAGGGGTTGTTGGTGTAGATCGCCTGCGCCTTGAAGTCGACCACGGGCACGCGGTAGTGGCCCGAGGTGGTGCGCATCATGATCACCGGGATGGTCGGCCCCCAGGAGGTGTAGGCGCCGTTGTCGAGCAGCACGTCGGCGCTGCGGAAGGTGAGCGTGCCCTCGCGCGTGCAGCCGGTGCGCATGTGGATGATGGCCGCCTGGCGCGTGGGCGAGGCCTTGAACTCCTCGCCGCGCGTGTAGAGCACCTTCACCGGGCGCCCGGTCTTCTTCGCCAGCAGCGCGGCGATGGGCTCGTAGGGGTAGACGTCGAGCTTGGAGCCGAAGGCGCCGCCCACCGGCGGCTGGATGACGCGGATGTCGCCGGGGCCGATGCCGAGCGCCGGCGCCAAGTCCATCTTGTAGTTGTAGGGGTACTGCGTCTGCGTCCAGATGGTGAGCTTGCCGTTGTGGTCGAAGTCGGCAATGGCGCAGGACGTGCCCATGCAGCAGTGCGTGACGTGGTGCGGGCGGAAGACGTTGTCGACGATGAAGTCCGAGCCCGCCTCGGCGGCGGCGAGGTCGCCGTGCTTGAACTCGAAGCGCAGGCTCCTGTTGCCGGGGAAGTTGTCGTGGATCTGCGGCGCGTCGTCGCGCGCGCCGGCCTCGGGGGTGAAGACGCCGGGCAGGTCCTCGTACTCGACCTCGATCAGCGCCAGCGCGCGCGCGGCGATGTCCTCGCTCTCGGCGGCGACGGCGGCGACCTCGTCGTGCTCGCAGCGCACGCGGTCCTTGAGCGCGACGTTGTCGCGCACGAAGCCGAACTTCAGGCCCGCGGCGTCGGCGCCGGTGAGCACGGCGTGCACGCCGGGCAGCGCGCGCGCGGCCGTGGTGTCGATGCGCACGATGCGCGCGTGCGGCCGGCCGGCAAAGAGCACCTTGCCGATCAGCATCTGCGGCAGCACCATGTCGTTGATGTAGCGCGTCTTGCCGGTGGCCTTGTCGGGCGCGTCGGGCTTCTTCACGCGCTGGCCGATGAGGCTGGGCGCGGCGTCCGCGCGGGCCTTCGAGCTGGGGTTCGAGCTGGGGTTCGAGCTGGCGGTCGGGTCCATGGTGCGCTCCTCAAGCCTTGCTCTGGACCACGGATTCGACCGCGTCCAGCACCTTGGTGTAGCCCGTGCAGCGGCAGAGGTTGCCCTCCAGGCCGCGCTTCGCCTGCTCGCGCGTGAGCCCGGGCTGGTTCTCGATCAGGTAGTTGGCCTGCATGATCATGCCCGGCATGCAGAAGCCGCACTGCACGGCGCCGTGGTCGACGAAGGCCTGCTGCACCGGGTGCAGGGCCTGCGGCGTGCGCAGGCCCTCGATGGTGAGCAGCTCGCGGCCGTCCAGGTCGACGGCGTACATGAGGCAGCTGTTGACGGTCTTGCCGTCGACCTGCACCGTGCAGGCGCCGCACTCGCCCTCGCCGCAGGCGTACTTGGTGCCGGTGAGGCCCAGGCGCTCGCGCAGCAGGTCCAGCGTCTTCATCGTCACCGGCACCTCGAGCTGGAGCTCGCGGCCGTTGAGCTTGAAGCGGATCTCAGTTTTCGGCGACATCGTGAAGCACCTCTTCCATGAACACGCGCACGAGATGGCCGCGGTACCAGGCGCTGGCGCGCACGTCGTCGATGGGCCGCGCGTCCTCGGCCGCGGCCGCGACGGCCGCGGCGATCGCGGCCTCGTCGAGCGCGCGGCCTTCGAGCGCGGCCTCGGCGCGGCGCGCGCGCAGCGGCGTCGGTGCCACCGAGCCCAGCGCCACGCGCACCTGCTGCAGCCGGCCGCCCTGCAGGCGCGCGCCCAGCGCCAGCGAGACGGTCGAGATCTCGAGCGCCGGCCGCGGCCCGGCCTTGCGAAAGCGCGACACGAAACCGGCGCCCGGGCGCGCGAAGACGACGGCGGTGAGCAGCTCGTCGGGCTCCTTGAGCGTGCGCCCCGGGGCCAGGAAGAACTGCGCCAGCGGCAGGCGGCGCGTGTGCTGGGCGTTGCCGCGCCAGCTGCAGAGCTCGACCTCGGCGTCCAGCACCAGCAGCGGCGGGCTCAGGTCGCTGGCCGGACTCGCGTTGCAGAGGTTGCCGCCGACGGTGGCGGCGTTGCGGATCTGCTCGCTGGCGAAGCGCTCGGCGGCCTGCACCAGCGCCGGCGCCACTTGCGCCATCAGTGCGCTCTGGCGGATCTCGCTGACGGTGGTCGTCGCGCCCAGGCGTATCGCCTGGCCCTCGTCGCGGATGCCGGCCAGGCCCTCGATGCGGCGGATGTTGAGCAGCTGTGCGGCGTAGCGGCGCGTGCCGGCCTCGGTCTGCGGCGCGAGGTCGGTGCCGCCGGCGAGCACGGTGGCGCCGCCGGGCAGCGCCAGCGCGGCCAGCGCCGGCTCCAGCCGCGTCGGGGCCAGGTACTTCTGCACGGTGCCGGTCGTCATGCCGCCTGCTCCTCGCGGTGGTCGAAGCGCACCGGCTCGCGGTAGCGGCCGAAGACGCCGACCAGGCGCTGCGTGATCTCGCCCACGGTGGCGTAGGCCTTCACCGCCTCGACGATGGCCGGCATGAGGTTGGCGCCGCTCCTGGCGTCGGTGGTGATGCGCACGAGCGCGCGCTCGACGGCGACGCGGTCGCGCTCGTCGCGGATGCGCGCCAGCGCGGCGATCTGCGCCCTGGCCGCGGCGGCGTCGTAGGGGTGCAGCTCGACCGGGCGCTGCACCTCCTCGTCGCTGCGGTAGCGGTTGACGCCGACCTTGGGGAAGGCGCCGCTCTCGATCGCGCGCGCCATGCGGTAGGCCTGCGCCGAGACGCGCGACTGGATGCTGCCGTCGGCGATGAGCTTGACGATGCCGCCGGCGGCGTCGGTCTCGGCGATGATGCGCTCCATCTCGCTGCGCATCTGGTTGGTCATGGTCTCGACGTAATAGGAGCCGCCCAGCGGGTCCACCGTCTCGGCCAGTCCCATCTCCTCGACCAGCAGCTGCATGGTGCGCAGCGAGATGCGCTGCGCGTACTCGCTGGGGATGGTGTAGGCCTCGTCGTAGCAGCACAAGGCCATGGTCTGCGCGCCCGAGAGCGCGGCCAGCAGCGCGTAGTAGGCGCCGCGCACGATGTTGTTCTCGGGCTGCTCGAGCGTGAGCCCGCCGCCGCCGCCGCCGGCGATCATGCGCAGCCACATCGAGCCCGGCTTCTTCGCGCCGTACTCCTCCTTCATGATCTTGGCCCACAGGCCGCGCCCGGCGCGGAACTTAGCCACCTGCTCGAAGATGTTGCCGAAGATGTTGAAGTTGTAGGACAGGCGCCCGGCGAACTCGTCCACCGGCACGCCGCGCCTGATGACCTCGTCGGCGTAGGCGCGCGCGATGCAGAAGCCGTAGGCCATCTCCTGCGTCGGTGTCGCGCCCGACTCGCGGATGTGGTAGCCGCACACCGACACCGGGCTGTACTTGGGCGCGTGCTCGGCGCAGTACTCGATGGTGTCGCCGACGAGGCGGATGGAGGGCTCGACCGGGTAGATCCACGTCCCCCGCCCGACGAACTCCTTGAGGATGTCGTTCTGCGCCGTGCCGCGCAGCGTCTTCAGGTCGAAGCCGCGCTTCTCGGCCATCGCGAGATACATGGCGATGAGGATCGCCGCGGCGCCGTTGATGGTCAGCGAGACGGTGATCTTGTCGAGGTCGATGCCATCGAAGGCGATCTCGAAGTCACGCAGCGTGTCCACCGCCATGCCCACGCGCCCGACCTCGCCCTCGGCCATGGGGTCGTCGGAATCGAGGCCGCACTGCGTCGAGAGGTCGAAGGCGACGTTGAGCCCGGTCTGGCCGTTGTCGATGAGGAACTTGAAGCGCCGGTTGGTGTCGGCGGCGTTGCCGAAGCCCGTGTACTGCCGCATCGTGAAGGGCTGCTTGCGGTACATGAGCGGATGGATGCCGCGCGTGAACGGGTATTCGCCGGGCAGGCCCAGCATGGCCAGGCCGCCGCTGGCCTGGACGTCCTCGGCGGTGTAGAGCGGCTTGACTTCGATGCCCGATTCGTTGCGCACCGGGCGCACGCCAGGAGGAAGGTTCATCGCACGTTCTCCCGTATGAAGTCGCAGATGGCGTCGAGCTTGCTGCCGGTGGCGAACACGCCCTTGAAGCCGAGCGCGCGCAGCGCGTCGTGGTCGGCAACCGGGATACTGCCCCCGATGATCCACAGCCGCTCGCCCATTCCCGCTTCTTCCAGCAGGGGCTTGAGCCGCGTGCAGAAGGGCAGGTGCGCGCCGGCCATGGAAGACAGCGCGATCACGTCCGGGTTCTCGCGCCGCGCGGCGTCGACGACCATCTCCGGCGACTGGCGCAGGCCCGTGTAGTGCACGTCGAAGCCGGCGTCCAGCAGCGCGCGCGCCACCACCTTGGCGCCCTGGTCGTGGCCGTCCAGCCCCGGCTTGGCGAGGACGATCTTGATGCGTCGGTTCGAATTCAAGATGCCACCTCTTTGGCGATGATGAGCTTGAGGATCTCGCTGGTGCCGCCACCGATGAGGGTGAAGCGCACGTCGCGCAGATAGCGTTGCACCGGGTACTCCATGGCGTAGCCGTAGCTGGCGAGCACGCGCGCGGCCTGGTCGCAGATCGTGGCCGCGGTCTCGGTGGCGTGCAGCTTGGCCATCGCCGCCTCCTTGTGGTGCGGCCGGCCCTGCGCGTGCAGCCAGGCGGCGTGGCGCACCATGAGCACCGCCGATTCGAGCGCGGTCGCCATCTCGGCGAGCTTGAACTGGATGGCCTGGAAGCGGTTGATGGGCTTGCCGAACTGCGCGCGCTCGCCGGCGTAGCGCTGCGCCTCGGCCAGCGCCGCGCGCGCCACGCCCAGCGCCATGGCGCCGGTGATGACGCGGATCTCGGCCAGCGTCTTGCGCAGGTGCTGCTCGCCGTCGCCGATCTCGCGCGAGAGGCGGTGCGAGTCGGGAACGAAGCAGTCGTCGAAGGCGACTTCGGAGGTCGGCAGCGCCCACACGCCCATCTTGTGGATGGCGCGGCCGATGACCAGGCCCTGGAAGTCGCGCTCGACGAGGAAGATGCTCAGCTTGCCCTCGGGCCCGGGGCCGCCGACCTTGGCGAAGACGGTGAAGAAGTCGGCCACCGGCGCCGAGGTGATCCAGGTCTTGCGCCCGTTCAGGCGCCAGCCGCCCTCGACCGCCGTGGCCGTGGTGCGGATGCCGCCCAGGTCCGAGCCCGCGCCGGGTTCGGTCATGCAGATGGCGCCGATCCTGGCGCCCGTGAGCGCGGGCTTGAAGAGGCGCTCGAGGATGTCGGCGTTGCCCAGCAGCTGCAGGAACTTGGTGCCCATGAGCGACTGCATGGCCGCGGCGCCGGCGAGCGCCATCGAGCCGCGCGCGATCTCTTCCAGCGCGAGCGCGAACTCGGGCAGCGCCAGGCCCGAGCCGCCCAGCGCCTCGGGGTAGCGCATGCCGAAGAAGCCCAGCTGGCCGAGTTCGAGGAAGAGCTCGCGCGGGAAGGCATGCGCCTCGTCCAGCGCCGCCGCCTGCGGCAGCACGCGCTCGTCGACGAAGCGCGCGAAGGCCTCGCGGATCGCGCGCTGGTCTTCGCTGAGTTCGAAGTTCATGCCTCCAGCTCCGCGGCCGTGGCGCCGTAGTCGCGCACGGCGGCCTCCTTGGAGATGACGCCGTTTCGCACCTCCTCGGCGAGCAGCCTGCGGTCGCGCAGGCGCGGGTCGCCGAAGCCGCCGCCGCCGTGGGCGACCTGGTGGTAGACGGTGCCCTTGGGCACGCCGGTGATGAGGTCCTTGTTCCTCGGCACCACGGTGCGGCCGTCGGGGTAGTGCAGGCGGATGAAGTTCAGCCCCGCGCCCTGGCCGCCGGCGAGGCCGAAGGCGCCTTCGAAGTCGCCGTCACCGAAGGTGACGAGCTGGGTGTCTTCGCTGCCGATCTCGAAGATCGTCTCCACCCCCAGGCCGCCGCGCCAGCGCCCGGCACCGCCGGAGTCGGTCAGCAACTCGTGCTTGAGCAGGCGGTGCGGCGTCTGCTGCTCGAACATCTCGTAGTCCTGGTCGAGCACGCCGCCGGAGGCGTCGATCATGCCGATGTGGTCGTAGCCGTCGCAGCCCTGCAGCGCGCCCGAGCCGCCCTTGAGGCCCATGAAGCCGATGTCGACGTACTTCTCGCCGTGGCGCGGGTCGATGCCGGTGGTGAGCGAGGCCAGCAGGTTGTTCCAGCCGGCGGTGACGCGGTCGGGCAGCACCGGCGCCAGCGCGCGCTGGATGGCGTCGGCGTTGGGCGGGCAGAGGTGGTTGCCGAAGGTCGTCGCCTTGGGATAGGCGGCGTTGAGGATGGTGCCTTCGGGGATGACGATCTCGATGGGCTCGACCATGCCCTCGTTGTGCGGGATGTCGGGGTTGACCATCTGCAGCAGCGTGAGGATGGTGGCCGAGGCGCTGGAGGTGAAGGTGCCGTTGACGAAGCCGTTGGTCTGCGCGTCGGTGCGCGAGTAGTCGAAGCGGATCGACTGCGCCTGCACCTCGATGTCGACGCGGATGGTGAACTTGCTGCCCTCGTGGCGCCCGTCGTAGTAGACGTAGCCCTCGCCGCTGTAGCGGCCATTGGGGATCTTCGCGATCTCGGCCTGCATCATGCGGCGCGTGGCGTCGAAGAGCGCCTGCTTGTGCGCCGCGTAGCTGGCTGCGCCGTACTTGCCGAGCAGTTCGAGCATGCGCCGCGCGCCGATCTCGCAGGCGCCCATCTCGGCCTTCATGTCGTGCTGCACGATCTCCAGGCGCACGTTGGCGAAGATCAGGTTCCACACGTCCTGGCGCAGCTTGCCGCGATCGACCACCTTCACCGCGGGGATGCGCAGCGCCTCCTGCCAGACCTCGACGGCGTTGGGGTTGTAGCCGCCGGCGACGTTGCCGCCGATGTCGGCCTGGTGCCCTTTCACCGCCGTCCAGGCGACGAGCTCGCCTTCGAAGAAGACGGGCTTGAAGACGGCGACGTCGTTGTTCTGGTTGCCCAGGCTGAAGACGTCGTTGTGGAAGAAGACGTCGCCCTCGTGGATGTCGCCGTCGAAGGTGCGGCGGATGTGCTTGCACACCGGCGCCAGCGAGAAGGCGAGGATGGGCAGGTTCTCGGTCTGCTCGAGCATGCGTCCGTCGGCGTCGTAGAGGCCGGTGACGTAGTCCTTGGCCTCGCACAGGATGGGGCTGCGCGTGGTGCGCTCCATCGAGATGCTCATCTCGTCGGTGATGGCCTTGAAGCTGCGCGCGTAGACCGAGAGCAGGATGGGGTCGATGGTCGTCATGGCAGTCGGTCCTTTGGGTCAGGCGATCGCGGCGGTGACGAGATCCTCGCGGCCCTTGGCGTAGAGCACGAAGGAGCCGAGACCGTCGACCAGGCTGTCGAAGCCTTCGGAGACGAAGATCGCCGTCGTCTGCTGCTCGATCAGCGCCGGACCCGGCACGCGGTGGCCGGCGCGCATGCGGTGGCCGTCGTAGACGTCGACCTCGGCGAAGTCGTCGCGCTCGGGCAGGTACATGCGGCGCCGGCCCTTGCGCGCGGCGCTGGCGTCGGGCGCGCCCGGGGTCTGGCGCGCGATGTCCGGGCGCGTGGTGGCGCCGATCGCCTGCAGGCGCAGGTTGATGATCTCGACCACGCTGCCCTCGGCCTCCAGCGTGTAGCCGAAGAGGCGCTGGTGCTCGTCGTGGAAGGCGCGCGCGATGGCCGCGGCGTCGCGCTGCTGCACCGCCGTCAGCGGCACCGGCACCGAGACCTCGTGGTACTGGCGCAGGTAGCGGCAGTCCAGGCGCAGCTCGATGCGCTGCTGCGCGCGCGGCACGCGCTCGCTCTCGAGCAGGGCCGCGCCTTCGGCTGCCATCTCGTCGACCAGGGTCGAGAGGCGCGCCCAGTCGAGTTGCGTCAGCCGCGCCACGAAGGTGCGCACGAAGTCGTGCTTCAACTCGCCCATCAGCATGCCGAAGGCGCACAGCACCGAGGCCTCGCGCGGCACGATCATGAGCGGGATGCCGAGCTCGGCGCAGATCAGGCAGCCGTGGATGGGGCCGGCGCCGCCGCCGGGGATGAGCGGGAACTCGCGCGGGTCGAAGCCGCGCTTGATCGTCACCTCGCGCACGCCCTGCGCCATGTTGTTGCAGGCCACGCGGTACATGCCGGCGGCGGCGCGCTCGACCGTCAGGCCCATGGGCCTGGCGATGTGCTCCTCGATGGCGCGGCGCGCGGCTTCGGCGTCGAGCTTCATGCTGCCGCCGGCGAAGTAGCCCGGGTCGAGGTAGCCGAGCACGACGTTGGCGTCGGTGGTGGTGGGCAGCGTGCCGCCCTTGGCGTAGCAGGCGGGCCCCGGCGCGGCGCCGGCGCTCTGCGGGCCCATGCGCAGCAGGCCGCCTTCGTCCAGCCAGCCGATCGAGCCGCCGCCGGCGCCGATGGTGTGGATGTCCAGCATCGGCAGCGCGATCTTGTGGCGCGCGATCTGGCCGTCGTTCTTCAGCATGGGCGCGCGCACGGCGACCGAGGTCTCGAAGCTGGTGCCGCCCATGTCGGTGGTGATGCAGCGGTCCTGGCCCAGCGCCTGCGCGTAGAACAGGCCCGCGCCGGGGCCGCCGGCCGGGCCCGAGAGCAGCGTGAGCGCGGCCTTGTCGCGCGCGGCCTGCGGCGAGATGACGCCGCCGTTGCTCTGCATGATGAGCAGCAGGCCGGCAAAGCCGATGCCCTGCAGGCGCTCGACGAGCTGATCCAGGTAGTGGCCGAGCTTGGGGCCGACGTAGGCGTTGAGCACGGTCGTGCTGACGCGCTCGTAGAAGCGGATCGAGGGCAGCACCTCGGTCGACACCGAGACGTAGGCGCGCGGCAGCGCCTGGCGCACGAGGACGGCGGCGCGCTGCTCGTGCGCCGGGTTGGCGAAGGCGTTCATGAAGCAGATCGCCACCGCCTGCACGTCCTCGTCGCGCCAGCGCGCCAGCGCCGCGGCGATGGCGGCTTCGTCCAGCGGCTGCACTTCCTGGCCCTGGCTGTCGAGCCGGCCGGGCACGCCGATGCGGCGCGCGCGCGGCACCAGCGGCACGACGTTGCGGTAGCGGTTGTTGTACTGCTCCTCGCGGATGCCGCGGCGCATCTCGAGCGCGTCGCGCACGCCCTCGGTGGTGAGCAGCGCGGTCCTGGCGCCGGTGGAGGTGAGGGTGGCGTTGGTGGCCACCGTGGTGCCGTGCACGATCGTGTCCAGTGCCTGCGCCAGCTGCTGCAGCGTGCGCGGCGGCTGCATCGACTGCGCGATCTCCTCGAGGCCTTGCACGACCGCGATCGAGGGGTCGGCGGGCGTCGACAAGGTCTTGTGGATGCGCGGCGGCTGGCCGTCCTGGGTGACGACGAAGTCGGTGAAGGTGCCGCCGACGTCGATGCCGATCTTGAGCGTCATGCTGAGGACTCCCTGGACTTTGCAGACTGCGTCTCGCTGTCGAGCTGCGCGACGAGGCTGCGCACGTCTTCCTTGCGCACCTTGCCCAGCGCCGTGCGCGGCAGCGCATCGACGACGAAGACCTGCTTGGGTTGCTTGAAGCGCGCGATGCGGCCTTCCAGGCGCGCCATCACCTCGCGCGGCGCGATCTGCACGCCCGGCCGCGGCACGACGACGGCGACGACGCGCTCGCCCCAGCGCGCGTCGGGGCGGCCGACGACGGCGGCCTCGGCGACGTCCGGGTCCTCCTGCAGCGCGATCTCGACCTCGGCCGGGCTGACGTTCTCGCCGCCGGAGATGATCATGTCCTTGATCCGGCCGTCGACCCACAGGAAGCCCTGCGCGTCCAGCCGCCCGCGGTCGCCGGAGTGGAACCAGCCGTCGACGAGCACGCGTGCCGTGGCCTGCGGATCCTGCCAGTAGGCGCTCATCACGTTGCGCCCGCGCACGAGGATTTCGCCCGACTGCCCCGTGGGCAGATCATCGCCCGCCGCGTCGACGATGCGCAGCTCGACGCCGAGCGCCGCGCGTCCGGCCGAGCCGGCGGTGCGCACCGCCTCGTCGGCGTGCTGGCAGGCGGCGATGGGCGAGGTCTCGGTGGCGCCCCAGACCTGAATGAGCGGCACGCCGCGCGCGTGCACCGCGTGGCACAGGCGCTCGGGGACCACCGTCGAGCCGGTGGAGATGGCGCGCAGGCTGGAGAGGTCGGTGCTCGGCCACTGCGGCAGCGCCATCACGGCGTCCAACTGCGCCGGCACGAGCACGGTGAGCGTGATGCGCTCCCGTTCGATGGCCGTGAGCGCCGCCGCCGGGTCGAACTTGGGATGCAGTTCGACGCGGCAACCCTCACGCAGCGCCGGCAGGGTCTGGATGTTGAGGCCGCCGACGTGGAAGAGCGGCAGCGTCGTCAGCACGCGGTCGGATTCGACCATGGCGTGCATGTCGACGCTGGCGTCGGCGTTGGCGCACAGCGCCTCGTGCGAGAGCAGCACGCCCTTCGGGCGGCCGGTGGAGCCCGATGTGTAACAGAGCAGCAGCGGCGATTGCGGCGAGACGGCCACGCGCGGCGGCGGTTCGCCGCCCTGTCCGGCCTCGAGAAAGTCCGGCAGACTCATCCAGTGCGGCGGCCGGTCCGCCGCGTCCACGGCGATGCAGCGTGTATCCGCGGCAGCCACCGCTGCGGCGTCGCTGGGCGCAGCGAATGGCGCGTCGGCGAAGAGCAGCGCCGGCCGGCACTCGGCGAGCATCGCGCGGTGTTCGGGTGGTGCCAGACGCCAGTTCAGCGGCACGAAGAGCGTGCCGCGCCGGGCGCAGGCGAACAGCAGCGTCAGCATGGCGCCGCTGTTGAGGCCCAGCCAGGCGACCACCTGGCCTTGTCCGACTCCGCAGGCCGCCAACGCACGCTCGTGGACCTCGATCGCGCGCGCCATCGCTTCGTAGCTCAGGCTTTCGTGCCCGCAGCGCAGCGCGCAACGGTCGCCGTGGCGCGCCGCGGCAGCGTGGATCCAGTCGGCGGGCAGCAGGTCCATGGCCGGCTCGGGCGCTGCAATCAGGCGTCGCCGACCTCGATCACCACCGCCATCGCGCTGTCACCGGCGGCGCAGCCGGTGAAGAGGCCGCGCCCGCCGCCGCGCAGCGCAAGCGCCTCGATCATCTCGATGACGGCGCGCGTGCCCATCGGCGCCTGCGGATGGCCCCAGACCAGCGAGCAGCCGAACGGGTTGATCGGCTGCCAGGGGATGCCCATCACCTTCGCGAACACGAGGTCGTTGAGCGCGAAGGGGTTGTGCGTCTTCACGACGTCGATGTCGCCGATGGCCAGCCCCGCCTGCGCGAGCGCGCGCGCCGCGGCCGGGGCAGGCGCCTCGGGCATGAGTGCGAGCTCGACGCGCGCCTGGCCGAAGCCGAGCAGGCGCACCGCGATCTTCGGGTCGGTGGCGAGTTCGCGCGCGCGCTCCGGCGTGGTGAGCACGAGGCCGGCGTTGCCGTCGGCCGGGTGCGTCTGGCCGCCGTAGGTGACGCTGCCGCCGGGCATCACCGGCTTCAGCGCCGCCAGACCCTCGGCGGTCGAGCGGCCGACGCCCTCGTCGCCCTCGAGCGTGGTGGCGACCTTCTTGAAGCCCGGTGCCGGCACCGCGAAGGGCAGCGTCATGAAGCGCTTGAGGAAGGCGGCGCCGTCGGCCAGCGCCTCCTGGTACTGCGCCTCGCGCGCCAGCACGACCTCGTGCTGCTCGGCGGTGGTGACGCGATGGCGGCTGGCGACGTTCTCGGCGGTGGCGAGCATCGAGTGGTGCCCGAGCGGGTCGCAGCCGAAGTTGTCCATCACCCAGTCCTCGGCGACACCGGTGCCGCCGGGGCCGCGGGGGTTGGGGTAATAGAGGTGCGGGCCGTTGCTGGTGCGGTCGGCGTTGACGACGAGCACGGTGCTGGCCAGCCCGGCGTCGATCTCCTGCGCGCCCGCCAGCAGCGTGCGCACGCCGGTGGCGCAGGCCTGCATCAGCGTCGGTCCGGCCAGTGCCGGAATGCCGGCGAGGCCCGCCAGCCAGGGCAGGCCGTAGAAGGAATGCTTCTGCGGCACCGAGATGCCGAGCACGCCGTGGTCGAAGACCGTCGGGTCGATGCGCCGCTGCGCGAGCTCGGCGCGCACGACGTGCGCCGCGAACTCGAGGCTGTTGAGGGTGGCGAAGGCCCCCTGCCAGCGCGCGAAGGGCGTGCTCCAGTAGGCCCCGTACGGAATGACGGCGCGGTGATTCATGCGTTGCTCTCCTTCATGCTCACGCGGGGCGGTGTGCGGCGCGGCGCGCGCGGCGCAGACGGCATGGAATCGGGCGCAGCTTCGATGCCGGGCAGGCGCGCTGCGGGCGCGACGTCCAGGCCCAGCGCCTCGACGAAGGCCTTGCGGGCGTTCTTCAGGTGCGCGTGGACGGCGTCGGCCGCGGCATCGGCGTCGCCCGAGGCCAGCGCCGCGGTGATGCGCTGCAGCCCGTGCAGCACGATGGTGCGCACCCGTGGCTGGCCCAGCGTCAGCGCGCGGATGTGCTGCATGTGGTCGGCATAGAGCTCGATCATGCGCACCAGGCGCGCGTTCGGCACCAGCGCCAGCCAGGCCGCGCGGTAGCGCACGTTGGCTTCGTGAAAGGCCGCGAGTTCGCCTCGGTCGTGTGCCGCGGCGGCGTCGGCCAAGGCAGTGTCGATGGGTGCGCGCGTGCGCCGGTCGACGGTGCGCGGGGCCACGCGGCGCGCGGCAGCGGGCTCGATGAGGAAGCGCAGCTCGTAGATGTCCTCGACGTCGGCCAGCGTCAGCGAGGGCACGGTGAAGCTGCGTCCGTGCGTGGCGAGCAGGCCCTCGCTCGCCAGCCGTGCCAGGGCCTCGCGCACCGGCGTGCGCGAGACGCCCAGCTGCGTCGCCAGCTGCACCTCCTGCAAGGCGCTGCCGGCACCGATGGCCCCCGCGCGCAGCTGTTCGCGCAGCGCCTGGTAGACCTGGTCGGCGAGCGCGCGAGGGCGCTGCACCGGGGTGAGCGAGCGTGGGGTCAAGAGCAGTCTCCACCACCGGGCCGGGCGCGCACCGCAGGGCGCAAGGGCGCGCCGGTTCGATCACGTGGATACTGTATACATTGAGCGCGGAGCGCATGAGGATAAACCCGGTTCGTCACGGGCTTGCTCGTGGTTGATGCGGGCAGGCGCGCTGTTTCGACGACCGAGGAGGTGATGCGCACTCCCCCTTGAATGAGGGGGGGCGATGGCGTGGCGACGAGGGTTGATCAAGAATGAGCGGGCGGGCAGAGGCGAGAAGCCACAGGAGGGATCATGGGCAAGACGACGATGGCGAGCACGCTGGCTGGCGCATGTCTGGCGCTGATGGCCTCGGGGCCGGCGCAGGCCGCTGCTTCGGCAAGCGCGGAGATCGGACACTTGGTGTTCACGCTGATCGATCTCGATCCCTTGGACGGCATCGACCCCGCGATGATGTGGGGCGGCTCCGAGTACAGCCAGTCATACGCCAACACCGAATCGGGTGGGTGGAGTTGGGATTCCGCGTTCGGCTGGTATATGGATAGCAGCAGCATGTCGAGCGATTCCTTCGGTTCGGCGTCCGGAATGACCGGGTCGGGCGGGGCGCACGTAGAGGCCGAGATGAGCGGCTCGCCTGTTGCCGGAGTCTTTCGATCTGCGAGTGGTTCGGGCTACTTCAGTGGCTCGTTCACAGTGACCCCCTGGACCGGGATCGTCGTGACGGCACCTTACACAGCCTCGGCCAGTACGACATTGGGCGACGACGGCCCCTTTGGGGAATCGGCGGAAGGTGGCGCCTATTTGCATTTCGCCCTCTACACCGACGATGGCAGGGAGGTACACTACGTGCAGCGCTACGCAGGGGCATCGAGTGCGGGCGAGTCCAACTTCGCTTCGGGCACGGTTCGACTGACCTTTGCGAATCTGTCGGCCGATGCCATGGAGGGGTACTTCTCGGCCCAAGCGTATGCCAATGCTTCATCCGCCCACCCCGTCCCCGAGCCGGCCAGCGCGGTGATGATGCTCGCCGGCCTGCTGGGCGTCGGTGCGGCGCTGCGGCGGCGCCGCGAGGGCCGGGCAGGCTGAGGCGCGAGGGCGTCCGCAGGGGACGCCGAGCACTCGCTCAGCGCAAGCGCAGCTGCGCCGCCTGCGCGTGCGCCTGCAGGCCCTCGCCGTAGGCGAGTTCGGCGGCGATGGGGCCGAGCGCCTGCGCACCGCCGGCACTGACCTCGATCAGGCTGCTGCGCTTGACGAAGTCGTACACGCCCAGCGGCGAGGAAAAGCGCGCGCTGCCCGAGGTCGGCAGCACGTGGTTGGGGCCGGCGCAGTAGTCGCCCAGGCTCTCGCTGGTGAAGGCGCCGAGGAAGATCGCGCCGGCGTGCTGCAGCAGCGGCTCCCAGCGCTGGGGCTGGGCGGCGCTCACTTCCAGGTGTTCGGGCGCGATGCGGTTGGCGATCGCGCAGGCTTCTTCCATGCTGCGCGTCTGGATCAGCGCGCCGCGGCCTTCGAGGCTGGCACGCACGATGGCCGCGCGCGGCAGCGTGGGCAGCAGGCGCTCGATCTCGGCGCGCACGCGGGCGATGTAGTTGGCATCCGGGCAGAGCAGGATGCTTTGCGCGAGTTCGTCGTGCTCGGCCTGGCTGAAGAGGTCCATTGCCACCCAGTGCGGCGGCGTCGTGCCGTCGGCGAGGACGAGGATCTCGCTCGGGCCGGCGATCATGTCGATGCCGACCTGTCCGAACACGCGCCGCTTGGCGCTGGCGACGTACGCGTTGCCCGGGCCGGTGATCTTGTCCACGCGCGGCACCGTCGCCGTGCCGTAGGCGAGCGCGGCGATCGCCTGCGCACCGCCGATGGTGAAGACGCGCGTGGCGCCGGCGATCGCCGCTGCCGCCAGCACCAGCGCGTTGCGCTGGCCGCCGGGCGTGGGCACGACCATGACGATCTCCTGCACGCCCGCAACCTGCGCCGGGATGGCGTTCATGAGCACGCTGGACGGGTAGGCGGCCTTGCCGCCGGGCACGTAGACGCCCACGCGCTGCAGCGGCGTCACCTTCTGGCCCAGCAGTGTGCCGTCGGCGTCGCGGTAGCTCCAGCTGCGGCAGCAGGCGTCGAACTGGCGCTGGTGGTAGTCGCGCACGCGCGCTGCGGCCGCCTCGAGTGCTGCGCGCTGCGCGGGCGTGATCTGCCGGAGTGCGGCCTGCAGTTCGGCGGCGTCGATCTCGAGCGCGGCCATGCTCGCGGCCTGCAGGCCGTCCAGTTGCGCGGTGAGCTCCAGCAGCGCGGCGTCGCCGCGCGTGCGCACGTCGGCGATGATCTCGGCCACGCGGCCCTCGATCCGTGCGTCGGTTTCCTCCGACCACTGGAGCAGGCGCCGGAGCCCGTCCTCGAAGCCGCTGGCCCGCGTGTCGAGCTGGCGCAGCGCGAGCGTCATGCCGGCTGCGCCGTGACGGCGCCCGCGAAGGCCTCGATGAGCGCGCGCAGCGGCTCGCGCTTGACCTTCAGCGCCGCCTGGTTGACGACCAGGCGTGCGCTGATGTCCATGATGCGTTCGACCTCGACGAGCTTGTTTGCCTTCAGTGTGCCGCCGGTGGAGACGAGGTCGACGATCGCGTCGGCCAGGCCCGTGAGCGGCGCCAGCTCCATGCTGCCGTAGAGCTTGATGAGGTCGACGTGAACGCCCTTGGCCGCGAAGTGCTCGCGCGCCAGCCGCGTGTACTTGGTCGCCACGCGGATGCGCGAGCCCTGGCGCACGGCGCTGGCGTAGTCGAAGTCCGCGCGCGTGGCCACCGAGAGGCGGCAGCGCGCGATGCCCAGGTCCAGCGGCCGGTACAGGCCGTGGCTGTCGTGCTCGAGCAGCACGTCCAGCCCGGCGACGCCGAGGTCGGCTCCGCCCTGCTGTACGTAGGTGGGCACGTCGGAGGCGCGCACCAGCACCACGCGCACGTCGCTGCGGCTGGTGCCGAGGATGAGCTTGCGGCTTTGCTCCGGATCCTCCAGCAGCTCGATGCCGGCGCTGCGCAGCATCGGCATCGAGTCGTCGAGGATGCGCCCCTTGCTGAGCGCGAGCGTGATCACGCGTCGCCGCCGGCTTCGTGTTCCGCCGGCGTCAGCGTGGTCATCGACAGCGCGTGGATCTCCTCGCGCATGCGCTCGCCCAGCGCCCGGTAGACGCGCTGGTGGCGGCGGATGCGCGACAAGCCCTCGAACTCGGCCGAGACGATGGTGGCGAAGAAGTGGCGTCCGTCGCCGTCGACGACGACGTGCGTGCAGGGCAGGGCGGCGGCGATGTACTCGCGCACCTGGTCGGGGGAGGGCTCACCCATGGCTTCAGCCGAGCTCCTTCTGATTCACGATGACGCGCGAGGCGATGCCGTAGGCGATCGCCTCCTCGGCCGTCATCCAGTAGTCGCGCTCCATGTCGGCGCGCACCTTCTCCGCGGGCTGGCCGGTCTCGCGCGCGATCACGCCGGCCAGGCGCTCGCGCACCTTGATGATCTCCTTGGCCTGGATGGCGATGTCGGTGGCGCGGCCGCCGGCTCCGCCCGCGGGCTGGTGGATCATGAAGCGCGTGTTGGGCAGGCACAGGCGGCGCGCCTTGGGTGCGGCGAGGAAGATGTGCGTGGCGGCGCTGGCGACCCAGCCGGTGCCGATGCAGGTGACCGGTGCGCGCACGAAGCGGATCATGTCGTGCACGGCGTCGCCGCTCTCGACGTGGCCGCCGGGGCTGGAGATCAGCATCTGGATGGGCGCGTCGCTGTCCTGCGCGAGCAGGATCAGGCGCTCGCAGACCTGGCGCGCGAGCTTGTCGTCGATCTCGCCGAAGACGAGCACGAAGCGCGACTCCAGGGCCAGGCGCTCGGAAAGACCGCCGCGTTCGCTCTTCTCGGGCTTGGCCGACTTGTCGTCGCCGGCGCGGCCGGCGGAAAACTCTCTCATGGCAGGGCTCCTCGTGCAGCGGGCATTGTCGCTCAGGCCCGCAGCTTGTAGCCCCGGCGCAGCAGTTCGAGCGCGAGCGCGGCGACGAAGAGGAAGCAGCCGCCGACGACGGCCAGGCTCAGCCAGGGCGAGACGTCGCTGTAGCCGAAGAAGCCTCGGCGAAAGCCGTCGATCATGTAGAAGAAGGGGTTGAGGTGGCTCACCGCCAGCCACAGCGGCGGCAGCGACTGCACCGAGTAGAAGACGCCGGAGAGCATCGTCATCGGCATGACGATGAAGTTCTGGAAGGCGGCCATCTGGTCGAACTTCTCCGCCCACAGGCCGGCGATGAGCCCGAGCGAGGCGAGGATGGCCGCGCCGAGCAGCACGAAGACGACGATCCACTGCGGCTGCTGCACCTGCATGGGTGCGGCCCAGGCGGTGACCAGCAGCACGCCGATGCCGACCATGAGGCCCCGCAGCACCGCCGCGCCGACGTAGGCGACGTACCAGGCCGTGTGCGACAGCGGCGTGACGAGCAGGAAGACGAGGTTGCCGGTGATCTTGCTCTGGATGAGCGAGCTGCTGCTGTTGGCGAAGGCGTTCTGCAGCACGCTCATCATGACCAGGCCGGGGATGAGGAAGCTCGTGTAGCCGACGCCGGGAAAGACCTCGACGCGGTCTTCCAGCACCTGACCGAAGATCAGCAGGTAGAGCACCGAGGTCAGCACCGGGGCGGCCACGGTCTGGAAGGCGACCTTCCAGAAGCGCAGCACCTCCTTGCGAAAAAGCGTGCCCGCGCCGGCCAGGCCGAATGCCGTCGACGTGCCGGCGCCGTGCGCGCACCCGGCGGCGGGGCTGTGCGGCAGCTCGTTCATGACGACGCTCCGGCCGCGCTCGTCGCGGCCGAAGCCGCCTCGACCAGGCCCTGGTTCATGGTATGCACGAAGACGTCCTCGAGGTCGGGGCGGCGGATCTCCAGGTCCTCCACCGGCACCTGCGCCTGGCGCAGCGCGGCCAGCGTCTGCTCGACGCCTTGCGCGTCCTGCACGCGCAGCTGCACGATGCGGCCGGTGACGCGCGCCGCGGCGGCCAGCGCCGGCGGCAGCGCGGCGTCGGTCTTGAACGCGAGCACCGTGCCCGCGGCGCCCGAAAGCAGGGCCGAGGTGCGGTCCAGCGCCACCAGGCGGCCGAGCTTGAGCATGGCGATGCGCGCGCACAGCGCCTCGGCTTCTTCCAGGTAGTGCGTGGTCAGCAGCACCGTGTGCCCTTGCCGGTTCAGGCGCGCGATGAAGTGCCACAGCGTCTGCCGCAGCTCGACGTCGACGCCGGCGGTGGGTTCGTCGAGCACGATCACCGGCGGCCGGTGCACCAGCGCCTGCGCCACCAGCACGCGGCGCTTCATGCCGCCGGAGAGCTGGCGCATGTTGGCGTCGGCCTTGTCGCCGAGGTCGAGCTCGTGCAACAGCTCGTCGATCCAGGCCTCGTTGCCGCGCACGCCGAAGTAACCGCTCTGGATGCGCAGCGTCTCGCGCACGCTGAAGAAGGGGTCGAAGACCAGTTCCTGCGGCACGATGCCGAGCCGGCGGCGTGCGGCGGCGTAGTCGCTGACGACGTCGTGGCCGTGCACGCTGACGCGGCCGCTGCTGGCGCGCGTGAGGCCCGCGAGCACCGAGATCAGCGTCGTCTTGCCGGCACCGTTGGGGCCGAGCAGCCCGAAGAACTCGCCTTCGCGGATGTCGAAGCTGACCCCGTCCAGCGCCCGCAGTGCGCCTTCGGCACTGCGATAGGTCTTGGCGACGTCGTCGAAACGGACGGCGATGGCGGTAGACATGAAGCCGGGGATTCTAGGAAGCGCCGTGCGACGCTGCCGATGACAGAATGAATGCCCTTGCCCTCGATGCCATGCCGCCGCCGAAGAAGCCCCGCCGTACCGCCGAGCGCATCCTCGAGGTGACGCTCGCGCTCTTCAACCGCTTCGGCGAGCCCAACGTCAGCACGACGCTGATCTCGGCCGAGCTGCGCATCAGCCCGGGCAACTTGTACTACCACTATCCGGCCAAGGACGAACTCATCAACGCGCTCGTCGACCGCCATGAGCGCGCGCTCGGGCAGATCCTGCCCGCGGCCGAGGAAGTGCGCGACGTCGAGGACGCCTGGCTGTTCCTGCACCTGCTGTTCGAGCGCACCTGGGAGTACCGCTTCCTCTACCGCGACCTGAACGATCTGCTGAGCAAGAACCGCCACCTCGAGACGCGCATGGCGGCGATGCTCGGTGCGCGCGAGCAGGCCTTTGCGGGGCTCGTCGGCGGCCTGCGCCGAGCCGGCGTCCTGCGGGCCGACGACGCGGACACGGCGCCGCTGGCCACCGCGATGCTGGTGCTCGCGACCTACTGGCTGAGCTACGAGTACGTGCGTGATCCGCGGCGTGCGCTCGAGCCCGGACGGGAGGCGCAGGCCCTGCAGCGCGGCGCCTGGCATGTGCTGGGCCTGCTGCTGCCCTATCTCGAGCCCGCCTCGCGCGGCCACCTGCGGGGGCTCGCCGAGGCTTACCGCGAAGCCGCTTGAGCGCGTGCGGCGGCGGGTGCTGGAGATGCAGGATTGACGGCTTGGCATCGCTGCCGTCAGGATGAGCCCGGACGCCACGCCCGCAGGAGCCCGAGCATGTACCACCGCATCCTCGTCGTCGTCGCCGACCATCCCTCGAGCCAGGTTGCGATCGCGCATGGCCTGGGCCTTGCAAGGGCGCTCGGCGCCGAGCTCCTGTTCGCGCACGCGCTGCACAGCTATCCGCTGGCCGTCGCCGATGTCGCGCCCGTGGTGACGATCGCGCCCGACGAGTTCGCGCGCCAGGCCGCGGAGCTCGGTGCACGGCTGCTGAAGGAGGCGCGCGAGCAGGCGCTCGGCGCGGGCGTCAAGGCGAGCGCGCTGGTGCTCGACGCGGTCAACGGCGTCAGCGGTCTGGCGACGCTGGCGCGCGAGCACGGCTGCGACCTCATCATCGTCGGCTCCGAAGGCGGCAACGCGCTCGTGCGGCTGCTCACGGGAAGCGCGGTTTCGGGCCTCATCACCCGCGCCGACGTGCCGGTGATGGTCTGCCACGCGCGCGACGCGCCGCCGCCGACCTGAGCGCCGCGCCCGACCGCCGGCCGTGCAGGCGCCGGCTCAACGCCCGTCGGCGAAGACCTCGGTGTCGACGTCGGCCTGCGCGGCCGCGCTGTAGCGCGGGCCGACGACGCGGGCGTGGTCGATCATGGTGTCCAGCCGGCGCAGATGATCGGCGCTCGGTCGCACGCGCAGCGCGCCCATGTTCTCTTCGAGGTGCGCGGGGTTCGTCGTGCCGGGGATGGCGATGACGTGCTCGCCCTGCGCCAACACCCAGGCCAGCGCCAGTTGCCCGGGCGTGCAGCCGATCTCTTCGGCCAGGGCCACGTAAGGCGGCAGCAGTTCGAGGTTCGCCGCGTATGCCGCGGGCGCGAAGCGCGGCATGCCGCGGCGGATGTCGTTCTCGGGCAGCCGCGACACGTCGTGCAGCGTGTTCGTGAGAAAGGCGCGCGCCAGCGGGCTGAAGGCGACGAACGCGGCGCCCAGCTCGCGGCACGCGGCGAGGACCGCGATCTCGGGGTTGCGCGTCCAGAGCGAATACTCGGTCTGCACCGCGGCGATCGGGTGCACCGCGTGTGCGCGGCGCAGCGTCGCCGCCGACACCTCGGACAAGCCGAGCGCCCCCAGCTTGCCCGCCTGCACCAGGCGCCCGAGCTCGCCGACCGATTCCTCGATCGGAACCGTCTTGTCCAAGCGGTGCAGGTAGTACAGATCGATGCGCTCGGTACGCAGCCGCGCGAGGCTCTCGTCGACGTGGCGGCGCAGCGCCTCGGGGTGGCCGTCGATGACGCGCTTCTTCGTGCCGTCGGCCTGCGGCTGCATCACCAGGCCGCCCTTGCTGCAGAGCGTGATGCGATCGCGCACCGGCGCGAGCATGCGACCCACGAGTTCCTCGTTGGCGCCGCCGCCGTAGAGCGCCGCGGTGTCGAAGCAGTCGACGCCGAGCTCGATCGCGCGCCGCAGCAGCACCTGCCCCCGCGCGACGCCCGGCGGCGCGCCGTAGGCGTGGCTCAGGTTCATGCAGCCCAGGCCGATCGGCTTGACCTCGCGTCCGGCCAGCGTGCGCGTCTTCATGGCGCTACCGGATGCGGTCCCGCCGCGTCCGGCGGCGGCTGGTCGAAGAAGTGCAGCGCGACCAGAAGCGCCAGCGTCGCCGGCATCAGTGCCATCGGGTGGACGACGCCGGCGACCGCCGGCACCACCATCATGAACAGGCGCAGCGACCAGCTGTAAAGCGTTCCGGCGCGCTGCACCCAGTGCGCGGCGACGGGGTTGAAGCGCTGGCGCTCGGGGCTGGCGATCGGCATCGAGACGATCATCGTCGTGTGGCCGAAGAAGCGCATCGACATCGCCGCGCAGGTGTAGCTGGCGAACAGCAGCACGACGACCAGGGTGCCGAGCACGACGTGCAGCGGCCCGAGGCCGCTCTGCGGCCAGTGCGAGAGCCCGGCGTAGATCGACGCGCCACCGATGGTGAGCGCGGCCATCAGCGCCAGCGCCGCGGTGGAGGCCGCGACCGTTGCCGCCATCAGCGTGTTGCGCAGCGCCTGCACGGCGACGACCTCGAAGCCCGCCTGCGTCGCGACGGCCTGCGCCCACGCCTCGCGCATGCGCGCGTTGATGAAGCGCGCCTGGCGCAGCGACTGGCGGCGCCCGGCGACGTGCGCGTAGTACTCGTAGGCGGCGACGACGGCGACGCTGGCCGCGAGGCTGCCCCATTCAAGCCAGGGGCTCATCGCCGTGTCATCGCCGCCGCCTCGACAAGCCCCGAGCTGCTGCTCGAGCGCGTGCAGCACCTCGTAGCAGGGCAGCACCTGGGCGACGCTGGCGTTGGGTTCGCGGCCCTCGCGGATGGCGGCGAAGAACTCGCGGTCCTGCAGTTCGATGCCGTTCATCGACACGTCGACCTGGGAGACGTCGATCTTCTCCTCCTTGCCATTGAAGAGGTCGTCGTAGCGCGCGATGTAGGTGCCGGTGTCGCCGATGTAGCGGAAGAAGGTGCCCAGCGGCCCCTCGTTGTTGAACGACAGCGAGAGCGTGCAGATGGCGCCGCTGGCGGCCTGCAGCTGGATGCTCATGTCCATCGCGATGCCGAGAGCGGGGTGGATCGGCCCCTGCAGCGCGTTCGCCTTGACGATGGGCGAGCGCGTCTGGTAGGCGAAGAGGTCGACCGTGTGCGCGGCGTGGTGCCACAGCAGGTGGTCGGTCCAGCTGCGCGGCTGGCCCAGCGCATTCATGTTCGTGCGACGGAAGAAGTAGGTCTGCACGTCCATCTGCTGGATCGCGAATTCGCCTGCGACGACGCGCTTGTGCACCCACTGGTGGCTGGGGTTGAAGCGCCGCGTGTGGCCGCACATCGCGACCTTGCCCGTCTCCTTGGCGCGCTGCACCACGGCCTGACCGTCGGCCAGCGCGTCGCACAGCGGGATCTCCACCTGCACGTGCTTGCCCGCCTCGAGGCACTGCAGCGTCTGCGCCGCGTGCAGCTGCGTCGGCGTGGCGAGGATCACCGCGTCGAGCTGCGCGATCGCGAGGCTCTCGGCCAGATCGGTGCAGGCGTGGGCGATGCCGTACTTCGCGGCCACCTCCTGCGTCTTGTCGAGTTCGCGGCCGACGACCGAGATCACCTCGACGTCGGGGATGAGCTTGATCGCGTCCAGGTGCTTCTGGCCGAAGGCGCCGGCACCGGCGAGGGCAACATGGATCGTCATGCGTCTTCCAGGATGAGGTGGCCGACGGCGGTGTTGCTCGCCGGCACGTGGTAGAAGCGATGCGCCACGCGCGGTGCGGCGCCGCCGGCGACGTCGGCCATCGCGCCGCGCGCGATCAGCCACATCACGAGCTCGATGCCTTCGCTGCCGGCCTCGCGCACGTAGTCGATGTGCGGCATCTGCGACAGCTGCGCCGGGTCGGCGACGAGGCGGTCGAGGAAGGCGTTGTCCCATTCGCGGTTGATGAGGCCCGCGCGCGCGCCCTGAAGCTGGTGGCTCATGCCGCCGGTGCCCCAGATCTGCACCTTCAGCGGCTCGTCGTAGGACTCGACGGCGCGGCGGATGGCCTGCCCGAGCGCGAAGCAGCGCCGCCCCGAGGGCACCGGGTACTGCACGACGTTGACCGCGAAGGGAATCACCGGGCAGGGCCATTCGTTCACCTGCCCGCACACCAGCGACAGCGGCACCGTGAGGCCGTGGTCGACGTCCATCTTGTTGACGATGGTGAGGTCGAAGTCGTCCTGGATCACGCTTTGCGCGATGTGGCTGGCGAGCTCGGGGTGGCCCTTGACGACGGGCACCGGCCGCGGCCCCCAGCCTTCGTCGGCGGGCTGGAACTCGGCCGCGGTGCCGATGGCGAAGGTCGGGATCAGCTCGAGGCTGAACGCGGTGGCGTGGTCGTTGTAGACGAGGAAGATGACGTCGGGCCTGTTCTCCTTCATCCACGTCTTGGAGAACTCGTAGCCCGCGAAGACCTTCTGCCAGTAGGGCTCGCCGGTCTTGCCGAGGTCGAGTGCGGCGCCGATCGCCGGCACGTGGCTGGTGTAGACGGAAGCGGTGATGCGGGCCATTTCAAGCACCTCCGGACTTGGCGGCGTGCGCGCCCTGCGGCTGGCGGTGTGGCTGCGCGCTGCCGTCCTCGCCGATGCGGCGGTTGCCGTCGATCGAACGTCCGCCGGCCACCATCATGTCGCGGTACTCGTTCTCGCTCATTCCGGTCATGCTGCCGGCCATCTGCTGGAAGCTCTTGCCGTCGGTGGCGCCGATGCGCGCCAGGAAGTAGATGTTGCCGCCGGCGGCGATGCAGCGGTTCAGGTCGCGCGCCAGCACCGCCTGCTTCTGCTCCTCGGTCATCGGCCACTCGTCCAGGTAGGCACGCTCGTCGGCCTTGAAGCGCGCGCGGTTCTCGGCCTTCATCAGGCTGACGCAGAACTGGTTCAGCCAGTAGCCCTTGCGGGACTGCTCGGCGTCGAAGATGGTGGTGCCCGGGATGTCGGTGTAGGGCTTGTGCAGGGCCATGCTGGCCTCCTGTTCAGAAAGAGCAGACGAAACTGCGGGCGTCGTTGACATCGCCGCCGAGATACTTGGGCCAGAACGGCCATTCGCAGAGCGGGCGACTGCGGATGATGGCGAACGGTGGACTCGACCGCTGCTCGACCACCTCGTCCGGAAGCAGTCTTCTCCCGGTCTCGGTCCATTCGGCCAGCGCGTCGAGGAAGTCCACCCGTGCCGGCGCCCCACCACCCATGTGATCGACGCCGGGTGCCGTGTAGAGCCTCATGAACTCGTCCGGTTGACGTGGGCCGAGTCTCTGCTGCACGGCCCTCAAGTACTGAGCTCCCGCGAACGGGCTCTGCGCGTAGTCGCTCATGTACTCGAGGATGATCAGCTTTCCGCCCAGGCGCTGGAAGGTGCTCAGGTCGGGCGAGGTGGCATCCATCAGCGCGGAGACCTCGGCCACGCGGGTCGCGACGCGCTCGGGTGTGATCTGGCGTGGATCGGCGTTCGGATCGCGCGCGAAAAAATGCTGCAGCGCCCCGCTGCCGAAGATCCAGGCGATGCCATTGTCCGGCGTCGGCGGCAGCGAAGGTGCTGCGCGCCCGCTCCACCAGGCAAGCCATCCACCGCCTGGCCCGGCGGGGGGGGCCGCCTCACCGCCGATGCTCCAGCCGGGGTACTCGGAGAAGCCGTTCGCCAGCGCATAGGGGAAGCGATAGGGTGAGCGCAGGGTCTGCACTGCCTTGATCTGGGCTTCGCTCAGGCAGTCCGTCCCGGCGGCCCCTGGCGCGCAACGCAGCGAGGCGGGGTCGAAGCGCTTCAGGCATCCGACAGGGTCGCTGACCACGCCGTCGGCGAGGCCGTCGGCGGCGTCGCATGCGGCGAGCGTCCTCTCCTGAACCAGGTTGACCTGCGCGGGCGCGATCCAGCCCTCGTTCATCAGCGACATGCCGTTGCGCACGCCCGCGAACTGCAGGCCCGTCCAGTTGATGACGGGAACGCGGCTGAAGATGCCGTTGAAAGCCTGCGGGTAGCGCTGTGCCATCATGAGGCCCTCGCGCCCGCCTTCGCTGCTGCCGAAGAAGTAGAACTTGCTCGGGGCACGACCGTAGGCTGCCTTCATCAGCTCGAGCGAGACGTTGCGCACTTTGGGATACGCGGCGTGCGCGAAGTTGGCGAGCATCTCGTCGTTGAGGGCGAAGCGCATCGGCGACTCGCCGGGCCGGCTCGAGTGCCCCGAGTCCGTACCCACGGTGACATAGCCCTTGGCAAGCGGCGAGGCGCTGTCGAAACGCTGCGCCGGGAGCAGGCCAAGGCCATCGACGAGCGTACCGTTGAAGCCGCCGCCACCGTACTGCAGCGAGCGCCCGTTCCAGTTCGCGGGAAGGTTGACCTGAAAGCGGATCGGATCGGCCTTTGGGTCGACCGGCGCGATGCTGCCGATGACCTGGCAATGCGCCGGCGTGGCCGGCCGGATCGTGTACTCCGGCGTCGGTCCACGCCCGTCCGTCGACAGCGGCGTGGCCGGCTTCCAGGCGGCGCTCTCGATGCGCGCCTTGCCGCTGGCAAGGCCAGGCCAGACGATGCGCTCGGCGTCGATCGTGTAGCCCTCGAAGGACTTGCATCCGGCCTGCAGGTCGGTGCCTGCAGCAAGACGAGGGCTTGTCGTGCCGCAGCCGGACAAGGCCAGGGCCAGGACGGGAAGGAGGAGTGAGGCGAAGGTCAGCTTCATCGAACTTCGTCGGGCCAGTAGAGACGCATCGGATTGTCGACCAGCAGCTTGCGCTGCAGTTCGGGGGTGGGAGCGATGTGGGGGATGAAGTCGACCAGCAGGCCGTCGTCGGGCATGTGGTCCTTCAGGTTGGGATGCGGCCAGTCGGTGCCCCAGAGCACGCGCTCGGGGAAGGATTCGACGACCTTGCGCGCGAAGGGCACGACGTCGCGGTAGGCGGCCTGCTCGCCGTGCAAGGCCGGTGGGCCGCTGTGGCTCAGGCGCTCGGGGCAGCTGACCTTGCTCCACACGTTCTCGTGCTCGCGCATGAACTTCAGGAAGAGCGCGAACTCGGGGCCGTCCAGGGGCTGGCGCACGTCGGGGCGGCCCATGTGGTCGACGACGACGGTGGTCGGCAGCGCGGTGAAGAAGTCCCACAGCTCGGGCAGGTCCTGGGCCTCGAAGTAGATGACGACGTGCCAGCCCAGCGCCTTGATGCGCGCGGCGATCTCGAGCAGTTCGTCCTTGGGCGTGAAGTCGACCAGGCGCTTGACGAAGTTGAAGCGCACGCCGCGCACGCCGGCCTCGTGCAGGCTGTGCAGCTCGGCGTCGCTGACGCTGCGCCGGACGGTGGCCACGCCGCGCGCGCGGCCCTGGCTGGCGCGGCAGGCGTCGACCAGGGCCCGGTTGTCGGCGCCATGGCAGGTGGCCTGCACGATGACGTTGCGCGCAAAGCCCAGGTGGTCGCGCAGCGCGAAGAGCTGCGCCTTGCTCGCGTCGCAAGGCGTGTACTTGCGCTCGGGGGCGAATGGAAACTCGGCGCCGGGGCCGAAGACGTGGCAGTGCGCGTCCACGCTGCCCGGCGGCAGGCGAAAGCGCGGCGTGCTCGGGCCGGCGTACCAGTCCAGCCAGCCGGGGGTCTTCTCGAAGCTCATCGCTCAGCCGTCCTTTCTCGTCGTCGCATCCAGGTTCGCTGCGGGCCGGCCGCCGGCCGCCAGCAGGCGATCGGCCTCGGTGCGCCAGTCGCTGCTGCGCGCAAAGCCCGGGCTGCCGCGCACGCCGAAGACGCCGGCGTCGGCGAGGTCGGCGACCCAGGCCCGGCGCGCAGGCCTGCGCCACCGGCACGGCCTGATTCGCGGTCACCGGCGGAGATCACCAGCTCGGCGTCGAGCATGGGCTCGCCCTGTTCGCCCTGCAGCGCGAGGTCGAAGGCGCACAGCGCATGATCCTGCGCGCGCAGATCCTCGGCCAGGATGCGGCCGACCTCGCCGTAGCCGATGAGCGTGATGCGCATGCTCGGTCGCGGGCGCTGCCGCCGTCAGTCGATGTAGCGCAGGCCGGCCTTGGCCAGCGGTTCGCGCATCTGGTACATGTCCAGGCCGAGCACGCCGCTGGCGAGCTTGGCGCGTTTGGCGCCTTCGTTGGCTTCACGTTGGATCGCGGCCTCGAGCGTCTTGCCCGCCAGCGCGCGCGGCACGCAGACGACGCCGTCGTCGTCGGCGACGATGACGTCGCCGGGCGTGACCCAGGCGCCGGCACAGACCACGGGGATGTTGACCGAGCCGAGCGTGGCCTTGATCGTGCCCTTGGCGCTGATGGCCTTGCTCCAGACCGGGAAGCCCATCTCGTGCAGCGTCTTCACGTCGCGCACGCCGGCGTCGATGACCAGGGCGCGCGCACCGCGGGCCTGGAAGCTGGTGGCCAGCAGGTCGCCGAAGTAGCCGTCGCTGCACTCGGCGGTGACGGCGGCGACGACGATGTCGCCGGGGCGGATCTGCTCGGCGACGACGTGCATCATCCAGTTGTCGCCCGGATGCAGCAGCACGGTGACGGCGGTGCCCGAGACCTGCGCGCCGGCGTAGATCGGGCGCATGTAGGGCTTCATCAGGCCGACCCGGCCCATGGCCTCGTGCACGGTGGCGCTGCCCAGGCGCGCCAGTGCGTCGGCGGTGGCGGCGTCGGTGCGCTCGATGTTGCGGTAGACGACTCCGAGTTCGAACATCTCACTTCCCCTTCTTCTTCAGCGCGGCGTCCAGGCGCGGGTAGACGCGTCGCGCGTTGCCTTCGTAGATGGCGTGCTTCTGCGCCGGCGTGAGCTGGGTGCTGGCCTCGATGTAGCGCTTGGTGTCGTCGTAGTTGAAGCCGGTCTCGGGGTCGACGCCGCGCACGGCGCCGATCATCTCGCTGGCGAAGAGGATGTTCTCGACCGGCACCACCTTGGTTAGCAGGTCGATGCCCGGCTGGTGGTAGACGCAGGTGTCGAAGAAGACGTTGTTCAGCAGATGCTCCTGCAGCAGCGGCTTCTTCAGCTCCTGCGCCAGGCCGCGGTAGCGCCCCCAGTGGTAGGGCGCGGCGCCGCCGCCGTGCGGGATGACGAACTTCAGCGTCGGGAAGTCCTTGAACAGGTCGCCCTGGATGAGCTGCATGAAGGCCGTGGTGTCGGCGTTGATGTAGTGCGCGCCGGTGGTGTGAAAGCAGGCGTTGCAGCTGGTGCTGACGTGGATCATGGCCGGGATCTCGTACTCGACCAGCTTCTCGTAGATCGGGTACCAGTGGCGGTCGGTGAGCGGCGGCTCCTTCCAGTGGCCGCCGGAGGGGTCGGGGTTGAGGTTGACGGCGACGTTGCCGTACTGCTCGACGCACTTCACCAGCTCCGGGATGCAGGTCCTGGGGTCCACGCCCGGGCTCTGCGGCAGCATGGCCGCGGGGACGAAGTGATCCGGAAAGAGCCGGCTGACGCGGAAGCAGAGTTCGTTGCAGATCGCCGCCCAGGTGCTGCTGACCTCGAAGTCGCCGATGTGGTGCGCCATGAAGCTGGCGCGCGGGCTGAAGACGGTGAGGTCCGAGCCGCGCGCGCGCATCAGCTTGAGCTGGTTGTTCTCGATCGTCTCGCGGATGTCGTCGTCGCTGATCTTCAGGTCCGCGACGCGCGGGCGCTTGCCCGGGTCGCCGATGCCGGCGATCTGCGCGTCGCGCCAGTGGCCCAGTGCCGCGGGCGCCGTCGTGTAGTGGCCGTGGATGTCGATGATCATGGGCGCGCTCTCCTTGGGCCGGCATTGTTGGCCGATCCCGACTTCGCATCAATGCGATAACGGGACTAGCAGCTATAGCATCCCGGCATGGATCTGAAGCAGCTCGAGTACTTCGTGCACGTCGCCGAGATGGGCAGCTTCACGCGCGCCTCGGCCTTCCTGCAGATCGCGCAGCCCGCGCTCTCGCGCCAGGTGCGTGCGCTCGAGGTCGAGCTGCGCCAGACGCTGCTGCAGCGCAACGGCCGCGGCGTCACGCCCACCGAGGGCGGCAAGCGGCTGCTGGCGCACGCGCGCGGCATCCTGCAGCAGGTGCAGCGCGCGCGCGACGACCTCGAGGACCAGCGCGGCGCCGCCAGCGGGCGCCTCGCGATCGCGCTGCCGCCCAGCGTCAGCCGCACGCTCACCGGCCCCTTGGTGCAGGCCTTCAGGGCGCAGTTGCCGCACGCGAGCCTGTCGATCGTCGAAGGCTTGTCGGCCTACGCGCTCGAATGGCTGGTGATCGGTCGCGTCGATGCCGCCCTGGCCTACAACGTCACGCCCGCGCCCGCGATCGAGCTGCAGCCGCTGCGGGACGAGCCGCTCTTCCTGGTCTCGGCGCGCGCACCGGGGGAGCGCCGCCGGGGTACGGCGGTTGCCTTGGCGACGCTGGCCGAGCAGTCGCTCGTGATCCCGAGCCGTCCGCACGCGATGCGCATGCTGCTCGAGGCGGCGCTGGCCACCGAAGGCCGACGCGCCCGCGTCGCGCTCGAGATCGACAGCGTGCCGGCGATCCTCGACCTCGTGCAACAGGGGGGCGCGCATGCGCTGCTGACCGAGAACGCGATCCGCGGCAGCGGCCAGCCAGAAGCGTTCACGCTGCGGCCGTTGAAGCCGCCGCTGGTGGCGACGCTCTGGCTCGCGACCTCGGCGCAGCGACCGCGCGGACCGCTGCTCGAGCGCGGCGCGGCGATCGTGCAGGAATTGCTGCGGTCGGCTCCGGCTTGAGCCGCTCGTGAGCGCGCCGCCGGGGCCTCAACGGCTGCGCAGCGGCGCGCTCGCCGGTGCGGGCAGGGCGCCGCGGCCGAGGATGGTGAAGCTGCTGTCGGTGCCGGCGTCGCAGATGTCGGGCCGCAGGAGCCCGAAGTCGACCGGCTGCGCGATCAGCGCGGCCAGACTGCCCGAGAGGTTGAGCTCGGGCTGTGTCACGTCCAGGCGCCCCGCGACACCGTCCGGCGCGGCAGCCTGGATGACGTTGTGGCCCGGCGCGTCGGGGCGGAAGTCGGCGATGCGCTGGCCGCCGACGAAGACGTGGTTGCCGTCGGGCACGAGCCGCGCGGCGTCGATCGTCACCGTGCCGCCGCTGGCGCGTGCGGCCGCGGTGTTGGCCTGCACGAAGCCCGAGGCCAGCGCCAGCGCCGGCGTCGTGATGCGGATGTCGCCGCCGTCGCCGCCGTCGCGCGCGAGCACCGAGGTCGTCACCAGGCTGTTGCGCAGCACCAGCGCGCCGCCGGCGTCGATCGTGATCGGGCCGCCGCGGCCGCTGGCCGCCGAGGTGTGCAGGCCGGCGCCGGAGAGGCCGATGGCGCCCGTGCTCGCCAGCTCGATCGCGCCGGCATCGGCGGCGGCGCCGGCCGCGGCGGTGATCTCCGCGCCATCGAGCACGATGCGCCCACCCTGCACGCGGATGCGCGAGTCGCCCTGTGCGGCCGCGGGCGTGTGCGCGTCGTTGGCGATGCTCAGGAGCGCGTCGGTGCCGAGCACGATCTCGCCGTCGGCGACGAGCGTGATGCGCCCGGCGCGGCCGGAGGAATCGGGCAGCGCGCGGCCGGCGATGCGGCTGCGCTGGCCGCCGGCGGGGTCGCTGCCCTCGGCCGTGAAGCGGGCGGTGCGGATCTCGATGTCGCCCGAGGCGCCGGCGCCGCCGCTGTTGGCGACGATGTAGCCGCCCTGGCGCAGCTCGACGCTCCCGCTGGACTGGATGCTGATGCGCCCGGCGTCGCCCTGGTCGGCCGCCACCGAGACCAGGCCGCCCGCGCCCGAGAGCAGCACGCGCGCGGCGCGCACCTCGAGGCTGCCGCCCTGGCCCGCGGCAATCGTGCTCGTCGACACCATGCCTTCGTTCAGCACCTGCAGCTCGCCGACCTCGATCCGCAGGCTGCCGGCGTTGCCGCTGCCCTGGGTGTCGGCGAAGATGCCGGTGGCGGTGCCTGGGTTCGCACCGCCGTCGATGCGCAGCGTGTCGGCGGCGACGCGCAGCGGCTGGCCGTCGCGCGCCGATGCCGTCGAGGTGGCGATGGCGCCGCCTTCCAGGATGTCGATGCGCGCGGCCTGCACGTCGACTTCGGCGCCTGCGCCGCTGAAGAGGGCATCCCCGGCGATGGCGGTGATGCCCTGGCCGCCGCCGCGGCCGTCGATGAGCAGCGTGCCTGCGCGCACCTTCACGAGGCCGGGGTTGCCGCTGCCGAAGGTGCCGGCGGCAACCGTGGCGCCGCTCTGCAGTGCGAGTTCGTCCTGCACCTGCAGCTCGATGCGGCCGGCGTCGCCGCCGGTTCCGTAGGCGTAGGAGTCGATGCTGGTGGACTGGCCACGGCCCTCGATGCGCAGCTGCCTTGCGTTGACGGCGATGCTCCCGGCCGAGCCGAGTGCGTGGTTGGTCGAAGTCGAGATGCGCGCGCCGTCCCGCAGCGAGAGCGCATCGGTGTCGACCGTGATCGCGCCGCCGCGTCCGGCGCCGAGCGCATTGGCGTAGATGCCGGTGACGTCGCCGCTGCCGCCCTGCATCTCGATGCGCGGGCTGGCGATGTGGACGCTGCCGGCGTCGACGCCGCCGAGCGTGGCGCCGAAGACCTGCCCGCCATCGCGCAGCGCGAGCTGTTCGCCGGCCCGCACCTCGACGGCGGCGGCCGGGCCGTCACCGGTGGAAAGGCTGTTGATCGTCGTCGCCACGCCCTGGCCGTCGAGCGCGATGCGCCGCGCCTGCACGGAGACCACGCCCGGCACGGCGCCGCTGCGGTTGGACGAGCCGATGCTCGCGCCGTCGAACATCTCGATCGTCTCGGCGACGCGCAGCGTCACGGCTCCCGGCGGTCCGGCCTGTCCCATCGAGAGAAGCGAGGTCGGCCCCGCCGCGCCGCGGCCCGACAGCATCAACGAACCCGCGTTCACCTGCAGCGGCCCGGCCATGCCGTCGGCCACCGCGTAGCTCGCCAGGTTGGCCCCCTCGGCCAGCACCAGGGCCGCGGCGACGTCGACCTGCAGCCCCGAGCCGGTGGCGCTGCCGTAGTTCCAGGCCGACGCCATCGCCCCCTGGGCGGCCGCCATCTGTCCCGCTTCGAGGTGCAACAGCGCGCCGGGGCCGACGCCGCTGCCGGACAGTTCGGCGCCCGCCCCGAGGACGAGCGCCCCGGTGGTGTGCAGGTGCAGCGGCGCGGCGAGCGTGGCGATCTGCGCGCGCTCGACCTGCATCGTGCCGCCGGCCAGCGTGAGTGCCGCGCCCAGGCCTGGCTGCAGCGCGGCGTCGCGCACCGAGAGCAGCCCCGCCGCCGGCGCGGCGAGGAAGCCGAAGGCCTCGGGCGCGGCCACGCTCAGGCTGCTGGCGCTGCTCGCGTCGGCGTCGAGGCGGCTGCCGTCGGCGAAGCGGATCGTGCTCGCCGCCCCCAGGTGCAGCCCGGCCGGAACGTCGAAGCTCGCGCCCGCGCCGACGAGCACGCCGCTCGGGTTGAGGAGCCAGAAGTCGGGGCTGACGCCGCCCGCGGCCTGCAGCTGCAGCGGGCCTTCGAGCACGCTGGCCTGCCCGCCGGTGACGCGCGCGATGACGTGGCGCAGCCCCGCGTCCTGCGTCGTGAAGGTCGCGGCCTCGCCCCTGGCGATGCCGAAGCGCGCGAAGCTGTGCAGCAGGTTGGCGCCGCGCACGGTGCCCAGCGACTGCGGCACCGTGAAGCGGCCCGAGAGCGTCTGCACCGCGCCGGCGCTGCCGTCGGTCGTCGCCGCGGCCCGCGTCGGCCCGGGTGCCGCCAGCAACAGGATCAGCAGGGCCGGGCCCGTGAGCGCGGCCAGGGCGGTGCGCGCGATTCGCGTCGGCCGCACAGGCGGAGTCCTCATTGCCAGTCTCCGATCAGGACGAATGGTGCCCAGTGGAAGGGGTGGCTGCGCTCGCGCTGCTGCAGCAGCGCGAGCTGCGCCTGGCGCAAGGCCTGCACGCGCGCCAGCCCGCCGCGCGCCAGACGCTGGTAGAAGCCGTCCATCACCAGGCGCGCGGACTCGTCGGCCACCGGCCACAGCGTGCCCAGCGCGCTGCGCGCGCGCGCCTTGAGCGCGCTGCCGCTCATGCCCAGCGGCGCGCGGTCGTCGCCCTCGGCAGTCTGGCAGGCCGAGAGCGTGAGCAGTTCGATCCCCTGGCCGTGCGGCCGGCTGCTGCGCAGCAGCGCCTGCAGACCGTCGAGCGTGAGCAGCTCGTCGTAGGTCATGATGAAGGTCGAATCGATGTCGTGCCCGAACAGCCCGTGCGAGGCGATGTGCACCACCGGATAGGCCTCGCCGCGCAACTGCTGCTGCAGCGCGTCCAGCGTGAAGGCCTCGTCCAGCAGCACCTTGCCCGGCAGCATGGCCGACAGCGACTCGATCTCCGCCTTCACGCCGGGCAGCGCCAGCGCTTCGCGCAGCGCGCTGCGCTCGCGCGCGTCCAGCGGCGCGCTGCGCGCGGCGGCGGCGCCCGGTCGGCGCGTCGGGTCCTGCGGTTCGAGCACGGCGTCGACGACGTCCGGTGGCAGCTTGTCGACCACCGGCCCCGGGTCGCTGAGGCCGGCGAGCAGCGCGCGCAGCGGGCGGCGCTCGCTGCGCGGCGGCGCCGTCAGGCTGAGCGCCGGCACCGTGGCCACCGCCAGGCGCTGCAGCAGCCAGCCGCGTCCGTCGTGCAGCGCGGCCAGCGGCAGCAGGCGCAGCACGCCGTCGGGGACGACGACCAGGGTGTCGATGCGCGCCTGGGACAGCAGCGGCTCCAGCGGCGCGACGAGGACGCGGTAGAGCGCCTGCGCGCGCGCCATGAGCGGCTCGCCGTCGCGCAGCGCGGCGACGAAGGCCAGCACCTCGTCTCGCAGGCGCTCGTCGCCGATGGGCACGCGGCGGCGCTCGAGCCCGGCTTGCGTCTCGAGCAGCAGTTCGAGGCGGTCCGGCAGCAGGATCGGGTAGTAGATCGCGGTGCCGGCCGGCGGCGGCGCCGCGACGCGGCGCGCCGCGGCCTCGACGCTGCAGCGGTCGCGCAGGTAGTCGGCGAGCTCGGTCTGCTTGATCAGCTCGACCGTGTCGCGCGCCTGCCGCAGCAGCGGCTGCTGTTCGGTCGCCGGCATCGCGTCGGCGCGGCGCAGCAACTGGTCGGTGAGGCCGAGGTAGAGCGGCGCCAGCGTCTCGCGGAAGGACGAGCGCCCGTCGCGATAGCGCACCGGGATGTCGCTGCGCACCGCCTGCGCGTGCTCGACCGCGCGCCGGTACGCCGCCAGCGCGCGCGCGGCGTCACCGCTGGCCGCGCTCAGACGCCCGGCGCGGCCTTCGAGCGTCATCAGGCGCTCGCGCGCGTCGACGCGCCGCGCCTGCGCGATGCCTTGCTCGACCAGCGCCAGCGCCTGCTCCGGGCGCTGCTGCGCTTCGTAGAGCGCGGCAAGACCCTCGAGCGCCTCGGCGGCCAGGCGCGGGTCGCCTGCGGCCAGCGCCTGCGTGCGCCCGAGCTCGAGCGCGCGCCAGGCCAGCGCCGCTGCGGCGTCGCTGGCCCGCGCATCGCCCAACTCCTGCGCCTGCGCCGCAAGGTTCAGCGCCAGGCGCGCGCGAGCCGGCGGCGCGGGCAGCGCCGCGACGCGCGGCAAGGCCTCCTGCAACGCGAGCAGGCGCTCGGCCTCGGGCTGCAGGCGCAGCGCGTTGAGCCGGGCGCGCAAGCCGAGTTCGGCGTCGTCCGCGACGAGGGCGGCAGCGGCGGCCCAGTGCGTCGCCGCCTGTGCGCCCGCACCGCGTGTGTAGAGCAGGTTGCCGAGGTCCATCGCCGCGGCGGCACGCTCGGGCGCGGGCAGCGGCGCCGCGGCAGCCTCGCGCAGCAGCGGTTCGGCCTCGTCGTCGCGCCCGAGCGCAAGCCAGGCCGCGCCGAGCCGGCCCGCGCTGCGCGCGCGCTCCAGGCCGTCGGTGAGGCGCGCGTGCGCCGCCTGCATCGCCTGCACGCGCAGGCGCAAGGGGCCCTGGTCCGCGTCACAGCTCGCGCCGGCGGCCTGCGCGCTGCCGGCCGGCAGCGCAAGGACGACGGCCATGGCGGCAACCGCGGCGGCGGCCAGGGCGAGCCGCCGCAGGCCGGGCGCGCGTGCCTCAGAACGAAGGCCGCCAGCGCAGCATGAGGTGGATGCCATGGTCCTGCAGGTTTCCATGGGTGTCGATGGGCCGGCGTTCGAGACGCCGGGCGAAGTTCAGCTCACCCTCGAGCTCGGCGAAGGTCCAGGCCAGGCCCAGGCCGAGCGAAGCCAGTCGCGCGCGCGGCTCGTCACGGTTCCAGGCGCGCCCCCCCTCGGCGAAGGGGATCAGCGTGAGGCTCGCGCGCCGCGCCTCGTCGCGCCACAGCGGCCAGTGCCATTCGGCGCCGAGGGCGAAGCCGTTGTCGCGCACGAACTGGTTCTCGCGGTAGCCGCGCACGGTGTAGCGCCCGCCCAGCGCCATCTGCTCGAGCGGCACCAGGCGGTCGGCGGCATGCTGTGCCTGGCTGCGCAGCACGATGCGGCGCCCGCCCTCGTCCTGCGCCAGCACCGCCTGCCCCTGCAACTGCCACAGCCGGTAGCGGCGCGGCGCCACGCCGGGCAGCTCGGAGTCGGCCGCGAGGTTGTTGCGCCCCAGGATGAGGCTGGCGCGCAGGGCGAAGACGTGGCGCGCCCGACGCAGCGTGAGTTCCTGGAACAGGCGCCAGGATTCGATGCGCGTGGTGCCGCTGTCCTCGCCGCTGACGAAGGAGAAGGGCTCGCCGGCCAGCGTGGTGCGGCTGCTGCGCCGCGCGTGCGTGAGGCCCAGCAGCCAGCGCCTGCGCGGCGCATCGACGAAGGGGTGCGAGAGCGTGATCTCGCGGGTGTCGACGCGGCTGTCGATGTCCAGCGCCGCCACCGGCTCCTCGATCAGCGCCGAGTTGCCGCGCGCCAGGCGCAGCGCCAGCAGCGTGCGCGTTCCGCCCAGCGGGATCTGCCAGCTCGCGTCGCCGTTGACGCTGCCCTCGCTGGCGCCGACGATGGCGCCGAGCGCATCGCCCCAGCCGAGCAGGTTGTGCGCGCCGCCCTCGACGCCGGCCTGCGCCGCGCCCACCGCCGGTGCGAGGTGGTTGTTGGCGAAGAGCGCGAGCTGCCAGGGGCGTGCGCGTTCGACCTCCAGGTCCAGCAGCGCCTGGCCCGGCGCCGCGCCCGGAAGCAGACGCGCCTGGATGCGCGCGAACAGCGGGTCGGCGAGCAGCAGTTCGAAGCGCTCCTGCAGCCGCGGCACGTCGAGCACCTCGTCGCGGCGCACCAGGCGCGACGCGAGATAGGTTTCGGAGAGGCCTTGCAGCCCCGTCTGTCGCACGCCGGTGATGCGCCCTTCGACGAGGCGCAGCGTGAGCACGCCGTCCTGCAGCGCATCGTCGTCGAGCACGGCGCCGGAGTTGACGTAGCCGCGCTCGACGTAGGCGCGCGTCAGCGTCTGGCGCAGGTCCTCGAGGTCCAGCGCGCGCAGCGGCCTCCCCAGCCACGGGGCCGCCAGCCGCTGCAGCGCCGCGTCGTCGATCACGCTCGCGCCGTGGAAGCGAAATGCGCGCAGGACGAAGGGCGCGGCCGGCGTCGCTGCCGGCAGGCTGGCCGAGGCCGGCGGCAGCGTGAAAGCCGCGCCGTCCGCGCCCCCTGCCGCGCCCGCCTGCGCGCGTTCGGGTCCGGCTTCCGCGGCGGTGGAGGGGGCGGATACGGTGCCTGCGATCGCGAGCGCGAGGGCAGCGACCATCAGCACGCGCGCAACGCAGGCACCGCAAGGCATCGGGTTCTCGGCTCTCCGGAAGACGGGGGACATTCTCGCCACAGTGCAGCGGCCGAGTCCACCCCGCACCCGGGGCGGCTCAGTATCCGCGAAGATCGTCCACCGGTGCGGCCAGCGCGCCGCCGGTGATGCGCTCCAGCGTGCGCGTGAACACGGCGATGTCGTTGTCGAAGCTGCCGTGCGCGGCGCGAATGCGCTGCTCGGGCTGGCGGCAGGTGAGCACCTTGTCGGCGTCGAGGATCTGCACGCGGCCGTTGCTGCGTGCGCCGACGCCGAGTCCGGCGCTCGCGGCGGCGGCGCGCCAGGCGCGCAGCGTGTCGCCGGTGGCCGAGCTTCCGTCCCAGCCGCTGTCGTCGGGATCGAAGATGCGCGCCATTCCCAGCAGCGGTGTGCGCAGGTCGATCTCGAGTGCGTTGGAGACGAGGTAGAGCAGCGACTTGCGGTAGACCGCAGCGACCGCGTCGGCGCGCTCGACGCGATCCGAGAGCAGGTCCAGGTGGAGCCGTTTCATGACCTCGGGCTGCGCCGCGTAGTGGCGGTTGGCAAAGGCCAGCGTGCACGCCGGGGCGTACAGATGCACCGACTTCGGCAGCCCGACGCTGCCGCGCGCCGCCAGCGCCGAAAGCAGCCGTCCGAGGAGGATCGCGCCCGCGGAGTGGCCCACGAGGTGCACCTCGAGCGCGTCGCCCCAGGTGTCCGCGAGCTTGTGCAGCGCGGTGATGAGCAGGTCGCCGCCGCGGCCGGAGTCGAAGCCGAAGGCGGCGTTCTCCTTCATCTCGCTCCATACCGGGCGCGCCAGCGGGCGCGCGATCCTGTGCTCGATCAGCCGATCGGTGCGCTCGCTCAGCCATTCGCCGACGCCGGCCGCCGGCGCGACCGCTTGCTTGCGCCAGGCGTCCTCGATCTGGTGACCGATGGTCTCCAGCAGGCCGGTCTTCCACACCAGGAACAGCGGCCAGCAGCCGTTGGCAGCGAAGTGCCGGCCCATCGCCCGCGCACGTGCGATCCCCGCGGCCTCGCTGTTGAGGCCGCCGTGCGCGTAGATGACGAGTCGCTTGGGGCCGCCGCCGCCCTGGCTGCGGAACCACTGGTCGGGCAGGTCGGCGACCTGGTGCAGCAGCGTGCGGCTGACCTCGTCCTCGGCGAGATAGCGGTCGACGCGCCCGTCGTTGCCGAGCACGACGCTGTGGCGGTAGGCTTGCGCCTCGTCCCACCACAAGCGCGTGTCGGCGCCGGCCGCGCGCGCCTGCGCGCGCGCCGCGCCGCCGAGCATGCGGCCGACGACGACGCCGGGAACGCCCAGCGCCGCAACCCAGGCGTCCATGCCATTGGCCAGCCAGTCGGCATAGCCGAGCACGGCAAAGCCGCCCTGACCCCAGTTCCTGCCCCAGCTGTTCTGCACGATGAAGCCCTGGCGGTTGAAGCCGACGAGCGCGAAGGCATGGCCGTCGACCTGCGAGCGCTGGCCGTCGAAGGGAATCAGCGGCAGTTGCGCGTGTCCGCTCGGCGCCCGCCTGCGCGCGGGCAGCTGCGTCCAGCCCTCGTGGGTGAAGGCCGAGGCGAAGACGGCGCCGACGTCCTGGATCGCCGCCTGCAGGTCGGTGATCGAGCGCAGGTCGACGCGGTAGTACACGCCCAGCGGGATCTCGGTCGCGCGATCGGCGTAGCCGTAGCGTGGACGCAGCGCGGGGTCCCCGTACGGCCAGTCGGACTCGAGGCAGACGCCGCGGTGGAACCAGCCCTTGAGCGCGCCGCGGCAGCTCGAGCCCTTGTAGTCCTCGCCGCTGTACTCGTCGTAGCGGCGCGCGAAGGTGTACAGCATGCGCGCGCTCACCGACTCCAGCCGCGTCGGCCGCCCGGCCTTGCGCCAGCGCAGGTAGTTGATGACGCAGGCCAGGCCGAAGCCGGTGCACGCGCCTTCCTGTCCCTGGTCGAGAACGAGTCCGGCGCGCGTGTAGCGCGGCAGCCAGCGGCGCACGTCCTCGTCGCTCGGGAAGACCTCCTCGAGGCTGGTGGCCGGTGGCACGTAGGGGCGGTCGCGCAGGTCGATGGCGTCCTTGCGCGCCGTCAGCGGCCGGCCGGCTTTCGTGCGCGTGCCGGTGTCCGCAGGCGCTGCCGCGGCGCCGACCCGAGCCGCAGCACGCCGCTTGCGTGCGGCACCGGTCGAGGGTGCCGTCGCAGCCGCCGGCCGGTCCTCGGGCCAGGCGAGCAGCGCGAGCTCGAACACGCTGCGAAAGCGCTCCAGGCCGTGGCGCCCGCCGTTGACGAGGCGCCGCGCCGCGGCGTAGTCGGCCGCGGCGAGCGCGCGGCGCATCGGTTCGGCCTTGTCGGCGAGGAACTGCGCCAGCAGCAGCGCCGCGATCTCGGGCGCGTTGGCGAGGTCCGGATCGCGCACGAGGTCGACGCCCAGGCGTTCGCCGTAGCGGCTGTAGTTGGCGCGCCCGGTGAGCTGCACGAAGCCGCGGCCCTTGAAGCGCGCACCGTCGCCGGGCTGCGTGTTGCCGAGATTGCGCCGGTCTTCGTAGGCGCTGAACGGCGCCTGCCCGGGCCGGGTGTTCAGCGATGAGGGCATCTCGGAGATCGGCACGAAGCCCTCGCTCTCGGCGCGGATGGTTGCGAGCGCGGCGAGGATCATCGGCCGGTCGACCAGGCCCAAGGCCTGCAGCGCCGCCACCACGTAGGGCAGGTAGCGCTCGATGTTCGCCGGCTTGGTGGCCGGGAAGAGGGGGCGCACCGTGGCCAGGCTCAGCTCGACGGCCGGCGGCGGGTACGCGCACAGCTCGAGCAGATGCCGGCAGCGCGGTCCGACGACGCCATCGGCCACCAGCCCTACGCCGGACTGCCAGCGTCGCGCGGCGGCTTCGCAGGCGGCGTCGAGCGTGTCGCCCGCGGCCAGATCGCCGAACGCGGCGGCGTCCGCACCCAGCTGCCGCGCCAGCGCGCGCCGCAGCGCCCGTATCGCTTGACCCCGTTGATCGCGTACCAGCAGTTCGCCCATGGCCTTCCCCTCGTCTGGCGTCACGTCACGCCCCCTGTGGCGTGCGTGCGCGGCGTGGCCGAGTGTGGCGCAGTGAAGCCGCTTGCGTCTCGTGCGTCGAGGGGATGCCGGCTGCCCCGCCGCGGCAGTGACAATGCGACCATGCGACTGCCCGTCTTGCTCCGCGCCGCGCCGGTGCTGCTGGGCCTCTTGGGTCTCTCGGGCTGCGGCACGCCCGGCGTGGGGCCGGCCGAGGCGGGGCTCGAGCCCGCGCCGGCGCGCGCTCTCGTCGTCGCCTTGCTGCCCGAGCGCCTGCGTGACCGCGCCGGCTGGGCCGCCGATCTCACCGCGGCGCTGGGCGCGCTCGATCTGGCGCTGACGCCCGACAACCTGTGCGCCGTGCTCGCGGTGACGGAGCAGGAATCGGGCTACCAGGTCGACCCGCCGGTACCGGGATTGGCGGCGATCGCGCGCAAGGAGCTCGACCGCCGCGCGGAGCGCGCCGGCGTGCCGGCACTCGCCGTGCGTGCGGCGCTCGCGCTGTCGTCGAGTGATGGCCGCAGCTGGGGCGAGCGGCTCGAGGGCGTGCAGACCGAACGCGAGCTGAGCGATCTCTACGAGGAGTTCATCGAGAGCGTGCCGCTCGGGCGCAGCTTTCTCGCCGACCGCAACCCCGTTCGCACCGGCGGGCCGATGCAGGTCGGCGTCGCCTTCGCGCAGGAACAGGTGCGCGCGCAGCCGTATCCCTATCCGATGCGCGGATCGGTGCGCGCCGAAGTCTTCACGCGCCGCGGCGGCCTCTACTTCGGCAGCGCGCACCTGCTCGCCTATCGTGCGCCCTACGAGCACATGATCCACCGCTTCGCCGACTTCAACGCCGGGCGCTGGGCGAGCCGCAACGCCGCCTTCCAGCAGGCGCTGGCGCTGCTCGCCGGACGGCCGCTGGCGCTGGATGGCGACCTGCTGCCGCCGCCGGGCTCGGGCATCGTCGGCCGGACCGAAGCTGCGGCGCTGGCGGTGGCGGCGCGGCTGGAGATGACGCCCGCGGCGGTGCGGCGCGAGCTGGAGCGGGGCAGCGGCCCCGATTTCGAACGCAGCGAGCTCTACCGGCGCGTGTTCGCGCAGGCCGAGAAGCAGGGCGGGCGCGCGCTGGCGCGTGCAGTGCTGCCGCGCATCGACCTGCAGAGCCCGAAGTTCACGCGCAAGCTCACCACCGAGTGGTTCGCGCGCCGCGTCGACGAGCGCCACAGGCGCTGCCTCGGGCGCGTCGAGGCCGTGCAGGCGGGTTGAACGGTCCGCCCTCGACGCGCCATCGCTGCATCGGGCGCGCGACGGCGCGAGAATGCGCCGCATGAAGCACACGCCCTTGATCCAGGCCGCCGCGCTCGATCGCTTGCTGCAGCGCGAGTCGCAACGCACCATCGTCTTCGACTGCAGCTTCGAGCTGACCGACCCGCAGGCCGGGCGCGCGATGTACGCGGCCGGCCACCTGCCGGGGGCGCACTACCTTCATCTCGACGAGGACCTGAGCGCCGTGCCGACGGGGCGCAACGGGCGCCACCCGCTGCCCGCGCGCGAAGCGTTCGCCGCTGCGATGGGTGCGCGCGGCGTCGGCGAGGACAGCCACGTCATCGTCTACGACGGTGTCGGCAACGCCTACGCCGCGCGCGCGTGGTGGATGCTGCGCTGGATCGGGCATGCCGACGTCGCCGTTCTCGACGGTGGCCTGAACGCCTGGAAGGCCGCGGGGCTGCCGCTGGCGCAGGGGGTGACGCCGCGCGCCGCTGCACGGCGCTTGAGCCTGCGGCCGGCGGAGGTCGCCACGGTCGACCGCGAGGTCCTGCTCGCCAACCTCGACGGCGGGCCGCGGCTGGTGCTGGACGGGCGCCCGCACGAGCGCTTCACCGGCGCGAACGACACCATCGAGAAGGTCGTCGGTCACATTCCCGGTTCGCGCAACCGCTTCTTCCGCGACAACCTGGATGCCCAGGGCTGCTTCAAGCCCGGCGCGCAACTGCGCGCGGAGTTCGACGCGCTGACGGACCGCCACCCGGTGGCGAATCTCGTGATGTCCTGCGGCAGCGGCGTCACCGCCTGCCACAACCTGCTCGCACTCGAAGTGGCCGGCTTGCCGGGCGCAGCGCTGTACCCCGGGAGCTGGAGTGAATGGAGCACCTGGCCCGGCGCGCCGGTGGCGCTCGGCGAAGCCTGACGCGGCGCGCTGCGGGGGCGGTTGCGATTCGTCCCCGAGGCGTCGGGTTTCCTAGGTCGTGGGCTTGCGCCGGTGGAAACGGATCGGCTGCGGGCGCGGCGCCTTCAGCGGCACGCCGGCGCCGGCCAGGGTCTCGTTGAGCTTGCGCGCGGCGTCGTCGGCCAGTGCCGCCTCGCGCGCGCTGTCGATGAGTCGGGCGCGGTCGGCGGCGGGACGCGTGCCGATGGCCAGGTGCTCGATGATGTGCAGCAGATTGTCCTTGCCGCGCTCGTTGGTCGTGCCGTAGCCCTTGATGAGGCGTCCGCAGCGCGCCAGCGCCAGGCCCAGCGCCGGGTTCTCGCGCGTGCCGCGCTCGACCGCCGTCAGCCACTGCTCGATGAGTTTCTGCTCCTGCGCGAAGCGGTGGCCGCGCCGGCGCTGGCCCTTGAGCAGCATGAGCATGCGCAGCGCCAGCGCCCCGTGGATGGTGTGCGCGCCGAGCTTGAGCGGCAGCGCCCAGGGCTCCTCGCCCCGGGCCATGCGGCGGCGGTCCCAGGCGATGAGGCGGTTGGCCGGGCCCTCGGGCAGCAGCGCGGCGAACTCGGGCACGCCGGGCTTGAAGTGGTCGTAGACGCCCACCAGCAGCTCGCCCTCCTTCACGCCGACCTCGCGCTTGACGCGCGCCATGCGGCTGGCGGCAAGCTTGAGCCCGGCGACGTTGACAATGTCGTCGAAGGCCATCCACAGCGCCAGCAAGCGCACCATCTCCTGCGTCACCGGGCCGGCGCGGCCACCCTCGGCGGCTTCGATGCGCGCCAGGCGCTGGTCGTAGAGGCGGCCGTAGGCCTCGTCCTGGTACTTGACGACGCGCTCGCGCGCGATCGTGCGCAGGTCGGTGGGCGGCGCCGCGGCGAGCACCTTCTCGACGAGGCTTTGCTGCTGCCGTCGCGTCGTGATGGCGTCGAAGGCGGCGGCAAAGCCGCGCAGGCTGGCGGCCACGCCCAGGCCCCCTTCGCGGATCGTCTCCTCGTAGAGCGTGCGCGGGAAGGGCAGGGCGCCGCTGGCGGCGACCGCGCCCAGCAGCACGGCGCTGATGACGGTGCCGCTCTGGCGCGCCATGAGGTTGAAGTCCAGCAGCTCGGTGGCGCGCGCGTGGCGCTGCAGCACGCTGAGCATGGCCGCGTCGTCGCTGCGGCCGTCGCCGAGCTTCATCTTCTCGTTCGTGGTCAGCGTGCGCGAGGTCGAGCTGATGACCAGCGTGCGGTCGGGGCTGGCCATGCCGTTGCCGACGTGGCGCGCCGTCTCCAGCAGCTCCGAGGACAGCAGCAGGTCGATCTCGCCGGCGACCGGGTTGAGGCTGAAGATCGGCCGCCGCCCGCCGAGCTCGGCCAGCGGCTGCGGGTGCACCTCGACGTAGTAGGTGGTGGCGCCGGTGCGCTGCGCCACGCCGGGGATGGAGGTCGACTGCGCGGCGTAGCCCGCGCGCATCGCGGTCAGGTAAAGCCATTCGGCGAGCACGCCGCCGCCCTCGCCGCCCAGGGCGCAGACGAGGATGGTGATCGGGCGGTTCGCCGCGTGCGGGGAGTGGGGTGTGTTCATGTCGTCTCGTGCGCTTGCCGCTCAGGCCGGGCGCAGCCAGCCGGTGATGGTCTGCCGCAGCGCGGCCACGAAGCGCTCGCCCCAGCGCGGGTTGGCGATGACCTCGGCGCGGTAGAAGCTCGGGCAGAGCGTGGCCGCGTGCGCGTTGGAGCCGCACAGGCCGCAGCCCACGCAGCCGTCGATGACGGTGGCGATCGGATCGACGCGCAGCGGATCGGGGTTGTCGCGGATGGTCAGCGTCGGGCAGCCCGAGAGGCGGATGCAGGCGTGGTCGCCGGTGCAGACGTCCTCGTCGACGCCGTACTTGACGCGCTCCACGCGCTCGCCGCGTTTGAGGCGCGCGGCGTTCCAGGGCTTGATGCGGCGCTGGCGCTCGAGCATGCACTCGCCTTCGGCGACGATCACCTTCAGGCCCTCGTAGCTGGTCGTCAGCGCCTCCTGCACGGTGCGCCGCATGGCGCTGACGTCGTAGCTGTTGACGACGCGCAGCCAGTCCACGCCCATGCCCTTGAGCGTGCCCTCGATGGTCTTGTTCTTGTCGACCAGGCTCTGGTTGAGCGCGACGCGGCGCTCGGCGTCGGCCTTCACCTCGTCGTCGGGCGTGCTGATGATGTCCTGCGTGCCGGTGGCCGAGGTGTAGCCGTTCTTCAGGATGATGAGCACGGCGTCGTCGCGGTTGAAGAGCGCGGCCTCGACGCCGGTGAGCAGGCCGTTGTGCCAGAAGCCGCCGTCGCCCATGATGGCGATGCTGCGCCGCTGCATCATCGGGCTCACGCCGGCGCGGCTGGCCAGGCTCATGCCGTAGCCGAGGATGGAGTGGCCCGAGCTGAAGGGCTCGAAGGTGGCGAAGGAGTGGCAGCCGATGTCGGCGGCGATGTGCACCTTGCCGACCTGCTCCTGCGCCAGCTTGAGCGCGGCGAACACCGGACGCTCCGGGCAGCCGATGCAGAAGCCCGGCGGCCGCGCCGGGATCGGCCCCAGCGTCCTGGCCACGTCGGCGCGGCGCTCGGCGTTGCCGGCCAGCCAGGCCTGCGCGTCGCGGGTGTCGACCTCGGGCGCCCTGCGCGCGAGGAAGGCCAGCAGGCCGCCGGCGATGGCCTCGACCGTGTACTCGCCCGCGGCGCTGATCATGTCCTTGCCGTGCACCGCGGTCTGCACGTCCAGGCGGCGCAGCGCGGTGACGAGATCCTTCTCGATGTACTCGGGGTAGCCCTCCTCGAGCACCAGCACCGCGTCCTTGCCGGCGCAGAAGGCCGAGAGCTCGCGCGGCACGAGCGGGAAGGTGACGTTGAGCACGAGCAGCGGGATGCGGCTGGCGCCGAAGGCGTCGGCCATGCCCACGCGCTGCAGCGCGCGGATGAGCGCCGGATGCAGCCCGCCCTGCACGATGATGCCCAGGCGCTTCATGTCGGCGTCCCCGCCCTCGAAGTGCTCGTTGAGCCGGTGCTGCTCGATGTAGGCCTGCGCCGCCGGGATGCGCTGCTCGATCTTCAGCTTCTCGTGGCCGAAGGTCACCGGGGGATGCGAGAGGCGGCCGTAGTCGAAGTTCGCCGGCTCCTCCATGAGGTCGCGCGTGGACACGCGCGGCGCGACGTTGTCGCGGGCGGTGAAGGCGCCGCGCACGTGGCAGGCGCGGATGCGCAGGCCCATCATCGCCGGCATGTTGCTGGCCTCGCTGAGCGCGAAGGCGTGCTCGACGAGGTCGACCATGCGCTGCAGCTCCGGGCGCGGATCGAAGAGCGCGATCGTGCTCTTCATGGCGAAGGCGTGCGTGCGCTCCTGCACCACGCTCGCGCCCTCGCCGTAGTCCTCGCCGACGACGATGAGCGCGCCGCCGACGACGCCGGGGCTGGCCAGGTTGGAGAGCGCGTCGGCGGCGACGTTGGTGCCGACGATGCTCTTCCAGGTCACGCAGCCGCGCAGCGGGTAGTGGATGCTGGCGCCCAGCATGGCCGCCGCCGAGGCCTCGTTGCTGCAGGCCTCGACGTGCACGCCCAGCGTGTCCAGGTAGTCCTTGGACTGCACCAGCACGTCCATCAGGTGCGACACCGGCGCGCCCTGGTAGCCGCCGACGTAGGCCACGCCGGACTGCAGGATGGCCTTGGTGATCGCCATGATGCCTTCGCCGTGGAAGGTCGCGCCCGCGCCGAGCTGCAGGTGTCTGATCTCTTCGGTGAACTGGACTTCCATCGCGTGCGCCCTCGTCTCGTGGGTCGGTGTCCGGGAATGCCCGGCGGGTGCCGGCTTGCGCGGCTGCCCCGACTCTAGGGGCAGCTATTCCATTCGTCCATGCAATGGTCTTTCTAAGTAACATGCATGAAATGCATATCAAGGACTTCGACCTCAACCTGCTGCACGTCTTCGCGGCGGTGCACGCCGCGCGCAGCGTCAGCCGCGCCGCCGAGGCCCTCGGTCTGAGCCAGCCGGCGGTGAGCCATGCGCTCACGCGGCTGCGCCTGGCGCTGCGCGACCCGCTCTTCATCCGGCGCAGCGGCGGCGTCGCGCCGACTCCGCGCGCCGACCAGTTCGCGCGCCAGGTCGAGGCGGCGCTGCGCCAGATCGATCTGGCCTTGAGCGAGAGCGCGCGCTTCGACGCCGCGCGCTCGCAGCGACGCTTCGTCGTGCACATGAGCGACATCGGCGCCGACGAATTCCTGCCGCCGCTCATGGCGGCGATCGGGCGCGAGGCGCCCGGGGTGCGCGTCGACGCGGTGCAACTCGCCGCCGACGCAGTGGCGCCGGCGCTCGAGGACGGGCGCCTGGACCTCGCCTTCGGCTACCTGCCGGCGCTGGCCGGCACCGAGAGCCAGGCCATCCTGCAGGAGCGCTACGTCGTGCTGCTGCGCCAGGGCCACCCGCAGGCGGCGCGACTGCGCGACCGCAGCGCACTCGAGCGGCTCGAGTTCGTGCTCGTCGACAGCCACGCCGAGCCCGCGCGCGTGCTGCACCTGCTCGGCCTGGAGCCGCGCATCCGCCTCACGCTGCCGCATTTCATGGTCGTGCCGGCGATCCTCGCCGCCACCGACCTGGCGGTGATCCTGCCGCGGCGGCCGGCGCTGCGCTTTGCGGCGACGCACGCGCTGCAGATCGTCGAGGTCGACCTCGGGCTGCCGCCCTTCACGGTGGCGATGGTCTGGACCTGGCGCTCGGCGCACGACCCCGGGCACCGCTGGCTGCGGGCCCACGCCGCGGCGATGCGGCTGGACGCGCCGCCCGCGGGCCCGCCCGCGGCGCCGCCCGTGGCCCCGATCCCGCCGCCGCTGTCGCAGCCGTTGCCGGTGCCGCCACCGACGACGCTGCCGCCGCGGGGCGCAGGGCGTCGTCCCAAGGCAGCATCATCGTCACCAGCAGCAGTTGCTCGAACTCCGTCGCGAAGCGCTCGCTGATCTGCCGAGGGTCGGGGCACAGCGCGCGGTCGGTCATGAGGCCGAACTGCACTCCGCCCGCATAGGAGAGGATCGACAGCCCGAGCCCGAGGTTGCCGGTGGTCGGCACCCAGAACATGTTCTGTCGCAAAGGCGCACCGCAGAAGGACAGCGGCTGCGACGGCCCCGGAACGTTGGTCATCACCGCCGTCGTCTTGCGCGCGAACAGGTCGAGGATGGCGTCCTGCACGGGTTTCGCCAGCAGCCCGGCAAGCGCCAGCACGCCGTAGGCGAGCAGCGGCTGGTAGCTGCCCTTGAGTTCGGCCATGCGGCGGCGGACCGCGAACACGCGCTCGATCGGGTTCTCGATGCCGATCGGCAGCACCAGCGGCGCCAGGCCGAAGCGGTTTCCGAGCTTCCAGGCTTCTTCCAGCGGGCGCAGGTTCACCGGAACCATGGCACGGATCTCCTGCCCCGTCGGGTCGTCTCCGAGCGCGCGCAGGTAGCCGCCGATGGCGCCGGCCGCACAACTCAGCAGCACGTCGTTGACCGAGCAGCCCAGCGCCTTGCCGATCGCCTTCACCTCGACGAGGGGCAGCGGCTCGCTCCAGGTCGCGAGCTTGCGGCCCTCGGGAATGCCCTTGAGGCGCGTCGGCGAATCGTCGCTGAGCAGGGCCAGCGCGGCGGCGTCGCCGAGCACGCGCGCGCCGCTGCGCGCCAGCTCGAGCGCGCCCGCCAGCGAGGCCTCGGGGTCGGACAGCGCCTGCAGCGTGCGCGCGATGCCCTGGCCGGAGAGGTCCAGCGCTTGCGCGGCGACACCCGCGAGAGGGCGCATCACGAACTCGGAGAGCCAGTCGCCGTCGTCGCCGTCGTCGCCGGCATCCGCCGCCGCACGCGCGCGCTGCGGCGGATCGCTGCCGCCGTCGGTGATCGAGTGCATCACCGAAATCAGCGCGATGCCGTCGGCGACGCAGTGGTGGATTCGCGCCACCAGCGCCGAGCCGCCTTCGTAGTCCTCGACGACGTGGAACTGCCACGGCGGGCGGTCCTCGTCCAGCGGCGTGCAGGCCATTTCGCCGCACAGGCGCTGCAGCGCCTGGCGCTGGGTTTCTCCCGGGCCGGGCGAAAGCGTCATCGGCGCCACGTGGTGCTCGATCTCGAAGGCCGCATCCTCGACCCAGCGGCAGCCGATCGCGTCGTGCTCGATGCGCTGGCGAAAGCGCTCGTACTGCAGCAGCTTCTCGGCCACGCGCGCGCGCACCGCCTGCAGCGTGACGGGAGTGGCGAGCATCCAGACGCCGACGATCATCATCAGGTTGACGTCGTTGTCCATGCGCAGCCAGGCGGTGTCCACGCGCGCCATGCGCTGCGATCGGGGTTCGGGCATCGGGCTTCTCCTCCGGATTTGCGGCGTTCGCGGCCGGTTACGATCCTAGACTGCGATGATGCCGCGATGCGCAGCGCCCCGCGCGCCGACTCCGCGGCATGCCCCGACCTTCGACTCCAACCCCTGCCAGGAGTGCCGTACATGGCCAAGTCCAAGCTGAAGACCGCGTTCGAGAAGGCCGTCGCCGAGAGCAAGCAGCTGCCCGAGCGCCCCGACAACAAGACCCTGCTGCAGATCTATGCGCTCTACAAGCAGGCCACCGAGGGCGACAACGGAGGCAAGCGCCCCGGTTTCACCGACATGGTCGGACGCGCCAAGCACGACGCCTGGGCGGCGCTGGCCGGCAAGTCGGCCGACGAGGCGATGCAGGAATACGTCGATCTCATCGAGTCGCTGAAGTAGCCCGCGACGCGGCGGCTCGTTCCGGTGCGTCGGCGAGGCCGGGGACGCTGCGCTCGACCTCGGCGCGCGGAACGCCGTAGAGCGCGGCCAGCGCCTGCGACGTCAGCACGGTGTGCGTCGGCCCGAGCGCGTGCACGCGGCCGCCGCCCAGCAGCACCGCGCGGTCGGCGACGCGCAGCGCGTGCTCGGGCTGGTGCGTCGACAGCAGGACCGCCACGCCGCGCGCCTTCAAGGACTCGATCTCGCGCAGCACGAGGCGCTGGTTGCCGAAGTCCAGGCTCGCGGTCGGCTCGTCCATCACCAGCACCGGGGCCTGCTGCGCCAGCGCGCGCGCGATCAGCACGAGCTGACGCTCGCCCCCGCTGATCTCGAGGTAGGAGCGCGCGGCCAGGTGCGCCACGCCCAGGCGCTCGAGCAGTTCGAACGCGAGCGCACGGTCGGCCGCGGAGGGCATCGAGAAGCTTCCCACGTGCGTGGCGCGGCCCATCAGCACGACGTCGAGCGCGGCGTAGGCGAACGCGCCCGCGTGCGCCTGCGGCACGTAGGCGATGCGGCGCGCCATCGCCGCGCGATCGGGCGCGATGCCGGTGCCGACGCAGGCTTCGCCGGCTACCCGCACCTGCCCGCCCAGCGCCGGGATCAGGCCCAGCACGGTGCGGAACAGCGTCGTCTTGCCACAGCCGTTGGGCCCGAGCAAGGCCAAGATCTCGCCCCGGGCCAGTCCGAGCGAGACGGCTTCGCATAGCGCGCGGCCGCGGTGGCCGAACCGCAGCGCCTGCAGCGCCAGCATCGGCGTGCCGAGGGTCACGCCGGGCTCCGGCGCCGCCCCAGCAGCCAGAGGAAGAAGGGCGCACCGACGGCGGCGGTGAGCACCGACAAGGGCAGTTCGATCGCCGCCAGCGTGCGCGCCAGCGTGTCGGCGGCGACGACGAAGCCCGCACCGAGCGCCATCGCCAAGGGCAGCAGGCGGCTGAACTCCGGCCCCGCGATCAGGCGCGCGACATGAGGCACGACCAGCCCGACCCAGCCGACGATGCCCGACATCGACACCGCGGCGGCGGTCACCAGCGTGGCGCCGACCACCACCCCGGCGCGCAAGCGGCCAACGCGCACGCCGAGCGCTGCGGCCTCGTCGTCGGGCAGCGACAGCAGGTTGATGCGCCAGCGCCAGAGCACGAGCAGCAGCGTTCCGGCGGCGAGCCAGGGCCAGGCGAAGCCGAGGTCGGAGCGCGTGACGGCGTTCAGTCCGCCCAGCAGCCAGAAGGTGATCGCCGGCAACTGCACGCTCGGATCGGCGAGCAGCTTCACGAGCGAGATGCCTGCGCCCAGCAGCGCGCCCACCGCGACGCCGGCCAGCACGAGCACGAGCACCGGGTCGTGCTCGCCGACGCGGCGCGCCACCAGCATCACGACCGCGACCGCAGCGAGCCCGCCGATGAACGCCGCCCCCGAGATGAGCGCGACCGGCAACCCGAGCAGGATGGCGACCGAGGCGCCGAGCCCGCAGCCCGAGGAGACGCCCAGGATGTCGGGCGAGACCAGCGGGTTGCGGAACATCGCCTGGTACGCGGCGCCGGCAGCGCCCAGCGCGGCGCCGACCAGCGCTGCCGCCAGCACGCGCGGCCCGCGCACGTTCCAGACGACGGCCTCGGCCGCGGCCGGCAGCGCCGGCGGCTCACCCCACAGCCGCGCCCACAGCGAGGCCAGCAGCTCGCTGGGCGAGAGCGCGAACTTGCCGGTCGCGAAGGCGGCCAGCGTCAGTACCAGGAGCAGCAGCAGCGCCAGCGACAGGCCGAAGGCGTGGCGCGGCGTCGTGCCCGCCGCGCCCGGGGCGGCGTCGGAGCGGCAGCGCGCGGCGGACACCTCAGCCACGGCCGTCCAGCCAGCCCTGGATCGTTTCCGGGGAAGGCGTCACGTCGTAGAAGAGGCGGTAGAAGCGCCGCGCGTCGCCCGACATCTGCTGCAGCGCGTCGCGCGCGCCGCCCTGCCCGCGGCGCAGGCTGGCGGCCAGCCACTTCACGCCGGGGAGGCGGTTGACGGAGGGCGGGCCGTCGAGCCAGCCGAAGGGCAGCGCGGGCGCCAGCAGCAGCCGACCCTCACGCACCGCGCGCAGCGTGCGCCAGACTGCGTCGGTCTGTGCCAGGCGGTGGAAGTTGCGGTCCTGGGTCAGCACCCAGTCGGGCGCCCAGCCGAGCACCTGTTCCATCGACACGCGCGCGACGCCGGGCCGGCCGCCGACGGCGACGTTGCGCCCGCCCGCGGCCTCGATGATCTCGGCATTGATCGCGCCCGCGCTGGCCGTCTCCAGGCCGTCGGCGCCGCGCGCCAGGTAGACCGAGGGGCGGCCGCCGTCGGCCGGGGCGAGCCGTGCGGCGTCGGCCAGCGCCTCGTCGGCAAACGCGGCCAGCGCCTCGCCGCGGGCGTCCAGCCCGAGCAGGCGACCGACCTGGCGCAGTTGCGCCGCGCTGTCGGCGAGGCGCCCGTCCACCAGCGCGTAGGGCAGGCCGGTCTGCTCGGCGACGCGGCGTGCGGTCGACGCATGGGTCTCGTCCACGGTGCCGGCGTCGATGACGAGGTCCGGCTTCAGGCGCAGCAAGGTTTCCAGACTCACGGTGCTGCCGCGGCCGGCGAGGCGCCCGAGCAGGGGCTTGTCGCGCGCGGCGGCAGGCAGCCAGGACCGGGCGGCGTCGCTCAGGCTCATCGGCCAGCCGAGCAGGCGCTCGGGCGCGAGGCACGCCAGCAGCACCCCGGCCGGCGGCCCCGCGGCGAAAAGGCGTGCGGGCGCGGCCGCCGCCTGGCCGAACAGGTGGATCAGGGAGTCGGTTGCGACGCCTGCGTTCGGTGCCGGCGTCCGCGCCTGGGCGGGCGCATCCAGGCGCGCGATGGCGCCTGCGATCGGCACGGATGCCGCCATCCGCAGCACCCACTCGCGGCGGGTGAAGGTGCGGCGGCTGCGGACCATCGGCGCCGTGGGTTCAGGCGCCGATCGTCTCGCGACGATGGGCCTGCGGCGCGGGTGCGAGCGTCCGCTCCAGCCAGCCTGTCACGGCCTCGGCGCGTGCCGGCAGGACTTCGGCGCCGCCGGTGAACGCGGCCCAGTCCGCGAGATGGCGCGTGGCGACGACGGTCAGCAGCGGCAGATCCTGCGTCATGATCTCGAGCAGCTCGGCGCGGAAGCCGCCGCCTTCGGCCTCGAGGCCGCCGAAGCGGTTGCACACCACGAGCTCGGGCGATTCGTCGCAGGCGCGGCGCAGCACCTCGCTGGCGCGGGCGAAGCCCTGCGGGTCGGCGCGGCACGAATTCGAAAGCTGGCCCAGCGGCTGCGAGACCAGGAACTCCTGCCGCGTGTCGAGGTCGACCAACACCATCGGGCGCGAGCAGCCCTCGCCGACGTTCGGGTGCGTCATGATCAGTCCGCGCACGCGGTGCCCGGCACGCTGCTGCTGCTCGGCCATCAGCGCCAGCAGGGCGTCGACGTCACCGCTGTCGTCGTCCTCGATCGCGGCGGCGCGCGGGGCGCCGGTGTCGTCCGCTGTCATGGTGTGGTCCTCTTCGTGCGGTGGCGGGGCGTGGCGGACTCGGGGCCGGTGCGCCGCATCGGGTCAGAACGTCCAGCGCGCCTGGGCGAACCAGGTGCGGCCGGGGGCGGGGTATCCGGCGTCGAGTTCGTGATTCTTGTCCAGCGCATTGTCCACGCCGGCCTCCAGCGTGATCGCGGGCAGCGGCTTCCAGCCGGCCTTCAGGCCCAGCAGCGTGAATTCGCCCAGCGACGCGGTGTTGTTCACCCAGCGCCGGCTGTTGTGCTCGACCGTGGCCTGCAGCGACACCCCTGCCGCCGGGCGGACGACGGCGTAGCCGAAGAACTTGCGGTCGGGCACGCCCGTCATCCGCGTGTCCGGGTTGGAGACGTTCTTCTGGTCGAGCACGGTGAGGTTTGCCCCCAGGTCCAGCCACGGCAACACGGTGCCGCGCGCGCCCAGCTCCAGCCCGCGCACGCGCGCCTCGCCGACGTTGCGCATCTGGCAGGGCGTGGCCGGGCTGCAGGAGGTTCCGGTGCCGACGAACACCGACTGGATCTTGTCGTCCGCGCGGCTCTGGAAGACGGCCGCCTCCAGCGTGAGTTCCGGCAGCGCGGGGAAGGGCCGGCCCTGGAAGCCGAGCTCGACGTTGAGCGAGGTCTCGGGCCCGAGGTCCGGGTTCTCGACGTAGTTGCCCAGGCGCTGCGAGTAGCGGTCCTTCAGCGTCGGCAGCCGCGTCTTGCGCGCCAGCGTCAGGTAGGCGCGGCTGGCGGGGCCGAGGTCGTGGAACAGCCCGGCCTGCAGGTTGGTGGCCGACGAGGCCGGCGGCAGCGCGTAGCTGCTGCTGAGGCCGAACACGCTGTCGGGATGGAGCCGGTGCCGCGCCACGCCCAGCGAAAGCTGCCAGGCCGGCGCGAGCGTGATCAGGTCCTCGACGCCGAACGAGCTCAGCGTGTCCTCGTAGCGGGTGTTCAGCAGGGCGTTGCCGTCGACTTCCTTGTGTTCGTCGGCCTTGCGCTGCAGCACCGCGCGCAGCAGGTGATGGGCCAGGCGGCGCGACTCGAGCTCGATCGCGCCGCCGGTGGTGCGGTCGTGGTAGATGCTTTGGCCCGTCGAGACGCTGCCCTGGCCGCTCTTCTTGAGCGTCGAGTAGGTGGCGTCGGTGAAGCTGTCGACCTCGTTGTCGAAGCGGTCGTGGTAGAGGCGCAGCTTGAGGGTCTCGGAGGCCCCGAGCGCGGTGCTGGAGACGAAGTACAGGCTCTCCTTGTCCCAGTAGGGCCAGCGCCAGTAGCGCACGCCGCTCGTCCCCGTCGTCGGCGGCTGGCCCTTCTCGCCGTCCTGCCTGTAGTACGACAGCGCGTACTCGTCCTGGGCGTTGGGCGTCAGGCCGATCTTGAACGAGAGCTTGCGGTCGCTGCGGTCGGCGTTCTCGCGCAGCCCGCCGTCCTCGGTGGCGGTGGGCTCGAAGTCCGAGGAAAGGCGAAAGCCGTCGGCCTCGCGGTGCGAGAGGCCCGCCTGCGCGTACCACAGCGCCTGCCGCATGCCGAGGTTGATGCCGGCCTTGCGGTCGCCGCCGGCCGCGGCGCCGACGAAGGCGTCACCCTCGAAGGCCTTGACCGGCTTGCGCGAGACGAGGTTGATCGCGCCGCCCAGCGCATTGGGGCCGTAGGCGATCGAACTGAAGCCCTTGGCGACCTGGATCGCCGCGATGTCGGCGGTGCCGAAGCGGGCGAAATCGACGTAGCCGTCGTAGGGCACGTACACCGGCACGCCGTCGATGAACAAGGGCACCTGACGCGCGTCGAAGCCGCGCACGTAGACCAGCGACTCGTTGCGCGAGTTGAAGGAGAGCGTCACCCCCGGCAGCAGGGTCACGGCAGTGGCCACGGTGTCGCGGTTGAACTGTCGCAGGTCATCGCGGGTGACGAGCGACCCGGCCTGGTCGGTGGGCATCTCCCCGACCTGCGCGCGCTTGCCCGTGACGGAGATCGTTCCCAAGGCGAACGATTCGTCGGCGGCTCGCGCGGCTGGCAATGCCGCGGCGCAGGCCAGGGCGACTCCGGTGAGGCGGAGGAAGGCAGGGATCATCGAACGGGACTCCGTTGGGTAGAAAAAGTCATGACGGCGACGTATCCAACGGAATATAACGTGTGTGCGGAGCTTTGACTTGTACTGAGTCAACCGTTCCCAGGGGCGTGCGCGGTCCGCCATGCATGCGATATATATACTTCACCATGTCGCTCATCCTGAATCCGCCATGAACTTCCGCCCCTTCCGCCCGTTCGTGCTGGCCGCGGCTTGGCTGCTCAGCCTCGGCGCCCACGCCGGCGAAATCACCGTCTCGGCCGCGGCGAGCCTCACCAACGCCTTCCGCGAGATCGCGCCGCTGTTCGAGGCCGCCCATCCGGGGACCAAGCTGCACCTCAACTTCGGCGCCTCGGGCGCGCTGCTGGCGCAGATCGCCAAGGGCGCGCCGGCCGACGTGTTCGCCAGCGCCGACCAGGAGACGATGAACCAGGCCCAGGCGCAGGGACTGGTGCAGGCGGCGCAGCGTCGCAACGTCGTCTCGAACGCGCTCGTGGTCATCGTGCCGGCGACGGCCGCCCGGCTGCCGACGGCCCTGGGCGACCTGAACGAGGCTGGCTTTGCGCGCATCGCCATCGGCCTGCCGGCGAGCGTGCCGGTGGGGCGCTACACCAAGCGCGTGCTCGAGGCGGCGCAGCTCTGGGGCGCGATCGAGCCGAAGATGATCGGCGCCAACAACGTGCGCCAGGCGCTGGACTACGTCGCTCGCGCCGAGGTCGATGCGGGCTTCGTCTACGCCACCGACGCGGCCATCATGGCGGACAAGGTCAAGGTTGCCTTCGCGGTGCCGACGAGCGAGCCCATCCTGTACCCCGTCGCGGTGCTCGCGGGTGCGCCCAACCGTGCCGAAGGCGCGGCCTTCGTCGACTTCCTGTTCACGCCGCCGGCCCAGGCGGTGCTGGCCAAGTTCGGCTTCGGCAAGCCCTGACCCGGTTCCGGGCAGCAAGCGCGTGGCGTCCCATGTCCGAGGCCTGGGTCGCCCTTGCGCTGTCGCTGAAGGTCGCCGGATGGGCGACGGCGCTGAACCTCGTGCTCGGCGTGGCCGTGGGCTTCACCCTCGCGCGCCGGCGCTTTCCCGGGCGCGACCTGCTCGACGCGGCCCTGACGCTGCCGATGGTGATGCCCCCCACGGTGCTCGGCTACTACCTCCTCGTGCTGATCGGCAGCCAGGGGCCGCTGGGCGCGTGGCTGCTGCAGCACTTCGGCATCCGGCTCATCTTCACCTGGCAGGCCGCGGTGATCGCGGCCACCGTCGTCGCGTTCCCGCTGGTCTTCAAGTCGGCGCGCGCCGCGTTCGAGAACGTGGATCCGGAATTCGAGGACGCGGCGCGCACGCTGGGCATCGGCGAGTGGGGGATCTTCTTCCGCGTCACGCTGCCGCTGGCGTGGCGGGGCATCCTCGCGGGCCTGCTGCTGGCGTTCGCGCGCGCGCTGGGCGAGTTCGGCGCCACGCTGATGGTGGCCGGCAGCATTGCCAGCAAGACGCAGACCCTGTCCATCGCCGTCTACGAGGCGGTGCAGGCGGGGCAGGACGACACCGCCAACTTCCTCGTCGCGGTGACCTCGATCACCTGCATCGCGGTGCTGCTGAGCGCCGGCCGCCTCGCGCCCGGGCGCGTGCCGGCGCGCGCCTGAAGGAGGTGGGACCGTGACGGCCGTCTGGCAGGTTTCGCTGCGCAAGAAGTACCGCCACGGTGCCAGCCGCTTCGAGCTCGACGTGGACTTCAGCAGCCCGGCGCGCCGGGTCGTCCTCTTCGGGCCCTCGGGTACCGGCAAGACGCAGACGCTGCGCATGATCGCCGGCATCACGGCGCCCGATGCCGGGCTCGTGCGCGTCGCCGGCCGCACCCTGTTCGACAGCGACGGCGGCGTGTCGCTGCCGCCGTCCGAGCGCCGCCTGGGCTTCGTCTTCCAGGACTACGCGCTGTTCCCGCACCTGACCGTGCGACAGAACGTCGCCTTCGCGCTGCAGCACGGCTGGCGCAACCCGGCACGCCGTGCCGCGGAGCCGCGCGTCCTGCAGTGGCTCGAGCGGCTGCACCTGCAGCCGGTGGCCGAGCACTACCCGCACCAGGTTTCGGGCGGGCAACGCCAGCGCACCGCGCTTGCGCGCGCACTCGTCGGCGAGCCTGCGGCGCTGCTGCTGGACGAGCCCTTTGCCGCGCTCGACCGGAGCCTGCGGCAGCGGCTGCGCGAGGAACTGCTGGAACTGCAGTCGACGCTCGCGCTGCCGCTGCTGCTGATCACGCACGACGACGACGACGTGCGCCTGCTGGGCGAGCAGGTGATCCACCTCGATGCCGGCCGCGTGGTGGCCGGTGATGCCGAGGGTGGCCTGCGGCGGCCGGCTCAGGCCGGCGAGCCCGTGGCGATCTGAGCCGGCGCGGCCCTGTTCCAGGCCGCGGGGGTGCGCGCGCGCTATCCTCGGTTCATCCGACGGCTGCATCGATGGCGGCTGCCGGGGCCGCATGTCCAGACCCCGACCGCACAAGCCTTCGCCACGCCGCAAGTCCGGGATGCAACTGCAGGCTGCGCTGTGGCTGGAGATCGACGGCCAGTCGCTGGGCGGCCCGGACCGCATGGCCTTGCTGAGCGCGGTCGCCCGCCAGGGCTCGATCACGCATGGCGCGCGGGCGGTCGGCGTCAGCTACAAGACGGCCTGGGACGCCATCGACGCGATGAACGAGGCGGCCGGAACGCCGCTGGTCGAGCGCTCGACCGGCGGCCGCGGCGGCGGCGGGACGCGTCTCACCGAGCACGGGCAGCGCCTCGTCGCGCGCTTCGAGCAACTGAGCGCGGCCCACGAGCGCTTCGTCGGCCTGCTCACCACCCACGGCCTGGACCTCGACCAGGCCTTCTCGCTGATGAAAGTCGTGAACCTGAAGACCAGCGCGCGCAACCAGTGGGCGGGCACGGTGAGCGCCATCCGCGCCGGCGCCGTCAACGACGAGGTGGAGGTGCTGATGCCCGGCGGCGCCCGCATCAACGCCATCGTGACGCGCGAGAGCAGCGACGCACTGGGCCTGCGCGTCACGCAGCCGGTGATCGCGATGGTCAAGGCGCCGGCGGTGATGCTGGCCACCGACCTGGGCGACGCCCGGGTGTCGACCCGCAATCGGCTCGACGGCGTCGTGCGCTCCGTGCGCCCCGGCGCGGTGAATGCCGAGGTGACGATCGAGACCGGCGCCGGCCTGTGCGTCGTCGCCACCGTGACGCAGGGCTCGATCGAGCACCTGGGGCTCGCGCCGGGCCGCGCCGTCACCGCGCTCGTGGCCGCATCCGACGTCCTCCTCGCCTGCCTGAGCTGAACCGAAGCGGTGCCGGCGCCGATCGAGGCGTGCGTCGGCGGCGCTGACGGCGGCAGTCCATCCCCTTCCTGGCTTTGCGCAGCGCCAGCGTGGCCAGCTTCGCCGCGGCTGAACTGCGCCCGCCGCAGCCCCCTCAGCGCGCCAGCATGTTCATCAGCTTGCGGATGTCCTCGCGGCAGGCGGCCGCTGCGGTGTGCTCGATGCGGCGGTAGAGCGCGATGATCTCCTCGCCGGCGGGGGTCAGCACGCTGCCGCCATGCCCCGCCCCGCCCTTGGACGAGTCGATCGCGGCCGTGCGCAGCGACCGGTTCAGTTCGTCGATCAGCAGCCACGCCCGCCGGTAGGACATGTCCAGCCGCTTGGCCGCGGCGGTGATCGACCCCGCCTCCCGGATCGCCTCCAGCAGGGCGATCTTGCCGGGGCCGACGGCGATCACGTCGCCGTCGGTGATGCGCATGCGAAAGCGCATCTGCGGCGACCGCCGGCCCGGGGAACTGGAAGCGGTCCCGGAGGAGGTCCCGGCGGCGGCGCGGCGGCGGCCGCGCGAATCGGACGGGGTGCTCATCGCGCTGCTCGGGAGTGTCACGGAGGAGGCGCAGGATAGCCGCTGCCGACGGTCCGCGGCGCGCGGGCCGGCCAGCCCCCTGGCTTCCGCGCCCGCGATGCCCGCCGCGATGCCCGGCATGCCGGCGCTATGCTGCGCGCTGAACGCCTTGCCGAAAGGGTCCCTCCATGTCCACGCCCCCGACCGAACTCGAAGCGTTGCTCATGCAGCGACCGCTGTCGGACGCGCAACTGCAGGCCGCTGCCGAGACCGCCCCGGATTTCCGCATCCTGCCCGATGCCGTCGTCATCAAGATCGGCGGGCAGAGCGTGATCGACCGCGGGCGCGCCGCCGTCCATCCGCTGGTCGATGAGATCGTGGCGGCGCGCAAGCACCAGCCGCTGCTCATCGGCACGGGCGCGGGAACGCGGGCCCGGCACCTGTACTCGATCGCCGCCGGGCTCGGCCTGCCGGCGGGCCTGCTGTCGCAACTGGGCGCCTCGGTGGCGGACCAGAACGCGGCCATGCTGGGCCAGTTGCTGGCACGGCATGGCATCTCCGCGGTCGACCGCGCCGGTCTGTCGGCGGTGCCGCTCTTCCTGGCGCAAGTGCATGGCGTCGTCTTCAGCGGCATGCCGCCCTATGGCCTGTGGATCCGCCCACCGGCCGAAGGCGTGATCCCGCCTTATCGCACCGATGCGGGCTGCTTCCTCGTTGCCGAGCATTTCGGCTGCAAGGCGATGATCTACGTGAAGGACGAGGATGGCCTCTACGACGCCAATCCCAAGACGACGACGAAGCCGAACTTCATTCCCCGCATCACGGTGGCCGAGATGAAGGCCAAGGGCCTGCAGGACTCGATCCTCGAGTTCCCGGTGCTCGATCTCATGGCCGCGGCGCGGCACGTGCGCCAGGTCCAGGTGATCAACGGCCTGGTGCCGGGAAACCTCACGCGCGCGCTCGCCGGCGAGCATGTGGGAACGCTCATTTCCGCCGACTGAGGAGCGCCTGGTCATGACCCGCACGTCCGGCAACATCAAGCACGTCGCCTCGCCGCTGGCCCGCCAGACCCTGCTCGACGGCTCGCTCACCCGGCCCGTGGCCGGAGGGCATCCGATGCGCCTGCTGCCCTGGCTGCAGGTGGTGAAGATCGGCGGGCGCTCGATCATGGACCGCGGCCGCGACGCCATCGTGCCCGTCGTGGAGGAACTGCGCCGGCTGCTGCCCGAGCACCGCCTGCTGATCCTGACGGGTGCGGGCATCCGTGCGCGGCACCTCTACGGCGTCGGCCTCGACCTCGGCCTGCCGGCGGGCTCGCTGGCGCCGCTGGCCGCCAGTGAAGCGGGCCAGAACGGCCACATCCTGGCCGCGCTGCTGGCGCTGGAGGGCGTGTCCTACGTCGAGCATCCGACCATCGCCAATCAGCTCGCGATCCACCTCTCGGCCGCGCGCGCCGTCGTCGGCAGCGCATTCCCGCCCTACCACCACCACGAGTTCCCGCACGCGCGCATCCCGATGCACCGCGCCGACGTCGGTGCCTTCCTCATCGCCGACGCACTGGGCGCGGCCGGGCTGACGCTGGTCGAGGACGTCGACGGCATCTACACCGACGACCCGAACGGGCCCGAGGGATCGCGTGCCCGGCTCCTGCGCGACGTGCGGCATACGGAGCTGGCGGTGCACGCCGGGCCGCTGCCGGTGGACCGCGCGCTGCCGGAGGTGATGGCCAACGCGCAGCACCTCAGGCAGGTCCAGCTCATCAACGGCCTCGTGCCGGGACGCCTGACCGCCGCGCTGCGCGGTGAGCACGTGGGAACCTTCATCCGCAGCGGCGTCGATGCCGTCTGACGGCGGCCCTGGGGGCAGCCGAGAGGCAAGCTGAACGCAGGCTGAATACGGCGTTCAGCCTGCGTTCAGTGCCGCCACCGCACACTGCCGGCACAGTCGATTGCGACTGCATCACCGATCCCGGGAGTCGACCCACATGAACGCCAAACGTCAACGCGTCTCTCTTGCCACGCTGATCCTGCTGGCCGCCGCCGCCGGCCCCATCTGGGCCCAAACCCGCTCCGCGGCGACGCCAGACGCCGCCGCCGCCGTCGGCCAGGCCGAATACCGGCACGAGCACGACGGCAAGCACCGTCGTCACGAGCGCAGTGGGCATGCCGCCAAGGCGGACGACATGCAGGCGGTGACGAACGCCGCGGCCACCGGCGAGCCCGGTGCCGGCTGGCGCTACTTCTCGGACGCTGCGGCGCAGCGTGCCGTCGTCATCAGCCCGGCGGGAGAGTATTACCTCAGTCGCGGCCACGGTCTGCGCTGGGTCGCGAGCACGTCGGTGGGTGCCTGAGCGCGCAGGGCCAGGCATGCAGCGCCGATCTGGCCGTGCAGTGCATCGTGCACAGCCGGGCGCCTTGGGCGCGGCAGCGCCTGCAGGCGCAGTACGCGCAGGCCTTCGCCGCACACGAGCTCGCGGCGCTGCTCTTGCCGACCACGCCGGTCATCGCGCCGCGCATCGGCGAGGACGATGTCTTCAGCCTCAACGGCCACGCCTGCCCGACCTTCGCCATGCTGATCCGCAACACCGACCCGGGCAGCAGCGCGGGGCTGCCGGGCATCTCGCTGCCCATGGGTCTCGCCGACGGCCTGCCGGTGGGCTTGGCACTCGACGGCGCCGCGGGCAGCGACCGCACACTGCTGGCTGTCGCCGCCGCGATCGAGGCCGCGCTGCCGCCGATGCCGCCGATGCCGCTGGCGCCGGCCTGAACGGCATGCGTGCGGCCAGGCACAGCACCGGATTCCGGCGAGAGGTGTCGAGCGCGGCTGCGTTCAGACGCGGAGGGGCGTGGCAAAGCGCCCCAGGCCCGGTTCGATCCAACGCGCCTGGCGGCGCAGCAGGAACAGCGCCTCCAGACCGGCGCGCTGCGCCAGCACCAGCCCCTCGCCGGGACCGGCGACCAGCAGCGCGGTCGCCCAGGCGTCGGCGCTCATGGCGTCGGGCGCGAGCACGGTGAGCGAGGCCACCTCGTTGCGCAGCGGGCCGCCGCGCCGGCTGTCCATGGTGTGGGTCACGCGCACGCCACCGACCTCGACGAAGCGCCGGTAATCGCCCGAGGTGGCCACCGTCAGGTCCTGCAGTTCGATCACGCCATGCGCCGCACGGCGGCCGGGCTCGGGGCTTTCCAGCGCCACCGCCCAGGGCTGGCCGCCGCCTTGGGCCACGGGCGAGAGCGCCGTCCGCAGGCTGGTCAGGCGATGGTCCTGCTGCCAGCGTCCGAGCTCGGTGGCGAAGTAGAAATCGTGGCGCGGATTGCGAGCGCCGAAGTAGAGGTGCATCGGCCGCCGGCCGGTATTGCCGCGCACGAAGGCCTGGATGCGATCGCCGGGCTGCAAGGCGTGCAGATGGCCCGAGCACAGGCCGCCGGGGATGCGGCGCATGCAGATCTCGACGAAGCCGTCGCGCCACCCGGAGGCCAGCGAGTAGTGGCGCGGCGCGCTCGCCTGTGGCGCCGTCACGCCCGGCAGGTCGCCGGCGACGAAGTTGCCGAGCCCGCTGCCGCGCAGGCCCGCCCAGGTGCTCCGTGCGGGCAGGGTAAAGCGCAGGATGACGGCAGGCTGTTCGCCTTCGGGTCTGCCGGCCAGGGGATAGTCCCTGCGCTCGAAGAGCTGCAGCTCGCTCAGCTGCGGCAGCCTGGGTCGATGCATGATGGCCAGCGGCTGACCGAGCGCTTGTGCGAGCGCCTGGCCCCAGCGCGCGAAGGCCTGCGGCGTCGATGCGGATCTCGTAGCCGGCGTCGATGAGCGCGTCGGCTAGCTCGACACTCACCTTCAGCGTGCGGCCCTGGCCGACGCTGGCGCCGTCGCTGCCGTAGGGTTCGAGCGTGGTCGAGATCGTCACCGTCTTGCTCTGCGCTCGCGCTGGCGCCACTTCATCTTCACGATCTCGAGCGTATGCGGATCGAGCTTGGCCTTGAAGGCGCGCCCCGTCTCGTCGCGGCCGCGCACGTCGTAGCAGCCGTCGTCGACCTTCAGCCGCTCCAGCTTCCAGCCCTGCGCTGCGGCCTTCTGCCGCACCGCCTCGCGCGGCTGCCACTGCGCGAGGGGGACGGCGCAGTCGTCTGCGGCCAGCGTCGGCGCGGCGGCCAGCGTCAGGATCAGGGGCAGCGCGAAGCGGCGGACGAAGGGCTTGGCGAAGCGTCGCGGGGTGTTCATGCTCAGCTCTCCTTGGCGGTTTGCGGTTTGCGGTTTGCGGCGGTGCGCGTCGTTGCGTGCGCGTGGCTTCAGCGCTCGGCCGTGGACGCGGGCTTGCGCGCCCAGCGTTCGGCCCAGGGCAGCATCAGCACGAGCGTGTTGTCGCGCATGACGTGGTGGTGAAAGAGCGCGGCCGCGGCGTGCACGCCGATGAGCGCGTAGCCGATCGTGCCCAGCGCCTCGTGGAGGTCCTCGAGACGGCGCGCCAGTTCCCGGTCGCCGGCCAGCAGCGCGGGCAGCTCCCAGCCGAAGAGGGGAATGGGCCGGCCCTTGGCGCTGAGCGTGAGCCAGCCCAGCAGCGGCATGGCGATCAGGAAGACGTAGAGGACGCGGTGCATGGTCGTCGCCAGGCGCTGCTGCCAGAGCGGCGGCGCCGGCACGATGGGCGGCGTGGGCAGGGCCGCGCGCAGCAGCAGGCGCAGCGCGACCAGGCCGAAGACCGACAGGCCGAGCACGAAGTGCCAGTGCTTCATGGCCTCACGTGCATCGCTGCCCTTGGGGAAGATGCCCTTGAACTCGATCAGCGCGTAGACGGCCGCCAGCAGCACGAGCGTGGCCCAGTGCGTGGCTATCGAGAGCGGGTCGAAGACGGTTCGGCGGTCCTGTGGGAAGGTATTCATCGTGCGTTCCGGTCTGTGCTAGGTGCCCCGGCTCCCCGACGCGGTGAGACCTTGCGGCTGCCGTGTACTGTGGCCTTGCGTACTTGAACCAGGCCTGAACGCGCCGTTCAGCTGCCGTTCAGCCTGGGCGCGGTAGAACCTCGGCATGAAAACAGGACCGCTTCTCCGTGGGCGCCGCGCCGTGCTGGGTCTGGCCGCCTTGGCGCTGGGTGT
>Ga0116143_10000087_pt1 | contig 121125 bp, 121 predicted proteins | sample AD_UKC034_MetaG_FD_89745 | JGI IMG/M metagenome (GOLD analysis project Ga0116143, IMG submission 89745) | Active sludge microbial communities of municipal wastewater-treating anaerobic digesters from USA - AD_UKC034_MetaG | ecosystem: Engineered > Bioreactor > Anaerobic > Digestate | place... | reverse complement strand
CTCGCGCGCGCGCGATTATACCCTCCAACAAAAATAAAGTTTCAAAAAAATCGTAAAAAAAATATCCAAAAACCTAACACACTAAAAACCAAACACAAAAAATCAAACACTGTCAAAAAAGCACCCTCTCGTACAGCCCTTTTCCTGACATAACGTCCCATAATCCATTGTCAAGAGCCCATAATCCATCATCAAGCACCCATCACCCATTATCAAAAGCACATCATCAGTTGTAATCAAACCATAATTCATCATCAAGAAAACATAATTCATCATCAACAAACCATATCCAACAGTCAAACACCCATAATCAATCGGCAACTAACCATAATTCACAAACAAGCACCCATAACTAATAGACAACAAACAATATTTAACAATCAACTACCCATAAACAATATATATTTATAACATTCAAAAATTATTACTTAATATCTTTCTCCTCACACAATCTATAGCACAAAAACAAGTTTTGTATTTTCAACACATGAAATGTTTCCACACCATCATACTCCTTAGTTTTGCTTTTGCACTCTCCACTCCCCAAAGCACAGCACAAACTTCTGCCAAAACAATTGAAACACTTCGTCAATATGGCGACAGCATTCTTAAATCACCCTCCGATACCATCCGCCAATACTATGCTACGCAGTTTACAACACTATTGAGTGCCGAGCTGAAACTTCAAAAACAATTCGATCATAGCTTCGATTCGGTAAAAAATTTATCCATCCTCACCTCTGACGACCAGCGCCTGCGCGTACTCACCTACATGCTACCCCATACCCTGCAAAACCAATTTCAATATTTCGGTTTTGTTCAAATAAACGACCACAAGAAAAAACAAATACACACCATCCAACTCAAACCCATTCAATACGATACCTTACAAAACATCAGCCGTCAAAAAATAGATGCCCGGCAGTGGTATGGCTGTTTATACTATAGCCTCATCACCAAAAAATACAAACGCAACTACACCTATACACTCATAGGTTATCAGCCCAACAACCGCTTAACCACACGCAAAATCATCGACATCATCAGCATCAAAGGCAATAGCTTCACATTAGGCAAACCCATTTTTGTCGATGGCAAAAAATTCTTCTATCGCAAAGTGTACGAATACAATGCACAAGCCTCCATGCTGCTGCGCTACGACCCTGCCTATAAAATGATCATGATGGACGACATCATTCCCGACAACACCGCCCACCAAGGCAACTACCTTATGTATGGCCCAAACTTTAAATACAATGCCTATCGTTTTAAAAAAGGAAAATGGTTTCTTCAAAAAGATGTCGATGCACGAAATACCAAAGAAGGAAAACCAAAAACACAACCCTTACAAAAAAAATTTCGCATCACTAAACGACCCGATCAAAACTAAGGCTCCAATACTTTTGTTAATTTAGCAACATCAAACACAACAACACAAAAACCACATTTTATGAAACATAATTTTGGCGCAGGCCCCGGCATCTTACCTGCCGAAGTATTCACACAAGCATCACAAGCCATTCTCAATTTTAATCAAAGCGGATTATCCATATTAGAAATATCGCATCGCAGCAAAGATTTTGAAGCCGTAATGGATCGCACCCGGGCCTTGGTTAAAGAACTCCTCCAACTCAGCAACGATTACGAAATACTATTCTTAGGAGGCGGAGCCAGCACACAATTTGCCATGGTTCCACTCAACCTCTTGCGCGAAAACGGCAAAGCCGCCTACCTCAAAACAGGAGTTTGGGCATCAAAAGCCATGAAAGAAGCCAGGCTGCTTGGACAAACCGATGTAGTCGCCAGTTCAGAAGATCGCAACTACAACTACATTCCACATCAATACAGCATACCTCCCGATGCCGACTACTTCCATATCACCTCCAACAATACCATCTACGGTACTCAAATACATCAATTCCCCGAGTGCAACATCCCGCTCGTTTGCGATATGTCCTCCGATATATTTTCCCGTCAGTTCGATGCCAATCGCTTTGCACTCATCTATGCCGGAGCACAAAAAAACATGGGTCCCGCAGGAGCCACAATGGTTATTGTCAATAAAAATATGTTGGGAAAATCTGAACGAAAACTCAGTACCATGTTCGACTATCGCACCCATGCCGATAATGGCAGCATGTTCAACACCCCACCCGTTTATGCCATCTACGTCATCATGCTCACATTAGAATGGGTTAAAAAAATGGGAGGCGTAGCCGCAATGGAAAAACGCAACAAAGAAAAAGCCGACCTATTTTACAGCGCATTAGATGCCAACCCCGTATTCGAAGGCACCGCTCACAAAAACGACCGCAGCGCAATGAACGCCTGCTTCTTATTGAAGAATAAAGAAATGGACAACGAGTTTCTGGCGCTCACAAAAGAAAAAGGAATTGTAGGCATCAAAGGACATCGTTCCGTAGGTGGATTCAGAGCCTCCATGTACAATGCACTCGATATAGAAAGTGTAAAAATACTCACCGAAACAATGAACGAGTTTGCGCTTAAAACCGCCTGATCATGATAAAAATATTGGCCAATGATGGCATTGACGATGCCGGTAAAAATATTCTGGAGCAAGCCGGTTTCATAGTCGATACAAAAAAAGTAGCACAAGAAGATCTTGCCTCTGCACTACAGCAGTATCACGGCATATTGGTACGCTCCGCCACCACCGTTCGCAAAGATTTAATGCTCGCCTGTCCTTCGCTTAAACTCATTGGTCGTGCCGGAGTAGGAATGGATAATATTGATGTGCCCTTTGCAAAAGACCGCGGCATCAAAGTCATCAACACCCCCGAAGCCAGTTCTCAATCAGTTGCCGAATTGGTATTTGCACATTTATTCAGCATGAGCCGATATTTATACGATGCCAATCGCAGCATGCCTTCCGTTTCAGATAAGACCGCATTCAATACCCTTAAAAAACAATACTCAAAAGGTACCGAACTGAGAGGAAAAACCTTAGGCATAATAGGTTTTGGAATGATTGGCCGCACGGTAGCACGCACGGCACTCGGCTTGGGTATGAATATTTTACCCTTTAAATTAAACGCAGCCGATGTTCGTATAGAGTTCGATTTTTTTAAAACTTTTACTGAAGCCAGTTTAATGATCACCATGAAATGCGTTCCCTTTGACGAGCTGCTCCACCACTCCGATTTCATCACCCTGCATGTACCGCACAGCAAAGGCGCTCCACCGGTACTTTCCAAAACAGAATTTGATAAAATGAAAGATGGCGTAGGCATCATCAATACCAGTCGCGGAGGTGTTGTGCACGAGTTGGATTTAATAGAAGCCTTAAACTCGGGTAAAGTTGCCTTTGCCGGATTAGATGTTTTTGAAAACGAACCCAATGCCCGTCCCGAAATTCTTCAGCATCCAAAAATATCTTTGTCACCTCATATTGGAGGAAGCACAGTTGAAGCGCAAAAAAGAATTGGCATAGAGTTGGCCGAAAAAGTAGTGGACTATTTTAAAACACATCCTTTATAAGCAAATGGAATTAAGTGTTGAACGCATTCGCAGCATCTTCCCCGACCTGAACGAACAGGAATTGATTGATGAACTGTTGCAATCGGAAAAAATATATTCATTTGCTGAAGGCAGTACCATTATTGAAAGTGGCCAATACATCAAACATATTCCCCTCGTACTGAGCGGCACCATAAAAGTAATGCGCGGCAGCAGCGAAGGGCACGAACTCTTTTTATACTTTATACAGGCAGGACAAACCTGCGCCATGTCGCTCTCTTGTTGTGTCAATGCCAAACCCAGCGAAATAAGTGCCCGTGTAGAAGACGATTGTGAATTGCTGATGATACCGATTGAGAAGATGGATCATTGGATGCAAAAATATGCTTCGTGGAGAAATTTAATAATGAATGCCTACAACAATCGCTTTCAAGAATTGATCAGCGTGATCGATTCGGTGGCATTCAAAAAAATGGATGAGCGATTGAAATCCTATTTATCCGAAAAGTTTCAAGTCATCTCTTCCGATGTTTTGTCCATTACACATCAAACCATAGCCGATGAAATGGGCAGCAGCAGAGAAGTAATTTCCCGCCTACTGAAGCAAATGGAAAATGAGCATCTCATTCGGTTGCAGCGCAATCAAATAAAAAAGTTAAAAGATTTATCAACTTAACCTTAAAGTAAAATACATTTTTGATTAGCTTTGCTGCATCAAACAAATTCCTTTTTAAACTGTTTATCATGTAAAAAGCAAGAACAAATTTTTCTTCAAACATCCACATTTGTTCTTTTTTTCTTTTAACCATATTTTATTTTTATCACAATGAGATTTTATTCTTGGGCCATATGCCTGTTTTCTGTTCTATTACTTTCGTGCAATACCGGAGCACAAACCCATTATCTATCGCCAAAAGATTTTAACGAACAGCTTCAAAAAGACAAGTCGGCTGTGCTGCTTGATGTACGTACCCCCGAAGAATACAATAGCGGTTTTATAGCCAGTGCGGTAAACATTGATTTCTATCGCGAGGATTTTGCGGCATCCATTACCAAACTCGATCCTTTAAATCCGATTTATATTTACTGCCGTTCGGGAAGCCGTAGCGACAAAGCCATGACTCTATTGCTGAAAGCCGGTTTCAAAAAATTGTACATGCTCGAAGGAGGGATCAATCAATGGCAGGCAGAAAAGCTTCCGATTGTTGAAACACCCAATGAAAATTCAGAGATAAAGTCAGATGATGCTCTAATACGAAACACTATTGCTACTCAATCCCTGGTGCTGATCGATTTTTATGCAGAATGGTGCATCCCTTGCAAAAAAATGGAACCCGATTTGAATGAACTTAACACAGAGTTAAAAGGTGTAGTAGAAATAATACGTGTAGATGTTGATGTTTATGAGCAATTGGCTGCTGAATATAAAGTGAATGCTATGCCAACTTTAGTATATTTGGTAAGTGGAGAAGAAAAAGAAAGAACGGTGGGCTACCAAAGTAAATCTGACATTTTAAAGGTGCTGGAAAAGTATCGCTAATCGCAGCTGGAAAATGAAAGAAAAATTTCAAGACATTATTTCAGCCGACAAACCTACATTGGTTGATTTTTATGCCGATTGGTGTGGTCCCTGCAAGATTATGGCACCTATGTTGGAAGAGTATGCAACTCTAAATAGTTCAAAAGTGAGAGTGTTGAAGATCAATGTCGATCACAATCAAAAAATATCACAGTATTATAATATTCAATCGATCCCTACATTAATATTATATAAAAATGCAAAAGTCCTTTGGCGTAAAAGTGGCTTGCTTTCATTGAGTGATCTTAAATCTGCGACCGATCAATTAATTGATGGTTAATGCTACATCCAACCCGGGTTAGCTGTAATGGCGCCTTGTTGAAACAATATCATGATAACAAAGATCATGACAATCAACACAATTCCTAAACTTAAACTCAGCTTTCGATAGACTTTAGCTTGTTTGGTCAGTTTGAATTTCCGCAGAATGTTGATCATGGTATTTTCTAATCGATGAAAAGCGCTTTCACCTTTAACAATATAATCGAAGGCACCATATTTCATTGTATTGACAGCAACTTCAATTTTTTCTTGTCCTGAAAACATAATTACTTCCGAATCGGGCAATGTTTTTTTTATTTCTTGCAGCACATCCAAACCATCCAAAGCTGTTTGATCTTGCGTGTCTAATTGGTAATCCAATACTACAATGTTTGGATTTAAATGAAGGTTTTTCAAACAATCTTTTCCATTAGAAAAACTGATCACTTCAAAAGAAGATTGCTTTTTAATCTGATCGACAATCATTTCCGATTGCATTTGATCGTCATCTACAACAAAGACTTTGTAATGAGATTGGTCTGACATATAAGGTTAAATTTGGTTTAGTTGTTGTTCCAGTTCGATTCGAGCTTCGGCAATATGTTCCAGCAGTTCGATAACACGGGCATTCATTTCATCACCCGACTGTTCAATATTGTTTTCAATATAACTTGCTTCCTGCGATAAAGCATTGGCCCCCATATAACTCAGTTGCGATTTGAGGGCATGCACTTTCAATTTAACAGCAGTCCGATCATTTTGCTGAACGGCCATATTGATTTCATCATCCATTTTCTTCGAGTTGACTAAAAACATGTTGATGTATTTTTTCATCTTCTCTGCATCCCCTCCAGTAAACGAGTTGAGAAACTTTAGATCGGTATGTTGATGTTGTGTTTGCATTGCTATGATTTCCGAAAGGTAGAAATTAAGATTTAACAATAAAAGTGGATTAGCCTAAGTAGTTGAACAAGATTCTCAATAATTGTTCGGATGTAAAAGGTTTGGGTACAAAATTATCCATACCGGCTTGTTTACATTGCTCAATATCGTTTTGAGATGCGTTGGCAGTCATCGCCACGATGGGCAAAACCTGACTATTCATTTTTAAATGGTTCCGAATTTGCCGGGCTGTTTCATATCCGTCCATTTCAGGCATTTGAACATCCAACAGCAGTAAATCAAATGGATCTTTTTCAAGCGATTTCAATACTTCAATTCCATTTAAAGCCGTAGTAACCATTACTTGATTGCAAAAAGATTCAATCGTATCCACTGCCACCATTTGATTGAATTCATTGTCATCGGCCAATAAAATTTTCTTCCCAATTAAAAAATCACCATTCAAAACTTCTGTTTCAGTGTTTTGGCTACGCTGTTGCGCATTCTGATAAAAAAGCTCGAATTTAAATTGAGAGCCTCTACCCTGCTCACTGCTCACTATTATTTTTCCTCCTTGCAGTTCAACCAACTGTTTTGAAATGGTTAATCCCAATCCGGTGCCTCCGTACTTTCGTGAGGTAGCGCTATTCTCCTGAGTAAAACTCTCAAAAATACTGTCGAGCTTTTCAGGGGCAATACCTATACCGGTATCGTGAACAGAAAATTCAACACTTATACCTTGTTCGTTGCTTTTACTCTTTGCCATTTCAAAATGCACACTTCCCTTGTCGGTAAACTTAAGTGCATTGCCGAGCAAATTAATCAGCACCTGACTTAAGCGAGAGGGATCACCGGAAACAAATTCAGGTAACTTATCATCCAACACATAGTAAAACTCAAGGTTCTTCTCTTTTGCTTTTACATCTAAAGTAGCCATCACTGTTTCTGAAATTTCCTTCAAACTAAAGTCAATATTTTCAAGTGCAACTTTACCCGCCTCTAATTTTGAAAGGTCGAGTATATCGTTCAGGATAACCAATAAGTTTGATGCCGATTGATGAATGATTTTCACATATTCTTTTGACTTCCCTTCTAAAGGCATTTTTCTCATCAGATCGGACAAGCCTAAAATGGCATTCATGGGGGTGCGAATTTCATGACTCATATTGGCCAAAAATTCTTGTTTTATTTTCTCTGACTGTCTTGCTTTTTCCTTTTCCAGTTCGGCCATTTGTTTTTCATCCAAAGCCAATTTCAAATCGGCCTTTGTTTGAACGGCATCTTTTATAAATCGTACGTCATTGATGCTTTTTTCCATTACCATATCAAACTCATCGAAGTCGATTGGTTTAGTAATAAAATCGAAAGCGCCCCTGTTCATGGCGGTTCGAATATTGCCCATATCGCTATAGGCTGAAACAACGATTGTGCGCACCGGCAAATCTTTCTCCAGAATATTAGCCAACATCTCTAAGCCATCCATTACCGGCATATTGATATCCGTAAACACCACATCAATGTCATTGTGCTCATCTAAAAGTTTCAATCCTTCAACTCCATTATGCGCAAAAAGGAATTCTACTTCAGAAGACTTGATTTGTTTACGAAATCGTAAATTGATGAGTTGTTCCAAATCGGTTTCATCATCAACTATCAAAACTTTAGGAATATCGCTCATGGTGTTTTAAGGTTCAAAAATTAATTTTCGTAGAAAATTAAAGTCCACCGGTTTGGTTACAAATTCCTTGGCACCCATTTTTTGTGCTTTCGTTTCATTGGCCTTGTCGCCATAAGCGGTGATCATTATGACGTGCATTTTAGGTACTTCTTCGAGCACTTTTTCCAAAAGTTCGAATCCCGACATACCGGGCATATTGATATCGGAAAGAATTAATTTATCAGGCAAAAGTGCAAAGTCGTGTAAGTGGCTCAATGCCTCTTGCGCACTGTGAACGTAAATAAAATTGATCAATCCTTGTTTGATCTCTTTCCTGAAACGAAGATCAAACAGAAATTTTACATCCGGCTCGTCATCTACAACAAGTATATTTTTCATAATTCAATATCCTTGTTTAAAAGTACAATTATTTTCTCAGCGAAAAGAGTTTTACTTTAGTTTAGATTGGAACGCTTTTTTAAACTTATCGAGTTTGGGTTGAATAACAAAGGAGCAATAGGGTTGATTTTGGTTTTGGTTATAGTAATCTTGATGATACTTCTCAGCTTTGGTATAATTGGTATAGGCTTCAATAGTTGTCACTACCGCATCATCATAAGCTTTCTCTTCGTTTAATTTGTTTTTATAATATTCCGCTTTAGTCTTTTGCTCTTCGTTGTGATAGAATACCGAAGAACGATATTGAGTACCTACATCCGCACCTTGTCGATTGAGCGTTGTGGGATCGTGGGTCTTCCAGAATATTTCCAATAATTCATCATAGCTAATGAGTTGAGGATTATACAACAACTGAATTACTTCTGCATGACCGCTTTTACCGGAGCATACCATTTCGTAGCTCGGATTTTTAATATGGCCACCTGCATATCCCGACTCAACATGCTCCACACCTTTCACTTGTTGAAAGATGGCTTCAACACACCAAAAGCATCCGGCACCGAACGTAGCGGTATCGAGTTGATCGGAGGATAAGATTTCATTTTTTGATTCGCTCATAGAGTTTATTGGATTAGAGTTAGTTTGGCAGGAAAAAAACACCAGAATGATCCAAACCAAAATTAGAGTAGGAAATAATTGCTTTTTCATTTCTATCTAACATTTACCATTGAAAAGAGTTCATCCGTTAACACAATTTAAGTTTTATACATCAAAAGTTCCTCCGGATCATTATCCATCTTAAATTTTCGATCAAAAGTAAAACCAAGCTTTTCAAGCAATCGGATCGATCGGTGATTGTAGGCTACCGTTATGGCACAAATAGTTTCAATCTCCAAACGCTGTTTAACATCATCCATGCAAGCTTGTGCTGTTTCATGAGCATATCCTTTCCCTTCATACTCTTTTAAAAAAGCAAAACCAAGCTCAGGCATTGAATCTTCCTCTCTTTTAAAAACACCACACAAACCTATCGGCTTTTGATCTTCAATACAGCTTGCCAAATAAAGTCCCATTTTATTAGACCGATAACTCTTAATGGAGCCATTGTCCATATATCGAATGGCGTCTTCTTTTGTAAAAACTTTCCGGTCACCAATAAATCGAATCCAATCTTCTGAATTCAATAATTCAATTATAAATTCGAAATCACCATGCGATAATTCGCGTAAAACGGTTCTTTCAGTAGTAATCATCTATCAAAAGTAACAATTTGGTTTTGTATCTTTACCTATACAAAAAATCACTTCCTATCACGTATGAAACTAAAAAGTATTTTCACTCTTATTATTTTTCCTATAGCATTCTCTGCTTTTGCTCAGCCTTGGCTGCAAAGCATTCCTCAATCTTCAAATGCATATAGAACCGAACCGGCACCTGATTTCTATGATTTGAAAAATGCTTTCGTAGAATATTGGAAAAACAAATCCATACACGAGAATGAAAATGAAAATGCAGCTTATGGTGGTCATCAGCAGTTTGCCCGCTATGCGTATTTGATGGAATCGAGAACGTATCCCGATGGAAAAAAATTCGATCCCAGTATATTGTATCGTGAGTATAAAAAAGAAAAAGAAAAGTTTGCACATCACAAATTGTCCGCAGCCGGTAATTGGTCTTATATAGGACATCCCTCTATTCCAAATGCCGGAGGAGGAACCGGCCGGATAAACATTATGCGAATTGACCCTACTGATCCGAATAAGTTGTATGCAGGCGCGGCTTGTGGAGGATTGTGGATGAGTTCGGATGGTGGAGTAAATTGGTCCACTACTTCCGATTTGCTTCCATCTATTTCAATAGGAGATATTGCCATCAATCCCATTCAACCCAACATTTTGTACGTTGCTACGGGAGATGCATTTGGCTATGAAGTTGGCGGTGACTTTTGGGGCGGTGTATATACTGCCGGAATTTTTAAATCGATCGATGGCGGTTTAACTTGGACAGCTCTTTCATTTGGAGGCTTTGATCAAATAAACAAACAAGTGATTCAACGACTGATTATCAATCCATCAAATCCTGATGTTTTGTTGGCCAGTTCGCGCAGTTATATTTACAGAAGTAATGATGCCGGACAAAGTTGGATTCGAGTATTATCCGGTCATTTTTATGATTTAGAATTTAAGCCTGGCAATCCTTCAATCGTATACGCAGCCTCAGGCGATCGAATCTATAAATCGGTTGATGGCGGACTTACATTTCCATTCAATACCTTGTTAGCAGGATCGAGTGGACGTATGTCGATTGACGTAACCGCAGCTAATTCAAACGTAATTTATGCTTTAAGTGAAAATGGTCCCTTTTACAAATCATTGGATGAAGGAGTAACTTTTGTAAATAAAACGCAGCCCAGTGGAACAACTACTTTTTATGGTTATTACGACAATGTATTGGCGGTAAGTCCGGTTGATGAAAATGTGGTTATCTGTGGTGGATTGGATATGGTTCGTAGCAATAATGGTGGTACCAGTTGGACCGTTAACAGCAGTGCTATTCATGTCGATCAAAAACATTTAGAATTTATACCGGGCTCTTCAAACTCTTACTATGCTTGTAATGATGGTAGTATTTACAAAACCACCAATGGTGGTGTGAGCTGGGTTGACTTGGGAGCAAAAATCTATATCAAGCAATATTATCGTATGTCTTCATCAAAGACCAATCCTTCCATTTATTATGCAGGTGCACAAGACAATGGCTCTGATCAGAACAATGGTATTGTATGGAGGAAAGTATATGGAGGTGATGGAATGGATTGTGCCGTGCATCCAACCAATTCAAATATTGCATTTGTATCCAGTCAATATGGAAATTTCAGACGCACCAATAATAATGGAGGAAATTTTACGGGTGTTGCTCCTTCGGGTCAAAGCGGTGCCTGGGTTACACCTATTGCCATAAATGAAAGCAATCCAAATTGGGTTTATATAGGATATCAGGACTTGTATTTATCGACTGACGGTGGAAATTCATTTTCTTCACTAACTACCAATGTATTTAGTGGAGCAGATTTTCAACGTATAGAAATAGCACCTTCCGATCCGAATGTGATTTATGCTGCTTCGAACAATTCTATAAAACGATCGGATGATGCGGGATTTACATTTGTTAATGTTTCAGTTGGACTTCCTATATCTTCGGTTGCTCTTACCGATATAGAAGTGAGCAGCGATAACCCTGCGCATGTGTGGGTTACCCTAACGGGATATAACAGTGGCATGAAAATATACAAATCGACCGATGCAGGAGCTACCTGGACTAATATTTCAAAATCGCTTCCAAATTTACCTGCCACTTGCCTGGCATATCAACCCGGATCAAACGATATGATTTATGTAGGCACAGACATAGGCGTTTATTACAAAGACAATAATATGGCCGATTGGTTGCCTTACAATGATGGTCTACCTAATGTTATGATCAGTGAATTAGAAATTCTTCCTGCAATTTCAAAAATAAGAACAGCCACTTACGGAAGAGGAATTTGGGAAAGTGATTTAGCTACTTCTACTTTCAATAGCGTAGATGCCGGAGTGGTTTCATTCACCAACCTACCGAAACAAAGTTGCGATGGAAATATAGCTCCTGAAGTATTGATCCAAAATTTCGGATCCAATGATCTCATTTCTGCAACCATTCAATATCGCATACAAGGTGGAGCCATTCAGAGTTTTGCATGGAATGGATTGCTTTCAACATTATCCAGTACAGCAGTAGCATTACCGAACATAAATCAATCGAGTGGGCAATACAGCATCGAAGCGTGGGTAACTGCGCCCAACGGTTTAACTGATCAAAATGCTGCTAACGATAGTTCATCCTCACACTTTACGGTCAACACTAATAGCATTGTACCCACTATAAGTGAAGATTTTGAAACTGTTTTTCCTTCTGCGAATTATACTGTAAGCGGAAGCGATAATTTTATTTCACAAAGCAATGCAGCCGGTGGATTTGGTTTATCATCTCAATGTCTGAAAATTGGTTTTTATGACAATGCGAATGGAAAAGCTGAATTGTTGTTTGAACCCATCGACCTTAGTTTGAGCAACCCATCCATTCAATTAAGTTTTGATGTAGCGTACAAGAGAATCTTACCAACCATACGCGACAGTTTTGTCGTTGAAGTTTCGCAAGATTGCGGAGCCACATGGAATGTGCTGTATGCAAAATATGGTGCAGCACTGAGCACTGCATCGGGATATGGATATAGCCCCTTTACCCCTATGGCAAATGAATGGAGAAACGATGTGATCAGCTTAGGCACCTATGCCGGTCAGCCAAAAGTATTGATCAGAATGAAGTTCATTTCCAATTATGGTCACTTCTTGTATTTCGACAATATCAATATCAGTCAAACCAGTGGACAAGATGATTTGCAGTTATCAAAAATTGCTGTGTATCCTAATCCTGCACAAGACTACCTAATACTGAAAAACTTTGATGCACAATCTGATAATACTGATTATACCATTTATGACTTGAGTGGTCGAGTAGTTGCAGACGGAAAATTAAATAGCAATGACAATGCGATTGATATTCGCCAACTCCCTCAAGGATCGTATTTACTATTCTTGGAAACGAATGGCGAAACATTTAAGACTCCTTTTGTAAAAACTGAATTATAAACTTCAGAAACGATTCGGTATGAAAAAAATTAGACAACTAAAGCAGATAACGTTGTTTTGCTTATTTTTTATTTTCTCATCGGTTTCAATTGCTCAGGTTCCGGTCTTATGGGGAGTAGCATCTGCAGGTGGAGCTTTTAATAAAGGAAGTATTTTTAAAGTAAATGGAGATGGTACGAACTTCAGTGTTGTGCATTCCTTCGATTCTATTAATGGCTCTGTTCCTCGCAGTTCCTTGTGTTTGGCTAATAACGGAAATTTATACGGTATGTGTCAGTTTGGCGGAGCGCACAATGCAGGAATTCTTTATGTATTTAATCCTTCGAATTCAACATTTTCAAAAATATTAGACTTTGACAATTTAAATGGTGGTTACCCTTGGGGAACTATGATCAAAGCGGCCAATGGGATGTTGTATGGTTCTACGTATGGAGGCGGCACTGGTGGTGGTGGAATTATTTTCAGATTAAATCCGAACACGCATGTGTATTCTATCTTATATGGGTTAAACCAACTCAGTGATGGAGGAAGTATAACCGATAAACTTTTAGAAGCTAGCAATGGTAAATTATATGGAATGGCGGCTTATGGCGGAGCGAATGGCGAAGGCACTATCTTTAGTTTTGATCCATCGAACAATACATTCACAAAATTACATGACTTCAATGGGATCAATGGAGGAACTCCTTATGGTTCATTGCTTGAAGCCACGGATGGATTTTTATATGGAATGACTTATGATGGTGGATCGAATAACAAAGGGGTATTTTTTAAGCTTCAGCTTTCTACCGGAATATTTACAAAAATATTTGACTTTAATGGAACGAACGGAAACAATCCGTGGAACTCGCTTATACAGGTTACTCCTACTAAACTTTATGGAATGTGTTCTTCTGCTACTGCTTCTGGAGGAATTATTTTTGAATACGATCTGTTAACAGGAATGGCAGCAAACGTATATTCATTTAATTTCATAACTGATGGATTCATACCTTGGGGTTCTCTACTAAAAGGCAGCGATAATAACTTATATGGCACCTTATCCTCAGGGCCGGTAAGCAACACCGGAGCTGTTTTTAAATACAATTATTTATCAAATACTTTTAGCAGCGTTCACCAATTTGTTATGTCTGAAGGTAACAATCTTAGCGGACATCTGGTCGAATCCGGAACAGTGGCAAGTGTTCATGAGATAAATACCAATCCAGTTTATGTTTATCCAAATCCTTTTAAAGAGAAAATCTCTATTCAATTACCTTCTGGAATTAAAGAGATAAAAGCAACATTATATTCAATGAATGGGCAGCTATTGATGGAGCAAACTATTGTAGATTCTAATGTTGAACTTGAAACCACTACGCTCTCACCCGGAATGTATCTATTGAAATTTGAGCATTCTTCTTTTTCTCAAATGGTGAAGTTGATTAAGTACTAAGATCCTGAAGCGGATTGAATTAATTTCTTTAACAAAGAAATTTGTCCCAAATGATAATGAAGATGTTCTAAGTTACCTTGTATGTTTCGATAGTAAGTGCCGTATTTTTCATCTACAAACGTTTCAGCCAAACGCTCATTTGGAAGTTCGACCAAAGATTTGCAAAAAAGTTCAGCTTCAGAAAAAACCAATTCCTTAAATTTCATCCAATCCTCTTCCCTTTTCATCGGGGTACATTCAAAACTATCTTTATCGCTTCCATTGAGTTTAGCTCCATTCATCACTTTCAACTGAATACGTACATAATAATGCATGTGATGAAGCAATACATTGATCGTATTCAATGTGCCGAAAGTTCTGTTTGCCATATCCAAATTTACATCCTCCAGTAGTTCTTTTAAACTCACACCAGTCCAATTTCCACCAAAATAGACGTGTTTTATATGTTTTGATAATTCCAATGATAAATTCATACCTATATTAATTATGTTTGAAAACGCTCTTACTCATTCAGTCTCAAACAAATATATTTCAAAGATTTTGCATTGCCTCGAAAAATAGAAGTACCTTTGCACTCACAAAATTGAAAAAATCAGATTTCGCTGACTTATTTTCCCGAAATCCTTAATTAAACTATCATGAACGAAGCATTTGCCGGTCTGGGACTGAGCAGTTCTCTTACTCAGGCTGTTGCAGAATTGGGCTTTACAAAACCTACTGCTATTCAAACGGAAGCTATTCCTACAATATTAAGCCAACAAAGCGACATCGTTGCCCTAGCACAAACAGGAACAGGCAAAACCGCAGCTTTTGGATTACCTATTTTACAAATGATTGATCCGGAGTTAAAAACTCCCCAAGCATTGATTCTTTGTCCAACACGTGAACTCTGTCTTCAAATTTGTAATGACTTAAATGTATTCTCTAAGTTTTTACCAAAAATAACACCTGTACCCGTCTATGGAGGTGCAAGTATTCAAAATCAAATAAGTGCATTGAAAAGAAATGCGCAAATAGTTGTGAGTACACCCGGACGATTGATTGATCTTATTTCCAGAAAAGCTATTAAGTTAAATGATGTTCGTTACTTGGTTTTGGATGAAGCGGATGAAATGCTCAACATGGGTTTTAAAGAAGATATTGATCGAATTTTATCGAATGTTCCGGAAGATAAATTCACTTACCTCTTTTCGGCCACCATGCCAAAAGAAGTGGAGAGAATTGCGGTTAACTATATGCAAAATCCGGAACAAATTTCTGTTGGCGGTCGAAATCAAGGAGCCGGAAATATTGACCACATTTATTATACGGTGCATTCAAAACATAGATATGAAGCATTAAAGCGTGTGGTTGATTTTAACCCTAGTTTTTTTGGAATCATATTTTGTCGAACCCGAGCAGAAACCCGTGAAGTAGCCGATAAACTGATTCGCGATGGTTATAATTCAGATGCTTTGCATGGCGACTTGTCGCAGCAACAAAGAGACATTGTAATGAACAAGTTCAGAAGCCGACAACTCCAAATGTTGGTTGCTACAGATGTTGCTGCCAGAGGAATTGATGTGGATGATATAACGCATGTTATTCACTACAACTTACCCGATGAACCTGAAAATTATACTCACCGAAGTGGAAGAACTGCACGAGCAGGAAAATTCGGTATTTCAGTGAGCATTATTAATCTCAAAGAAGTTTATCGAATCAAGGAATTGGAAAAAATAATTGGCAAGAAGTTTCAACAAGGTGTTTTGCCAAGTGGATTCGAAGTTTGTGAAAAACAGCTCTTTTCATTGATTGAAAAGATTCATGATGTTGAAGTAAATGAAAAAGAAATTGAGCCTTATTTGCCGCAAATCTACAGCATGCTGAACGATATCAGTAAAGAGGAATTGATCAAGCGTTTTGTATCCGATGAATTCAACCGCTTTTTGATGTATTATAAAAATTCAGCTGATCTTACAGTAGATCAGGTGAGCAAACGAAGAGAAAGCAACAAACGAGGCAACTTCGAGCGTTTCTTTGTTAGTGTAGGTAGAATGGATGGCATGGACAAAGGACATTTGCTGCGATTTGTATGCAATGCTGCCAATATTGAAAGTTCAATGATTGGTAAGTTGGACATCAACCATAGCTTCTCTTTCATTGAAATAGATGGCGAAATATCAGACTCATTTTTAGAGAGCTTTAAGAAAGTTTCTCATCGAGGACGAATGGTTAAAGTTGAACCTGCCAATGACAGAAAAGATGGAAACCGCGGAAGTAAAAGCAGCAAAGGAAAAAAGAAGAAAGGCAAAGAAAGGTCAGGTAAAGAAAGATCAGGTAAAAGATGGTAATTTTTCCGAGCAGCAATTGATCGGATTTGGCATAAAAAAGAAATAAAGAACAGCCCTGTTCGTTGTTTACTCAGAAGTTCCTTTTGAGGTATGCTTTAATATAAATTTCTCATATTTGCTCATCTATGAAAAAATCTGTTTTCATTTTTATTCTGCTCTCTTTTCATTTCTCCTTTTCGCTCGCCCAAAAAGATGAAAGCGAGTTGTTGCAGTTTAGCGGAGTGGTTGTAACGGGTGATAGTTTGATGCCGGTTCCCTATACCAACATCATTATTAAAAATACTTTTCGTGGAACCATGTCCGACTTTTACGGATTTTTCTCTTTTGTAGCGGCAAAAGGTGACACTATATTGTTTAGTAACGTTGGCTACAAACGAACCGAATTCATCATTCCAGATTCACTGCCTGCCGATCGATATTCACTTATACAAGTGCTCTATCGAGATACAATTTTATTACCCGAAGCCTTGATTCTCCCCTGGCCTACCAAAGAACAATTCAAGCAAGCATTTGTGGCCTTGCAATTGCCCAATGATGACTTGAAAAGGGCTGAAAAAAATCTTGCTTTAGCTCAGGCTAAAGAAGAATTATATCCTATGGGTATGGATGGTAGTATGAATTTTAGAAACTTAATGCAAAACCGACAAAGTCAATTGTACACTGCAGGACAATATCCGGTCAATAATTTGTTGAACCCTATTGCTTGGGCAAAATTTATTGAAGCGTGGCGTGAGGGTAAATTCAAACGCAAAGACACTGAGTAATTTTTATGCTGCGGAAACCTATCATCTTCACTTTGCGTTTTGTTTTGCTATTTGCCATTGTCCTATTATCTTTCAGCAGTTCATACGCACAAACCGATAAAGTAGCTTATCTCAAAGGCACTTTGGTGAATGAAAAAGGTATTGCTCTTTTTGGAGTTAACATAGCCATTAAAAATGAACCCGGTGGTACAAGCACGAACGAAAAAGGATATTTTGAATTAAAAATTCCTGCGCTGAAAACCACGAATATTATTATCAGTGCAGTTGGGTTCGAAAATACGGAACGAAGTTATAAACTCTTGCCGGGACAGATTGAAGAATTGGGAACTATCGTTTTAAAAGCATCCAGTACCTCTTTACCAGTAGTCAATATTGAAGACAAGCAAAGAACCTCTGAGTTTATCACACCCATTAATCCAAAATCATTTGAAGCACTGCCTAATGCTTCTGGTTCTTTTGAAGCGGTTCTCAAAACATTTAGTGGAGTGGTTTCAAATAATGAGCTGAGTTCCTCTTATTCAGTTCGAGGAGGAAACTACGATGAGAACCTTGTTTATGTAAATGATATAGAAATCTATCGTCCGTTCCTGGTTCGACAAGGACAACAAGAAGGATTGAGTTTTATCAATGGAGATCTGGTAGATAAAATAGAATTTTCGGCAGGAGGTTTTAGTGCAATCTATGGCGATAAAATGTCGTCTGTACTGGATATTAAATACCGGGCACCGGAGAAGTTTAAAGGTGGATTTAGCGCCTCTCTATTAGGAGGCAATGCACATATTGAAGGCATTCATTCAAATAAAAAAATAAGTTATTTACTAGGGGCGCGATATAAAAGCACCAACTATTTACTCGGCACTTTAGATACAAAAGGTGATTACAAACCTTCTTCTGCCGATATACAAACATTGATCACATACAAGCTCAACGAAAAACACAGTCTTTCTTTTTTGGGTAACTATGCTCATACTACGTATAACATAATACCCAGTACCAGAGAAACCGATTTCGGAACCATTAACCAGGCTTTGAGACTGACCATATTTTTTGATGGCCAGGAATTAGATGAGTTCAACACTTATGTGGGTGCAATTAGTTATGACTATGACCCGAACAAGAATTTAAAATTGAAATTCATTGGCTCAGCCTTTAGCACTTTTGAAGATGAAGCCTTTACCATTCAAGGGCAATATTTTTTAGATGAATTGGAAAGAGATTTAGGTTCGGATGCATTTGGTGAAACTGCTGCCAATCTTGGCGTTGGAACCTATATCGATCATGCCAGAAATTATTTAGATGCACAAGTTTTCAATATTGAACACAAAGGATATTATACTAAAGAACGTCACAAAATTACTTGGGGTGCCCGTTTTCAAATGGAAACATTCAAAAGTGAACTCTGGCAATGGAATTATATCGACAGTTCCGGTTTCTCCGTTCCCATTGATCCAAGCGATCAAATCAATTTGAATAATGTCGTAATTACCAACGATACATTAAAAGGTAAGCGTTATATGTTCTTCCTCAATGATGTGGCGCTTCCATCATGGAACGAAAATATTCGTTTCAATTATGGCATTCGTCTCAATCATTACGATATAAACAAACAAACCATCGTCAGTCCACGTTTCTCGGTTTATTATGATCCGCCCGCTCTAAAAAATTTCACGCTTAAATTCAGTACCGGTATTTATTATCAGCCACCTTTCTTTAAAGAAATGATTGGGTATGACGGGCAAATTAATCCAAAGTTAAGAGCACAAAAGTCCATTCACTTTATTGCCGGAATGGATTATACTTTTCTTGGATGGGGACGCGAGTTTAAATTTGTAAGTGAAGCCTATTATAAAATATTGGATGACTTAGTTCCTTATAAGTTTGACAATTTAAGAATCAGGTATTATGCTAATAACGAATCAAAAGGTTATGCAACAGGTCTTGATTTAAGAATAAATGGAGAGTTTGTTCAAGGGGTTGAAAGTTGGGCAAGTTTATCTTTCTTAAGTACAAAAGAAGATATCGCCAATGATGATTATTATCAATATTTTAATTCAGATGGAGAGTTGATTGTACCCGGGGTATCAAATAATACTCTTGCAGTAGACAGTCAGCTAGTAATTCCTGGAAACATTAGCCGCCCTACCGATCAGCGCGCAACTTTCAGTTTATTCTTTCAAGACTATTTGCCTTCTGCACCTAATTTTAAAATGAACATGACCTTAGTCTATGGAACCGGCTTGCCTTTTGGTCCTCCCGGTGAAGAGCGATACAAGGACATTTTTAAATATCCTCCCTACCGAAGAGTGGATATTGGATTTCTATATCAGCTGATTGATTCGGAGTATAATCGACCTGCAAGATTCAAAGCCCTTCAATGGATTAAAAGTATGTGGATTTCTATGGAAGTCTTTAACCTGCTCCAGGCCAATAATACCGTAAGTTATAATTGGATTAAGGATATCAGTGGCAGACAATATGCGGTCCCGAATTATTTAACGGGTAGACAATTGAATCTAAGGATGATGGTTAAATTTTAACGCATTAAACTAAAAGAGCAAAAAATAGTCAACCCATCATAATAGCAACAAACTAAGACCACGAACCCTTAAAAATGAAATCAGTATTTGCTCTATTCTTATTATTATGTATTAGCATTCCATCTTTTGCTCAAAACAATCCTAATTTTTCATCCTTTAAAGATGGAATCATAAAGGGGGTGGTAAAAGCAGAAAAGAACAAAGAAGCCATTGAGTATGCTAGTGTAAGTGTATTTAGAGTAAGAGACACTTCTTTAGTCACCGGTATCATCACCGATACAAAGGGCAACTTTATCATGAACCAAGTGAGCATGGGAAGATTTTTTCTTAGAATCTCCTTTGTAGGATTTGAATCCTTTACAAGCGAAGCATTTATGATTTCACCTCGTAGTCCTGAATATAATGTTGGCATTGTTTTGTTAAAATCCGGAGCGCACAATCTTAATGAAGTTCAAATTGTAGATGAAAAACCTTTGGTTGAATTTACATTAGATAAAAAAATAATTAATGTAGAAAAGGACATCACAGTTGTAGGAGGAAATGCAAAAGATGTTTTAAAAAATGATCCGAGTGTAAATGTTGATATGGATGGTAAAGTACAATTAAGAGGCAGTGGAAACATTACGGTATTAATTGATGGACGTATGACCGGCTTATCCACTTCCGACCCTTCTGCCCTTCTCGATCAAATTCCATCCTCAACCATTAAGGAAGTGGAGATTATGACCAATCCTTCGAGTAGATTTGATGCTGAAGGAAATGCAGGGATCATAAATATTGTGTTAAAAAAAGAAAAAGAAGCTGGAATAAATGGAACTGTTAATTTCAACATAGGAACCACTGATAAATACAGCGGCACTTTGAATTTAGGATGGCGTTCAAATAAACTGAGCACCTATCTTAACATTGATGCACGATCGCAATGGGGCATTGGAGGAATGGAAACGGAACGTACTACTTTCTTAGCCGACACCAGTATTTTAAAGCAATTGGGAAAAAACAGATCATTGCATAAAGGATTAACCATTAGACCCGGATTAGAGTATCAGATCAATGCCAACAATACGATTATGACTTCTTTTATGTTGTCGACTTTCGAAATGAAAAGAAAAGAAAAGGCAGACAACCAATATTTCAATAATGAAGGAATAACGGATGAATATTATGAACAGAATAATTCTTCCGTAAACGATCATTCAAATTTTGACATTCAACTGGGACATAAGCTTTCACTTCCAAATAGTAAAAGTGAATTGAATAGTGACATTTCCTTTAACACTTCCTCTTCAGAAGAAGATAAAATATTGGATCAGTTTTATTCTATTTACGATCAACAAACACAGTCATTCATAGAATCACAAAAATCGTTTAACAAATCCGACAATTACAATTTTAATATCAAGTCGGACTTCACAAAGAACATCTCAACAGAGATCAAATTAGAAAGTGGAATTAAATTTGGTGTACAAGACAACAATAATCCCTATACCTATAGTGATTTTGACAGTAGTTCATCGAGCTATTTGCTCAATTCAAATTTGAGCAATGAATTCAATTATGCAGAGTCTGTTGGCGCTGCTTACTTGAGCCTAAGCAATACATCTATTTTAAAAAGTAAGTTTGGATATAAAATTGGCATCCGTGCAGAGCATACTTCCACAGAGGTGAAGCAAGTAACCCTGGATTCTACATACACAAACGACTATCTTGATTTTTTTCCTTCTGCTTTTGTCTCTTATAAGATAAAACAAGGCATGGATTTACAAACGAGTTATAGTAGAAGAATAAGCCGTCCACGAGGAAGACAATTAAATCCTTTTCCAGATGCTTCTGATCCTTTAAATATCCGTACAGGTAATCCATATTTATTGCCCGAATATGTAAACAACTTTGAATTAAACTTTATACGTATTCTAAGTAAAGTAAACTACCAGGTTGGAATGTTCTACAAACATATAGATAATGCCAGTACTCGATTTAGAAGCATCGATTCGAGTGGTGTCACCACTACTACATTTGCCAACTTAGGAGAAGAACAATCCTATGGCTTAGAGAGTTCGTTTGGTTATCGACCTGGAAAATGGTTGATGATGAATCTAAGTGTAAGTGTATATAATTCCATCATTGATGATGCAAACAATGTTGGTGAGCAGAAAGAAAACATCTCCTTCAATACACGCTTCAACAGCATGATTCAATTGCCAAAAGATTTTTCGCTCCAAATAAGCGGATTTTACAGAGGCAAAAACGAAACACAACAAGGATTTATAAAACCGATGTACTTTGCCGATATCGGAATACAGAAGTCTTTCCGAAAGGACAAAATTATCTTAGCTTTCAAAGTGCAAGATTTATTTGATTCAAGACAATTCCGCTTAGAATCCAATGGAAGAGGATTTACTTCCGACAATACATTCTATAGAGATGAGAGAAATTTTGCTTTAAACATTACCTATAAAATTAACGAAGGTCTAAAAGGCCGTGATCGAAGAAGAATGCAAGAAGGAGGCGATGATTCTATGCCAGATATGGGTTTTTAGGATGATCGAAATCATGTCGTTAATCATTCAATTTGATATTTTTACCCCCAACAATGAAAACGACAAGCGATAATAACAACTCTGTGGACATCACGATTATGAATGCATTGTTTGAATATTCATCCATTGCTATTGTTATCAGTGATGAAAAAGGCAGGATCATAAAAGCCAATCAAGAATCAGAAAAGTTATTTGGGTATCAGACGAACGAATTGATTGGTCAAATGATTGAAGTTTTGGTCCCCCGGTCGAAACGTGACGTGCATGTCTCATATAGAGAAGGATATCAAAAAGCTCCTAAGCAGAGAGCAATGGGTGCGGGCATTTCCTTGGAAGGACAACATAAGGATGGAAGACTTATACCTGTTGAAATTAGTTTATCTTATTATAGGTCTGAAGAAGAGACTTTTATTATAGCCTTCATCATTGATATTTCAGAACGAAAAAAACAAGAAAAAGAACTGCATACCACCTATACCCAGCTTTCTGACGCACATGAAAAAGTAAAGGAATTGAACAATGAATTGGAGTCGAGGGTTAAACAAAGAACTGCGTTGCTGAGTGAGGTAGTGAGTAAACTGGAGAATGCCAATAGTACACTAGAAAAGGAAAACGAAAGTCGAAAAGAAGCAGAAAAAAACTTGGTATCGATAACTAATTTATACAGCACTATGGCGCATAATTTTCCTGGTGGATTTATGGCCGTGATCGATCGTAACTTTCGATATATCTTTGCTGATGGTTTGGGTTTACATCATTTTGAACCCGAATTTCAAGATTTAAAAGGGAAAAAATTAATTGAATACGCTCCGCATGTTTCAACCTATATTGAGGAGAATATTCGTGAAGTTTTTGGTGGTCAAAGCACACAGTTTGATTTGCAGATTTCAAATTACTATTTCAGTATAAATGCAGTTCCATTATTCAATGCCGATCAATCGGTAAGTCAAATATTAATGGTGTTTCAAGACATAACGGACATAAAAACAAAAGAAACTGAAATACGGACCGCTTTAAATAAAGAGAAAGAGCTGGGAGAATTAAAAAGTCGTTTTGTAACAATGGCTTCGCATGAATTCAGAACTCCCCTAAGCACTATCTTATCTTCTGTTTCATTGATTGAAAAATATACCTTAAGCGAACAACAAAGCAATAGAGACAAACATATCAATCGGATAAAATCTGCAGTGGGCAACCTGAGTGACATACTCAATGATTTTCTTTCTCTTGGTAAATTAGAAGAAGGTAGAATAGAAGTTAAACCTGAAGATTTTGATCTGAAAGGATTTATCACTCAACTCATTCAAGAATTGAGTCCTACTTTGCTCGAAGATCAAAGCATTTCTTTTCGTACAAGTGGGAAAGAAAGAGCAATACGAACGGACAAACAAATTGTGCGCAACGTATTTATAAATCTAATCTCCAATGCCAGTAAATATTCTGCTACCGGTGCGGCTATTCAAGTGAATTTGGAATTGAGTCCAAAGTCATTCTCTATTATTATAACTGATAAAGGAATGGGAATTTCAGCACAAGATCAGGAACATTTGTTTGAACGTTTCTTTAGAGGTAAAAATGCTTTAAACATCCAAGGAACCGGTTTAGGTCTAAATATCGTTAAGAGATATGTATCTATTTTAGAAGGGTCAATCGAAGTAAGCAGCACTTTAGGAGTTGGATCGACCTTTAAGGTGAATTTACCTGGATAATATTTTTATACGAAAGATTGATGATGATTGATTACGACAATAATACGCTCAATTTATTCTTTTCAATTTCAGGAATTGATAAAACAGGTACTTGACTACGATATGCTATTCGTTTCGTATGTGTTTCATTAAATATTCGGTTGATTAGTCCATGTTTGTGTGAAATCATCACCAGGCAACAAGCTTTTAATTCAACTGTTGATTTGCGAATACGTGCATCTACATCATTATCATAACTCAAATGAACCTGATACGAGGTATTATTAAAATAAGAATTTAGTCTACTGTAAATTTGCTGCTCCTCATCGTCCGGAAACTCCGTTCCTTCTTTTAAAACAGTAACAACATGTAGATCCGATTTGAGCCTGTCTTTAAGTTTCAATATAAATTCAATAGGATAATCTGTTTGATTTTCCTGCGCATCGTAGGCAAACACCATTGGACCTTGTTTATAATTGGCCTCCATAGGAATGATAAATACAGGAACTTTTGAATTACGAATAAAACCCATTGAGGTTGAACCAATAAAATACTCCTCTAACATCCCTGTGCTTTCAATACCACATACCAATAAGTCGAATTGTTTTTCATGTGCATAGCGACTGATTTCTTGCACTGTATTGCCATACAGTACTTCCGATTCGACTTTAATTCCACTATGTATATTTCTCTCGCTCAATATTTCAGTAAGTTTTCTTTTGTGCTCCGTGAGCAACTCATCAGTTGATACCACCAATAAGGGCACTTCTGATATAGGAGGCGGCACTTGAAATACATGCACCAAAGTTATGTTGGCTCTTATTTGATGCGCCAAAGCTATGGCATACTCTAAAGCATTTAGGGATGAAGTTGAATAATCAGTTGCTACTAAAATTTTCATGACATTAAAATTTAATGATGTATAAAATAATCGAATGAAAATATTCCCCACTCAAATGGCATGATGAGTAATGCGACAACTAGAATCAATCTTGGCAAATAATACTGCATGTCCCACATAGGTTTGGAAATACTAAATCCAAAGGCAATAACCAATAAATCAAAACTCAAAAAATAAAGCGCTACATACTTGAACAAACCCAACACCAGCATACTACCAGCCATTAGCTCTATAAAGCTAGTTAACGAAATTCCAGCTTTCAGAACAATCGGAGGCAGTTTTACACGATTGAAATTATCGCAAACAGCTTTATAGATTTCATCATTCTTCATGCAAAAAACTTTATCGTATCCCTGAAAGAAAAACAAAACTCCTGCTACTACTCGAATTAAAAGTTCTGCAATATGGTGAGCATAAGTTTCCATCATTTAGGGATGACCAACAAAGGCAAGTTAATATTCAAAGAAAGTTGCTTGGTAACACTTACATGAAACAGATCTTCAAAAAATGTTCTAGGTCTATGCGCCAAAGCTAAAATGTCGGACTTCTGTTCTTTCAAAAATATTTCAATACCATTTACGACACTTTCATTCTCAATGGCTTCAATACTCACTTTCTTATATCTTGTTTTTTTGGAAACTTCCAGCAATCTACTTTTCATTCTATCCTGACCCGGCCGATTGATGTACACAATTTTAACACTCGCATTCCAAACGGAAGCAAAGGCAATCAACCTTTTCATTACATCTGTTTCGCCTTCACTGAGGTCGCTTGCATACAATACCTTTTTAACGTTTGACACTTTACTCCTTTTAGGAACGGCCAATACCGGACAATACGCACTTCGTATCATTCGCAAAGTATTTCTTCCAAACAAAACAGAACTAACACCACTCATTCCTAATGTACCCATAACAATCAAATCTGCCTTTACATTTTTAGCACTGTATAAAATAGTTTCTACAGGCATACCATGTTCTGCAACTAGATCTACTTTTAACTTTGGAAATTTCTTTATCACCAAACGTTTTAAACTATAAAGCTTCTGCATGCTTCTTTGTTTAATATCGCTTTCGGTAGGAATATGATCAATGGTTTTAGGATAATCATGTGGCCCGTGTAAAAGATGATAAGCATTCAAAATGGTAAGCTTAGATTTAGCTTTTACAGCTAACTCAGCCGCATAGAGCACTGCATGCTTTGCATTTAAGGAAAAATCGGTTGGTGCCAAAATGGAATTAATCATATACAAAAATGGTTTAATGGTTAAAAATATACAAGCTGCCATGCATTTATCATGATGCATGGTTATAAAAAACATGATTCAAATCATTAATTAGACTTCTTCGGCAGGTCGATTAGCGGTTTCTTCATCATTGAACTTGCCTGCTTTCTTTAATATTTCATCAATCTTGTCTCTATCTTCTAACAATACATCATTTAAAAGATACAAAATTTCTATTAAAGAATTTATACGACTTTCAACGGTGGTAAATTTGTTTACGACTATCACATTCCGCTGTTCAAGAATACAGAATCCGGACTTAAAATTTCCTTTCTCATATCGCAACTCATAGTTGTTGCTTTTAAGAATGTCTTCAAGTTTCTTTAGAAAATGGGGTGTATATTTAAACATAAGGATTTTATAGGTCTTTACTCTTCAAAAATAAACAAATCAATTCGTTTAGCGCAATTATTAAACCGAGGATTATAAAATAACTTCAATTCAATAATTATTTTTTTCTTTGCAATCGCCCCCAACAGATGTAAACAAGGGTTGTTGGGTTTAAAAACCTCTAAACAATGAGAATAGGAGTAACTAAGGAAACAAAACTAAAGGAAAACCGTGTGGCTGTTAGCCCCGAGGTTGTCAAATTGCTTAAAGGGCAAGGTTTTGAAGTCAGTATTGAAAGTGGTGCGGGTTTGAATTCGTATTTCTCTGATGATGACTATAAATCAGCCGGTGCTGAGATACTATCCGGAGCAAATGATGTTTACAAATCAGCAGATGTGGTGTTGCGGGTTAATGCCCCTGAGCCATCTGAAATTGAACTTATGAAATCGGATGCGGTGTTGATTAGTTTTATGTGGGCTTCTTATAATCCCGATTTGGTAGAAGCTTGTTGCAAAAAAGGCATCAGTGCATTTTCAATGGATGCCATACCACGTATTTCAAGGGCTCAAAAGATGGATGCCTTATCGTCTCAAAGTAATTTAGCTGGATACAAAACCGTTCTTTTGGCCGCGAATGCTATAGGTAAAATGTATCCTATGATGATGACCGCAGCCGGAACCATTAAACCGTCTAAAGTGGTGATCATGGGTGCAGGCGTTGCAGGTTTGCAAGCTATAGCTACTGCAAAGCGTTTAGGCGCTATTGTTGAAGTGTCTGACATACGCCCTGAAACAAAAGAACAAGTTGAATCATTGGGTGGTAAGTTTATTGAAGTGAAAGGAGATGATAGTATAGCTACCGAAGGCGGTTATGTAAAATCAGTTTCTGAAGATTTTCTCAAGAAGCAACAAGCTTTAATAGCCAAACATATTGCAGCAGCAGATGTAGTTATTACTACCGCGCTTATTCCCGGAAAAAAAGCTCCGGTACTCGTAACCGAAGAAATGGTTTCCAGTATGAAGATGGGCTCCGTAATTGTAGATATGGCCGTTGAACAAGGTGGAAATTGCAGTTTAAGTGAGCTGAATAAAACCGTAGTTAAACATGGCGTGACCATAATTGGAGAAAGCAACCTTCCAAGTTTATTGCCAATGAACGCATCTGAATTGTATGCGAAAAATATTTATACCTGTTTAATTCACTTGGCTGATAAAGAAGGATTTAAATGGGAAATGGAAGAAGAAATAACCAAAGGATCACTGATTGTTTTTAAAGGTGAAGCTGTTCACCCCAGTGTACTAAAATCAGTAAATGCATAATTAACTAATTGTATGGAAAATATTTTAAATCTTATAAGTGAATACCGAGAGATGATTTACTTTATCATCCTCTCTGTTTTTGTTGGAATGGAAGTGATAGGTAATGTACCAACTGTATTGCATACTCCATTAATGAGTGGAGCAAATGCCATTCACGGAGTAGTAATTGTTGGGGCTATTTATGTTATGCTGCACACAAGCCCTGATGAAACTGCTTCGCTAATTCTTGGTTTTCTTGCAGTGATATTGGGAACATTAAATGTGGTAGGTGGTTTTGTAGTTACCGACCGAATGTTAGATATGTTTAAAAAGAAATAAGTTAAGCGCATTATATGATAAGCATAATAGAAATTTTATATCTGATCGCCTCGGTGACATTCATCCTGGGATTAAAAATGATGAGCAATCCGAAAAGCGCCCGTAAAGGAAATCTTATCGCTGCTTTTGGTATGACCTTAGCCATCTTTGGAACCATGTTCATTGCCGACCATGAAGTACCAACCATGATCTATGTACTCATTATCGTTGCCATGATTATTGGAACTATAATCGGTTGGATGACCGCCAAGAAAGTGGCTATGACAAAAATGCCTGAACTGGTATCTATGTTTAATGGAATGGGTGGTGCCTGTGCCGCTTTGATTTCAATAATCGAATTTAGTCATTATGCACATTTGAACTCAGCACCTCAATATGGATTTCTTGCTGCCATCGCAGCAGGACTAGTTATTGGTTCAGTTTCATTTTCAGGTAGTGTTATTGCCTTTTTGAAACTGAATGGTACCATGAATAAACCCATTCGCATTCCCAGCTACAATATTGTAAATACTGCAGTATTGATTGGAATTATTCTGTTTGCCGCTTACTTTGTTTACATCAATGGCAATCTGCCTTTTGCATATCTATTATTTGCTGCAGCATTAATCTACGGTATTATGTTCGTACTCCCTATTGGTGGAGCAGATATGCCTGTAGTGATTTCTCTGCTCAATTCGTTTACAGGATTAGCAGCTGCATTCGGAGGATTTTTATACGACAATAAAGTAATGCTTACCGGTGGAATCTTAGTTGGTTCTGCTGGAACATTACTAACGATAGTGATGTGCAAGGCGATGAATCGCCCATTGTCTAATGTTATATTTGGAGCTTTCGGTGGTAGCAATCAAAGTGGCGAAGGAAAAGAAACTACCGGAAGTATAAAAGACATCACTGTAAGTGATACTGCTGTGTTGATGAACTATTCCAAGAAAGTTACTATTGTACCCGGCTATGGCCTAGCGGTTGCACAAGCGCAACATGTGATTCACGAATTGGAAAATATATTAGAAGAAAGAGGGGTTGAAGTAAAATATGCCATTCATCCTGTTGCCGGTAGAATGCCCGGTCATATGAATGTGTTGCTTGCTGAATCAAATGTCGATTACGATAAATTGGTTGAGATGGAAGATATAAACCCGGAATTTCCAAGTACCGATGTAGTATTGGTAGTGGGTGCCAATGATGTGGTCAATCCTGCTGCTAAAACCGATCCCTCCTCTCCTATTTATGGGATGCCCATATTGGATGTAGAAATGGCATCAAATATCATTGTAAACAAGCGAAGCATGAATGCGGGTTATGCCGGTATTGAGAACGAATTGTTTTACAACAATAAAACCAGTATGTTATTTGGTGATGCTAAAAAAGTACTTACTGAATTGGTTACCGAGTTGAAGACTTTATAAGTTTATTGGTGCTGATAGCACTTTCCAGTTTTGCTTTTGGTTCTTCGCTTACATTGTGTTCCATTATTCAATATATCAGAGCAACGAACTGTAATTCCTGCCTTGTCCAAGCTGTCGTAATCTATTTGGCCTTCTTGGTCTTGATGCAAGTGACATAAATAATTTTCGTTGCCCGTATTGTTTTTACATTGTTTGTCTTCTGATGTTAATCCAGCACATCGTACAGAAAAGTCAGGCTCTGAATTTGATGCATCACTTCTATCATTTGATTTTTCTATTGCCTTAGAATTACCTGAAGAAGAGTCTTGACTCTCATCTACAGATTGAGCATCTCCACAAGCGCTTAGACAAAACACCATCGCACCAAAGAATAAGCTTTTAAATAATTTATTCATGAGTACATCATTTTGATCATACACAAGGTAACCATTCTAATCTATCTTTCTATTTAAAATCCATTGTTTTTTTATACCTTAGTGCATATTGCAAAACGACAATAAAATAAAAGCCCTCATTACTTTGTTGGATGACAGAGATTTCAAAATCTATAATCAGATTGAAATAGAAATTCTGCATTTTGGCAAGGATGCCATTCCAATGTTGATGGATGCCTGGAGCAGTTCTATGGATCATGTGCTGCAAGGCAGAATTGAGGACATCATACATAAAATTCAATACGATGATACTTTAGCTAAGTTGATTCATTGGAAAAAAACTCCGGATCAAGATTTATTAACCGGAACTTATTTAATGGCGCGTTTTCAATATCCCGATTTGGATTACTCTAAAATTGAGCAACAAATAAATCAAATAGCCGAAAAAGTTTCCGATCAGTTTGAATCGGACATGAGTGTTTTGGAACGAATAAGAGCTGTCAATTATATATTATTCAACTCCATGGGATTCAGAGGAAATACAGAGAATTTTCACGCTCCTCAAAATTCTTTTATCAATATAGTACTCGAATCGCATAAAGGCAGTCCTTTGCTTTTGAGCATCATCTACTCTTTGGTTTGTCTAAAAGTTGATTTACCGGTTTATGGGGTCAATCTTCCCCAACATTTTGTTTTGGGTTTATTAGAAGAGAAGAAAACGAATGATGAACTTGAAAAGTCTGAAGTACTATTCTACATTAACCCATTTAATAAAGGAGATATTTTTGGAGCAAACGAATTAGGTATTTTTCTGGAAAGAGTGAATTTACCTCGTCATGAAATATTCTACCGTCCTTGCAGCAATCTTGAAATTTTAAAACGTTTGGCCCGCAATCTGCATTACTCCTACGAGAAATTGGGCTATCCGGAAAAATCAAATGAAATAGATTATATCCTATCGCAATTGGATTAAAAAATAATCTTTTTCAAGGTCATAAAGATTATTTTAAGATCCGTAAACATACTTTGTTGATTAATATACTGTAGATTTAAATCTAGTTTTGCGGGCATTATTTCCTCAATATATGCTTTCTCAGGATTATCATAACGGTCAAGCAACTCGCTTTCGTTAGCAAATAAAATACTTGCATAATCGCTTATTCCTGGCCGAACATCTAACACTCTTCTCTGCTCTTCGCTGTATAAATCAACATACTTTTTTACTTCAGGTCTTGGACCTACAATGCTCATATCACCAATAAAAACATTCCAAAACTGTGGTAACTCATCGAGTTTATATCTGCGTAAAATCTTACCCAAAGCGGTAACCCGTGCGTCATTAGCACCTATGGTAATAAGCGAAGTGCCTTCAGTTGCACGAATCATAGTCCGAAACTTATACATTTTAAACAACTGCCCCCCTCTACCTACTCTTTCTTGTAAAAAGAAAATAGGATGACCCATTCTACTATAAATAAGTAAGCTGATCAAGACGAAAAAAGGCAATAACAGGATCAGTGTTATTAAACTAAAAACAATATCAAATAACCTTTTAATCATTTGCTGGATTCAGCTAAAACGATTTCCACAGAATCAATCACAGCTTTAATCACCTGGTTTATTTGATCATCATTGAGTGTATAGAATACCGGTAAAGAAATTTCACAACTGTAATTTTCAAATGTTCTTGGATAGTCTTTAATTGAATAGCCGGCATTGCTATAAAACGAGAACATAGGCACCGGAATGAAATGCACATTTACCGAAACATCTCGATCAAATATCTCCGCTATTATTCGATCACGAGTTGCTTCATTTACACCTTTAATTCGTAATGCATAAACATGATAGCTGCTTTCAGAATTCTCATTCAAAAATACAGGACATATAGCCCATTGTTTTTCCGACAGTGCCTTAGTATAACATTCAAAGATATACTTCCTCTTCTTTAATATCTGATCATAACGCTCTAATTCTACTAACCCGATTGCCGCCATGATGTCAGTCATGTTGCATTTATAGCCGGCTTCAATAATATCATAACGCCAATTACCCTTCTGTGTTTTTGCCAGTGCATCTTTGTTCTGTCCATGTAAAGTGGCAATACACAGATATTTATACACCTCCTCATTATCAAAAGGCACCGGTAGGTTTAAAGTAATTGCTCCTCCTTCGGCTGTGGTAAGATTTTTCACTGCATGAAAAGAAAACACTGAAACATCGGTAAGGCTTCCTGTTCGTTTTCCAAAATAGGTAGCCCCTATAGAATGCGCAGCATCAGACAAAACGAGTATTCTGCCTAGCATTTTTTGCTTTTCATCCGTAGCGTGAAATAAATTTACAATTTCAGTTTCTCTCACTAGAGCATTGATGGCATTATAATCACAAGGCATACCGGCAAAATCGACCGGCATAATCACTTTTGTGTTTTTAGTTATTGCTTTACGAATTTCATTTGGATCAATCAAAAAATCGGAACCCACATCAACAAATACTGGTTTCGCACCACAGTGTACCACAACATTTGCTGTTGCCGAATAAGTATAAGCCGGAATAATTACTTCATCACCCGGACCAACACCGTACCATCTTAAAATAGTTTCTAAACCGGCTGTAGCAGAATTTAGACACAAAGTCGCTTCACAACCACAATAAGCAGAAATTTCCTTTTCGAACCTTTTAGTTCGGGGACCAGTAGTAATCCATCCCGAAAGTAAGGCTTCTTGCACGGCCTTTAATATGACATCATCTATATGTGGAGGTGAAAAAGGTATCATTTTATTTAGTGTCGGAATTAAAACATAAGTAAGCATTAAACAATCCAAAAAATATAGTTCCAGCTTGTGTTTCGAGCATAGATTCAACACAAAAATTCAAACAGCAAAGTAAAGAAAATAGGATTAAAATAATGGGGCGAAATTGCCAAGTGGTATATATAGGAATAGTAAATTGAAGTAAGAAAAAAAGCAAACCTACTAAGCCAATGGCCAGTGCCACTTGTAAAAACTGATTATGCGCATTGAGTTTATTTTCAGCAGCACCGGTCAATCCATCTATTTGGTATTGAACTATTAGTTGATCCTTAATATCTCCGGTTCCAACTCCAAAAAGGATATTGTTCTTTATTTGAACAAATGCTGAAGACCAGATATATTTTCGAACCGCTGTACTCTCCAAGCTCGATTTCCGTTCTAACTTACTTTCTACCGATGGATTATTTTGGTTGACAAAACCGGTAAGTCGAGTATTATTACTGAAAGCATAAACAAATAATGTAATCGAACAAAGTATTAGACTTATTGACACCACTTTAGAACGCATTCTAGTAAAAAGTATAAAGGAGCCATAAACGAAAGGAATGACAACACTTATCATACCCATTTTGGAAGACAACTGAAAGATGCTTACTAATAAAAGCAATGCAATGGAAGTTGAAACGACTATCAGATACTTTTTTTGAGTTTTAATGTATGAAGAAACATGGATTAAAAGTATAAGGCCAAGAACCATATACATTGATAAATAAGATGGATGTATATCTACAGAAAAGTCTTTATACGTAACCCATATATTTTCATTGAAGTAAATCCATATGCAGCGACCCCAACGAATGAGGGCACCCATCACAAGCCCACTAATGAAGGATCGAAAAACATCTTTAGATCTAAGGATAGAAGGATGAATGCCAAAAATTAGAGGAAAAATAAGTAAAGACAATTTTATCTCCAGATCCTTAAGGCCGTAACTTAAGTTATCTGACCAAAGCAAACTTACTATAAGAAAAAGATAAAAGCCTATCAAGCCAAGAATAGACCATTTCTCTTTCTTCCATTTTGCATCTCTTGGATTTAAAAACAAATTCAACACGGAAACCAAAACAAACACCACAATTAAAGGAGGCAATAATTTAATATAGATGGGCATCAAGAAAAATATGACCATAAGCAACTGCCGGTGTGCTATGTTCAGGAATGATTTCATTTTTTAGTCTCTGCTTCTAACCTTCCATGAATAAAAATATTGAATTGCCTGGCTATCGTATCACGATGAAAATACTCCGCCACGTACGTTCTTCCATTTGAGCCTAACTCTATCACGCGATCTCGTTGTTCTTCAAATTGCTGAACCTTATTCGCTAAATCTGTATAATTCTCTGGATCAAAATATATGGCACATTTTCCTTCTTCGACAAACAATTGCTTTGCTTCTCCATCAACTCCTAAAAATACCGGTTTCGAAAATGCCAACAACTCAAATATTTTACTTGGTATCGCACCTTTAAATAATTCAAGTTTTTTTAATGGTACCACTCCGGCATCGATGGAAGAAAGAATAGGATTCATTTCAGCTTTCGAAACGGGATTAAAAAATGTCACATTCTCCAACATTAACGATTTTTTCAATTCAATCAGCATAGGAAGTTCAGGTCCGCTACCAATGATTATAAATCGGATTTTAGAATTCTTTTTTAATAATGAAGCTGCTTTTAAAATAACTTCCAACCCTTGTGCGTGACCAATAATTCCGGCATATAACAATAGAAACTGATCACTCCTGTAGCCATTTTCTGATCTCCAATTGCTTTCAATCTTACTATCTTCAAGCAATGCACTATCGGCACCATTGGGCAACCAATACACCGGTTTGTTTTTCAAACGACTTGAAATATTGCTGACAATACCTTTGGTTTGTCCGCTAATCAGAATAGATTTCTTGTATAAAAACAACTCGAGTCGAGTGCTTAGCTTTAATAAAAACTGATTGCTCACCAAACCCAATCGCTCTGCACTTTCGGGCCAAAGATCTGAAATATTCATGATCAATTTTGAACGCTTTATTCTTGATAGCAAATAGGCACTTATTCCTAAAAATAGTGGAGGTGATTCACAAATAAGAACATCGTGTTTTTTTAATTTTACTAAACCTATAACTAAAGAAGTGATAACAAATGAGAAATAATTTAGCAAACGCAGAGGAACCGATTTACTACGTGTGACAAATATAGCAGAGCGATGAATGATAACATTACCCTCTTTTTCCTTCACATATAACTTTTTACTATATCTTTCAAATATCGACATTTGAGGATAGTTTGGCATTGCAGTAAGAACTGTGACTTCGTTCCCCAACTCACCAAAGGATTTTGTAAGAGCATGCAGTCGGTTTTGAGGCGCCCCTGTTTCCGGTGGATAATATTGCGTTAAAATTACGATCCTCATGAAAAACAACTAATCAAAGTGAAGCATAAACCTTTAGTAATTTATCTGACTCTTTCTCCCAATGATATTTTTCTTGTACCGCTGTTTTACCCTTCTCAGAATATTGTGTCCACAATTCTTTGTCGCTTAACAAAAGTTTAACTTTAGTAGCAATCTCATGAACTATAAGTGGATTACAACTCTCTCCAAATCGATCTTCTTCAAGCATTTGTTCCCATAGAGAAAAATTAGAACACACTACCGGCAAACCTGCAGCCATATATTCAAATAACTTAACAGGATAAGCGTTTTGAAAAGATTTATGTGGATGCAGTAGTAATAAGCCAACTTTACATTTAGAAAGTAGAATAGAAATCGACTTTCGATCGAGCATGCCATGAAAATAAACCTGTTTCCATTCCTCCATTGTTTGAGCAGCTAGTTGAGTAGCTTCATCTTCAAATTTGCCCGCTAAATGCAATCTCACATTCAATAGTGCGGCCACTTTCATCATCTCAAACAAACCACGAGACTTAAACAGACCACCAATATAAACTATATCATCTACCCTTTCATTTTCCAAACTTGTTAATTCAAACTCTTTCAGCATAGGATAGTTGCTGATTAAGGTATTAGAGAACCCATTGGATGAATATCGCTGTTGTGTCAATGGACTTACGCATATAATATGTGATACCTTTTTTAAGGCTTTGTGCTCATACCATCTTGTTAGATGAGATGCTATACCTTTAAATAGCGAAGGAACCCATTCTTTGTGTTTTATTTGCTCAGGCAATTCTTCATGAGCATCATAAATCACTTTTGCTCCATTCGATTTCAACTTCTCGACAAATTGTAATAATTCCGGATCGTGTAAGTGATAGATATCGGCCTTCAACTCCAATGCTTTGTCACAAATCAATGATGCGAACTTTATCATACGTTTATACCGACCTTTTTCCATATTTGGTATTCCGATAATACGAACTCCACCATGCTTTAAGCTGAGAGTCCCTTCGCACAAGTATGTAACATCAAAACCGGAAGCAGCAAGCGACATACATTCTTTAAGCATTATACGCACATCCAATACATCATGTACAGAGCTGATATGACATACTTTTTTCAATTCAATAAAGATCGATAAAGATTGACAAAATTATCTCTACATATTTCAACAGATGCTTTATCCTTGATTATTATTCTGTTTTTATCTCTTGCTGCAGTCTCATCCATAGAATGAAGAGCATTAAATAAATGGTCGTTAATTTGGTTAATTATATAGCCATTTACACCATGCTTTACCCATTCATTATTGGCGGGAAGATTGGAGAGTATAGGTATAGATCCACAAGCCATAGCTTCTAATAAACTAACAGCTGTACCATCACTTTCAGGTATGGAAACAAAATACTCCGAACGTAAATAATTGTTTGTATTTTCTTCCTTTGTACACCATCCTATAAACTTCACTTTATTCTCTAGTTGTAAGCGAGTAACCATCCCTTTTAATTCAACTGTCTTCTCTCCTTCTCCCGCAATCCAAAGTGTATAGTCTTTTCCTTTTTCGGTATTGACAAACGAGGCAAAAGCCAAAACAATTATATCGATTCGATATAAACCTTTATGCAATCGATTACTGTAGATCACCTTCTCTTTTTCAATAGAATGTGTTGGCAATTCCACACCGAATACCGAAATCATTGTATCATTAATCGTTTTGCGACTCAATGAAGCAATTACCTCAGCCATAAAGGCTGCATCGGCCGTGGTAGCATCAGCACGATTAAGACAATAGCTAACCATTTTCTTCATTAGAAAACTTCGTTGAGGCAATAACAAAATATCAGAGCCCCAAGCAGTCAAAACAATTGGGATACGCATACCCCTAGCAGCACGAATAGCATAGAACGCAAATGAACTTACCTGATGAACATGAATGATATCCGGTTTAAATGAATGAATAATCTTTCTAATTTTTCGGGGAGTGAGTATTTGAGCCGAAATACTTTTTAACGAAAAATCCAAAACGCTAAAGGAATGATTAAACCTATCGGGCTTGCGATCACAGATCAAATAGATCTCTTCGCAATCCTCTTGTATTAGATTCGCATAATTGACTGTATGTATATATCCCGAACCAATTAATAATATACGAAGCGGTTTAGTCATTTATTTGAGCAATCATTTGAAAAGATTCTTTTAAAGTCTTTAGTACTTTATCAATCCGCCTTGAATGAATTGTTAAAGGTAAATTAATCATACGTTTAGCCAGATATTCTCCTTCGGGGCAAGAGTTTTCAATATATCCATGACGGTGGCTTCCTCTTGGATGCACAACATCATTGAACCAATCACCTGCATCAATTCCACCGGCCTTTAATTTTGAAATAACATCAGTGATCATATTCATCCCCACTTCTTCTCGAAATAAAATAGGAAACCGAGCCATTACAAATTGCTTGTCATGATAAAGGGATATAGATGGATATTTTTTCAAGAAATTATAATAATGTAGACTCAGTTCTTTTTTGTGCTGATCAATCGCATATAGCTTTTTAATTTGCCTAAACCCTACGTAGGCAAAGGAATTGGAAAGAGCAACCGGATATTGTTCTGGAAATTCTCCGTTCAATTCTTTTTGTGAAGAAGCATACAACAATCCCATTTTTCTAACTAAATAAAATAGAGCTCTTTTCAATAAATCTATACCCAATACTGCACTAACAAAATGAGTAGAAAGTGTTTTGAATATTCTGATTCGATTCCAAAAACTATACTCGGGAAGATCAACTTCATTTTTTTTGTAATCTGTTAAAATTGCTTCATTATTGATCACTAACAATCCCCCCATTCCTGTTGTGATAGGCTTCGAATACTCAAAACTAAAAAATGCCGCATCTCCTTTAGTTCCCACTTTTGCATTATCACTAAAAACAGAACCTAAGGCATGCGCTGCATCTTCTATAATAACTACGTTAGGAAATTGTGTTTTAATTAAGTCAATATCATTAAACGTAATACCAAAATTGTGACTCACAATTATCGCGCGCGTTTTATCAGTAATACTTTTGAGTAGTAGCTGAGTATTAATGTTTGTAGTTCGAATATCAACATCTACATATTTCACTTTTGCTCCCGCATAGGCAATGGCATTGGGTACAACCACACAGGTATAGGCAGGAAGAATCACTTCTTCATCTGTTTTGAGATTGAGTGATTTTAAAAAGGAAAACAATCCCATTCGTCCTGCACCGAACAGAAACAATCGATCGGATGGTACATTCAAATAGTCAGCAAATTCTTGCTTGAATAGATGTTTGTATTGCTTATCTGAACGAAACAAAAAATGAAAAACAAAAGAACAATAATCTTTTATTGATAATGAATTGCACACCATACTCATACGATAAGGCATCATGCTTGAATTGATTTTACTTTCACCGCAGGATTCCCTGAATAAATATAACCACTTTCCAATATTCCTTTAACCACCGAAGATGCCGCAATCACAACATTATCGGGCACCACAGAACCTGGTAAAACCACACAATGTGAACCAATAAAAACATTATTGCCTATTGAAATATCGGCAGCTGAATATTGCTCTGTAAATTTTTTATTCTGGTCCTTGTATGAATTACTTTTACAATAAAATGCACAAAAAGGTCCGATGGCTACATTATTTCCAATATGAATTGAACGATCGGCTATTAAAAAATATCCAAATGGCGCAACATGTGACAAAGAACCAATAGAAAATGATCCGTTTGAATCATTCATTATGCTAACACTCTTATACAATACCGATCCCTCATTCATGTGCACTCTGCTTGGATGTCTAATTTCTGATCCGTTGTATATAGCACATTTGGAAGCAATCTTTGCTCCTTTTATTCGATAAATATTAATTCGAATTCTATTAAATATTTTTTGAATCATTGAGTGCAAATTATTAAATTACTTATACACTTTTGTAGCGAATGCCTTCAACAAAACGAACAAGATTTTCTCGGCTGGTATAATACCATGAAGAATACCAATGTCTGGGATGTGTTAGCAAATAAACTATTTTATTTTTATCATTAATTGCATCAATAGGATGTTTTGGGTGAAAATACAATGGGTAGGATGTGTCACTTATAATCACAGAATATGCTTTCAGTAATTTTGGTGCATAACATTCAAATTCTATCTCACAGTTCTTTAATACCTCCTCATTAATTAACTCATGATTAGCAACTCCAATTTTTCGGTTAATAAAATCTCCATGTGAAGCAATCGACTTTATTTTCATTCCGGACTGAGACTCCAATAATGCAACATTTCTTTTAAAGCGTTCTTGTATTTTGGGCATATGATCTCCAATTGTTGCTTTGCCAATTTTTTCATCTTTACAATACGAAGCTATTTCTTCGTAATGATACCCCACTTCTGAACCATAATTTAAAACAGATTCAATTAGCAAATCATCCCAAGTGCTTAGTCGAAAATAGAAACTGCTCTTCACTCCCAATTGTTTTTCGATCTCAAACATACGCTCTGCTGTTAAAGGATCGGTATCAATATCGTGACGGTTTATGAAGTATTTTTTATCATCATCCGTGTATTCCTCAAGATTCAAATAAAACTCTTCAACTCCTATACAACAATATCCTTTTTGTAGAGCATACTCGAGAATCGAATAGTATTCGCTCATCCGTGATCCTTTTAGGTAATCGCTATAAAATCTATTCAGCAAAGCATTCATATACTCCAATTAACTCTATAAGAATTAAATCCACAGCGCTTTTTATACATCTTCAAACCGTCACTTGCACCAATCATAGTATCGTACATCATGTATTTGGCATTGGGCACTTTATCGAATGCAAAATCGACCATTGATGTAAGTAAGTGATACATTATTCCATGGTCCAGAAAGTTTGCATGTCCAAGTATTCTATTAATCAATAATAATTCTCCGCTTTCTATCATCCAACTATAAGCTACCAACTTATTGTTATTGAAAACACCAAAATAATGATGATGCTTGCTGCTTGGATACTCAATTGTACGCGTATACGACTCATCCATTTCCGCTCCCTGTCTGGCTTGAGAAGAAGTATTGATTTCTAAAATCTCTATTTGCAATTGAACCGGGTCAATAATCGATATGGAATTTCCGGATCTCAAACTTTTTCGGGTGAAATATGCCGCAGAATTTTTTCCCCCTATTTGTTTTAAGTAGTAATCGAAACTTTTGAACTGAGTTAGATCAATAAGCGCTACCCCATATTTTTTATTAGGAATAAAAGGAACTCGGCCATGTCTTTTGGTAAATGTGTTATACAGCTGATTGCCCATTTCATCTGATTGAAGCCGTATGTTACATTCGCGTAACTCTCTAACATCGGCTATTCGTTTTAATAGATCTTTAACTTTCATAATTCAACTCTGCTCTATTGGCCAACTGATGGTACCACATTACCGCATAGATAAGTAATATGGAAACTCCGATGCTTAGTAATATCAGAAAAATGTAGAAATCATCCAGATACGCTCCAACTGCTAATGCTGTAATTCGTATGACTAAATCAGTAATTGTTATATAAAATGCTTTAGCTTGTTCCTGAAATATGATGATTAAACAAGAAATAGGTGAAGCAATAAAATTAAGCAATAGCCAGGGAGCTAAATACTGAGATACAATTCCGGCCTCGGACCATTTTTCTCCAAAAATTAAATTGAACAGCCATGGAGAGATAAAAATAAAAGTCAGTGTTATCGGAATTCCAATAAGCAACATTGATTTGGTATATATTTTTAGTGACGGCAGGATGGCTCTTTTCTGATGGGTAAACTCAGAATATTTCTGAAAAAAGTTCTGATACAAAGCAGACCCTATCATGTTTACCGGAGCTTTCAATATTCGCATTGCGAAAGCATAAAAAGCAACATATTGTTCTGAAAACAAAACTCCAATAAATAAAATTAATCCATTGTCAATGAATGAATCCAAAAGCGCATGTGGCGTATTGAATGTAGCGAATTTCTTGTAACGATTTAGAATTACTTTTCTCGGTATTCTTAATTTAAGATGTCTGATTTGAAAGCCTCTCACCAGAAAAACAAATAGCCCACATACTTGGCCGGCAATGGTTCCTATAAATAAACCCATAGGTCCTGCAATTTTATATCCAAGATAAATGGACACCAATGCAGTAACTCCAGCAATTGCCACCCGGTTCATTGAGTTGCTTGCAAATTTCTTTTTACGTGTATTCCAAACTAAAACCAATTGATTGACTCCACCCAATAAAACACTTAATGGAATTAGCCAAAAAAGAGTTGGATATTGATTTTGGAGAAAAACAAAGTAGATCAATCCAAACACCAATAGTGTAATGAGTGAATTTATAAAAGCGATAGTAAAGGAAACGGAAATCAGCTCTTCACTTTCTTTATCATCGGTTGGAAGCATGATGGCTTGTTCGAATCGGGCTGAGACCACAACAGTAACGATAGCGGTAGCCGCTATAAACAAAGCCCAGTCTGAAAATTCTGCCGGTAAAAATAAGCGGGTTATGATGGGATATGAAACAAAAGTTACAACCTGTGCGATCAAACTTCCTGAGAATACGGTAAGTACGTTTTTTACAAAATCCGAATTCTTCAAATTCAACATATCCAATATAAGTGAAGCCCAAATTTAGACATTCATATTATTTAGCATAATTAACTGCCCTGGTTTCTCGAATAACAGTTATTTTTATTTGCCCCGGATAGGTCATTTCTGTTTGTATTCGATTAGCTATGTCCTGGCTCAATACTTCTGTTTTCTTGTCATCCATTCTATCGCTAGAAACAACTACTCTCAACTCTCTACCGGCTTGAATCGCAAAGGCTTTTTCAACTCCTTCGTAGCTCATTGCTAATGACTCAAGGTCTTTGAGTCTTTTCATGTATTGCTCAACGATTTCTCTGCGTGCACCAGGGCGAGCACCGGAAATAGCGTCACATACCTGTATGATCGGTGACAGCATAGAGGTCATTTCAATTTCATCGTGATGTGCACCAATAGCATTTACCACTTCTGCATTTTCTTTATTTCGTTCGGCAATCTTCATTCCTAAAATTGCGTGTGGAATCTCAGGCTCATCGTCCGGAACTTTACCTATATCGTGCAACAGACCTGCTCGCTTTGCTAACTTAGAGTTTAAGCCTAATTCAGATGCCATAATCGCGCATAAGTTTGCAACTTCACGACTGTGTTGTAACAAATTCTGACCGTAAGAACTACGATATTTCATTTTACCCACCAGGCGAATCAGTTCAGGAGCCAATCCATGGATTCCTAGATCAATGCAAGTTCTTTTTCCGGTTTCAACCAATTCGTCCTCTAATTGCTTTCGAACTTTGGTCACCACCTCTTCGATTCTTGCCGGATGTATTCTTCCGTCAGAAACTAATTGATGCAAAGCCAATCGAGCCAACTCGCGTCTTACAGGGTCGAAGCATGAAAGTATAATGGCTTCTGGAGTATCGTCCACAATAATCTCAACACCTGTTGCCGCTTCCAATGCTCTGATGTTTCTTCCTTCTCTACCAATAATACGGCCTTTGACCTCATCATTATCAATGTGAAAAACAGAAACAGAGTTTTCAATAGCCTGCTCAGTAGCTACTCTTTGAATACTCTGAATCACAATTTTCTTTGCTTCTTTATTGGCTGTTAGTTTAGCCTCATCTATGGTTTCTTTAATAATGGACATTGCTTCTGTTTTGGCTTCAGCTTTTAAGGCTTCAACCAATTGAGTTTTAGCATCAGCAGAACTCAGTCCGGAAATCTTTTCCAATTCTCTTACTTGTTTTTCATGCAATTTGCTCATATCGGCTTTTCTTTTTTCAATGCCTTCCAATTGAGCAGTCACATTGCCTTTTAAAGTCCCAAGTTCCTGTTCTTTGCGCTGAACATTTTCAAGTTTCTGAGAAAGAGATTGTTCCTTTTGTTTAATTCTACTTTCAGCTTGTTGTAAAGACTTATCTTTTTCGCTGCTTTTTCTTTCGTGTTCGGTTTTCAACTGATAGAATTTTTCTTTCGCTTCCATCATTTTGTCTTTCATCATTATTTCCGCTTTAGTTTCAGCTTCCTTAATGATTCTATTTGCCTGTTCCTGAGCAATTTTTTCTTTGTCTTTATTAGACTTTCGAATAAAGAGCCAGGCCAATAAAATGCCCAGTGCAAAAGCAACTATTGGTATTATAAGTAAGATTAGATTGTCATCCATAAAAGTGATTGTTTGATATATATTTAATTGTTTTAATGGTCATAAAAAAACCCGTCCTGAATCCTGTTGTTTATAAACCCCAATAATCATGGGTGGAGCAGCCTCGTAATTCATGCTTCCGCTGATACACAAAGTGTATCCGGTAAAACCGGTGCGGCCTGCTATCCTCACGTTAAGTCAAACTCCAATGTTATATAATGTTGAGTTTAAAACGATAATCAGAATTCAGGCGGGTTAACTATTTAAGTAGGGTTAACCCCTATTTTTCAAAGAACTTATACTTTATCGAGATACTTACTTACAGACAATCCCAATTCATCTAACAATAGTTCGGCCTCTCGTTCAGATTCACTATTGCCAACTCTACTTTTCAGTAGTTCAGATACAAACTGAAGGGAACACATAGCCAATAAATCTTGCTTATCCTTTACGCCAAATGATTTTTCGTACTCTTTAAGCTTTTCATTGATCATAAACGCTGCATTTCTTACCGATTCTTCTTCTTTCGAATCAACCGTTAATGGATAAAATCTGCCGCCTATGTTTACTTTTATATTCACCTATTCGCTTACTCTTTTGTGGAATTATTCCTTATCTAGTATCGCAATACATTTGTCAATCTCCCGTATATATTCGTTTATCATTCGTTTAATATCTTTGGAGTTGCCCTTGTCTGATATCGCTTTTGCTAATTTAATAATTTTATTCTGTTCATGCATTTTATCAGCCTGATTTTTATGCACATCCAATTCCTTTTTAAGTTGATTGTTTTCTTGCTCCAACAATTTGTTGCGCGCTGCCAATTCACTGTGAAGTGAAATCAGCTTCTCAACTTTAATTTTTATTTGCTTTTGTTTCGACTTTAATGATTCCATAACTGATTGGATATGAAAAGGAAGCATGGATCATATCATAAGACAAATTAAGTTAATTATTTAGAACAAAACAAAACATAATATTGCCGTGCTTTCTTTAGTTATGAACGTAGATTGTTTTACTTTGGCTCTCATTATTAACACCCCGGTTTTGAATGAATGTTAATCTATTCCTTTTGTTAATGTTGATCCCTTGCATTTCTGTTTCGCAGAATACTGTTTCTGACTCTACTTTTGTTCATCCATTAAATTTTCAAGCCGGTTTATCAGGTACTTTCGGAGAACTTCGAAGCAATCATCTTCATAGTGGCCTAGATTATAGAACCAACGAAATTTCGGGATGGCCTGTGATGGCAATTGACAGTGGATATATAACAAGAATTAAAATTTCTCCTTATGGATTTGGAAAGGCTATTTATATAAACCATTACTTTAATACAACAAGTGTATATGCTCATCTTCACCGGTTTAGCGATTATATTGATTCACTGACCTATGATTGGATGCAGCAGTTAAAAATCAATTCGATTGACACCATATTAGCAAGAGGTGCTTATCCAATTGGCAGAGGTGAACTAATTGCATATTCCGGAAATACCGGATCAAGCCAAGGTCCTCATCTACATTTTGAACTGCGGAATTCTCAAACACAAATTCCCTTTAACCCTCCTTCCTTTTTTCAAAATAAAAGAGATTCAATTTCCCCTATAATTAAAAAGTTGCTCGTTTATGATGGATTCAATTTTAACCTGTCACAATCTCGAACGGTTACCCTTTCAACCAATATTCAAACCAAAGAAATACACTATGTGGTGGATGACACCTTGTTTGTTAATGATTGCTTTGCTATTGGTATTGAATGTTACGATTCGGCCAACGGCTATGCCGGTGTGCTGGGAATCCGAGAGTTGGATTTAAGTATTGATGATGAAAGTGTGTTTCATGTTGTATTTGATGAATTCAGTTTTGATGAAAGCAGATATGCCAATGCTTGCATGGACTATGAATTATCTAAAAAGGATGTATACCCTGTTTATCGCCTGCATCGTATGCCTGGAAATAAGTTATCTATTTATCGAAAAAGCCCCACAACAGGAATTTATTGCCCTTCGGATGATAATGAAGTACTTCCCTATTTCATTACTTTAATTGATCAAAACAACAATCGCTCATTTCTTTCAGGTTGGTTAAGGTTGGTCAATGAACCCAGCCCCAGAATGCAAAACACTGAAATGATAATACCCAACGAATCATTTGAACGCCAGATTAATGAATATTCAGTTTACTTCAATGAACAAAGCGTATATAAAGAAACACCATTTTACTTTTCTGCTGATAGCACAAATGGCCAAATAAGTTTTCAAATTCTTAGCGAATTTGATGCATTACACAAAGGATATACTTTTCGTTCAAATAGACCGATTTTAATTGAGAAGGCCGGATTATACGGGATGAATAATATCAAAACTGAATTTTTGCAGTCGCTTGAGTTTGATAAGCCCATAGAATTTAATAGTACCTATTGCGGTAAAATTGAATTGTTAATTGACTCCTTGTCGCCTGAGTTAAAAAATATTGAGGTTATAAGCGATACCATATACAATCGTAATTTTATTGAATTAGTCATAGAGGACAATCTATCTGGAATTGAAGAAATTACTGCCTATATGAATAATGAATTTGTACCTGGATATTACGATCTAAAAGCCAATTCATTTCGAATACCTATAATGGTAAACTCAAATACGCATGTAAGTCTTAGCATTGAAGTTAAGGATCGAGCAGGCAATTTGATGAAAACTATATTGGTAGTTCCTTTAAAGAATTAGAAGGACTTAATTCCAGTTTTGATTTTAAAATAATCGGCTGTGATGGGAGTATTATAATTCACAAAATAATAGACTGCACCCCAATCATATATTACACGGTGATAGGTTATCTCTTCTCCGTTTTTCTCGACACGTACTAAGGTGATATGCCTGCGCGCTTCATCTATTTCTTGAACAGTTACTTCTTGTCTAAAATCTGTTGAAGTACTTACTTTGACCATCTCTTTAGCAAAATAGGGTACGTTTCTTTCTTGTGGTTTCTGGTCAGAACCTTTTTGTGCTTGAATATCGTCATCAGGTTTGTCGTTACCTCTATTGATTTGTGGAAAAACAGGTGCCCCTTCATCTTCTGCACTTGCAAGTAGATTCGATTGGTCGTCAATTCCTTGATGCACATTAACCAAAGGAGGTTTCTCATCTTTTCCACTATTGATCGCACTTTCCTTTTTCTTGTCCTTACCAGTATTAGCTTTCGATTTATCTGGTCTATCTTTTCCTGACTTTCCGATTGAAGTCTTCTGGTCATCTCCTGAACTCACATTGGCCTGAGCGATTTCATCACTTCCTTTTTGAGTATTGAGTACTGCCTTTGCGTTACTTTGATCACTCTGCTTGTTCTCTATTGATGCAGTAGTCTCCGAATTTACATTATCCTTTTTCTTAGTATCAGCCTGTTTTGATTCTTGCTTCTTTCGATCTTTTGCTGCTTGTTCTAATTCAGCTTCTGCTTGACGAATAGCGGATTGTATTCGCTTGGTATAATCAACATCATAATCAAAATCATCAATTTTCTTATTGTAATTAATTCGTGCCACCGGCTGATTGAATACAACAAGATTTACATCGTCTTCTTGTGGGAAAATAACAATATCAAAATTGTAAGTATCAAATCCTTGTGAAGAACGATCGCTAGGTACTTTAGTTGAAATAAAAATCTTTTTAGTAATGTATCCTTCCTTCTTGAAGGATAAAATATATTCATCGTTAAAAGGAAGATGAATCGTAATATTACTTTGACCTTTTACATATTCTTGTGAGCCATTGCTGCGCTCAATTGTAACACCCGATGTTTCATAATTTCCACCATTGACCATAAAACGTATTGGGACTGTAAGCGCATTCACCTCTTGAGCATTTCCTTCAAAAGAAAAAAGGGCAAAAATCACTTGAAAAAGCAATTGGGATGCAAGAAATGTATTAAATATGAAACCCCTCATGTTCTTGTAGCGTATAGCTTTACAAATTAGTATCTTATCAGACACAATTATCTGCCGATTTACAAAGTTATTGTTCATATGGGATTTATACGACAAAACATAATAAAGTTACTCTTTTTAATGCTATTTTTTCCATTAGCATTATTTGGACAATCTCCCAAAAGCGGTGCAACCGTAGATTATATTAACAGTAAGCTCGGAAAAGGTTTTGAAGTAAAATTAAAAGGCAACTATTTAGTTGCAAGCTATTACGAAAATGGGAAAGACCTTTATAGAGAAGACTTAATGCATGTGAAGGATATCGACATTAATAGCATTTATTATAATGCTTCGGAACAAATGATGATTATTAACTGTATAGGAGTTAAGAATAAATGCGTTGACCGACAACTATATATTCAAAAAATCAGAAGAAGATATGGCAGAATCAGCTTTTATGTAAAATTGGATACTCCTTCTGCCGATAATTTAACGCGTGCCTTAAAGCATCTTATACAAATGACTACTAATTCAAAATATACTGCCGATGAATCGTTTGATTAAAAATGTAATTCTTTGTACTGCATTTCTTTTGCTTGGAACTCTTGTTCGAGCACAAGACAGCGAAGAAATAAAAGAGCTTATAATCAAAGCTCAGATAGAGTATAACAATGCTAACTTTAAAGAAGCTGCTCAATATTACTCTGATGTTTTATCTAAAAATGATGTTCACAAAAACGCTTTATTGCAAAGAGGTTTTTGCTATGCTGCGTTAAGTATGTACTCAGAAGCTATAGAAGATTACACACATTTGATCAAATTGGAACCGGAACATGTTGCAGCTTATGTTTCAAGAGGAAGCGCCTATAATAAGATTGAAGAGTTTGAAACAGCCATTCTCGATTTTGAAATGGCCATAAAATTAGATCCAAAAAATCAGGAAGCATACAATAACCGGGGCTTTGCTTATAAAGGCATGGGCAAATTAAGTGATGCATGCAATGACTGGCATACTTCACGTAAACTTGGGAATGAAGAAGCTTCAATCATCATCAAAAATAATCGTTGTAAATAAAATGAATCGACAAGCATTTCTCATCAGCACTTGTATAGCAATCAGTTTCTTTATTTCTGTGATTGCTCTTACAGCAGAAATTAAGCCCATTAACTCAGAGGACGTAACTGCTTGCATTGTGAAATACGATGCAAAATGGGGCCAAGATTGCAAACAATGCAACAACTCTTCGAAAAGTTATACCGTTTATTTTAGAAACGAATGCAGCAGAATACTTGATGTAAAATTAGCAGTTCAAGAAAGTGATTTACGTTGGAGAACTTATACCCGATTGAACATGCGGCCCGAAGAAATTATTTCAGGATATGCCTGTGCCGGCACCGGAAAGTATTTGTATTGGGTTCGTAAGAGTGGAGATAATTCAGTAAGTTTTCCTGGCGATGAAGAAATAAATGCTCAATACGCTGAAGAATAAGTAGTCAGCCTTCTTTTTGTACCTTGTGCCATTACTAAATTCTTATGGCACTTATCCGTTTTACATTTTTCTTATCCATCCTATTTTTAAATCTTAAAGCTTTTGCTCAATTCAATGAGCACATGCACTTACAAAATAAAAGTGCTACTTATGAGGAAAGCATGGATTACTATCAGGGTCTCTCTGAAAAATATTCAAGCACCAAATTTATTGATGCCGGAATAAGCAGCAATGGCTCATTGATTGGCTTATTTGTTATTGATGCTCATAAAGAATTTTCTGCTGCAAAAAGTAAATCAAGAGGAAAAATTGTTTTGCTGATTAATAATGGCATACATCCCGGAGAACCCGATGGCATTGACGCCTCAATGATCTTTACCAAAGAACTATTAACGCAAAAGAAATATGCACATCTACTTGAACACATCACCTTTTGCATCGTTCCTGTTTTTAATGTTGATGGATCTGTCAACAGGTCATGCTGTTCTCGTGTAAACCAAAATGGACCTGAGGAATACGGATTCAGGGCAAACGATCAGTACCTTGATTTAAACAGAGACTTTATAAAAATGGATTCCGAAAATGCTAAAACATTTGTATCCATTTTTCAGCAATGGAATCCCGATGTTTTTATTGATACCCATGTGAGTAATGGAGCCGACTATACGTATAACATGACCTTGATTACTTCGCAGAGCGATAAAATGGCACCCGAACTTTCTCCCCTATTGCGCAACAAACTGGAGCCCTTTGTTTATGTATGGATGAAGAGCAAAAATGATCCTATTGTTCCTTATATCAATACTGAAAAATGGTCATACCCTCCCGATAGTGGATTGTATGCATTTATTGAAACTCCACGATACGCAACAGGATATACCGCTCTCTATCATAGCGTAGGATTTGTAACTGAAGCACATATGCTAAAACCATTCCCACAGAGAGTTGAATCAACATTAAATATAATTCAGGCAATCAGTGAAATGTGTGTTCAATACAGAACGGAAATTCTTACAAACAGAGAGCAAAGCTTTGAACTATATAAAATGACAAATTGGATTCCGATAGCTTGGAAGGTAGATGTAACAAGAAGCACTCCAATCGACTTTGCTGGATATACCGCATCTTACAAACCGAGTACCATTAGCGGTAAAGATCGACTCTACTATGATCGCAGCAAACCTTACAATAAGAAAATAAAGTATTTCCCTTATTGCACTGCTATTGATTCTGTTTCAAAGCCCATCTTCTATATCATACCACAAGCATGGAGAAGTATTATAGATCGCTTAAAATATAATCAAGTACCTATGTTTCGATTATCGAATGACAGTAGCATGGTTGTGGAAGTATATCATATAAAAGATTTTAAAACTACGGAAAACCCTTTCGAAGGTCATTACCTTCATTACAATACTATTACCACTTCAAGCAATCAAAGAATATTATTTAGAAAGGGTGATTACATCATACCAATGGGACAAAACCACGACCGCTTTGTTTGCGAAGTGTTGGAACCAAGAGCGACAGATTCTTATTTCAACTGGGGATTTTTTGACGCAATATTGCAGCAGAAGGAATGGTACAGCGATTATGTTTTTGAAGATATTGCTGCAGAATTGTTGGAACAAAATCCTGAACTTAAAAAATCCTTCACCATTAAACTTGAGAATGACTCCAGTTTTAAGAGCAATCCTTTTATGCGCTTGTATTATGTCTATCAAAATTCCCCTTATTTCGAAAAGGGCTTCAAGCGATATCCGGTTTATCGTTTTATGGGTTTATTGGATGAATAAAAATATCTTTACAGATAAAATAATAGAAAATGGAACTGAGCAACAATCAATATCAGATACAAGGACTAAATCTTTTAAAAGTAGCCGAAGAATTTGGAACACCTCTTTATGTATATGATGCAGAGAAAATTACGAATCAATATCAAAGGCTATTGAAAGCATTTGATAAAAGTCCGGTAAAAATAAAATATGCATGCAAAGCACTAAACAACCTGAATATTTTGCAATTATTACACAAACTAGGCGCAGGACTGGATGTCGTTTCTATAGAAGAGGCGCATTTGGGTTTGCAAGCAGGGTTTCAACCCAGCGAAATATTGTTTACACCCAATTGCGTTTCATTTGAAGAAATAAAGCAAGGAGTTAAACTAGGCCTTCAAATAAATATCGATAACATCAGTATTCTGGAACAGTTTGGACACGAATATGGCAATAGCGTTCCCTGTTGCATACGTATCAATCCTCATATTGTAGCAGGAGGCCATAGTCATATTCAAACGGGTCATATTGATTCTAAGTTTGGCATTTCTATATACCAACTAAGACATGTTCTACGAGTTATAAAATCGGAAGGAATATTGGTCAATGGTTTGCATATGCATACCGGAAGTGAAATTCTTGATTCTGATGTTTTTATCAGAGGAGCTGAAATACTTTTTGAAGCTGCTGCCGATTTTCCAGATTTACAATTTATTGACTTTGGCTCTGGATTTAAAGTACAATATAAAGATGATGATGTTTATACCGACATAGAAGATTTAGGCATTTCCTTATGCAATCGATTCAATGAATTCTGTAAAGAATATGGAAGATCACTCGAACTTTGGTTTGAGCCTGGTAAATTTTTAGTATCAGAAGCAGGTGTTTTACTGGTAAAAGTGAATGTAATAAAACAGACTACAGCCACGGTTTTCGCTGGTGTAAACAGCGGTCAAAATCATTTGATACGTCCAATGTTTTATGATGCCTATCACGATATAATAAATTTGAGTAATACCAATGGCCGACAACGTATTTATACAATTGTAGGATATATATGCGAAACCGATACACTTGGTTGGGATCGAAAACTACATGAGATCAATGAAGGTCATATACTTTGCATCCGAAATGCAGGAGCTTATGGATTTAGTATGAGCAACAATTACAATGCACGACTTAGACCAGCCGAGGTAATGATTATGAATGGTAAGGCCCATCTTATTCGCAAACGTGAAAGTATTGAAGACTTAAGCAGAAACATTGTAAAAATAAATGACAATGCTTTTGAGCTGAGTGCTGTTTAATATAATTATTCAAATTAAAACGATATGTTTCTTAACCCCTATTCTGAAGAAAACTTAACTAATATATTATCTAAATTAACAGAACAATCAAAACCCGAATGGGGAACTATGGATGCACAACAAATGATTGAACATCTAACATTGGTCATAGAAGTTAGCATGAATAAACATTCTGCTACACAACACACACCGGAAGACAAAATTGAAAGAGCTCAGCAGTTTTTATTTAGCGATTTACCAATGCCACGCTATTACAAAGCCCCATTTGTTCCCGAAACCGGATTCAGTCATCAATATTCATCACTCGATGAAGCTAAAGAAATGTTGAAAGCACAATTATTAGAATCGGTTGATTTTTTTAATCGCAACCCTGATATAAAAACTTTACATCCGGTATTTGGAATGCTCACAGCCGAAGGGTGGCTTAGAGTTCAAGAGAAACATTTTACACATCATTTCACTCAATTCAATTTGGTATAAACTCTTTTATGAATTTTTATTGAAAAACTATTCTCGCTTTTCAATTATTGAAGAATTTTTGTATATTCTAACTCATTACAAAATAATTAACAAAAAATAAAAATGAGTAAGAAAATTTCAGAAATCGAAGGTATTGGACCAGCATTAAGTGAAAAGTTTGAAAAGGCTGATGTAACCACAGTAGAATCTTTGCTAAAAAAAGGTGCCAGTAAAGAAGGCCGCAAGCAATTGGCAGAAACTACAGGGCTTGATGAATCAAGAATCTTAAAGTGGGTTAACATGGCCGATTTATTTCGTATCAAAGGAGTGGGTCAAGAGTATGCAGAACTACTTGAGGCTGCCGGTGTTGATACGGTAAAGGAATTACGCAATCGTAATGCTACGAATCTTGCTGCTAAAATGACCGAAGTAAACACAACAAAGAAATTAGTGCGCTCATTGCCATCTGAGAAAACAGTTGAGGATTGGGTTACTCATGCGTCTACCTTAGAACCTATGATTACTCACTAATTGATAAACCAAACTAATTAAAAAGCCGAGTCATAATTGATTCGGCTTTTTTTATTCATGCCTTGCGCATAATACTCCTTGTTTCAGAAACTTGCTTAACGATTTCAAACCCTGCTTTTTCATAGGTTGATTGAATACCTGTCCACAAAAAAACATCAGCTGTTTTATCCTTTGGATTCACCGGATAAGACTCTACCGCTTCTGCTCCTTTCTTTAAAGCATACGAAGCCGCAGCCCGTATAATACGAGTACTCATATTCTTTTTCCTGATGTCCTTATGCATAAACAAGCAGGTAATACTCCATACTTTTTTATCATCAATTGCTTTAAATAATTTACTTCTTTTTAATTGAGAAAACTCTTCACGTGGAGCTATGCTACACCAAGCAATTGGTTTATCATCTGCATAAAATAATAGTCCAACTTGTTTCTCTTGTGTAGTCAAACTCTGCATATATCTTTTATTACCTCCACTCTTCCCTGCTTCATGAACCATTTTCGGAACTCGCCAATAGGTACACCAACAATTTCCACAGGCCCCATTGGGGCCAAATAATTGCGTGAAGTCTTTCCAATTCGATTTGCTTAATGTTTGATGTTTTAATGTTACTCTTGCCATGTTTCTAAAAATACAAATTTGATTTTAAGCGATTGGTTAATAGTTGAAAAGAATGCGGTGAATTAAAAGTAAGAATATAAAAAAAAGCGGTCGTAAATTTCTACAACCGCATTTTATAAATTATGTTTTTGTTTTATTGCGTTAAGTAATAAACTTCTGTCAACCATTTACTGGTGTCGGGCTCTTGACCGGGATCAGTAGCATAAATCTCCCAAACTTTATCTCCTTGGACTAGATTATTCTCTGCCATGTATTTATCCATTGCTTCATGCGCTAATCCCAATTGATGATAATCACCATAGAAATTCAATTTCAACACATTATTCATCGATGGCATAGTTGTACTCAATATATTTCCCGAACCTTCTGTTTTGATCGCAATAGGTATTGCTGGCTCCATTACAATACTATCTTCAGAATAGTAATAATAGAAAGCCATAGGCATACCGGCCATGTTAACTTTTTTTGCGGTTACATATGCCATAATTTGCCCATAACACTCCCCTAACTTTTGAGAAATTTCAGCTCCGGTGCAAGTAATTTTCATTGAAAGCAATTCCATTTCAGGAGTTGTAAGCTTTTCAATTGTGTATGCACCATCTTGATTGTTCTCACATTGTTGTTTCAAAGCAGCAAGGCCACTTTCAAAATCAGGACCAACAAATTTATCCATCATCAATCCAAAATAACGAGCAATTGGATTCATCCCTAAATCGGTGTCAAAGTACCAAGTAACTTTTGTAACACCATTACTTTCAGCAAATAAAAATCCACCTGTAGCTTTTCCATTTTCCATAAAATCTAATTCGGTAACCACTTTCTCATTCTCTACACTTTCACTAATCGTCATGCTGCCTTTACCTACTTCTGAATGCTCACTACTCCAAGCATAGGTAGCACCAATTCCTGCTTCAGGTCCTGAAAACGTTTTTACCATTAATGAATCCCTCTTATCCCAAGGTGACCAATTAACCCAATTCGTAAGGTTATTCACTTGAGCAAAAGCAAGCGAAGACGGGGCATTAATGTCTATACTTCTTTCGACATGAACTTGTTGTGGAAGAAAAAAGCCAATCGCTAACAAAGCCACTATAACGATGACCAATCCGATTAAAATCCTTTTAATAATTTTCATTGGTATTTTGTTTAGGTTGAAAGATAAATATACAAATTAGAATTTGATGTCGGCCAGCATCAACATAAAAGCATACTCCATCGCAATCTCCTTGTATGCTGTAAATCTTCCACTTGCCCCTTCATGTCCTGCTTCCATATTGGTATGCATAAGCAGTAGATTAGAATCGGTTTTATGAGTTCTAAGTTTAGCAACCCATTTAGCTGGCTCCCAATACTGAACTTGGCTATCATGCAATCCGGTAGTAACTAAAACGTTAGGATAAGCTTTCCGCTCTACATTGTCATAGGGAGAGTAGGATAAAATATAATTATAATACTCTTGGTCTTTAGGATTACCCCATTCGTCAAATTCTCCTGTAGTCAATGGTATACTTTCATCCAACATGGTTGTAACCACATCTACGAAAGGCACAGCAGCTATAACTCCATGATAGAGTTCGGGAGCCATATTCATAACAGCTCCCATCAATAGACCACCTGCTGATCCACCCATGGCAAATGTTTTTTGGGGTGAAGAATATTTCTGACTCTGCAAGTACTTTGTACAATCAATAAAATCGTAGAATGTATTTTTCTTTTTAAGGAGTTTTCCATCTTCGTACCAAAATCTTCCCATTTCTTCTCCACCTCTGACATGAAGGATTGCATAAACAAATCCTCGATCGAGCAAACTAACTCTCGAGTAGCTAAATCCGGGATCAAGACTGTGTCCATATGAACCATATCCATAAACCAACATAGGTGCAGTTCCATTTAATGCAGTCCCCTTTTTATAGATTAATGAAACGGGAACTTTTACACCATCTCTTACTGTTATATATAACCTCTCCGTTTCATAGTCATCCTTATTATAGGTGCCAACTACTTCAGTTTCCTTCATAACAGTTCTTGTCTTATTGATCATGTGATAATCGATCACAGATGGTGGTGTGTTTAACGAAACATAAGCAAAGCGAAGTACCTGGCTATCCGATTCGTAATTAGAACTTAGATAAGCGCTGTATGCTGCATCCGGAAATTCAAGGTAGTGATCTTCGTTTTCGGTTTGGTCAGTGATCCGTATCTGATTCAATCCATCTTTTCTTTCTTCTACCACTAAAAACGAATCGAACAACTCCATACCTTCCAATAGAACATCCTCCCGATGTGCTATCACTTCTTTCCAAAAATGCTTATCGGTATCCGTCTGATAGCATTTCATCAATCGGAAATTTTTTGCCCGATCATTGGTGAGAATATAAAAATGATCGCCTAAATGATCAATGCTGTATTCATGACCACGTTCTCTCACCTGAAATATCTTAAAGTCAGCGTTCGCATCATCGGCATCGGCATACCGATATTCTGAAGTGAGTGTACTCCCCGAAGAAATGACAATAAATTTGTCGCTCTTGGTTTTGCCAATACTTACACTAAAGGTTTCATCTTTTTCTTCAAATATAAGTTGATCATTCTTTGAATCGGAACCCAAATGATGTCGATATACTTTGAATGATCGCAACGATTCATCTTTTACATCATAGTATAAAGTCGAATTGTTGTTTGCCCATATGATATTACCCCATGAGCTCGGAAATTGATCTGTTAATTGTGTACCAGTACTAAGATCAAATATATTAACTGTAAATAAGTTTCGGCCTACACTGTCCAAGGCATAGGCCATATAGCGCCCATTTGGACTAATACTTAGTCCAGGAATGTTACAGAAGTCTTTGTTTTGTGCTATACTGTTAACATCCAAAATCACTTCTTCTGATGCATTTAAGTCTCCCTTTTTTCTACAATAAATAGGATATTCTTTTTTCTCTTCATATCGTGTGTAATAGTAATAGCCATTTCGCTTAAAGGGAACCGAATTATCATCTTGTTTAATTCTTCCTGTAATCTCTGCAAACAATTTATCTTCTAAATCCTTTACCGAATTGAGTTGCTTCTTTGTATAAGCATTCTCTTGTTCTAAATATTGTATTACTTTTTTATCTTCTCTATTATTTAGCCAATAATAATTATCAATACGAGTGTGATTATGTACTTGAAGAGTTTCGGGAATAATCTCAGCTATAGGCGCTTTATCCATTTTGTTTTTCTTGTTTGATTTTGATTGTGAAAATCCTGTGTTCACATTAGCACTCAATAGAATCGCTAATAATGAAAAAGTGAGGTTTATAGATTTCATGTTATTACCAGTTCTTACGTTGAATAAGTGATGTTACATGCGCTAAGTGATGCTCGCAATGCCAGGCATACAATGCACATACCTTTTTTAATTCGAATGAGGTTTTAGTTTCAGGATGAAAAAAAGTCCGGGAAAAGTCTTCATCTGTCATTCGATCTAACATAAAAGTCCATCTAGTGTGTAATGCCTCCAATAGATTTAGGCTCACTTCAATTGGCAATAAATTACTGTCGGGTAATTTGGCCCAATCAGCTTCTTCGTATGGTTTGATGGTAGGATTGTTTTCCGTAAGAGCTAACTTAAACCTGATATAACTGTTGATGTGGCTATCCGCCAAATGATGTATCACTTGAGTTATTGTCCAACCCTCAGGTCTATAGGGAGTATTTAATTGATCTGTATTCAGATTTGCAACAGACGACTTTAATCTTGAAGGAAGAGTCTTTATGATTTCGATCCAACTCTTTAGATCGCTTGCATTTGACGATTCATCATAATTAAATTTCCCGATAGGAAATCGTAGTTGATCCAATTTCGAATCCATAAAAAGTGAAGCTTATTGGTTGTTTGCTGATTTTATCTTCTTCAAAAGTTCTTCTGTTTCAGTAACATCTTCTCCAGATTGTTTGCCTAACTCTATTGCTTTGTTTGCATATTGCTCGGCTTCACCATATTGCCCCGATTTGAATAATAATGCCGCATACGTATCGATATACGAATAGTCATTCGAACCTTCTATTACTTTCGACATCCAACCCAACGATTGATGTATTACTTCACTATCATTACAATTCTCATAAACATTCCAGGAATATGAATTCAACCTAGATTGAACTTCTTCTATTTTATCTTCACGCATCAACTCAACCATGGCATTAACATTAGAAGCATATTCATTCCATTTATTGGTTTTGCCATAATAATCAATCATCGATCCAATGATCAGTTTCTCTTTATCTTCTTCAATGTATTTCTCAATCATCATTACAGATTCAGCCATCATATCATCATTCTTCTCTTCCGCGGCTTTCTTTAGTTTCTGATAAACAATTTTCATCACTTTATTCTCACATTCTGATTTTCCATATAGTTCCTTATAAGTAGCAAAAGCATTTAAAAATTGATCATCATACTTTGGAACATTGAAGGAATATAGCACAGCCCAATTTATTTCATTGGTCAGATCTTCTTGTTGACTTAAGTAATTCATCACATCATTGTGATCGATCTTTACGGATGATTTTTTAGAATTAGAATATAAATTTTTGTAAAATTCAGGATATGCTATGTCCACTACAGGACTAATACCGGGATAAAGGTTCGCTTCTTGGTTTTGCATACAAGACTCAAGCCAACTCACAAAATCATCTTTTGGCATATATCCACTCACTAAACTCACTAATTGCCCATCGCCTCTTAAAACTATAAAACTTGGATAAGAACGTACTTTGTATTTCATGGCCAAAGTAATTCCAAAATCCTTTTCCATATCCCATCGCATGGGAACAAAGTTTTTATTCAAATATTCAGAGACTTCATCGGTACTGAACACTTCTTTGTCCATCACTTTGCACCAGTGACACCATTCTGTATATGCATCAATAAAAATTAACTTTTTCTCTTTATTCGCTTTGGTTAAAGCGTCCTTATGCGTTCCACTAAAAAATTTAATATCGCTTGCTATTACACTAATGCCAAATAACATTATTAGAGCGGATAAGATGATCTTTTTCATTTCGATAATTTTTTTTCTAAATTAAGTTTTAATTATTGTTCTACACTGCAGCAATGAAATTATTACTTTTTTTCAATGTTTCATACAATTCTTTGTCGAGTTGCTTAACTATCTCTGCGACAGACATTTCACTATCAATGAACTCGACCGACATTCCTGCTGACCATAAATTCTTATAGTTGCCTGGTTTGATAGCTTTTTCAAGCTTTTTCATTCCCTTAAATTGCACCAGCATTTTGAAGTACTTTTTTGTTTTAGGATTATTATTGAGCAATCGTTCGAACCAATTTTGCTCTGCTCCCATTCGAAGTGCATCTTCTGTTTTAATCACATTACAGGGAGTCCCACTCAATCGTGTGGTCAGCATTAAGTCCTCCATGCCTGCATTTATAATTGCAGTTTTGTATTGATCATTAACTTTTGCTTCATCGCAAGCAATAAACCTTGTTCCAATACTAGCCCCATCGGCTCCCAACATAAGCATTGAAGCAATTCCTTCGCCAGTACTTATTCCTCCAGCTGCCATAACTGGCATTTCGGGATACTTCTTCTTTAAGGCAGGCACCAGCACGTTTAACGGAATGTTTCCTGCATGACCGCCTGCACCGGCACCAACCGCAATAAATCCATCGCAACCCGCGGATGCACTTTTATGTGCATGTTCAAAATTGGTTACATCGCAATACACTTTTGCTCCATACGCATGTGCTAATTTTATCACATCTTTTGGATTGCCCAATGAGGTAATAAAAAAGGGCACTTTACATTGGATACAAATTTTTAAATGCTTTTCGTATAAAGGATTTGTTTTCTGTACGATTAAATTAACACCATATGACGGCATGTTTGTTCCTTGCGAACTGAAATTATTCAGCTCCTTTAAAACAGAATCCAATTCTCCTTCTTCTCGAAAATTTAAAGTAGGAAATGTACCAACAATGCCATTTTGCATAGCCGACTTTATCATTGCAAGATTTGAAACTAAAAACATAGGAGCCATAATTACTGGCAAAGCGGCATTCGTTTGTGAAGTAAATTTATTTTGTATAGAAAGTTTTGAATTATTCATATGAATTCCTTTCGGAAAATGCTTGATATTTGTTTATTATTGTACATAAAGTAATATTCATTAGAAGCGAAATGCAAAGTTACGATTTATGAAGATAAGCCGATTATTCGATATCATGTACTGGCAACAACAAACGCATCCAACGGAAAAATGTTTGAGTTGTAAAACAGATAATACTTGGAAGAGTTTTAGTACAAAGCAATTGGTCGAAAATGCCAACTATGTTAGTTATGCATTTATAGAGTTAGGATTTAAACCCGGAGATAAGGTAGGATCTATATCCAATAACCGTCCAGAATGGAATTTTGCTGACATGGGTATCATGGAAGCAGGGTTAATTCATATTCCAATATATCCTACCATAACAGCTTCAGAATATGCATTTATTATCAATGATGCATCCATAAAGGCGGTTTTGATATCCGATGAAGAGATCTACAACAAAATAATAAGTATTAAAGAACAGTGTCCTTCTTTAGAATACATCATCACCTTTAACGCTATCCCAAATACGATATCCTTTGATAGTTTTATTCAAAACGGAAAAAACAACACGCATGTCGAGGAACTAAGGAATAGAAATCAAAACATAAAATCGCATGATGTAGCTACCATTTTATACACCAGTGGTACTACAGGCAATCCAAAAGGAGTTATGCTGATGCACTCAAACATTGTGAGTAATGTTTTGGATAGTGCTGATCGCGTTCCAGTAAATCATGAACATAAAGCATTAAGTTTTCTTCCCCTTTGCCATTCTTTTGAAAGAATGCTTACCTATCTGTATTTATATCTGGGTGTCGATATCTATTATGCCGAATCAATGGAAAAGATTGGGGATAATATTAAAGAAGTACAACCTCATGTTTTCAGCTGTGTCCCTCGGCTTTTGGAAAAAGTATATGATAAAATTGTAAACAAAGGCAATGAACTGAAAGGTATAAAAAGAAGTTTGTTTTTTTGGGCTTTGAATCTTGGACTACGCTACGAGCTCGATGGAAAAAATGGATGGTGGTATGAGTTTCAGCTTAAACTGGCGAATAAAATTATATTCAACAAATGGCGTGAAGCACTTGGAGGGAATACCAAAGTTATTGTATCAGGTGGAGCCGCATTGCAAGTAAAATTGGCTCGTGTTTTTTGGGCTGCTCAGCTACCGGTTTTGGAAGGATATGGACTAACAGAAACCTCTCCTGTAATATCTGTCAATTATTTTGGCAAAGGCAATACCAAATTTGGCACAGTAGGTACAGTTATCAAAAATGTTGAAGTCAAGATAGCAGAGGACGGTGAAATACTCAGCAAAGGTCCAAACTTAATGAAAGGATATTACAACAGACCGGATCTTACCGAGAGCGCCATTGATAAGGATGGATGGTTTCATACGGGTGATATAGGCACTCTAGAAGAAGGAAAGTATTTGAAAATCACCGATCGCAAAAAAGAAATATTCAAGAATTCGGGTGGAAAATATATTGCACCACAGGTAATTGAAAACAAAATGAAAGAGTCGCCATTTATTGAACAAATAATGGTGATTGGGGAAAACCAAAAATATACAGCCGCTTTGGTCGTTCCTTCTTTCCCCTATCTGATTGAATGGTGTAAATCGAATAATATAAGTTTGGTTTCGCAACACGAATTGATCGAACTCAAGGAAGTTAGATCCATTATCAGAAACGAGATTAATCGTTTAAATGAATCATTAAGCCAGGTTGAGCAAATTAAAAAGTTTGAATTGATCGATCGTGAATGGACTATTGACAACAACGAATTGACTCCAACACTGAAACTAAAGAGAAAAAATCTGTTCAAAGCAAACGAATCATTAATCAATAAAATATATTCGAACTCAAATTAATTTATGAATCGCTCTATAAAAAAGGTAGCTGTTTTAGGATCCGGTGTTATGGGATCAAGAATTGCTTGCCACTTTGCAAATACCGGAATACAAGTATTGTTGTTGGATATTGTTCCCAACAAATTAAGCACTCAAGAAGAACAATCAGGCCTTACACTCGACCACCCAAGAGTACGCAATCGAATAGTTAACCAAGCTCTCGAGCAAACCTTAAAATCAAAACCTTCTTCTGTTTATCTACCGGAGATGAGAAATTTAATCACCTGTGGAAATCTAGAAGACCATTTATCTAAAATAGCAGAATGCGATTGGATTATTGAGGCTATAATTGAACAACCTGCCATTAAACAATCATTGTATGAAAAGGTAGAGCAATACAGAAAAACCGGAACCATCATCAGCAGCAATACTTCAGGCATTCCAATTTCAGTTCTAACGCAAAACCGAAGCGATGATTTTAAAAAACACTTTTGTGGAACTCACTTCTTTAATCCGGTTCGTTACTTACCCTTATTAGAAATCATACCCGGAAATGAAACTGAAAAAGAGTTGATCAATTTTTTGGTAGATTTTGGCACTAGATATCTCGGAAAAGATTGCGTTATCTGCAAAGACTCACCAGCTTTTATAGCCAACCGCATTGGTGTTTACTCAATTGTGAATTTATTTCATTTTATGAGCAATTCAAGTTTAACGATAGAAGATGTTGATATACTTACCGGAACTGTGTTTGGAAGACCAAAGTCAGCAACCTTCAGAACATGTGATGTAGTTGGTCTAGACACTTTAGTCTTTGTTGCAGAAGGACTTCATCAACACGCCATAAACGATGAACGAAGAGAAGAGTTTAATCTACCTTCTTATGTTCAGCAAATGAAGCAGAACAATCAGTTAGGCGATAAGAGTGGTAAAGGCTTTTATTTTAAAACCAAAAATGAATCTGGAAAGAAAGCCATACTCTCTTTAGATCTTACAACGTTAGAATATACTGAGCAAAAACGAAAAAAAATCGCAACTATTGAATCGGCAAAAGCTATAGACGACTTAAAAGATCGAATTCGATTTTTAGTACAAACCAAAGATGATGTAGGAAAGTTTTATAGACATATTCTTGCCCATCTATTTGCTTACTCCGCTCATCGTGTCGGAGAAATTTGTGATGATTTTTATCAGATTGATGATGCCATGAAAAGTGGCTTTGGTTGGCAATTGGGACCTTTTGAACTTTGGGATTGTGTAGGATTTGACAATGGAAGATCATTAATAAAAGAACATTCTTTAACTGAAGCTAAATGGATTGGCAACATACAGGAGAATAAATCCAATGCTTTTTATCAATTAACTGAAAACCAATTAGCGTACTTCGCTACTGCAACTAAGTCTTATGAGCGCATTCCGGGAAGAGAATCTAAAATTTCATTATCCATATTGAAACAAAACAATGTGGTTTGGAATAATTCAGGTGCAAGCTTAATCGATATAGGTAACGATGTTGTAAATCTTGAGTTCCATACCAAAATGAATACCGTTGGAGGTGAAATTCTAAACGCTATTAACCAATCGATCGATATTGCTGAAAAAAATCACCGAGGTATGGTCATCGCCAATGAAGGAATGAACTTTTCAGCCGGAGCAAACCTTGGTCTTGTGTTTATGATGGCTGTTGAACAGGAATTTGATGAAATCGATTTCGCTGTTAGATCTTTTCAAAATGCTTCAATGAAGATAAAATACTCCTCAGTTCCTGTTGTGCTTGCCCCTCATAGCCTTTCTTTAGGAGGTGCTTGTGAATTCAGTATGCATTCTGCGAAAGTTGTTGCTGCAGCCGAAACTTATATGGGATTGGTGGAAGTGGGAGTTGGATTAATTCCTGCCGGTGGAGGAACTAAAGAATTTGCTTTAAGATTGTCTGAAGAGATTAGCGAGGGTGATATTGAATTGAATCAGTTAAAGTCCCGATTCCTTACCATCGCTATGGCAAAAGTCAGTACATCCGGATTGGAGGCATTCAACTTGGGTTATTTGAGAAAAGGTATCGATCAAATCGAAATCAATCGATCTTTACAAATATTCAGAGCCAAAGAATCAGTAATCGCATTATCAGAATCTGGTTATGTAAAACCTTCGCCAAAACCGATAAAAATAATGGGCAACACCGGTCTTGGAATGGTTTATGCGGGAGCAAATTCCATGTTGGCCGGTAACTATATTTCCGAATATGATCTAAAAATAAGTCAGAAATTGGGTTATGCACTTTGTGGAGGAGATTTACCTTCGGGAACACATGTAAATGAACAGTATCTGCTTGATTTGGAAAGAGAAGCATTTTTATCTTTGTGCACCGAGAAAAAAACGCTCGAACGGATACAAAGTATTCTTACAAGCGGAAAGCCACTCAGAAATTAATTTTTGTATTATTTTTAACCCATAAATAAAAAACACCTGTCAGATGCTTGCTCGTAAAATCCTGATTCTTTTTCTGGCTCTACTGCCCTTTGCTTCATTCAGTCAGACCGAAGACAAACCCAAATATGCTCCTCGAAAAGAAAAGCATAGAAACAAAACTGATGAATTTGGTCAAAAGCAAGGAGTTTGGAAGTACTTCAATTCTATGTGTGAGATCACTCAAGAAATTGAGTATTTGAACAATAAAAAACATGGAATTAGTAAGCGCTATTATCCCTACACAAAAATCATGGAAGAGACTGAATATTTCAGTGGTGTAAAAGAAGGTGTATATCGTAGATACTACTACTCGGGAAGTTTGAGGATAGAAGGAGAGTATTTAGGAGGAAAAAAGAATGGGCGATGGACTAAGTATTTTGATGATGGAGAGGTTTCTCTTGAAGGAGATTACAAATATGGTCAAAAAGATGGAGAATGGCGCGCATACAACCGTAGAGGTGCGCTAACCAATAGTGTAATCTATAAAGATGGGGTTGACGTGAAAGCCGCTGAGGCAGCAAAAGCCGCAGATGATAAAAAGAAAGCAGATGAAGCGGCCAGAAAAGCAGCTTTAGAAGCTCAGAAAAATCCTAATGGCACAGCACCAAAATTAAATGTTGCACCAACAGATGAGCAAAATAATGAAGGTGGAGACGATCAGAAAACAGAAGAAAATAACTAATTGATTTTTACTATTGAAGGAAGCCTATATCATAGCCGGATTTAGAAGTGCAGTGGGTAAAGCCCCACGAGGAACTTTGAAGAATGTTCGACCTGATGATTTAGCGGTGTCTGTTATTAAACATCTGCTTCAAAGTGTACCCGAATTAGATCCCAATGATATAGATGATGTCATCGTTGGTAATGCTACTCCTGAGGCAGAGCAAGGTCTCAATATTGGCAGAATGATATCGTTGATGGGCTTGAATACCGAAAAAGTACCCGGCATGACCGTAAACCGCTATTGTGCATCAGGCCTTGAAACCATAGCTATTGCGCATTCAAAAATTGTTTCAGGTCAAGCAGATTGTATTATTGCAGGTGGAGTTGAATGTATGTCCCCTATTCCATTTGGGGGTTGGAGAATTACACCCAATCCGAAAGTCGCATTAGAAAACCCCGATTACTATTGGGGAATGGGACTTACTGCAGAGGCCGTAGCGAATGAATATAAGGTTAGTCGCAGCGACCAAGATGAATTTTCTTACCATTCTCATCAAAAAGCAATAAAAGCAATTGATCAAGGATATTTTACTTCGCAAATTGTTCCATATACTTTCAAGGAAGTATTTCTAAACGAAAAAAATAAACGCAGTGAGAAAGAAATACAATTTAGTATTGATGAAGGCCCTAGAGCCGATACCAGCGTTGAAAAACTAAATACATTAAAGCCGGTATTTTCCGCTCAAGGTAGTATTACGGCAGGAAATTCTTCTCAAACAAGTGATGGAGCTGCATTTGTGCTATTGGTTTCAGATACCTTTGCCAAAAAATTAAAAAATAAACCCTTGGCAAAAATGTTGTCTTATGGGGTAGCAGGAGTTAGTCCACGTATTATGGGCATTGGCCCGGTTGAAGCAATTCCTAAAGCATTGAAAAAAGCGAATCTTAAACTCAGTGATATTCAGTTGGTAGAATTAAATGAGGCTTTCGCATCGCAGTCCATAGCTGTTATTAGAGAAACAGGTTTAAACCCTGACATGGTAAATGTTAATGGCGGTGCAATTGCACTAGGCCATCCGCTAGGATGCTCGGGAGCCAAACTTAGTGTTCAGCTTTTCAACGAGCTTACAAGAAGAAATTTAAAATACGGCATGGTAACCATGTGTGTAGGTACCGGACAAGGTGCAGCTGGGGTTTTCGAAATGTTCTGATTAATATCCGAATATTAAAACTAATTGCCTTTTTTTTCGTATTATAATAATCATTTAATGTATTATGAATAAGGTAGAAACAAAAACAATGCGTGGTGGTGCATTTCTAGTCACACCCACTTCTGAAATGAGCACTTTTATTCCCGAACAATTTTCAGAAGAACACAAAATGATGGCTGATATGGGTAAGGAATTTCTTAATACAGAAGTCTTTCCAATACTCGATCGAATAGACAATATGGAAGAAGGTTTAATGGCTTCTTTGATTGATAAAGCCGGACAGTTGGGCTTGCTTAATCTTAGTATTCCTGAAAGTTATGAAGGCTTAGGAAAAGATTTTATTACCGGAACATTAATTACAGAAGTTCTGGGAGCTGGACATTCATTTGCAGTGGCTATGGCTGCTCATACTGGTATTGGTACATTACCAATTTTATATTTCGGAAATGAAGATCAAAAAAAGAAGTATCTGCCTAAACTATCCAGCGGAGAATTAAAAGCTTCTTATTGTTTAACCGAACCTGGATCTGGATCAGATGCTTTAGCAGCAAAAACTAAAGCTGTGCTCAGCGCTGATAAGAAACATTATATCATTAATGGACAGAAAATGTGGATTACCAATGCAGGTTTTGCAGATGTTTTTATTGTATTCGCTAAAATTGATGGAGAGAAATTTACAGGATTTATTATTGAGAAAGAATATCCCGGTATTTCATTAGGCAATGAAGAACATAAAATGGGAATTAAAGGTTCTTCTACCCGTCAGGTATTTTTTAACGATTGTAAAGTACCGGTTGAAAACGTTCTTGGCGAAATTGGTAAGGGGCACCTGATTGCATTTAATATATTAAATATTGGTCGCTTAAAATTAGCTGCGGCTGCTTTAGGTGGATGCAAAAGAAGTGCCGGACTTTCGGTTGAATATGCAAATACAAGAGAACAGTTTAATATGTCGCTTGGAAAATTTGGAGCTATAAAGCACAAATTAGCCGAACAAGCAATAAGAACCTTTGCGCTGGAAACTACACTTTATCGTTTAGCCCACATGATTGATGAGGATGAAAAACTTAAACAGTCTGAGGGAATGAGTTACGAAAAATCACTTTTGTCGGCCGCTGAAGAATATGCTGCGGAATGTGCAATGATAAAAGTATTTGGAAGTGAAGTTCTGGATTTCGTAGTGGACGAAGGTGTACAAATATACGGTGGCTATGGATACTCAACCGATTATCCAATGGATAGGTCTTATCGTGACTCCAGAATCAATAGAATTTTTGAAGGCACCAATGAGATCAATCGACTATTGACAGTGGATATGTTGGTTAAAAGAGCCATGAAAGGAGAATTGGATTTGATGACAGCGGCTTCAAATGTTCAAAAAGAACTTATGTCTATTCCAGAGTTTGGTAATGGATCGGATGATCCAATGTTGCTGTTGGAAAATAATATAAACGCTTTTAAGAAAGCGGCTCTGATGGTTGCAGGCTTTGCAGCACAGAAGTATATGATGAAGCTTGTAACAGAGCAAGAAATAATAATGAACATAACCGATATGCTGATCGACATTTTCGTTGCAGAATCAATTTATTTGAGAGTCAATAAACTCAGCGGAAGTATTGATGAAAAAAAGTTATCGGTATATCATGACATGCTCAATGTATATGTTCAATCCGCCTCCGATAGAATAAACTTAGCCGGTAAAGCAGCCATTGGAGCAATGGCCGAAGGAGATGAATTAAGAATGTTGCAAATGGGACTAAAGCGCTTCACAAAAGTTCAGAATTATAACTCGAAAGAAGCAAGACGCAGAATCGCCAGACACATGCTTGAAGCGAATTCCTATTGTTTTTAATTACAAGCACACTTGAAGAAAGTTCTTCTCTACTCCCTAATCGTCTTAGTGATAATTACCGGAGTTTGGTTTACTGTCAATCGTCATCACATTTCGTATGGTATTAAACAATTAAAAGGGCAGCTGAACATTATTCAGAATTCAATACCAATTGAAACTATTCTAAATGACTCGCTGATTTCGGATAGCATCAAACAAAAGATAAATTTTATTCAAGAGGTAAAAAGTTTCGCTGAAGAGAACCTGGGATTGAAAAAAACGAATAACTATTCTACCTTTTATGATCAACAAAATAACTATCCTCTGTGGGTACTTAGTGCTTGCAAAGCTCTATCATTTGAGGAGCATGAATGGAAGTTTCCCATATTCGGACGGAGTACATACAAAGGTTTTTTCAATAAAGGTGAAGGAACTATAGAACAACTTGAACTAATACGACAGGGTTTTGACACTGATTTAAGTCCGGCATCAGCTTGGAGCACATTGGGATTTTTTAAAGATCCCATTTTAAGTTCTATGTTTAACAAAAGTGAAGGAAAGTTAGCAGAACTAATTATTCATGAACTAACGCATAGCACCATTTTTATTAAAAACGATATCGATTTCAATGAGAATCTGGCAACCTTTATAGGTGAGCAAGGAGCACGGTTATTTTTAGAATATAAATTCTCTAAAGAATCTTCACAATACCAATTCTATTCGAATGAGCTTCATGATCAGCAATTATATGAGTTGCATTTTCTAAAAGCATATCAATTATTAGATTCACTATATACTCGAAATCATACTCCTTCAATTCAAAGAAAGTACTCGATCATTAGTCAAACTTTTCAAACCTTGGATACACTGAAAGTAAAAAACAATACTAAGTACACGTATTATCGTAGTCATTTGCCCAACAATAGTTTTTTTGTTGATTTCAAACGATATCGCATCAAGCAAACAGATTTTTCAAAAGAAATGAATGATACGTTTGGGAATAATCTTAAAGCGTTTATTAAACACTACTCAAACTAGAATCGCCATCCTGTAGTGATCAGTAAGCGATGTTCCTTTATTTCCTCTAAACTAACCGGACTAAGACCATTATTGACTGTATATGGCTGATAATACTCTTTAGACGAGTTGAATGCATATCCTACATCCAAATACCAATTTTCATATTTGTAACCAAAGCCACCACTAAAGCCAATAGTATTTCTACTATTCGATTCAGAAATAGATTGTGAGTCTCCTTCATAAGGTGATTGTGCATAAGAAGCGCCAAATCGCAAACTGATGTTGTCGAGCTTAGCCTCAGCTCCCAATCGTACATTATGTGATGAGGTATACTGTCCTTTAATAGCTGAATTCTCTTGACTAAATGAATAATCAGGAGCTTTTAATTTGGCATTGGCATAGTCAACATACTCATATTCACCCGTCAGAAATCCGGCTTGACCAAACATAAATGCTACACTTGCTAGCATTCTAAATGGCGTGGTTAAGTTGTACTGATAAAAACCAGCAGGAGAATCTTCGCTATAGCTACTGCCATCTGTAAAGTTGCTGGTAAATCTCGATGAATAATAATCTTTCATTACAAAATAAGTTGGAGTATGAATGGCAATACCCAATCGCACATAATCGGAAGGTCGTACAATCATTCCAAACTTTAAATTTATTCCATTCCCTTTGGTCAAAAGATCTTTTCTATACGTAATGGCATCCAAATCGGCTCCACAAACTAAAGAAGAATCATGCTGTATATCGGATTCCTCATATAAAGAAACTTCATCATATCTAATGGTAGGAAAATTAAGTGATGCTCCGAGATATAATTTTTCTTCAAGCGTACCACCATAACCAAACGACCACTCTCCTATCGAACCTCTGCTTTCAAATAATCGGCTTTGCATTACATGTGCATTTGGAAATCCCGAATAATAATTTCCATCACTTGAAGTATCTATTGCACAAGTTTGAAAAGCAAGATTTAGATCAAAAGCGCTGTTGTTGCTCAATGTAGAAGCACTCAGTCCTTGCGATTGTTCAACGAAATTGGTTAGTAAAGAATTCTGTTGGTTGAATCCTTCAAAATATGAATTGGTATTAAAACTAGCTAACTTATTGTATCCAAAAGAAATAACGTGTCTTTTCCAAGGAGAAGATGATCCATTTTGTGATACAGCAACGATTCCAAGATTGGAAAATCCAAATTGCACCTTACTATCACTTAAGTTCTTATCAAGATATTTACTATCAACGCTTCTAATATAAAATGCAGGAGTAAAATTTATATCTCCGTTTCTATACAAACCTAAACCACCAGGGTTGGTTGACAAAACAGACAAATCAGCTCCTAGTGCAGAAAATGCTCCTCCTGTGGCAAGACTACGTGCTGTTGATCCAAATTGCATTCGGCTATATCGTAATGCATCTATTTGATTTTGTGCAGAAATAAAAAAAGGAATGAAAAGGAATGCTGTTGTAAACAGCATTCCTGATATATAATGTCTCATAATAATCAGAATTAATTGTTAATTTCTAGGGGTCCTTTTCGATCCGCCACTACTTGGACTATTACTCCCCGAGTTTGAGTTGCGAGGACTAGAACTAACACCAGAACTGGAGTTATTATTTCTTGGAGTACTTTTAATTCCCGAACCACCTGATTGAATTGAAGGTCGAGGTGAATTACTCTTGGGTTGACTACTCTTCACATCATTCGAGTTCCAACTATTTCCTTTTGTAGAATTTCCGTAGTTTCTAGGTGAATCGTAACTACTTCTTGGTCGAGGTGATTTTGAAGGAGCAACGTTTGGACTTCTTGGTGTAACATTATTATTGTCACGAGGAGAATCCACACCAGGTTGATTATTCTTTGGCTGCTCATATGAAGGAGACTGATAAGGCCTTGGCTTTGGAGCAGGCTCCGTTTTAATAGGGTTATTTTTGGTTGGAGCTGTTTCTGAAGAATTATTCCCTGGCTGACTAATAGTCCTAGGATCTTTAACAGGGCTAACTGTCTCACTATGACTATTTCCTTTAACAGGATTTGTTTCACTATTACCTTTTACTGGAGCGACATCGGTATTTCCTTTAACAGGAGACACACTACTATTTCCTTTAACCGGGGCAACATCGGTATGACCGGATCCAATGCTTGGAGAAACATCATTGGGTGATCCCTTTACAGGAGAAACACTTTGAACCGGAGTTTTTCCAGGACCTTTTACATCGCTTTCAAATGTAGGAGTTTTTGGTCCATCATTATTATATACCATGTTCTGGTAAAGACTATTTTGAATCGTTCTAGGTCCTGAAGCTTGCACAGGGTTGTTGTTCTCACCACTACCACCACTTCGTGGACCATAATAATATCCAAGTGAGCCATCATAAGTATTGCAATAGTATGGGTTGATATGTGGGTAACCGTAAGGACCATATACGGAATTATAATATCCTTGGTAATAACCATTCCAATAACCCGCATAATATCCATTGTAGTAACTACTTCCATAATATCCGTAAGGACTTCCATAGCCGAAATAATACGAAGGATAAATTGGACTTGACCATCCATAAGGATTATATCCATACCAACTTGAGCCATAATATCCCGGACTACCCCATCCAAAAGAAACCGAAACTGGTGGATACCAAAAATTATAACCTAAATAAATACTCAATCCCCAATGATTAGGATGGTAGGTATAATAATAACTGTTAGTATAATAACTATGATAATATCCATATGAGGACGGGCGATAGAATCGTCTTAAACGAGAACTATACTCATAATCGTAATAGTCTCCATAGTAATTGTTGGTCACATAGGTATTACCACTTTCATCTCTATATCTTTCACTATTGGATGGATCAGTTGAATATTCCTGACTCGGTTCACTTGGTTCATCATATGAAAAACGATTATCATCACTGCCTTCATTCGACTGAGATGATGAAATTGATTCATACTCACTTGTAATTTCTCCACTTGAACTATTATCTTCGGACGAAGATGAGTTGCCCATGAAGATAGGCTCTGATTGATTTTCACTGTAGTAAACATCGTCCATGTTTCGAGATGATGAGGTGTATGAAGTGGATGTACAACTGTAAATCCCCAACATGGAAGCGATAATTAAAATTGCTTTTGCTTTCATGTTCTTGCTGGTTTTAATGTTTGACGTATTCATATTACTTTGGTTTAACGACTAATTGCTTAAGTAAATTTTGTTTAAGACTTTTGTCGCACAATTCATATTTCAATTACTGTACCAAGAATAAAACAAAGATATCCTATGGCAAAGCAAATAACAACTCGTGAATTAAATTATAATGAATGGTATCAAGACCTGGTGATCAAAGCGGGATTGGCCGAAAACAGTGCTGTACGTGGCTGCATGGTTATAAAGCCCTACGGATTTGGCATTTGGGAAAGAATGCAACAAGCCTTAGATAAGATGTTTAAAGACACCGGCCATCAAAATGCTTACTTCCCTATCTTCATACCAAAATCATTTTTAAGTAAAGAAGCAAAGCATGTTGAAGGCTTTGCAAAAGAATGTGCAGTCGTTACTCATTACCGATTAAAGAACAGTGATGATGGAAAAGAAGTCGTAGTAGATCCTGATGCTAAACTTGAAGAAGAGTTGATCATTCGACCTACATCCGAAACCATTATCTGGAGCACGTATAGAAATTGGATTCAATCCTACAGAGATTTACCCTTACTCATAAATCAATGGGCAAATGTGGTACGATGGGAAATGAGAACACGATTGTTTCTACGAACTGCAGAGTTTCTTTGGCAAGAAGGACATACTGCTCATGCCACAAAAGAAGAAGCGATAACTGAAGCTGAATTAATGCTCGATGTTTATTCTGATTTTGCCGAGAATTTTATGGCATTGCCTGTTATCAAAGGAGTAAAAACAGAAAATGAAAGATTTGCTGGCGCAGAAATCACCTATTGTATTGAAGCACTAATGCAGGATCGAAAAGCTTTGCAAGCAGGAACATCACATTTTCTTGCCCAAAATTTTGCCAAAGCATTTGATGTTAAATTTACCACACAAAACGGCAATCAAGAATATGTTTGGGCAACATCTTGGGGAGTATCGACTCGTTTGATGGGCGCTTTGGTAATGGCACATAGCGATGATGATGGCTTAATTCTTCCACCAAAACTCGCTCCAAACCAGGTTGTAATTGTTCCGATTTATAAGACTGAAGAAGAGCAACAAAAAGTAATTGAGTATGGTCAACAAATTAAAAGTGAACTGGAAAAAAATCAAGTAAGAGTTCATCTAGATCAGCGCGATAATCAAAAACCGGGATTCAAGTTTGCTGAATATGAACTCAAAGGAATTCCCATTCGCATTGCTATTGGACCAAGAGACATGGAGAACAATACCATTGAACTGGCACGGAGAGATACCAAGGAAAAACAAAACATGCAAAATATTGATTTAGGAATTAAAGTGTCCGCTCTTTTAAATCAAATTCAACAAAATTTATACAACAAAGCACTCGATTTTAGAAATGAGAATACGCACCGTGCTGATACCTGGGAAGAATTTACTGATTTGCTAAATACCAAAGGTGGATTTGTATTAGCACACTGGGATGGAACCGGAGCAACAGAACAATTGATAAAAGAAAAAACTAAAGCAACAATACGATGTATTCCTTTGAACAATAAATTAGAAGAAGGAAAATGTATATTAACCGGTAATAAATCGATTCAAAGAGTATTATTTGCAAAAGCGTACTAATAATGGAGAAATTTGATAATGTTTTTAAACTATTAAAAATTAGAGGGCCCATGCATCTTCAAATAATTGAACAAACTGGTTCAAATTTTAATTTGATCCATAATAAATTGAAGTTGATGCATGATGAATTAAAAAAGAAACTGGAGAAAATTGACCCAAGAATTCCTTTAAAAGTTGAATCTGATAGTGAGTTTGAAGTAAACCTTACCATCTCAGACGATTTATTGGTATTCGTACACCACACAAATGTATTTACCTTCGAATCTTCCCACAGCTTATGGAAGACCAGTTACGTTGCTGAAAACCCTTTGAGAGCTCACTGCGGAATGATCTCAATCTATAACTTTTTAAACGACTCATTCAAATATCAGCGCACCAACGATATTGGAATTTTAGTTGGTCGAATCTTTATCAATGCAGAAAATCACTTTTTCATAGAAGGAAAGGGACAACTTGGATTTTTGTATAATGACTTTGCCAATTCGATTTTAACGGAAGATGTAATTTGCAATCTATTAGAAACGGTTATCATCGGCTGTTTACAAGAAGATCTATTTGTACCTCCTATTGAGCAAGTTTACCGTGTATCTATGCAAGAATTGGACGCCAATAGCTTGAGTTCAAGTATTAGTACTGGCAAAAGATTAGGCTTTAAGTTCCAAAACGAACAAAATAAACCCGAATAGTTTAATTTTTGTTTGTGGAAAACAAAAATACCTCTACCTTTGCACCTCTTTTTTAACCAAAGGCCCGTTCGTCTAGGGGTTAGGACATCTCCCTTTCACGGAGGAAACAGGGGTTCGATTCCCCTACGGGCTACTAAAGATTGAAAGAAAATGGCAAATCACAAATCAGCAATTAAACGCATTCGTGCTAACGACAAAAAGCGTGTAACTAACCGTTATCAGGCTAAAAGTACACGTACAGTTATTAAGAAATTAAGAACTGCTACCGATAAGAAAGAAGCAAATACCTTATTACCTCAAGTAGTAAGTATGCTCGACAAACTCTCTAAAAAGAATATTATTCATAAAAACAAAGCATCGAACTTAAAGTCGAGCTTAGTTAAACACGTGAATAGTTTAAAATAACCAAACGATCATTCTATATAAAGCCCTTTCTGAAACACAGGAAGGGCTATTTTTTTATCTTCACCGTAGCTAAAATGGAAGATCAACAAATACGAAAGCTAAATAATGATGACAAACCTCGTGAAAAGCTCGAGAAAAATGGAGCTTCTTCGCTGAGTGATGCTGAACTCTTAGCCATTTTACTCCGAACAGGTACTACTAAGAAAAATGCCATCACTCTTGCAAGAGAGTTGCTCAGTGAACATCAGTACAATTGGGCTGAACTCTCTCGAAAATCCATACCTGATTTAATAAAGACTAAAGGTATAGGCAAGGTTAAAGCCATTACCTTGTCTGCTGCATTGGAAATTGGCAAAAGAAGACGTGAAGAAGAAGCCCGAACCAAATCGCAAATAAAAAGCAGCAGAGATGCGTTTGAACTTTTTCGAACGGATTTAGAGGATTTAAATCACGAAGAATTTCATGTGATCTGTTTAAATAGAGCGAACAAACTGATTAAGAAAATTAAATTGAGTAAAGGTGGAATGTCAGGAACGGTGGTAGATCCTAAATTGATTTTTAAGATGGCTATTGAGATGCAGGCACATGGAATTATCGTAGCGCACAATCATCCAAGCGAATCTCCTTTTCCAAGTGATGAGGATAAAAAAATAACGTCAAAATTAAAGGAAGCCGGTAAAATGTTAGAATTAAACTTGATTGATCATATTATTATTGCAGGCTCAAATTATTTTAGTTTTGCCGATGAAGGTTTAATATAAATCGAATTGTGATAAAAGTACTTACAATCATCGGGGCACGCCCTCAGATTATTAAAGCATCCGCTATGAGCCGTTGCATTCGTAACTCGTTCAAAGGTCAAATCGAAGAAACCATTCTGCATACCGGTCAACATTACGATCATAATATGTCCGATGTTTTTTTTCAGGAATTGGAAATTCCCAAACCGGACATGAATCTGAATGTGGGTTCAAATACCCATGGTAAACAAACGAGCGAAATGTTGGTTGGCATTGAAGAGGTGTGCTTAAAAAACAAACCCGATTTTGTTTTGGTTTACGGTGACACCAATAGTACTCTGGCCGGATCATTGGCCGCTTCTAAATTACACATCCCTTGCATACACATCGAAGCCGGATTGAGATCGTTTAATAAGAAAATGCCCGAAGAAGTAAATCGAATTGTTTGCGATCATCTTGCTACCTTTCTCTTCTGCCCTACTTCTTCAGCTATGCAAAATTTAGAGCACGAAGGATTTTCCTTACAATCAAAAGGTCCATATTCTGCTGATGAGCCTGGAATATTTTTGAGTGGAGACATTATGTACGACAACAGCATCTTCTTTGAACAAAAGGCAAAATCATCTTCCACCATATTGAAAGATCTCAATCTATCTCCGAACAATTTTTCATTATGCACTGTGCATCGCGATCATAATACCGATAACAAAGTGAATTTTGAAAATATTTTTCTCTCACTACTTGAAATCATCAAAACGCAGTCCTTAAAAATTGTACTTCCACTTCATCCACGTACAAAGAAATTAATGAGTAGTAATCTTTCTGAAAGCCTTTTATCCGATATAAAGAAACAAAACAACTTATTGATTATTGATCCTGTAAGTTTTTTAGATATGATCGCCTTAGAAAGCAATAGTCGTATTGTTCTAACCGACTCCGGTGGAGTTCAAAAAGAAGCTTTCTTCTTTAAGAAACCTTGTGTAGTGCTCAGACCCGAGACAGAATGGATTGAATTGGTAGAAAATGGGAACAACCGATTGGCAGCAGCTGATCAGGAATTAATAGTTCAATCTTTTAACCATTTATATTCGAAGAATGATTATACCTATCCTTCCTTTTATGGTGAAGGGAATGCAGCAGAGCTTATTTGTAATATCATTTTAAAATAGGAGTTTAACATATAGAATATGAGCGCCTATATATTGGTTTACTCACACAAAGAATCAAGTCGATTACAGTACACACTGAACTTTTTCTTAAAAGAACTATGTGGATTTGAGTTTCGATTTACACTTAAAGCGCATGAATTCAGGTCTTACGATGGACCGAAAATAAATTACTCTGATAAATTACTTGACAATGAGTTTTTCGTTTATTCAGAAAACCTGTTGTTCAAAAAAGGAATAGAAGATCAGGATTTAAACATATTCTATTGGGACAATTTACCTGCCTTTTTTGCAACTCACCCTAAGTACGATATCCCTTTTGATGTATTTGCAGCTACGTTTTTCATGGTGAGTCGGTACGAAGAATATCTTCCGCACGTAAGAGATCAACACGACCGATACATTGCACAAAACTCATTCGCTCATACACATAATTTTTTACATCTGCCTCTGGTCGATCTTTATGCTATGAAGTTTCAGAAAATGATTCTTCAAAAATATCCAAACCTGCCTTATAAGAAAAGAAACTACAAGTACATCTCCAGCTTGGATATCGACAATGCGTATGCTTTTCTTGAAAAAGGTTTTATGCGTACAGGCGGTGCTTTTTTGAGATCACTTCTAAAATTTGATCTGGCCGATATTAAAGAAAGGCTTAGTGTTATCAGCGGAAAAACACAGGACCCATATGATACGTATGATTATCAATTGGATATCATGAAAAAGTACAATTTAAAAGTCTTGTACTTTATCTTGTTAGGTAAATATGGCGAAAACGATAAGAACGTTCCTATTGAAAACAGAAAGTTTCAATCGCTGATTAAATCACTTGCCGACTATGCCGATGTAGGCATTCATCCATCATACGGATCAAACAAAGAACCCGATCGACTTAAGAAAGAAATCAATCATCTATCAAAAATCCTACGTAGAGATATTTATCAAAGTAGACAACATTTCTTAAAAATACGTTTGCCTGAAACCTATCGTAAATTGATTGAACACGATATAACAGATGATTATAGCATGGGCTATGCTAATGAAGTGGGGTTCAGAGCAGGAACTTGCTCTTCTTTTTTGTTTTACGACATTGACCAAGAAAAAGAAACCAATTTAAGAGTACATCCTTTTGGCGTAATGGATGCTACATTAAAATATTATATGAAAATTGAACCTGATCAAGCTTTATCACATATCATACCCATGATTGATCAGGTAAAAAAAGTAAATGGAACTTTTATCAGTTTATGGCATAATGAATCACTTAGTGAAAGAAGAGATTGGAAAGGATGGAGTACCGTTTATGAACAAATGGTTGAGTACGCAACAAAATGAGCTTGTATGAAAATAAATACTTTATGCTTCTGCATGGAAAATTCAGAAAGTCATTCCCATCAGTTTTTTCATTTCTGAGATCTGCTAAGCGTAAATCACGTAATATTTTCCGAAATTACCTTTCAACCGAATCAGTCTTAAGCAAAGAAGATCTTATTCAAGATTTAATAGAAGCCGGAATCACAAATGATGATTTGCTTATGGTTCATAGCTCGCTGAGAAAAATTGGTAAAATTGAAAATGGTGCAAACACTCTAATCGAAGCCTTGTTACATTGCATAGGGACAAATGGAACCTTAGCCATGCCCTCCTTCCCTATACGAGAAGATGCTGCTACAACCATTCAAAAGGGAAACTTTACATTTGATCAATTGAATACACCTTCGCAAATGGGTATGGTTACTGAGATATTCAGAAAAATGCCTGGAGTAAAAAGAAGCTTTCATCCTACACATCCCGTCTGTGCAAGAGGTCCCTTGGCGGATCATTTAACCAACTCACATTTTGGAGAATTAACACCATTTTCTGAAAATAGTCCCTTCAGAAAACTTTGTAATCAAAATGGAAAGATTTTACTCATTGGAGTAACTATGAATCAAAGTTTAACCAATTTGCATACGTTAGAGGACATAAAAGAATTCAATCTTCCAGTCTATCTTAATACAACATACGAAGTTAAAATGATTGATGATAATGGTAATGCACATATCATGAAAACAAAAGTGCATGATCCAACAGTTTCTTCAACCAGAGATTGCGATGCATTGAAGCCAATTTTTATAAAAGAAAACGTTTTGAAAGAAATTCAAATTGGAAAAGCAAAATGTATTGTACTTGATGCATACAAGCTACATCAAGTCATGGTCGATGCTTATTTGGCTAATAAAGTAACCATGTATCATCCATTAGGAATAGACTCGCAAGCATGAAGATCCTTCTCACATTTGATCATGAATTATACTTTGGACAAAGCGGGAGCGTAGAAAAATGCATCATACAACCTGGTGAACGCTTGCTAAAAATAAGCAAGGAGTTTTCTATTCCATTTAATTTCTTTTTTGATGCAGGATTGATCAGTAAACTTGAAGAGCAGAAAGAAAACAATATTTATGCAAAAGAACAGCATCAAAAATTATTAAGTCATTTAATCTCAATCAATGAATCCGAAAGTTCAGTGTATTTGCATGTTCATCCGCATTGGGAAGATGCAGTTTTGGAGGAAACGAAATGGATCTTTAACACGCATCGTTACAAATTATCCGATTTCAATAAAGCAGAAGCGAAGCAAATAATACTTAAATATGCTCATTCCATTCAAAAACATAATATCAAGTTAGGATCAGCTTTCAGAGCCGGTGGATGGTGTATTCAACCGTTCTCCTATTTTAAGCAAGCTCTTATTGATCTTAATATTCGAATAGATTCATCTGTGATTGTGAATGAATATAAAAGCAGTGAGCATTACGAATATGATTTTAGATCGGCACCCGATAAATGTCAATATCGTTTTGAAGACAATCCGGCTGAGGAAGATCACAATGGATCCTTCTTGGAGATTCCAGTTTCGAGTAGAATGGTAAACCCTACTTTTTATTGGATATTATATGTGTTGGGAAGATTGAATCCACGCTTACACAAACCCATAGGAGATGGATTGCCCATAATGGAAAAGGGATTTAGACAGAGAATATTAACTCAAAGAACCAGACAATATATTAGTGTGGATGGATATAACGCAAGACTTTTAAATAAAAGTCAAAAGCAAATCTTAAAAGATGGAAAGGATTGTATGGTGGTCCTCTCACATCCTAAAGCTATGAGTGAGTATTCGTTTAATCGATTGCATACTTTCATCAAAAATAATTGCGACAAACATGAGTTTGTTAACTATGAGTATTTTTTAAAAAGTAATGTATGAATCTGATTCATAATGAGAATATAAACCGTTCAAGGTGGGATCAATGTATTTTAGAATCAAAAAATGCATCTATCTTTTCTGAGAGCATTTACCTAGACTCTTTAAATACCAATTGGAAGGGCCTGATACATGGAGATTATAAAGCAGTGATGCCCGTGCCTGAACAGAGCAAATTTGGATATAGTTACTTAAGCCAACCTATTTTCAGCAGGTATATTTCCATCCACAGCAAAGAAGATATAGATCCCAATCCATTCTATACTACTCTTTTTAAAACGTATAGAACCTTTGACATCCAAGTGGAGCAAAGGCCCATTGAAATACCGATTAACACAAAAATCAGTGAACGTCATTATCAAGCCATTTCCTTTAAAGATAGATCAATAGATTTGATAAGTACATTTTCTGAAAACCATGTTCGCAACATAAAGAAATCAAAACGCTTGTCACATAGAACGATCAATGGATCACTAGAATCAGTGATGAATTTATTCAAAAGCTCAGCTTTTAATCAAATAAAAGAATTGCAGAGTGATCACTTAAATGTTCTTGAGAATTTAATGAAACAACTCCAACAAAAACAAAAAGCTGAATTTTGGGAAGTGGTGGACTTGGAAGGAAATGTTTGTGCCGCTGCTTGTTTTATTATATCAGGTAAATGTGTGACGTATTTAAAAGGAGGCAGCAGTGATCAAGGCAAGAAAAGCGGATCAATGCATCTGCTCATGTATGATGCCATACAATATTACAAAGACAAATATGACTGTTTTGATTTTGGGGGATCCTCAGTAAAAGGTGTTGCACAATTTTTTAAGGGGTTTGGAGCAGATGACTTTGTATATTTACGCTTGCAAAACAAATCGATCAAAAGCATATTAGGTATAACAAAATGAAAAAGGTCGCACTCATCACAGGTTCATCAGGAGGATTGGGAACAGCTCTAGCTCAAGGATTAGCAAAGGCAGGCTATTCACTTGCACTATTCTATTTACAGAATGAGCCCTCACCTACTCTATTAACTGATCAAAGCATTAGTTTGCATAAAGTTGATTTAAGAGATGAAGATCAAATTCAAAAGGGAATTAATGATGCGATACAACAACACGGTAAAATTGATGTATTGATAAATAATGCAGGAGTGAACTACAATGCCATTAGTTGGAAGATTGATCTGCAAAGATGGAACGATACTTTGGCGGTAAATTTAACAGCTCCACTTTTATGTTCAAAGTATGTAATTCCAATAATGAAGCAAAACCAGTTTGGTAGAATAATAAATATTTCAAGTATAGTAGCAAGTACCGGAGTAGCTGGGGCCTCTGCGTATGCAGCATCGAAATCAGGTTTATGGGGTTTAACCAAATCTCTGGCATTAGAAACGGCCAAAACCAATATCACTGTTAATCAAATATCACCCGGTTACTTTAACACGGGTATGATTAGCGAACTCAATTCAGAGCAAACAAATGAGATCATCAATAAAATTCCAAAAAAAATATTAGGTGATCCGTTAAACATTATCAATTGTTTACTGTATCTTTTACAAGAACAATCAAATTACATTACAGGTCAAAATATTCATATTAACGGAGGTTTATACTAATATATGTCAACACTACACATACTCAACACAGACAATTCTATTCTAAATGTTTTTCTTGGTGAGATAAGAGATGTAAAAATTCAAAACGACCGTATGCGCTTTAGAAGGAATTTAGAACGAATTGGTGAAGTCATTGCATATGAACTGAGTAAGCAATTGAGTTATGAAACAATTGAGACTACTACTCCACTGGGCATTGCGAAGATAAATTATCCTGATCAACAGCCGGTTTTAGCTACTATTTTAAGAGCGGGCATTCCTCTCCATCAAGGTCTTTTAAATTATTTCGACCGTGCGGACAATGCATTTGTTTCGGCTTATCGACATCATCACAAAGATGGTTCATTCGAAATAAAATTCGAGTACCTCTCTGCACCTTCACTCGACAATCGAATCGTAATTATTAGTGATCCTATGTTGGCAACCGGATCTTCTGCTGTAGTTGCTTTTAATGCGCTTTTAGAAAAAGGCAAACCATCGCAAGTACATTTTGTTTCTGCCATCTCAAGCAAACAAGGAATAGAATACGTAAAAGCTCATCTTCCATTTGGCACACATATATGGACAGCCGCAGTTGATGAAGAACTGACAGTTAAATCCTATATCGTTCCCGGGTTGGGAGATGCAGGTGATTTAGCTTATGGAACAAAAGTGTAAGCATTGAACGAATTAGTTAAAATCTTACTGGTAATCCTGTTGAGCAGTGTTAAATTTGTTGCAGGGCCTGCATTTGCGTATTACGATTCAAGGTACGATTTCGGATTTTTTGAAACCATATTATATTGCGTTAGTGGTGGAATGTTGGGCGTATTTGTGTTCACATTTTTCTCGCCTTACATATTGATGGCTTGGAAGAAAATATTTTCATTCATTCGCTTCGGCCTAAGAAAGAAGAAGGATACCTTTTCCAAACCCATTACCGATGCTAATTCCGATATTGAAGTAACATACACTTACATAACAAAAGCTGAAGAGAAAAAAGTTTTTACAAAACGAAATAGACGTTTGGTAAAAATTTGGCAAAAGTATGGCCTTGCCGGTATTGCAATCATTACTCCAGTAATATTATCCATTCCCATTGGCACAGTGGTAGCAAATAGTTTGGTAGAAAAGCGAAGAAAAATATTTCTTTATATGTTGATCAGTATTACATTTTGGTCGGTCCTAATGGTAACGTTGTTTGAGTTATACGATGTTTTTACTTTGAAATCTTTACAAGAGAATCTATTTGAATGAACCAATACGATCATATTTTTTTTGATCTCGATCACACTTTATGGGACTTTAATCATAATTCTAAAGAAACCTTATTGGAATTGTATAATGAAACCCATTTACAAGAGTTTACTCCATTTGACCACTTTTTTAGCATCTACCAGCATACCAATGAAGAATTATGGAAAGCGTATCATCAAGGAAGAATTAAGAAAGAAGAGTTACGAATTACACGATTCAGAAAAGTATTTAAAGAACTGAACTTTAAGAACACGAAAGAACTTGCTCAATTTTTTGCTGATGAATATGTTAAGCGATCTCCTTACAGAGGAAAACTCATTCCAGGTGCTCTTGAGATAATTTCTCAATTAAAAGAAAAATACAAACTTCATATCATTACCAATGGATTCAAAGAAGTTCAACATATAAAGCTAATAAGTTCAGGGTTGATCGATCATTTTAATCATATCATAATATCGGAAGAAGTAGGATACCAAAAACCGAATCCCCAGATTTTTAAATTCGCTGAAAAAAAATGCAGTTCCATTTTCAGCAGTTGTTTAATGATTGGCGATAATGAAGAAACCGATATTAATGGCGCATATAATTCGGGTTGGGACACTGTTTGGTTTAATCCAGATAATAAAAAAGCAAAAGTTCCCAGCACCTATAAAATAAATAAGCTAGAAGAGTTATCGTCTTTGCTTTAATTCACTTACTCTTTCTTTTTCTCTTTAATTCTTTTGCTTTCCAACAAAGCTTTATGCAATAGATACTCAATTTGACCATTAACACTTCTAAAGTCATCTGCAGCCCATTTCTCAACACCCTTCATAATTTCAGAACTGATACGCAAAGCAAATGGTTTTTTGGCACTCATTATTTGCAATCTTAGTGATGTAAGGTTCCGGCATTTACAACCGGTGACGCATTTCTATCGCCACACAATACGACCAATAAATTGGATACCATTGCTGCTTTTCGTTCTTCATCTAGATCAACAACTTTTTTATCAGCCAATTTTTCAAGTGCCATTTCAACCATCCCAACTGCACCTTCCACAATTTTAATTCTGGCCGATACAATAGCAGTTGCTTGTTGACGCTGCAACATCGCTTGCGCAATTTCAGGTGAGTATGCCAAGTGACTGATTCGTGCCTCGATGACTACTATTCCGGCTGGAGCTAAACGCTCATTCAGTTCTTGCTCCAAAATATGATTTACTTTATCCGCTCCAGCCCTTAATGTTACTTCTGCTTGTTGATCGTCAAAAGCATCATAAGGAAATGCACCTGCTAAATGCCGTACGGCCGCTTCGCTTTGGATATTGACGTACTGAACATAGTTATCTACCTCAAAGGCAGCTTTAGCAGTATCTTCAACCCTCCAAACAATAACTGCGGCAATCTCAATAGGATTACCTACCATATCGTTAACTTTTAAAGATTGACCATTTAAATTGCGCGCTCGAAGCGAAATGTGCTTACGCATCATAAATGGATTCACCCACTGAAAACCACTTTGTTTAACCGTTCCAGAGTAGGTTCCAAAAAGGGTCAATACTTTGCTATCGTTTGGATTAACTACAAATAAGCCAATCAAACTGAACAAGGTTAATACAGCCAATCCAATTCCTGCTAATACATTAGATTGAACAAAACAAAAGATTGCAAAGATTAATAAAGCGATTGATACTACTACCATAAGGTAGCCTGAAATTGGTTTGTATAATTTTTCTCTGATCATGGTGATATTATTTTGATATCACAAATATATCATTGAAGATTTTAAGAAGCAAATCATTTATCAATTTATTTCAAGATTATTGGATTTCGGAAATATTCAACTTACGCAGCTTCGGTGCTTTTAAGGATACTGCCCCAACGGTAGCTATAGTCATCATTCCTCCGAATATTACTGAAGGAATCAATCCGAGCAAACGCGCTGCTACGCCACTTTCAAATGCACCAATTTCATTGCTGGATCCGATAAAGATGCTGTTGATAGCAGATACCCTTCCACGCATATCATCTGGTGTCAATAACTGTACAATGGTATGTCTAATCATTACACTCACCATATCAAAAGCTCCAGTGAGCATCATTAAAAAAAGGCTAAGCCAAAGGTTTGTTGACAATGCAAACAAAATTGTAGCCAATCCGAAACCTGCAACATTCCATAACATTTTCGTTCCGCTTTTTGTCATGGGCGGATGGTAGATGAGATAAACAGTCATGATCAATGCTCCAATAGCAGGAGCAGTTCTGAGCCATCCAGCAACTTCGGGACCGGAATTCAAGACTTGATCTGCAAATGCGGGCATTAAAGCAATTGCCCCTCCGAATAAAACGGCAAATAAATCTAATGTCAATGCACTTAATAAAACTTGCTTATGATAAACAAACTTTATGCCGGCAGTAACCTTTTGCCAAGCTGTCTCTTTACTTTCACTTTTAGGAACAGGAATGTCCGGTGTTTTGTGAATAGACAGATACGATAAAACAATGATCGATAAAAAAATAAGATATGATGTACCTGCCCCAACCCATGCATAGAGCATTCCACTAATAGCAGGACCAGCTATTGCCGCTATATGAAATGCACTGGAGTTGATAGTAGCTGCATTGGCATAATCTGTCCTTGGAATGAGTTGAGCCATGAATGCATGCATGGAAGGAGATATAAAAGCACGTTGAACTCCCAAAAGTACAACTATGATAAAAATTGGAGTTGTTCCATACTGTTTCAAATAATCAAAATGAGATGTGGTAAACAAATACAGAATGACGGTTAGTATAAAAAATAAAATTTGACCATACTGTATAAGTCTCTTGCGATAATACTTATCGGCTAAAAGACCTGTAAAGAAACTGAGCAGTATAAATGGAACAGCTTCTGCCAAACCTAATAAACCTAATTTAAACACGTTTTTGATGTATTCAAAATAGATTTGCAAATTGATGGTAGTCATCACCATTTGTATGGCCAAGAAGTGACCAAAGCGACCGGCAACAAAAAATCGGAATGCTGGTTTTCTTAATGAAGATAGTGGATCTTGCTTTTGACTTGCCATAAATCGATTCGATGACAAGGTTACAAATTATTCAATCGAAAAAACTAAGCTTTGTATTTGTTATCAGCCGAAAACTGTTGAACTTATTTTGTGTCCCAATTAGGATTGCTTAAATACATTCCCGCTTTGGCTATGCAATATGAGAAGAAATGCAGCTTATCCATTGGATTTTCTTCTTTCGATTCTAAACTGCTGTAGAACAAATCCCATAGGGCTTGATCTGCATCATAAGTAGGTAAACAATAATAGACAGGAGCCACACGTGGAAGAGAATAAATCATGATGATAGCGCAAGGCTTAGTTTCTCCTTTTCTAAATAAGGCTTTGAATTCCATTTTACGAACCACATGATCTATCTCTGGCAAATCCTTTAACGAGTAACCTTGTTTCATATCTAATTTAGTTTGCAATTGAATTCGATATCCAACTGTGCAAAATTGATACTCATCTGTAGTGGTTGGTGATATGCTTTGCGCTGTAACTGCATTAGCCAACAAAGAAAAATAAATTAAGAAACAACTAAGATATTTCATGCGCTATTATCGTTTTATGTAATGTACGTGTGTATACTGAACTAAGGATGAACATCAAATTGAGCCGAATACTTTCTTCAATAAATCTGTTACTCGGGCCACCGGGTCCTTTCTAATTTTATATTCCTCCTTTGCTAAGGTAACAAACAGGCCGTCTAATGATTTTTCAGTAACATATTTATCCAAATCTGGATCTACTTTAGTTATAAATGGAAGTTGATTATACGTATTCATCAACGGATTCCAAATAGAAAAGAAACCTACTGAGTTAAGAGACTCTTTAACTTTAGGTTGAAATGCATTCTTCAAAGACTCATACGTATGTTTCTTCAGATAAAGAGTTGCTTCATTGTCTTTTCCTTTCAAAATGGTCATACCATCCTGAATACTCATTTGAGCTACAGCATTTGAAAATATAGGGATGGCTTCAACCGCTGCCTTTTCTGCAGCTCTATTCATAGTAAGAATTAATTTATCGATCTCTGAACCCATACCAATCGCCCTGAGCTTTTTCTCCATATCGGCTACTTCAGGTGGAAAGAGAATTTTTATGATTTGATTTTTAAAGAATGCATCTTCTTTATGCAATAGATTTCCTGCATTGTTACTTCCAATAGTTAACGCTTCTTTTAGCCCTTCAACAACTTCATATTCCGTTAAGGGTGTAGGAAGAGTACTTAATATTTGTGTTGCTGTATTACAAGAAAAAAAAAGACAAGAGGCTGCCAGCAAAACCGCTAAGAAATTATTTTTCATTTTATAAAAGTATTGAATGACTACTAAACGATCAATACTTGAAATGGAAATCAGATGAATCAGTTGGTTTGACCTAGCTTTTTTAGCATTACACCATGATCCACTAATGCTTTAGCAAACGTAGGCAGAACATAATAAGGCAACTGAAACTCGGCAGTTACTTGCTGTACAATGGCAGAAAGTTTTTTGTAATGAATATGGCATATATTCGGAAACAAATGATGTTCTATCTGAAAATTGAGTCCTCCTACATACCATGAAAAAAGTCTACTCTTTGGGGCAAAATTACAGGTGTTTTGAAGTTGATTCATCGCCCATGTATTTTCAATTGTTCCGTTTTTACCCGGATTTGGAAAGTCTGAAGTCTCCATCACATGAGCCGGCTGAAAAATTGAAGATAAGATTAACCCTGCTGTAAAATGCATGCTTAAAAATCCGAGAATTGTAAAATACCAAGGCAGTGAACTAAACACCAATGGAATTCCAATCACATAGATATAGTACAAAGATTTAACAAGAATCAATAATGCAACCTTTTTACGATACAACACTTTTGTTTTTACTAAGCCCATGTTATAGTATCGCTTGAGTTGAGTAAAATCTTTTCCGGTTGCCCAGAATAAAGTCATTAATCCGTATAAAAACCATGCATATACATGTTGAAATCTATGAAAAGAAAATCTCTCGGCATGGGGTGAAAAACGCAACAATTTCCCTGCATCTATATCTTCATCAACACCATGAACATTGGTAAATGCATGATGTAAAACATTGTGTTGAATTTTCCAATTAATAGAATATCCCCCAATCAGGTTAATTACCTCACCAACAACTTTATTTAAAGTCTTATTTGAAGAATAGGCTCCATGTATGGCATCGTGCATAACGGATAAACCTATACCGGCCATTCCAAAACCCATAATAACCCAAAGCAAAAAATAGACGCCTATATTGTAATGATGATCGGTAACGATTAAAAAATAAGGAACAAAATACATGGTCAGCATAGCCACCGTCTTCAATTTCATTCTCCAATCACCAGATTTTTCAATCTTATTTTGAATAAAATATGCATCTACTCTTTCCTTCAAGGTTTTGAAGAAGTCTTTATCGACTGGCTTTAAGTAGCTTAGCGTTTTATGTATTGATTCTGCCATTAAATTATCAGATTTGTGCAAAAATAGGTTTTTAATTGAGTTAAAGACCTTTATTCTCTAATTAAATTTTAACAACAGCTTTAGTGTTTAGTGTATTTCATCTTGATAGATAAAAACATGAGGTTTATCATTAGAATTGATAAAACCTCTATACATACCATCAGTGCAAAACGTCATATGAAAGTTGCCTTTTGTATCAAGAACAATTACACCACCATCACCACCCAATTGTGGCAGCTTATTTGAGACGACTATATCTGCAGCATCATGTTTATTCAAATTTTCATAATTGAATAGTGATGCAATGTCATGATTATAGCTGTATAGTATCTATTCAGTATAAAATGAATAAAAGAAAGATTGAATAACTATCAAAACAATTAAGAAGAGCTATTTTTCATATACATAATGTGTGATAGGTTTTGTATTTTTCAAAAATTATTATGAATACTATCAATAAAGATAAACAAGAAAAACTTTCACCCCTAGATGTTCTCAATATGTTAAAAGACGGGAACCAACGATTTATTAATAACCTAAAAGCGAATCGAAACTTATTGAGTCAGGTTAACCAAACCAGTGATGGTCAATTTCCGGTAGCAGCCATATTGAGTTGTATTGACTCAAGAACTTCCGCAGAGTTGATATTTGATCAAGGATTGGGAGATGTTTTTTCTATACGCATTGCGGGTAATATTTTAAACGAAGATATATTAGGTTCAATGGAGTTTGCCTGTCTAGTTGCCGGAGCAAAACTTATAGTAGTAATGGGGCATACACGTTGCGGAGCCATAAATGGAGCTTGTGATGATGTAAAACTTGGTCATTTGACACATTTATTATCCAAACTAAAACCTGCAGTTGATAAAGCAAAGGAGAAGCATCAAATTCATAACAGCAGCAATGAAGAGTTTGTAAACGAAGTAAGTCATATTCATATAGACTTAACAATCAATAACATCAAAATGAAAAGTCAAATCTTAGGTGATTTGATAGCAAGTAAGAAAGTAGGAATCGTAGGAGCTTATTACAATGTTACCAATGGATTGGTAGAGTTTTTTGATGAAGAAGTTTAATTCGAAAGTAAATATTATTTGTCTACACGGAGCACTTGCTACAGAAAGGCAATTCGATTCATTATTCCTTGAAGGTTCATCTTCATTTAATTTATCTCGATTTACATTTCATGGGCATGGAGGTAGCCATGAAGCATTTACTCTGGAGTCACTCTCCAATCAACTCAAAGAGTTTATCGCAAGTACGTTTAAGAAAAAAGAATATTTCATTCTCGGTTATAGTATGGGAGGATATGTTGCAATGCATGCATTGATTCAAAATGTGATCGATCCAAAAGGGATTATTTTGGTCAACACCAAACTTGATTGGAATCCTGTAGTTCTTCAAAACGAGCTTCATAAATTGAACTACGATAAAATGTGTGAAAAAATTCCAGGTTTTATCAAAAGTTTGGATTCGCTTCATGCACCAATTTCTGCAATAGATTTGTTGGATAGTACCAAACAATTTCTTGCTTCTTTAGTAGAAAACCGCAATGCATTTAATGAAGGTTTAAGAAATATAAATCGACCAATATTACTCTCCAGGAGTGAACTTGACACTTTTGTAAGTGCTGAAGAATATCAATCTTTATGCCGTATCAGTAGTCAATTTAGTTACTGTTCCTACATGCAGGCCAAGCATTCTTTTGAATCAATCTCTATACAAGATTTAATAAGCAACATTTCAAATTTTATTTCATAAAAAAACGGATACTGAAATTCAGTATCCGTTCTATGTCTCTTTGTCAATAAGCTTACTCCTGACTCATCTTATCGTCTTTCATACGATTAAAATCACCAGCTTCTACATAGCTTATATTTGTAGGGCTAATCCACTTTTTCATTGCTGTATTAACCTGATCCACATTTAAAGTAGAAATCGCTTTTTCGATGTTTTCATCCCAAGCAAATGTTCTATTGTATTCCAAATAGCTGTTTAGTCTCGAAGCCAATGTTCGATCTTGTGAACGACTAACATTTTGACCTTGCAAATATCCAGATATTGCATCTTTTAACTCATCTGAAGTAAATCCGCTTGTCAACATTTTGTTTAGTTCGTCTTTGTATGCTTCAATTAATTTTGCTGAATTATCCGGGTTATAAATAGCATATGAGATGAATGAACCGCTTTCATCTTTAGCATCGGCACGCAATTGCGAACCTACTCCATAGCTGATTCCTTCTTTTTGACGTATTCTTGTTGCCAATCGACTGTTTAAGAATCCACCGCCCAACATGTAGTTCCCAATAATTAATGAAGGATAATCTGCATTATCATCTTTAATGTTCATATCATGTCCACAAATCATCATGGCATTCGCCTTATCAGGAGTATTCAACTTCTCAACTTTGGCTGGATTATTAAATGACTTATTCGCATCTCTGCTGTATGTTTGAGTACTAGTCCAATTGGCCAACATCGAACTTAACCCTTTGGCGGTAGCTTCTGCATCAAAATCTCCAACTACCGCAACTGTTGCATTTGATCCATTATAAAAGTCGGTATAAAATTTCTTTACATCTTCCAACTTCAATGCCTTCAAAGCAGAAGATTTCTCTTCGAAAGTCATGGTATAACGATAATCGCTTTTATCATAGTTGTTCATCATTCTTGTGAAAGTATTGATGGCTAATGATTGTGGATCGGATTTTGACTGGTCAATAGAAGCCAAATCTTCTTCTTTCATTTTATCAAACTCATCGGCAGGGAAAGATGGATTACGAAGTATATCGTTCACTAGCGCCATAACTTCGTTTAACCTGTCTTTAACTGTTGTAATGTTCACCGTTAACGTTTGTCCTGAACCAGAAATACTAACGCTTGCTTTCATGCTATCGAAAGCATCATTAATTTGTTGATAGCTTTTAGTCTTGGTTCCACGCTTTAGCATAGATGCACAATACTCTGCTGTCAACCCTTTTCCAACTAATGATTTCTCTGAACCTAAGAATAATTTTATTTGAGCATTAACACTACTTCCTCGAGTAGATTTTGTTAGAAAAGCATATTTAGCTCCACCCGGGATAGTTCCTTTTGTAGTACGCTTGTCAATATTCGCACACGAAGGATCAAAAGCTTCAGCTTCAGCCAATGCTGCTTTGCCCTTATAATCTTTAACCAAGGCCGTTACATCTGGTGATGCAGGTATAGTGGCACGATCAGGTTTATCAACCGGAATAAATGTTCCTACTGTACGGTTGCTTGGTTTAAAATAAGCTTGTGCTACACGATTCACATCATCGGCAGTTACTTTCTCAACTGCATCGCGATATAAAAACCACAAGCGCCAATCTCCCTGAGCTATGTATTCACTTAAAGTCAAGCCTACTCGATCGCTATTATTGTACATTAATTCAAAATACTTAATGATGGTATTTTTCGCGCGTGTTACTTCTTCATCAGTTATTTTGTTCGAACTTAAATTGTCAAACACGCTCATCATAGTAGTATTGGCATCTGTAAGTGATTTATCCTTTAATACTTGAGCCGCAAAATAAGCGTAACCCGGATCTTTCAATTGAAGAGAATATCCATATGTAGCGCTCGCTTTTTTAGACTCAACTAAAGCTTTATACAATCGTCCGGAAGGTTCGTTGGTTAATACTTCAGTTAAAACTTCTACTGCGGCATAATCAGCATGAGCACCTGAAGGGATATGATATCCAGCTGCTACAACTTGAACATCACCTACTCTTCTCAATTCAACAAATCGCTCACCATCTTGTGTTGGTTCAACCGTATAGGTTGGTTGTAGCTCTCTGGTAGGGCGAGGAATTTTACCAAAATATTCATTCACTAATTTTATGGTAGCATCTTGATCAATTTTTCCTGCAATGGTTAAAACAGCGTTATCAGGTTGATAATATTTTTTATAAAAAGCACGAAGATTTTCTATCGGTACTCGCTCAATATCTTCTTTTGAACCAATGGTGCTTTTTCCATAATTGTGCCATAAATATCCAGTGGACATAACTCTTTCCATCAGCACACCTTCAGGATTGTTTTCTCCAGATTCAAACTCATTTCGAACTACAGAAAATTCAGACTCTAAATCTTCCTTCTTAATAAATGAATTGATCATTCGATCACTTTCCAGACTCAAAGCCCAACGGAGGTTTTCATCAGTAGCGGAAAACGTTTCAAAATAATTTGTACGATCCAACCAAGTGGTTCCATTTGGACGAGCTCCATGAGAACTTAATTCCTGTGGTATGTTAGGATGATTAGTTGAACCTTTAAACACCATATGTTCCAACAAGTGAGCCATGCCTGATTCTCCGTAACCCTCATGTCTCGAACCAACCAAATAGGTAATATTTACAGTAATGGTAGGCTTAGATTGATCTGGAAACAATAACACTCGTAAACCATTTGAAAGATTATATTCCGTTATTCCTTCAACGGTGGTGATCTTTTTAGGTACTGAAGTTTCTGTTTGTGCGATCGCAGCTACCGTAGTTTGAGTTTGGGAATTGGTTTTAGTGTCCTTTTTCTTTTGTGCTTCAACAGTACTTGTGCACACGAAGACACTGATGATAAAAAAGCTAAGTAATCTAAGTTGTTTCATTTTGGTTTTTTTTAATTAAGCAATAAATATAGGATAATGAAATTGTAAATACTACTGTTTTCAATGAAAACAATGGTTTTAGAGCATTAAACTCAATATTATTATAAATATTATTTAAAGAATTAAAGGCTCTTTATATTTTCGTATCATGAAGTCGAGTTTGTTAAATTTGATCAGGACAATGTTCAAGTGGATGCCTTTGGAGTATATACTTCAAAAGTTGACATCCGGCAAATACTTTGGTCATTGGATTACTAAGGTGCCTCCTAACCCTTATCAATACAAAGAAAACTCAAAAAGGTTTGTAAAAAGAAACGGGATTAATTATGAACTGGACTTATCCGATATGGTGGACTGGTATATTTTCTGGGATTTTCAACAAAGGGAAAGAAATTACTTATATAGTTTAATAAAATCAGGTGATTTGATCTTAGATATTGGATCAAATATGGGGGAAGTTTGCTTGAATTTTGCAAAAAGAAGCGGGGCCAATGGAACGGTTTATAGTTTTGAGCCGCACCCACTCAACTATAAACGTTTACAGAAAAATTTGTCGCTCAATCCGGAACTAAAAGTTTTTACTTATCAAAATGGCTTTGGTGATCATAAGGCTTCGTATCGAATGAGTACGGTTGACAATCATAATAAAGGAATGAATCGTATTCGTGAAAATGGCGAAATACCAGTTGAAATTATTACTCTTGATGAGTTTGTAGAAAATCAAAAACTAAAGGAAATTAATTTAATAAAAATTGATACTGAAGGTTTTGAATTTAATGTACTCAAAGGTTCCGTTAATACAATAAAAAACTATAAGCCAAAACTATTTATAGAGTTAGATGATAGAAATTTGAAGGAACAAAATTCAAGTGCAAAACAGTTGGTGTCGTTTTTGATCCACCAAAATTATTCTATTATTAAAGCTTCTGATCAATCAGCTATAACAGTTGAAACGGAAATGCATAACTGTCAGTGGGACATATTAGCTTATTCCAAGGCTTGATTCGTTGAAAACTTATTCAGAAAGCCTTCATTTTCATATTATTCTATCCTTTATTTTTGTGCCATGAAATATTGGTCAAGCATCTTTGTTCTATGTCTCACACTCAGCTTTTCAACAGTGGGTGCTCAAACTACAATTGAAAAGAAGGAATTAGTTCGTGTTGGGCCAGCTTTTATAGACGAATATGTAAAATCATATTACGCACAAATTGCCGGATTAAGTGTCTCATCTATTCAGAATGTTCAACTATACGAATCAATTATAAAGTGGCTCGGAACTCCTTATCGCTATGCAGGAAAAACTCTTGGCGGAATTGATTGCAGTGGCTTAGTAAACAAATTGATCCGTGCAGGATTTGATTTAGAATCGCAAGGCAATTCAGTTTCATTGTACAAGCAATGCACACCTTTAAAGAAAACCGAATTGGCCGAAGGTGATTTGGTATTTTTCAAAACGCGTTCTCAAAACATATCCCATGTGGGCTTGTATTTAGGCGAGAATAAATTTGTACATTCAAGCCGGTCAAATGGAGTTATAATAAGCGATTTAGAATCGCCTTACTACAAAAGAACATTTTATAAAGGTGGCCGATTGATATCTCAAGAAGAATGGCAAAAGAAACTCTGATTCTCGACAAAAACCAGATCCAACAAAGAATTAACCGTATTGCTTATCAAATTCTGGAAGACAATTCTAAAGAAAAAGAATTGATTTTTGCGGGTATTACAAAAACTGGATATAGTTTTGCTAAAAAATTAGAGAAAGCTTTTTCAGCAATTAGCGAAATTAAAGTGGTTCTTTGCGAAGTGCACTTTGATAAAAGTAAACCCATCCAAAATTCTATTAATGTAAGTTTAGAAAAAGGCCAATTGAAAGGGAAAGTTATCATTCTTATTGATGACGTATTAAATACCGGGAAAACGCTCACATACGCCTTAAAAGCATTGTTGGAAGCGGATATTAAAAAAATCAGGACTGTCTTGTTGGTTGATAGAGATCATAAAAATTATCCTATTAATGCTGATTTTGTTGGCCACACATTATCAACTACCCTTCAAGAACACATTCGTGTAGATATGACCAGAGGAAGTGAAGCTGTTTATCTAAGTTGAATTCCTTTTTGTTCTAATTGATCTATCAGCGCATTAGCGGAAAGATTAAACGCATTAATTGTAACATGAGCCTTATTATAGTATTCAGATCTTTCCTTTGATATCTGATGAATAAAATCTTTTAGGTCCTCCTTCGAAAGAGATGATAACAATGGTCTTTCGTTCTTATCTTTTTCCAGACGACTCAAAAGAATGGATACATCCAATTTTAAATAAACACTTATTCCATTCCGATTAATCTCATCAATATTATTAAAAAAACAAGGCGTTCCTCCTCCGCATGAAACTACACAATTATCAAAACCAAAAGTAGCTTTCAAAGCTTCTCGCTCATAAATCCTAAATTGTTCTTCTCCTTCTTTTTCAAATATTTTTGTAATAGTAGTTCCACGTTGATGAACTACAAGTTCATCTATATCAAAATGTTTCAATTGTGTTTTAGCAGAAACAGCCTTTGCCATCTTCGACTTACCGACACCCATAAAACCAATTAAGTAAATTCTCATGCTCGATAAAAACGCATTTTGTAACTTACTTTTGCTTTTCCTTTTTGAATATCAGACAACTTTCCTTTGATTAGTCTTTTCTTAAAAGCAGATAACTTATCGGTGAATAAAATGCCTTCAATGTGATCGTATTCATGCTGAATTATTCTAGCGGCTAGACCATTGTATTCTTCCTCTCTCAAAATCCTCTTCTGATCATAATACTTAATTTTAATAATGGCTTTTCTGTTAACGTCTTCACGTACACCAGGAATACTCAAACATCCTTCATTAAAAGTCCACTCTTCTCCATTCTCATCTAATAGTACCGGATTGATAAATACTTTCTTAAAATCTTTCATCTTGGGGTCATCTTCTTCAAATGGACTGGCATCTACTACAAATAACCTTCTCGATAAACCCACTTGAGGGGCAGCCAGACCTACACCAGCAGCTTCATACATTGTTTCAAACATATCTTCAATCAGTTGATCTAATTTTGGATCTTTCAAGTCAAAATCCAAAGCTTTTTTCTTTAGTACCGGATCTCCAAATGCTATTATTGGCAATATCATATTATTATCTCTTAATTGATTCTAAAAAAGATTGTAAAATTAATACTGCACTAATTCTATCAATATTATCTTTTTTCATTCTGTCTTTCTTTTTATAACCTGCCATAATCATGGTTTGAGTAGCAATTTTACTCGTATATCGCTCATCCATAAACTGTACGGGAATGAGCGGAAACAGATTGCGTAATTTTCCTGCAAAGTGTACAATATCTTTCATAATATCAGCCGGCATTCCATCTTTGTGTTTGGGCTCACCAATAACTATGGTTTCTACTTGTTCTTTCTTAATGTATGTTTCAATGAATTGAAATAATTGTTTCGTTTCAACAGAGCTTAAGGCAGTCGCAATCATTTTATATGGATCGGTAACGGCCAACCCGCATCTTTTTTTTCCATAATCGATTGCTAAAATCCTACCCATATTTTGCAAATATAAAAATTAGCTTTGCTCCATAGGGTATTCCTATATTTGCTGAATATGAAGACTGAAAAAGAACTAATAGAAGCCGCTTGGGACAACCGCGCACTATTATCTGATAAAATTGTTATTGACGCGATTGAATCCGTTATAAACAAATTGGATAATGGTGAGTTGCGCGTGGCGGAACCAAAATCCGAGATTGAATGGATAGTTAACGATTGGATTAAAAAAGCCGTCATTCTGTATTTTCCAATTCGTAAAATGGAAGTGCTTGAGGCGGGTATAATGGAATTTCACGATAAAATTCCTTTGAAAAGAAATTACGCACAAAAAGGAATTCGAGTTGTTCCGCATGCCATAGCGCGGCATGGTAGTTATATTTCATCGGGAGTAATTCTGATGCCAAGTTATGTAAACATTGGAGCTTATGTCGATTCTGGATCCATGGTTGACACATGGGCTACAGTTGGATCATGTGCGCAAATTGGAAAAAACGTTCACCTGAGTGGTGGAGTTGGAATTGGAGGTGTATTAGAACCGGTGCAATCTTCTCCCGTTATCATTGAAGATGGTTGTTTTATTGGATCAAGATGCATCGTAGTTGAAGGAGTTCGAGTTCAAAAAGAAGCAGTGCTTGGAGCCAATGTGGTGTTAACCGCCAGTACAAAAATTATTGATGTTACGAATAAAACTCCAGTTGAATACAAAGGCGTAGTTCCAGAAAGATCGGTAGTGATTCCGGGCACTTTAAATAAAATTTTTGAAGCCGGTGAATATGGTGTTCCATGTGCATTAATCATTGGTCAAAGGAAAAAATCGACTGATTTAAAAACATCACTCAATCAAGCATTGCGCGAACATGATGTAGCGGTATGATATGAACAAGGTTTTGGTCATACAAACTTCTTTTATAGGAGATGTAATTCTTTCTACCGCACTGTTGGAGCAACTATATCGTTCGAATCGTTTTGAAGCCATAGATATTTTGGTCAGAAAAGGGAATGAATCATTATTCAAAGATCATCCCTTTATCAATGAAGTAATTGTATGGGATAAGAAGAACAAGAAAATAAAAAACCTGTTGTTGCTTATTGCACAAGTTCGAAAAAACAAATATGCAGTACTCATTAATCTACAGCGATTTCTTAGCACTGGGTTAATCTCTTTGTTCAGTAAAGCCAGGACAAAAGTGGGATACGACAAAAATCCTTTATCGCTATTCTATCAACACAAAGCCAAGCATATTATCGGTGATGGAACACACGAAACACAACGAAACGCTAAACTAACGGACTTTTTAAATATTCCTCATCAATACAAACCAAAACTATATACCAGCAATGCAGTTGAACAAAAAGTTCATCGTTTGGTAGGTGATATTAAAAACAAAAAATATTGTTGCATTGCCCCTGCTTCAGTATGGTTTACAAAACAACTTCCTTTTGAAAAGTGGATCGAATTATGTGAGCATATTCAACCTCGTTTCGAAGTAATTTATATCCTGGGTTCATCCGATGATTATCCATTGTGTGAAAGAATTGCTGAACGATGCAAGCATGCGCAAAATTTAAGTGGTAAGTTAAATTTACTTGAATCGGCATATTTAATGTCTAAAGCAAGAATGAATTATGTAAATGATTCTGCTCCGTTGCACTTAGCTTCTGCTGTGAATGCTCCGGTTACTGCATTCTTCTGCTCTACTGTTCCTCAATTTGGTTTTGGTCCTCTGAGCGATGAAAGTGTGGTAGTTGAATCTGACCCTTATCCAGCATGCAAACCTTGCGGGTTACATGGATTAAACCATTGTCCGGAAAAACATTTTAGTTGTGGAAATGGAATAAATATTACAGCACTTTAAGAAATAATGATCGAAGAAATAAAACAGAGTATTCAGTGCTTAAAATCTGACGGTATTATCTTTAGTCCCACCGATTCTATTTGGGGTTTAAGTTGTGATGCAAAATCAGATTCCGCTATTCAAAGAATAATAGAACTTAAAAAAAGACCCGAACACAAAAGCTTCATCATTCTATTACCGAGTGAAAATTTACTTGCTAAATATGTAAGAAGCATTCCTGAAATGAGTTACGATTTAATAGAATTCACAACTAAACCATTAACCATAATCTTTCCTGATGCCTACAACATTTCTCCTTTAATTCCATCTTCGGATGGAAGTGTTGGAATTCGAATTGTCAAAAGCGGCTTTATGCACGAACTTTTATCAAAATATAATAGAGCCTTAGTTTCCACTTCGGCCAATTATAGTGGAGAAGAAGCTCCAAAAACACCTGATGAAGCCGACAAATCTCTTTTGGCAAAAATCGATTATGTAGTAAATTTGCCAACCCAAAGTAAAACGAATATGAAGCCATCATCTATAGTAAAATTAGAAATGAATGGCAGCATTAAGATAATCAGAGAATAGAACTTGAAAGAATTTGTTTCCGATCCTGAATTTGAAATCATCAGCGATGTATGCGATGAGTTAAACACTGCTTGCTATGTTATTGGTGGCTATGTTAGAGATAAGATTATGAATCGCTCTTGCACCGATATTGATATTGTAGTGGATGGTGATGGTATTGCTATAGCATCTAAGGTGGCAGAAAGAACTAAAGGATCCAGTAAAATAGTTGTGTTCAAAAAGTTTGGAACTGCCATGTTCGAATACAATGAAAAGAAATTTGAATTTGTAGGTGCGCGTAAAGAAAGTTACCGTCTCAGTTCGCGTAAACCGGAAGTAAGTCCAGGTACTTTAGAAGACGATCAAAAAAGAAGAGATTTTACTATCAATGCTTTGGCAATAGCACTAAACAAAAATGAGTTCGGGAAAATATTAGATCCATTTGGAGGTATGGATGATATTGAAAGTAAGACCATAAAAACTCCTTTGGATCCTGAAATAACATACATTGATGATCCATTGAGAATGATGAGAGCCATTCGCTTTGCAACGCAATTAGAATTTACCATCGAGGAAGAATCATTAAAAGCAATAGCACTATGCAAAGAAAGAATCTCTATCGTTTCTCAAGAAAGAATTACTGAGGAAATCAATAAGATAATTCTGAGTCGACAGCCAAGTATTGGATTTAAACTACTGTTCGATACAGGATTATTGCAAATTATTTTTCCTGAAATGGCCGCTCTACAGGGAGTTGAGACCATTCAAAACAAATCTCACAAAGATAATTTCTACCATACCCTGCAGGTTTTAGATAACATATCCATTCTAAGTAATGATTTGTGGTTGCGATGGGCTGCTATTTTACATGATATTGCTAAACCGCTTACAAAGAGATTTGACACAAAGGCCGGATGGACATTTCATGGCCATGAAGATAAGGGAGCAAGAATGGTTCCTTATTTATTTAAGAAATTAAAGCTGCCTTTAAATGAAAAAATGAAATTTGTTCAAAAGTTGGTTTTGTTGCATTTGCGTCCTATCGTTCTGGCACAAAGCAATGTAACCGATAGTGCTGTGAGGCGCTTGTTATTTGAAGCCGGACATGATGTTGATGCATTGATGTTGTTATGTCAAGCAGATATCACTTCAAAAAACGAATGGAAGGTTAAAAAATATCTGAATAATTTTGAGTTGGTGAAGCAAAAATTAATTGATGTCGAAGAACAAGATCATTTGCGAAATTGGCAGCCACCCGTTGACGGAAATGAGATTATGCAATTGTTCAAACTTAAACCTGGTAAAGAAATTGGTCAATTAAAAAATGCTCTACGTGAAGCCATCATTGAAGGTGAGATAAAAAACGATCGACAAGAAGCACTAGAATTTCTTAATCAATATGCTACACAAATTGGAATTGCAATTGATTAGTGTGTGGTTGTTAATAATTCTTCCCTAATATTTAGAATCTATCCTAAATAGGAACGCACATGTTTTTGTACATTTGTTTAAAATATTTAGTACATGCATGTTTATAGATTTAAAATCTCATTTGAAGATTATGAAGATGTTTCGCGTGAGATAGAGATAAAATCAGATCAAACTTTCTACGATTTGCAACAAGTTATTTTAAAGTCGATTGGGTTTGATAAAGAAATGTCCTCATCGTTTTACATGTCCAATGACAATTGGATTAAAGGAACCGAAATTACTTCTGAAACTAAGACCGACAAATCTGGCAACTCTATAGCATTATTAAAAGAAGCGAAGTTAAGAAACTACATAAGCGACCCTCACCAGAAAATATATTACATATTTGATCTTGAGAATAGATGGATATTTTATGTAGAACTCACTAAAATACTAAGTGCCACTGAAGGTGAAACCTATCCAAAATGCACCAGAAGTATTGGTCAATCCCCTAAGCAATTTGCCAGCATCGAAAACATTAGCAAAGAAGACGAAGAGGATCTCGATGAGTTTTTAGTTGACGAAAGCTCAGACGAGAATGACAATGAAATTTTTGATGGCGTTGACGAAGGTGAAACTGATGAAATGGAAACTGAAGGCGAAGAGGGAGAAGAGGTAAACGAAGAAAGCGATGAGCAAAGTGAGATGGAGGAAGAATATTAGTCGAAAAAGGTGCATTGAATAATTATCTCATCATTGTATGTGGGCCCACTGCCTCGGGCAAGAGCGAATTAGCAATAGAGCTTGCTCAATTTTATAAAACCGAAATTATTTCTGCCGATAGCAGACAATTTGTTAAAGAATTGAGCATTGGAACAGCTAAACCTAACAAAGAACAATTGCAATGCGTTCCACATCATTTTATTGACTCTCATTCCATACACGATCAATATAGTGCAGGTCAATTCGGTATTGACGCTCGACTAGTGTTAAAGGAACTCTTTAAAAAACACAAAGCAGTCATCATTTGTGGTGGAAGCGGATTATACATTGATGCTATTGTAAAATCTTTTGACAGCCTTGCTCCAAATAATTTATTACTCAGGGAGCAACTGAATGAAGAATTTGCCAACGAGGGAATTTCGATCTTACAAGAGAAAGCAAAAGCAATTGATCCAAATGTCGAAAAGCTAATCGATATTCATAATAGCCGTAGATTAATACGATTCATCGAAAAAAACAGTCAGCCGATTGCCGGAATAGATCAAAGTCTTGCCAATATTGAGTTTAAAGCTCATTGGATTGGAATCAAGTTTGAGCGCTCGGTTCTATATGAAAGAATTAATCGAAGAGTCGACCAAATGATAAAAGAAGGTTTAGTGGAAGAAGCTAAATCTTTTTATCATTTTAAGAATAATCACTTTTTAAAAACCGTTGGGTACATGGAATTGTTTGAGTATTTTGATGGAATCACTACATTAGATCAGGCCGTTGAGAAAATCAAACAACACACACGTAACTTTGCAAAAAGACAAATGACCTGGTTCAGAAAAAATGAGGACATTATATGGTTGGAAAACCACTCTTTAAAAGCAGTTGAAGACATATTAGAAAACAAATTATAACACTATGAACATAGTTAAGGTTGGTATAAATGGATTTGGAAGAATTGGAAGAAATTTTTTTCGACAATCCATGCATTTTCCTCAAATAGAAATATGTGGGATCAACGATCTGGCGGATACAAAAACTCTGGCTCATCTTTTAAAATACGATAGTGTTCATGGGATTTTTAGAGGTGAGATTTCACATGATGAAAACAATATTATTATTAATGGAATTAAAATTCCATGTACTTCATTGAAAGATCCTTCTTCCATACCATGGGCTTCTTATAGGACACAAATTGTATTAGAATCAACTGGTAAATTCAGAAAAACAGATGAAGCTAAACTTCATTTGAAAGCTGGCGCAAAAAAAGTAATTATTTCGGCTCCATCTGATGGACATTGCAAGTCAATCGTTCTAGGTGTAAACGAACAGATATTAGATGGCAGTGAAAATGTTATTTCTAATGCTTCGTGTACCACGAACAATGCAGCACCAATGATTTCAATTTTAAATGAAAATTTTGGAGTAGAGTCAGCTTACATTACTACGGTTCACGCTTTCACTGGTGATCAAAATCTGCACGATGCTCCTCACAAAGACTTAAGAAGAGCAAGAGCAGCGGCACTTTCAATTATTCCTACCACTACAGGTGCTGCGAAAGCTATAACTGAAATTTTTCCAGAACTCAAAGATTGCACCGGTGGGGCTGGAATTCGAGTACCGGTACCCAATGGGTCGCTAACTGACATCACTTGTATTCTGAAAAAGGAAACGAATATTGATCAAATAAATAATGCCTTTAAGACAGCCTCAGAGGGTAGATTAAAGTCCATATTGCAATACACCGAAGACCCTATTGTGTCAATTGATGTTGTTGGCAACACACACAGCTGTATTTTTGACTCACAATTAACCAGTGTTATTGGACGAATGGCTAAAGTAGTGGGTTGGTACGATAATGAAATGGGCTATTCAACTCGTTTATTAGATTTGATTGCGTTTATATCAAAATAATTGTAAGTTTATCTGATTCAAAATTTAATACAATGAAAGTACAAACTATTCTATTTGTTATAAGCGCTTCAATCCTCTCAGCTTGTAGCAGCGATAACTCATCTGATCAGAATAATACGGCACCAGCATCACCAGTATATAACGAAACAGCCTTACCAGGAAATTCGGCTATAGTAAATCCTTTAGATACTACGAATCAAGTGGCTCCGGTAAATATTTCTTCGCAACCCAATCCGGCAGCTCCTGCAAACGCTCCATTGCAAGCAACTACAACCGCAAGCGGGTCAGTAAAGCATTACATCTGTCCTAACAATTGTCAAGGTTCAGGAGGCGACCAACAAGTGAATTGTCCGGTTTGCAAAACACAATACGTACATAACGAAAAGTTTCATCAGCAACCGGGTCAAACCCCTACCGCCACACCTCAAGCGACTCAAGTTCAAACACAACCTGCTCAGGCAGCTGCTCCGGCCACTAATAGCAAAGGTGTATATCATTATATCTGTAATAAAGGTTGTGCTGGAGGAAGTGGTATAATGGAAAATTGCGCGAAGTGTGGGAATCAACTTGCACACAACCAGTCGTATCATGACGATGGTTCGAAATAATAGGCTCTAATCGAATGTTTTGAAAAGCAACTCTGAACCGTTGAAAACAGCATAGTTCCTGTAGTTGATCCATTCTCCTAAATTAATGTATCTGCTCTCTCCTATTCTCATATCAATAGGTAAATGTCGATGACCAAATATGAAATAGTCGATTGCTTGTGTTTTAATTTTTTCTTTACAAAACAAAACCAAAAACTCTTTATCATCACCTTTGTAGGTTTCATTATCAGTAGAAGTTGCAATTCTACTTCTTCGTGACCAATAATTGGCTATACCTATTCCTAAATTGGGGTGAAGACGTGCAAACAACCATTGGCATATTTTACTGGCAAATACTTTCTTAATGAATTTATACCCATGATCACCGGGACCTAATCCGTCACCATGCCCTATAAAAAATTTTTTATTGCCGAATTCTCGTTCTATTGGCTCTCGGTATAAGGTACATCCAATTTCTTTTGGCAAATAATCAAAAACCCACATGTCGTGATTGCCTGTAAAATAATGAATCTTAATTCCGCTATCAGAAAGTTCTGCCAACTTTCCGAGTAAGCGCACAAATCCCTTAGGAACTACATGCTTGTACTCAAACCAAAAGTCAAAAACATCTCCTAAAATGTAAACTTCAAGCGCATCTTTTTTTATGAAATCAAGCCAACGAACAATATCCTTTTCCCGCTTTAAACTAGCATCTGAATTAGGAACTCCTAAATGAAAATCACTTATAAAATATATGTTGTTCTTACTGTTCATTACCAAACCTGATAGCTTAGTTGATCACGTAGCTTTTCAAATCCGAACAAAGGTAAGTTTATTTGAAAGCGAATTCGATCAGAGAATTCAATATCGTTCAAATCGTAATAATCATCAAGATTCTGACTCACCATGAAAGGAAAATATACTTGAAAAATTGATCCCAGCTTTAAAGCGATGCCGGCATCAGTAAAAATATCTTTCTCAAATACTTTATCTGCATTGTTATAGGTTCCAATATCGGCAAATGCCACAATTGGTAATGCTCCCGGAAATTCTATCTCTATATTCAGAGCACTCATCCAAAAGCCCTTTTGCTCTGTAACGGCTGTTGGCACATAGGTTTTAAAACCTCCCTCGTTTTCTTGAAACTGTCGATTCCAAAAATCAGCATTGCTCCGATCGAAGTATAGATTAGAATATTGATAATCACTATTGGCTTGTTTTCCACTTAAAGAAAAATAATTTCCATACTGATCGTTGTCACTATCGTAAATCGAACCAAACCATCTTGCGCTTATACCCTTTCCTAGTTTATTGTAAGTGATTTTGTATTTCGCTTCAAAATATGTTTTAAAATATTCACTATGAAATTCTAAACCAAAGCCAATTGAAAATGGATCCAGTTTTCTTCTATTGGAAATAGCAACATCTATGTTATGATAGACCTCCTTTTTTTCTGATATATGAGGAACTCCATCTTTTACAATAAGATAATCCTCGAAATCATTCGATACATTAGAATATTGATAGCGCACTTTCTTCTTAGTTTCAGAACGAGGATCTTTATTGTACAAATCTACTTCAAGATAAGGAGCAAACACTTGATAAGACAAGAAATCTCGTTGTGTTGATAGACTGTCTTTCTGATACTCGCGAATTTGATAACTAAACTTTTGTCCTTTAACGCCTAATTGGATTCTCCTACTAGAACCAGAAGAAGGATAGAGATTCAGGTGAAAATTAGCAAAACCATTTAGCTCCTCGGTTCTAAAACTATATAAAGGAGTAAATGCAAATTCAAATTTTTTCTCTGGTAGAAAAATATTATAAATACTTAATCCGGTCATCCATTTATCGGTATTGTTCCAAGCGGCTAAAGGCAAAATAAACAGTTGAGTTCGATCAGCTCTTTCCACTTGAGGAAGGAAAGCAATTTTTAACGGCTCTACTCCTCTAAACAACCCATTGAGTCGTTTCGTATTGTTATTATAATAGAGTTCCGGGAAAATTTTGCGTTCATTAATCACAAACTTGTCACATCCCGGACATTCAACATGCACTACTTCACCTCCATAAATCCCGTCAAAAGCTGAACTGTATTTCAGATTTTTTCCCTTATAAGCAGTAATCTCAAAAGGAGCAGCCACTAAGCCTTTGCTTCCCACCAAAATAGAATGTGTGGCATTTTGCGTTTTTTCATTTCTTTCTCCTCTATATGTGGCAACATCATAAATCTTATATTCAATTCCTCTTTCCATATCGAAAGCATCATCAAATAACCATGAGACATCTTTTTTCCCTGCCGTTTCCAAAATTTGTTTTAAATGACCTGGGTAAGGATGTCTAAATTTCCATTCGTTGAAATAAATTCTCATGCAACTGTCCATCAGTGCAGTGCCGAATTGGCTTTCAATAGCATTGAACAGCATTGGCACTCTTCCATATATCATCAAACCATAGTTAAACGAAGAATATTCGGTCGACTTTAAAGATACTTTTTGATTGACTCTTTTGCGTTCACTGATATTTACTAATAAAGAAGTAAGGCCGGAGTAATCTAGATTATCAATACCAAGCAATCGATTTAATCGGTTCATATTGAGTTGACGATCTTGATCAGACAGATATGTTTTTAGGTAACGAATTTCGTAATAAGAGTTGATTCCTTCATCCATCCAGGGGTAATCTCTTTCATTGGAAGCTAATATTCCATATAACCAATTGTGTCCAACTTCGTGTACGATAACTGTTTCAAGATCGAGATCATTTTCTACTTTACTGAGTATGGTTATCGTAGGATATTCCATTCCTCCTCCTGCCGATATTGTTCCATCTACCGCTGAGACTACATTATAAGGATAACTACCAAGTTTTTCGGAATAAAAAAGTATGGAGCGCTTTAAATAATGAGTGGCTTTCACCCAATGCTTGGCTGATTTATCTGTAAAATAAGCATATACATCAATGATCCTTTCTTCACCCGGAATCTGAAGCGTGTCGTGCAAAACATTAAAACGCTTATCGGCAAACCATGCAAAATCATGAATATTACTTTGTTTATAGATGAGTGTTTTTGTAATTGAATCAGATGGAGGAAATTTTAAATCGTTGCTTTCATTCAAGATATACGATTCGCTCTTACTTTTTAGCCAATCTAGTTCTGCACTGTTCTGCAATTCTCCTGTAGCGGCTACCACATAATTTGCTGGAACAGTAATATGTACTTCGTAGTCTCCAAATTCACTAAAAAATTCACCTTGATTAAGGTATGGCATCTGGTGCCAACCTAATGAATCATAAACAGCCGGCTTTGGATACCATTGCGTGATGTAATAGGCTTGATTAATTCGTCCTAGACGGGAGAACTTAGCAGATGGAATTACAACATCAAAACGCATAGCTAGATCTATTGAGCTTGCCGGAGCAACTGGTTCTTGAAGGATAATTTTACATATATCGATATCGTATTCATCCAGTACCACTGTTAGTTTTGATTCGTTTTGTAAAACAGAAAAGTTCTTCATGCGTCCCTTTTCACTTTCTTTTGCAAAAAAAAGATCTAAGTTATTGCTGAGCACCATTTGCTGCGCTAGTGCAGTCTCTCTATTGGAATAGGCATTAGGCCATATATGAAAATACAACTCTTTTAATGTGTCTGATGAATTATTGGTATAACGAACCGTTTGAGAACAATGCAGCTCGTTCTTGACATCATCTAGTGTCACAAAAATCTGATGATCACTCTTCTGTTGAAAAGATAGGCTTTGTGCGTTAGTTGAAATATGGTTGCTTACCAATAAAAGAGTGAATAACCATTTATAGATTTTCATAAGTCGAATTATTGATGCTAAAATACCAATTTATTGAGTGATCAAAATATTTTAGAATATGTATATTTACACTTATCAATTCAATTGCCTATGTATAAGCGTCTAGTTAGAAGAGAAAAAAAACTCTTTGGTGTTTGTGGAGGACTGGGACATTACTTTGATACCGACCCAGTGATCTTTAGAATAATTTTTGTTATTGCGCTTTTAATTTTCGGAACAGGTTTATTGGTTTATTTAATCATGGCATTGGTTATGCCTGATGGAGAAAAATAATCAATTCATTAACCTAATTTCTTTTTTAAATCACTCATAACTTGAGCAATTTTATTGGCTGTACTTTTACCTACAGGCGCTAAAGGCATTCTTACATAATCATCACAGATGCCCATTTCCTTTAAAGCCGATTTAATTCCTCCCGGAGATCCATCAACAAATAGCAACTCTATTAGCTCACTTAAAGCGTAATGTATCGGACGCGCTTTTTCTGGTTTATCTTGCATGGCATATCGCACCATAGTAGAAAAATGTTTTGGATAAGCATTTGCCAATACAGATATAACGCCATCTGCACCCATAGTCAATAGTGGCATGGTTAATCCATCATCGCCAGAAATCACTAAAAAGCCATCGGGTTTATTTTTAATGATTTCCATGATTTGAAAAATATTTCCAGAGGCTTCCTTTATTCCGATGATATTCTCAAAATCGTTCGCAAGATTCAAAGTGGTTTCAGGTGTAAGATTTGAGCCGGTTCTGCCAGGAACATTATATAATATAACAGGCACCGGACATTCGTTTGCAATCATTTTATAGTGTTGATATACACCTTTCTGATTGGGCTTATTATAATAAGGAGATACCGATAATATGGCTTCGATTCCATCAAAATCTGTTTGAGAAATTTGGGTTACCAATGATTGAGTATTATTACCTCCTAACCCTAAAACAACGGGTAAACGTTTATCATTCACTTCCAAAACAAAATCGATAACCGCTTGCTTCTCCGATGGGTTTAATGTTACAGACTCTCCTGTAGTTCCCAATGGAACTAAGTAATCTACTTTTTGTGAAATACAGTTTTCAATTACTTTTTTGAAGCACTTAAAATCAATACTACCGTCTTTATAAAAAGGTGTTACCAATGCCACACCGGTTCCAGTTAATTTATGTTTTTTCTTAGTCATTTCTCATTTGTTTTAAATAGTGCATTAGTACTTTAATCAGTTCTTCCATTCTGGTGTTGTCGGGAGCTGCTACCATAAAATCACAAAACGGAGTATTGCGTTTATCGAATCGAGCAATTTTAAATTTAGCATGCGAAATGGCTGAAACATATTTTAAAGGGAATACGGTTTCAATATCCAAGCTGATCAGTACATCAAAATCGGTTTGTACAAAATTATGTACCAAGGGATGATTAGGTCTTAAGTTCCAACTCAACGATCTACGTGTAAAAAAATCCAGACCAAGTTTAGAAAAGCGCATGTGAGGGAGTTCTTTCATATCCACATAGCCTAATGCCAATGCCTCTTTGTGCTCCGATCTAATTTCTTTTACCAATTGCTTCACCAATTCATAATTCTCATCGGTGGTTGCATCGTATAATATACCTACCGATTTCATTTTGGCAAATGAAATTAATTTTGGTTTTCTCTTTTGCTTGCTAAACTCCCGAACAAACATAAAGTTTGCTAGTTGTTGACGTATTCTCGACTTAGTTTTCATCGAATCATCTTAATAAAATCTTCTTCACTTATAATACTCACTCCCAATGCTTGAGCCTTTTCTAATTTACTGCTGCCCGCTTCGTCACCTGCCAACAAAAAGCTTGTTTTGGAACTTACTGCTGAAGAATTTTTTCCTCCATTCATTTCAATTACATCTTTAATCTGATTTCGGTCAAAATTGCTGAATGTTCCTGAAACAACAATACTTTTTCCCTTTAATTTATCACTTGATTTTCCTTCTTCAACATTTAGTTCAAATTGTAATCCATATTTTTGCAACCGCTGTATGATCTCTGTATTTAACTCATTCTGAAAATGATTATAAATGGATAATGCAATTTTCTCACCAACTTCAGGAGCATTTTTCAAATCATCAATGTTTGCTGTTTGAATAGTGTATATATTTTTAAAATACCGTGCCAGCTTTTTAGCCACAGTATCGCCCACATATCTGATCCCTAATGCATATAGTACTTTCTCGAAAGGAACCTGTTTAGAATCTTCAATTGCTTTTATTAAGTTCTCGGACGACTTTTCACCCATTCGCTCTAAACTTGAAATGGAATCAAATGTGAGTTCATACAGATCAGCAATATTTTGTATTCGTTGATTCGCATACAGCAACTCAATGGTTTCTGCTCCAAGTCCATCAATATTCATTGCTTTTCTAGAGGCAAAATGTTCTATGGATCCTTTGATTTGTGGTGGACAATTCAACTGATTGATACAATAATGCAAAGCTTCACCTTCCAATTTTCTTAATTCTCCTCCACATTCGGGACAAGATTCAGGATAGCTAACTTTTACGGCATCCTTTTTTCTTTTGCTAAGATCTACTCCTGTTATTTTTGGAATGATCTCTCCTCCCTTCTCAACAAATACTGTATCACCCAGATGCAAATCCAATTTTTCTATTTGCGCCTCATTATACAGCGAAGCTCTTTTAACTACAGTTCCTGCTAAGTTAACCGGTTCTAAATTAGCAACAGGTGTAATGGCTCCAGTTCTTCCTACTTGAAAACTAACATTATTGAGTATAGTAAGCTCCGACTCCGCCTTATATTTATATGAAATAGCCCAACGGGGAGACTTAGCGGTATAGCCAAGTTCTTCTTGGTTTCGAAACGAATTCACTTTAATAACAACTCCATCGATATCAAACCCTAAAGTAGATCTGAGTTTTTCATACTGGTTGATATAATCAATAACCTCATCCAATGTTTTGCAAACTCTCATAGCATCGGAAACTTTAAAGCCCCAATCGCGTGTTCGGGTCATGGCTTGAAAATGATCTTCAAACGGAAGTTGATTCCCATACACTGCATAGAGGAAACAATCGAGCTTTCGAGCTGCTACCTCGGCACTATCTTGTTGCTTTATGGTTCCGCTGGCAGTATTTCTTGGATTAGCTAAAGGTGCTTCTCCTAATTCCTCCCTCTCTTTATTAATTCGATCAAACTCTTTGTGTGTTAATATAATCTCACCCCGGATTTCAAATTTATCTGGATATCCTACTCCTTTCAAACTTAACGGTAATGATCGAATGGTCTTTACATTGGCACTCACATCGTCTCCTTGCAATCCATCTCCTCGTGTAACTGCTCTTTCAAATACTCCATTTACATAAGTAATTCCAATGGCAACACCATCAAATTTCAACTCACACACATATTCAAAATCATGACCAATTAATTTTACTATTCGATCATTAAACTCTTGCAATTCTTCTTTAGAGTAAGTATTGCCCAAAGAAAGCATCGGGTATACATGTTTCACCTGCTTAAATTCCTTGGTCACTTGTCCTCCAACCCTTTGTGAGGGAGATGTTTCAGAATAGTATTGAGGGAACTTGTTTTCCAATTCGATCAATTCATTTAACAATAGATCAAACTCGTAATCACTTATTTCTGATTTTGAAAGAGTGTAGTAATTATAGTTATGCTCTTCAATAGCAGATCGTAACGTCTGTATTCTTGATTTGGCCTGAGTTTCATTCATAAGAGCCAACTAAGGTAAAAAAGCATATTCACTTTTGGAACTTTTGATGCGTTTCAAATTTTTGATCGCAACATTCTCATGTTTCCACTAATATCTCTTCTCAGATTAACTGTTCCGAAATTTTGATCTTCAAAAATGTTTTGGATGGAATCTGCTTTCAAACTATTCAACTCAACATAACATGCTCCGTGATCTGATAAATTTTTTTGTGAGAATGCTGCTATTGATCGATAAAAAATTAGCGGATCGCTTCCTGCAGCAATCAGCGCTTGCTTTGGTTCGTGTTTAATAACATGGTTTCCATGAGTTTCAATCTCTTCTGCATCTAAATAAGGAGGGTTACTAACGATTATATCCCATTCTTGATTCAATTCATCTTGTTGAGTTAGAAAGTTTAATCTCTTAAAATGAATTGCTGCATTATATTTATTGCTGTTTTGACGAGCTATACTTAAAGCGTCTTCACTGATATCTATTGCTGTAATAGTAAAATTTTTCCTCTGTCTTTTTATGGCTATTGAAATACAACCACTTCCTGTACCAATCTCCAGTACGTTTAATGGTCGATCATTATGGTCTTCCATAATCCACTGCACCAACTCTTCAGTCTCAGGTCTAGGGATCAATACATGATTATTTACTCCTAATTCCATATCAAAAAAATATGCTTTCCCTATAATGTATTGGAGAGGCATTCCAGCTTTTATTTTTTCCAGATCGTCTTCGAGGTCAAATAACATGGCTTGATCTATAGATAAGTCCGCTCGTTTGATCCATTGATTGATGTTTAGATTTAATCTATCGCTTAACCAATGTCTGATTAACGTGGATTTTTCCTCTTCTTCACAAATATGAGCCGGCAACTTTGAGATAGCCTTATTTATAAAAGACATAAGTTTCATAAGCAATGATTCTAATTTATACTTTTGACGAAGATATATTTTAGAAGGTGAATAGCGAATTACTCATGCAACGATGTTTGGATTTGGCAGTCCTTGGTAAAGGATATACAGCCCCTAATCCTATGGTTGGATCATTGATTTATGATGAAGGGAAAATTGTCGCAGAAGGATATCATTTGAGATACGGATCTGATCATGCAGAAAGAGCTTGCCTAAAGAGGCTTTCGCATACGTTATCTAAGGATGCAACTCTGTTTGTGAATATGGAACCATGCAATCATCACGGTAAGACTCCACCCTGCACAGATACCATTATAAGTTCCGGAATAAAAAAGGTGGTCATTGGACAACAAGACCCGAATCCAAAAGTGAGTGGAACAGGAATAGAAAGATTAAAACTATGTGGCATAGAGGTGGAAATGAATGTTTTGGAAAATAAATGTCGGGAGTTGAATAAACATTTCAATAAGTTCCATGAAGATAAAAGACCTTATATCACCTTAAAGTGGGCGCAAAGTAGCGATGGATATATGGGATTAGAAAATAAAAATATACGAATAAGTAACGATGAGTCCACTTATTTGACACATAGTTGGAGAGCAGAAGAACAGTCTATTTTAATTGGTTCAAAAACGATGAATATTGATAATCCGAAATTGGATGTACGAAGATTGAAAGGAAGAAACCCGATACCAATTATTTTATCACCCGAAGGAAACGTAATTTCTACGCATTACTTACTTCAAAACGAATCTACACTGGTACTGAGTCACCATATAAATCCAAATTTGACCGCTCAACAAATAAAATTAGATCCAGAAAAAGAAGTTCTTCATCAGGTATTGCAAATCCTTTACGCAAAAAATATTAACTCAGTTTTTGTAGAAGGAGGATCAATTACTTTACATAAGTTCATCGAAGCTTCCTTATGGGATGAAGCCAAAGTAATCATAGCCGATGCTAAGCTGCAGCAGGGCATAGTTGCGCCTACTTTAAAAGAGAAAGCCTATCATCAGGAATCTATTGGAAGCAATAGAGTTCATTTTTATAAAAACCGAAATGGCGCTATATCTTCTGCTTAGCATTGTACTTGCTACAACTTTATTTATCATATTAAAACTATACAAAACGTTTCGGGTAAACACGGGACACGCAATAGTGGTCAATTATTTTGTAGCCTCTTCAATTGCGTTTGGAGCAAACAGTGATGCCAGCATAGCAGCCCTTTCATCCTTTTTCCATTTGCTCCCCATTACTTTGATTATTGGGTTAATGTTTATTGTCGTATTTAATATAACCGGATTCAGTAGTCAGAGTGCAGGCATTAGTGTTACCAGCGTAGCTGCAAAAATGTCGATGGTTATTCCTATTTTCTTCGGTTTGTTCTTATATAACGACTCGCTAAATTTCACTCGAATTATTGGAATAATCAGCGCTTTGATTGCTGTTTATATTATTAATAAACCCGACAAAAATAATGCTCAAGAAAAAAAAGATCTTTGGCTACCGGTACTGGTATTTGCAGGAAGTGGTTTGGTCGATAGTTCGATCAAGTACGCCCAACACTTTTATATGACCAATGAAAACAGGCAACTCCTCATTGCTATGTTATTTGGTAGTGCCGGATTACTGGGAGTATTGCATTACGCATTCAATGTCATATATAAAAAAGATAGCATTCTCAATTTACGTAGTATCATTGGTGGATTGATTCTAGGTATAGCCAACTACTTCTCTCTTCATTTTTTGCTTTTATGTTTTCAATATCCGGGAAGCGAAAGTGCAATGATTTTTTCTATTGTTAATATTGGAGTAGTTTTATTAGCTGCCATTTGTGGCTATTTGTTTTTGAATGAAACTTTAAACGGAGGAAAACTACTTGGAGTTTTAATTGCAGTATTTTCAATCATCATTCTTTATAGCAGTAAATAATTGTTGTTTCAAGACACATATAAAACAATTGTAAAAGCCACTGAAGCTCTATTTACCGATCGAGGTTCAAAATTTATTTCTATTGCTTTCCCGTGTTCAACTGAAGAAGATTTTAGATCAACATTAAAAAAAATAAAAGCCGAACATCGAAAAGCCAACCATCATTGTTTTGCGTATGTACTTGGTTCGAACAAAGAATCAACTCGATCAAACGATGATGGAGAACCTTCTGGTACAGCTGGCCTTCCTATATTAAGGCAGATTAATGCAAATGATTTGACCAATTGTGCAGTAATTGTAGTACGATACTTCGGTGGTACATTGCTGGGGGTTGGCGGATTAATAAATGCTTATAAATCAGCTGCTGCATTGGCCATTGAAAGCTGCACTATAATTGAGAAACATATTGAAGAAAAGTATTCGATCCAATTTGAATATAGCGACCAAAGCTTTGTTCAACAAATAATAAGTGAATTCGATATAAAGATTATAAATCAGCACTTTGAATCGAAAATATTATTCACTTGTTCGGTATTAAAGTCTAAAGCCGATGCATTTCTGACGGCTCTAAAATCATATCCTTTGGACTCAACCAGAATTAAAATTAAAGTAGTACATGATTGATTATTCACTCTTAAAACAGTTGTGCCATATTCAAGCCAACTCAGGCAACGAAGGAGAAATAAAACAATTCTTAATTGATTTTATAAAGAAAGATGCCGTGAATTGGCAAAGCGAACCAAAAATTATAGATGAGCAATTTCAAGATTCTTTTATCGTAACGTGTGGAAATCCGAGTACAGCGGTGTATGCTCACTTAGATAATGTTGGATTTATGGCGGGATACAATAACCAAATCACACCTATGGGATCACCGGACACTCAAGGCCAACACGAATTGGTAGGCTACGACTCTAAAGGAAAGATTGAAGCTAAATTGTCGATAGTTGACGAAACGCTATTTGCAGAATTTGATAGGATCATAGAAAGTGGAACGGAACTAAGTTTTAATCCTCATTGGCGTGAAACGGAGTTTTACATACAATGTTGTTACCTGGATAATCGCGCAGGGATCTATGCGGCAATCCAAACAGCTCGCAAAACAGAAAATATTGCATTGGTATTTGGCCAATGGGAAGAACATGGAGGAGGAAGCGTTTCGTATTTAAGTAAATACTTATATGAAAAACACAACATAAGACAAGCTCTCATTTCGGATATTACGTATGTCTCGGAAGGAGTTAAAGATGGGCAGGGTGTTGCCGTATCGTTGCGAGATCGAGCTATTCCAAGAAAACAATTTGTCAATAGAATTAGAAACATTTTAGATACTAATAATTTCTCCTATCAAATAGAAGTGGAAGAAGTTGGTGGAAGCGATGGGCATGAAATTCAGAAACTAGCCTACCCTATTGATTGGTGTTTTGTAGGTGCACCACAGCAATTTAGTCACAGTCCCAACGAAAAGATAAACAAGGCTGATCTTGAATCAATGATTGCAGCATATCGAATCTTATTGAAACATCTTTAATCATAAAATGATCGGATAGCATTGATGAAAGTTTCCGGTGCTGAACATGGTTTTTTGGTTTCGGTATTTACAAATACCAAAGTAGTACTTGCTTTATTTAAGAGTTCATTTGATTCATTAAACACTTCGTATTCAAAATATATGCGGGCAGCCGGCAATTGAGGAATTCTGGTTTTAATGGTAAGCAAATCATCATAGAAAGCAGGTTTAAAATACTTGATTTGAAATTCCAATACCGGCAACATAATTCCATCATCCTCCATTTGCTTATAGGTAAACCCTAAATTGCGAATACACTCTACACGAGCCAACTCAAAATAGGTAGCATAATTACCATAATAAACATACCCCATCCGATCGGTTTCAGAATAACGAACTCGAATTTTCACTTCACTTTCAAACATAAGATTAGCTTTGGTCAAATGTAAAAAGATAATTAGTAATATTGTTTAGCTCGATTACAATGCGTTACCTCCTTATCATATCATTTCTTTTTGCTGTGGCTTGTAGTCCTTCTTTCACTACGGTCAAAAGCAATTCCGAACTTAACACTTTGGGCACAAAAGAATTTGTTCAATCCGATTCAAACATTTATAGAAAATATTTACCCTATAAAAATCAATTGGATCAAGAGATGAACAGAGTTATCGCATATAGTGATAGTCCGCTCGAAAAAGGGCAACCCGAAAGTAAATTGGGCAATTTTTTTTCAGATGCATTGCTCTTTTATTGCAACGAGAAATTAAAAACCGATCAAAGACTACCAATTGATTTTGCTGTATTTAATAATGGTGGACTCAGAGCTTCACTTCCAAAAGGCGAGATAACTGTTGGAAATATTTTTCAGTTAATGCCATTCGAAAATGAACTGGTAGTGTTAGAACTAGACAGTACATCCATTATACCATTAATATATTATATCATTGGAAAAGGTGGAATACCAGTTTCCGGCCTTAAATTGTCTCTTCAAAATCAAATCATCACAGAGTTTAAAATTGGCAATACGCCTTATGATTCTTCCGCTACTTATCGACTCTTAACTTCGTCATACTTGGCTAATGGTGGGGATCAATTCTGGTTTTTCGAAAAAAATAAAAACCGATTCAACACCGGAATTAAAATTCGAGAAGCACTTATTGAGTATTTAGAAATGCAAAACAAAAAAGGACAAAGAATTGAAGCTGAATTAGATCAAAGAATAAGCTATGAACCATAGAAGAGATTTCATTAAAAGAGTATGTGCCGGAACTGCATTGCTAAGCGTTGGTTTAGCGCCACTGAAATCAATTGCTCGTTCAGAAATGGAAAAGATAACCATACTACATACAAACGATGTTCACAGCCACATTGAACCTTTTCCAAGTAACGATCCAAAATTTCCCGGATTAGGTGGTGCTGAAAGAAGAGCGGCATTGATACATCGAATTCGAAATGAAGAAGAACACGTATTACTATTGGATGCCGGAGACCTAGTTCAGGGAACACCTTATTTCAATGTATTTAAAGGTGAAGTTGAATACAAATTGATGAATGAGATGCAATACGATGCGGCTACATTGGGGAATCATGACTTTGATAATGGACTGGATGGACTTCAATACATGCTGAACTTTGCTAAGTTTCCAATGATTTGTTCCAATTATAGTTTTGATCAAACCACAATATCTGGTATGACTATTCCCTATAAAGTATTTGACAAGGGAGATATGCGCATAGGTGTGTTTGGACTTGGTATAGAATTAAATGGATTAGTAGAAGAGAAATTGTTTGGAAAAACTAAATATGAAAATCCTGAAGTGAAGGCTGCATACTATGCACATCATTTAAAGACAAAAGAAAAATGCGATCTAATCATATGCTTATCTCACCTTGGCTTCAAGTATCCTGATGAAAAAATATCTGATGTTGGATTAGCAAAAAAATCATTGTATATTGATTGCATCATTGGAGGACATACACATACATTTCTTAAAGAGCCGGTAAGAGTATATAACAGAGCAGGTAAAGAAGTATTGATAGCACAAACCGGATGGGCAGGAATAAATTTAGGTAGAATAGATTTTTATTTGGAGAGAAAAAACGGACTGAAGATTGGATTAGGTAGTAGCAAAAAAATTTCGAAATAAACAAGCAAAATAAATGTTTCAAAATATTTTTTTTCTTCAAATCTTTGCGAACAGTAAAACGGTTTTATATTTGTAAAACAATTTCACGAAAACCCTTTTAATAACCTTATAAAACACAGAGCAAAAATTATGGGTAACGATAAAAGTCATGTTAAAGTTTGGAACAATTGTTTAAAACTTATACGCGATAATGTTACACCACAAAATTTCAAAACCTGGTTTGATCCAATCAAGCCAGTTAAACTTGATAACAAAGTTTTAACCATCGAGGTTCCTAGTCAGTTTGTTTATGAATGGTTGGAAGAGCATTACATAGACATCTTGAGAAAAACTATAAAAAGAGAACTGGGCCCTGAAGGTAGTTTAGAATACAGTATTGTGGTGGCAAACAACAGCAATGATAAACCCTATGCTGTAAAATTTCCAACCAAAAACTATAACTCTTTAAAGAATCATAGTGTTGCACTACCGGTTGATATAAACAAAGGAATTAAGAATCCATTTGTTATTCCCGGACTTCGAAAAGTTGATGTAGACTCCCAATTGAACCCAAGCTATACGTTGGAGAATTTTATTGAAGGAGACTGTAATCGACTTGCCCGAGCAGCGGGATTTGCAGTTGCCAGCAAGCCAGGTGGAACCGCATTCAATCCTTTGTTGATTTATGGTGGTGTAGGATTAGGTAAAACGCATTTGGCTCATGCCATAGGAATAGATATTAAAAATAACTTTCCTGAAAAAACGGTTCTCTATGTACCATCCGACAAATTCATTCAACAATTTGTAGATGCAGTAAAGAACAATGCTCAAAATGATTTCACACATTTTTATGAAATGATGGATGTGCTGATCATTGACGATATCCAATTCTTCAGTGGAAAAGAAAAAACACAGGATGTATTTTTTCATATCTTCAATCACCTTCATCAAAACGGCAAACAGATTATTCTGACTTCTGACAAAGCACCTGTTGATTTGCAAGGAATGGAACAAAGATTGTTGAGTCGATTTAAGTGGGGATTGGCAGCCGATCTTCAAATGCCAGACTTAGAAACGCGCATAGCCATTTTAAGAAAAAAGATGTATATTGATGGTATTGAGTTACCTAATGATATCGTTGAATACATTGCTTATAGTATCAATTCAAATATTAGGGAACTCGAAGGTGCATTGATTTCCATCATCGCTCAATCTTCTCTCAACAAGAAGCCCGTTACTATGGAATTGGTAAAACAAATGATTGAAAAGTTTGTAAAAAATACTTCGCACGAAATATCCATCGACTATATTCAAAAGGTGGTATGTGATTATTTTGATCTTTCATTAGAACAACTTAAATCAAAAACCAGAAAACGCGAAGTAGTTCAAGCCCGACAGTTGGCCATGTACTTTAGTAAACAAATGACCAAGTCTTCCCTTTCAAATATAGGGATTCAATGCGGTGGTAAAGATCATGCTACTGTTTTGCATGCTTGCAGAACCATCAATAATCTAATCGAAACGGACAAGAAGTTTAAAGCCTGCGTAGCTGACATTCAGAAACGTATAAAGGTAAATGCAAAACTCTGATGAAACTTCTACTTTAGGAAATGCTCCTGATTGTAGAATATTAATGGTTTGCCTCGGCAATATTTGCAGATCACCAATTGCACAAGGTGTTTTTGAAAATCTATCAAAAAAATTAGGGTTTGATGCGGTTGTAGATTCGGCCGGAACAGGCGCTTGGCATGTAGGCGAAGCACCCGATCGGAGAGCAGTTCAGACGGCAAAAAACCGAGGGATAGATATTAGCAAACAAAGAGCAAGACAATTTAATGTAAATGATTTTGATGCTTTTGACCTGATTCTAGCAATGGATCAAAGTAATGAAAGAGACATCAGAAACATGGCCCGAGATGCACAAGATCTGAGCAAAGTAAACTTGTTTCTGAGAATGGCTCAACACAATGAAGAGCTTTCTGTTCCTGATCCTTACTACGGAGGACCCGATGGATTTGAAGAAGTCTTTGATTTGATTGAAGCAGCTTCCGAGGCGATTATTAAAAATCTGAAAGGAATATAGCGCCATCATGAACCACAATAGTAAAGGTCGACTTTATTTAATCCCAACCTTTTTAAGCGAAACAGCTTCATTGGATGAATTACCGGAGCAAACTATCCGCATTACTAAATCTTTGTCGCATTTTGTTGTAGAAACAGAGAAGGTAGCTCGTCAGTTTTTCAAGAAATTACAAATTACAATTCCACAATGTGATTTAAATATATTTACTCATGACAAACATAATAGTAGCAACTTTGATGAGTGTATAGGTTGGTTACAAAGTGGAATCGATGTGGGGCTTTTGAGTGACGCAGGCTGCCCTGCCATTGCCGACCCTGGGTCGGAATTTGTGTTACTCGCACATAATAAAGATATAGATGTTATCCCTTTGGTAGGTCCATCTAGTTTAATATTATCGTTGATGGCCTCCGGCATGAGTGGTCAAAAATTTTCTTTTCACGGATATTTATCGAAAGATGAAAGCACTCGGAAAGATCAAATAAAACATTTAGAAAAAAACGCTGCTACACAAAATTGCACACAATTGTTTATTGAAACTCCATTCAAAAATCAATTGGTTTTAAAAAATATGTTGGAAGTATGTCAGGCCGACACATTGATTGGTGTGTTTTGTAACTTGACCTCAGACCATGCACTAATTAAAACCAAAACGGTTAAAGATTGGAAATCGAAATTACCCGATTTGCAAAAGCGACCTTGTGTATTTACAATTTATAGAAATGGCAAAAAAAATTAAAACTGTTAATCTTAAAACATTCAAAAGACAAGTAGGTCAAAAAAGAAAAGTCCTGACAACTTTTCTGAGAGGAATTCATAACAGAAAAGTGAGTCGCTTAAATCAAAGAGTAAAGGAATTGGACCAGCAAGCATTTCAAGAAATTGATTGTCTCGACTGTGGGAATTGCTGCAAACAAATGACACCTACTTATACTAAGAAAGACATTAAAAGAATATCCTCTCATTTTAAAATGACTGAAAAAGAGTATTTTGATAAGTATTTATATAAGGACGAGTCGGGTGATATCATGCATCAATCAACACCTTGTTACTTTTTGCAAAGAGACAACAAGTGTTCCATCTATGAAATTCGCCCTGATGACTGTAGAGGTTTTCCGCACTTACACAAAAGTGACTTTAAAAATGCAAGCACAATCAACATTCAAAACATCGATTACTGTCCAATTACTTTTAAGGTCGTAAGTGCCTTGTACGATCAAATAGTAAATAAAAAGTAAGATTTGTTTTACTTAACTTCCAGCAACTCCACTTCAAAAACTAATGGAGAATATGGGGGAATAACTCCAGATGATCCTTGCGGGCCATAAGCTAAATTAGATGGGATTACCAGTCGCGCTTTACCACCCACATTCATCATAGAAATACCTTCCTCCCAACCTGGAATTACGGCTCCTTCACCTAAAGCAAATACAAGAGGATCGTTACGGTCCAACGAAGAGTCGAACTTTTTGCCATCTGTAAACATACCGGTATAATGTACTGAAACTGTCTTACCATTTTCAGCTCTTGAGCCTTTTCCTTTCACCACTT
>Ga0116143_10000077_pt1 | contig 125961 bp, 81 predicted proteins | sample AD_UKC034_MetaG_FD_89745 | JGI IMG/M metagenome (GOLD analysis project Ga0116143, IMG submission 89745) | Active sludge microbial communities of municipal wastewater-treating anaerobic digesters from USA - AD_UKC034_MetaG | ecosystem: Engineered > Bioreactor > Anaerobic > Digestate | place... | reverse complement strand
GCGGGATCGCCGCCCAGTGCCGGGGCAGATCGGCCAGCTTGGGGAACGTCACCTCCCGGCCGGTCTTGATCTCGGCCAACTTGGTCAGCATCTTCTCCCCGGTCCGGTCTTCCTGAATCTCGATGAAGCGCTTGTCGTGGGCTTCCATCGCCCGGCCGCGGGACCGTTCGAACTCGTCATCGCCGAGCAGCGTCCGCTTGCGCGGGCGCTTGCCGGTGATCGGGACGCCGAGGTTGACCACGGTCTTCCTGCCGTTGACGACAAACACGCCGTACCACCACCGGCTGTTCTTTCGGATCTCGAGGCTCATGGTTTGGTCCTATGCATCAGTTTTCGCCAGTATTCACCAGAAAGCCGCACTTTCGGGCTGCAACCAAACAATTGCCAAACAAATCCCGAAAACTCGTCGTAAGGCGTTGGTTATCAACTGTGCAGCTTTGTACGGATAATCCTACGCCCACCGGTTCGGAAACCACCACCGCAACCGACCGGCGTTGATCATCAAGCACTTAAGCCGCTGGCCTTCAGCAGGTTATCCCCGGTCTTGGCACGATTCTTGTCGGCTGCCTCTCCCGTGCACCAGTATTCGCCAGAATTCGCCAGAAAAGCGCAAAACCAAACAATCGCCAAACATTTCGGCGCTGAAAACCGCCTGACGAGCGCAGGTTCAAGTCTGGCGGTGAGAGCGGTCGGAGAAGTGCGGCGTCGGACAGGAAAGGTAGAACACCGCCACTGGAGCGTTCCGGCAGCGCCTTGCCGCTGCCTCGACGCGAGGCCACCGGCAGGCGAACCAGTGGTCACTTGCGGGCACCCGCGCGTACCGCGGGCTCCACGTGCGCGGCGCAAGGGAATCGCAGGGGGAGAGCGGCAGACCAGTGGGCAATCTCCGTTCGCTCAATTCGCAAGGATTGGGGCTCATTGTTCCGCTCCAGTAACCTTGTTCATCTCTCTATAGAATTTGAACCCATATGGCTTACTCGTGCCTTGGGCAAATTCCTCTGCGGGAATCAAGAACTCGTTGTAGACGAGGAAAGCATTTGTTCCAGAATCGATCAGGCGGCAGACCTTCTGTACGTCCGCTTTGTAGTCCTTTTCAGGCCACACCAGGAAGACCCTCTTCCTGTAGGTCATCGCAACAACTGAATCATGCTCTTGCGAAACCGCCGTTTGGTTCGTTGAGGTCATCGTGATGACGCCGTTTGACGTTTGGATCCACTTGCCTCCGTCAAGTGGCCAGACCCCCATGTGCTCCTTTGCGATCATCACATACGTGCCATTGGTATCGAACTTCCAATAGCATGCGCCTGTCAGATGATCCGAATAGAAAAACGATGGCTCATTGGTCGAGAGCGTGTACGGCACGGCACGAGAATGGGTCTTTCCGCACGCTGCAGCTAGGAGACTCCCGAGCGCGACAATTACTAGCGCGAGCTGATGATTCATGTGGCAGCTCCAACGTCCCGGCTCACCGACGCCGGGCCAATGGCGTCCGATTGTCAACCGAGGCGCGACCCCGGCGTTGCCTGGAGCCGGATGGTAGGCGACAAGATCATCTCTCTGTAAGCACTGTATACGAATAGTAAAACCCTCCGGCGATAACTGCCACTGGAACAACGCAAAGAAGCACAGCGACCACCCGCTGCCAAGCAAGTCCGTGGCGTAACACCGGGGCAAGAAACAACAAAGCAACGCCGGCAAGCCCGATATTGCAGAAGTACCAACTGTCCCGGTGGGGGTCGTCCTTGATGATGTGGGTGATCCGACTCCAAAGCCACCACTGAACGGCGATCGACGCAACGAATGCGAAAGGTGGGTAGCGTTTGTTCATGGTGCCGCGTCGCCTAACGATTCAGCTCACCGATGGCGGCCCCTCCGTGACTCCCGAATTGCCACACTGCGTGGCGGGGCCGCCACTCGGTGCAGCGTCTGGTTCGGCGTTCCTGCTCTTGGCATCGTAGTAGGCATACGGAAAACCATCATCTTCGAGGAACTTCTGGATGAAGTCGGATGGCGAGTCCGCTACACGAACCACGACATCCTCCAACGGTCGGTCGCCACCCAGCAACTCGTGCGCAACGTAGAATACCGCACCGGACTTTGTCTGAGTGTCAATCGCCACACCATCTCCATTCGGGCACTGGCCCACAACGACAAAGCGCGTCTGGCCCGGCCAGTAGAAGCACCTGTCTGGGTTCATGATGCTCGCCATGTCCCAGAAGACGCTGTCGTCCCCACGTTCCGGAATGTGGGGCAACAACTCCTCAATGACTGCCTGCGAAAGCCCTCGGGAGAGCAGATAGTCGCGGAGCGTCATGTTTGCGCCGAACGGCAAAGCTCACCGGCCGCCGCCGACCACGGGCACCAGCAGCGAATCCGGCGTCCGATCAACCCGGCCCATCCGAAACAGAGACGCTGGGTGGCGGTTCGGTGGGGCGACTGGTTAGAGCAAGTGCTCATGTGCCCCCGCTTGCTTTGTAGATGAGCCGGTCTCGTGTATCGAAAGCTGCAATCAAGCCGACCGCTGGAAACGCATCCCAGTAGATGAAGTAGGCTGCACCGATACGCTGAGCCACGCAGTACTCCATCTCGTGGCCTGTTCTTTGGGGGAGGCGAAACTCGTCCAAACGCTGTCCAGCCGATCCCATGATCACGGTGACCTCGTCTCGCGTCATCTCTGGCCGGAGGCGGTCGAACCGCCCCTTCATGCCGTCGTCGGCCAGCGACCTCAGGAGCGCATTGATGCCGAATAGGGCAGCGACCACGAACGCGCCCCCGAGGAAAAAGCCGCAGAGGAAAGTCGGGAGACGCGATCGCGTGTTCATTGCTCTAACGTCCCGGCTCACCGACGCCGGGTCGATGATGTTCGATTGTCAACCGAGACGCGATCCCGGCGCTCGGTGCAGCCGGCTTGTTAGAGCTTCTCATTTCTTCGGAATGCGTTCGTGTCCTTGATCAGAATCGTCATTTCGAGTCCGTCGTCAACGTAATGCCCATAGGACCGATCGACGATTCGAACGCCGTTGATGGATACTCCGGCCATCTCGGGCTCCCCAAGCTCGATGATCGCAACGCCTAGCTCATCAGTGGTCGCCCTGTTACCGCCTGAATTGTTGTCGACGTGAACCTCGTAATCTTGCAAGGGATGTCCCAAAGTGTCGCTTACGGTCGCTCGCACTGTCATGGGTTTGCCAAAAACGGTCCAACTCACCCTGGCGATGCGGCTGTCTTCAACGCTGCTCCGCTGCTTCAGTGTCAATATCGAGAACGCGGCGATCAGCAAGACGCCCAAAGCTACGGCAGTTATGATGGCGCTGCGCTTCATGCTCTAACAGCAGTCTGATTATACGACGAGCGGTTCGTATATTGAAATCCAGCGTGCCGTGAAGGCACCGCACCCTGAACGGGCACGGCGATCCGCGCCAAGGAGCGGGCCTTCTGGCTTCATGCCTGCACTGTAAACAGAAAGCACGCACGGCGGCAAGCCGTTCTTGCCTCACCGGACCGGTGCCCAGGATGCTACTACACCCCACCCTTGATGAGCCCCTTCTCAACGAGTGCCGCCCGGATCTCATTTAGCAGGGTGACGGCCGCCACGAGCCCATCGTTGACGGCCTGAACCTCGGCGCGCGTCGGCGGATCGCTGATGGTCTGCGAAGCGTAGGTGACGACCGCCTGTGCCGCCCCGGCCCGCTGGGGGGTCGGTGCCGCGCCGTGGAACCCGACCTTGGCGGATGAGCTGGCCCCAGCGGTGATCTCCCAGGAGTACGCACCCGCGTGGCGCTTCACCGCGCCGTCGGTGACGTTCCAAACCAGGTACCCGGTCGGGATTGTCCCGGCCGTGGGATCAGCCATCACCGCCGCCGGGCGGATCTGGATCCAGATCCCGGGCGTTCCCGCCCCGGTGCAGACCCATTCGCCGCCCAGCGCATCGCGCCAGAACTCGGCCAGGGCGAACGTCCCGGCCGTCGGCGGGCCGATGATCGTGGTGGGCGCACCGTTCTGGTAGGTGGCCAGGCGCAGGCCGATCTCCTCGGCTGGGGGTCCGTTCAAGAATAGCTTCGGGTTTTGGCGGCAGCGCCACCGGGCCAGATGCGAGGCGCGAGGGAGGGAGTGTATCCGCAGCGATACTCGACCGACCGAGCAACAAAGCAGATGGCCCGGTGCCGCTCCGCCCCTGTGGGCTGGGGCTCTTTGGCTGGCTGGCTTCGTTGCTCATTCCTCACAGACCGCTGCGGGTATGCTCGTCATTCGCGCCTCGCCAGCCAGCCAAACTGCCACCAGCAAAGCCCGAAGCGATTCTTGAGCGGAGCCCAAGATGGCGAAGTTGTCGGCGGTCAGTTCCCGGAACAGGGCGGCGTTGCTGACGTCGGCGAGGCGGGAGTGGGAAGGGATCGTGGACATGGCGGGGGTGTGTTCAAGGGGTTGGGCGGAGAGACTGGATGAGCCGGGTCAGGGCGTCGACGGTTTCGGCGACGTTGGTGGCGCCGTGTTGTCCGAGGGCGTCGGTGCCGAAGCTCTGGGTCTTGTCGGTCTGGAGGGCCTTGATCTTCGAGACGGTCTGCGCGCTCGAGAAGAACGCGGTGCCCGAGATGCGCGTGGTGATCGTGCGTTCATTGGGGCTTTCATCAATCTGGGTGACGCTGAAGCGGGCGCAGCCGGCCAGGCCGAGCAGGCCAACGCTCACAGCGCAGAGGAGGTTGCGAGGGTTTCGGTTCATGCTTTGGTGACGGTGATGCTGTCGAAGTCGAGGCTGCGGTAGCCGCCCAGGGCGAGGTAAGCCCGGGTCGTGAAGTCGGTTTCGGACCCGAGCGCCGCGACCAGAGCGGCGTTGGTGAGCGTGTACGGTCCCTCGCGGGCGACGGTGAACGTGGCCTTCAGGACAGCCCCTGCCCAGAGTTCGATCACGGCCTGGTCGGCCCGGCATTCGAGGTCCACCTCGGGATCGCTGCCGGCGCGTGCTTCGCTCGTCAGGGTCCAGTCGAGGACGACGTTCTGACCGGTCCCATACGTCGGATGCGCGCCATCGCCATTGGCTGTCAGGTTGGCCGGCCCCAAGGGGCGGAGAGACCGGCGCTGGATCGTGTGCGTGATCTTGGAGATGTCCGCCAGACTGACCTCGCTGTGGAGCAGGCGGGGCTGGACCTTCAGGCCCACGGACACCGCATCCTTGGGCGGGGACCATTCGAGCATTGGCAGTTCGGCCAGTTGCACACACCAGCACTCGGCGCCGACGTCGTGCTGCCCGCGCGTCGTGCCAAGCTGCGCCCGCAACACGTTTACGGTGTACCGGCCGACGCTCACCAAGGTCGGTTCCCAGCCAAGCAGGATCTCGTCGCCGATGAAGATCAGGAACCGCCGCGTCCCAACTCCCTCGTCGAAGGGCATGTCATCGAGGTCGTCATCGGGGCTCGTGAACGTGACGTCAAGGCCGCCCTCGGCGTAGAGGAACCCGGTGGCATCGAGCGCGGTGTTGAGCGTTCCCCGACGGCCGCACACCTGGCCCTCGCCTGCGGTCGCGAAGCTATCCGTTGCCCGTTCCCACCAGAGGGTGAAGCCATCAGAGAGGGTCTCGCCCCGGGCGGGCACGACCAGGAGCCGGGGAAGCGTGCTCGCCGTCCAGGCGTAGGGGAGTTCGACCACGAGCACGTCGTGGCAGGGCAGCGGGGAGTACTCGGCCGCCACGAGCGCATCATCAGCCGGGACCGGGTAGTCGTTGGCCATCAGGTGGGCGGTGTCTTCGAGGACGGTGAGCAGTACGTCGGGCGACTCAGGGCCGGGCACTTCGACGGCGAGGACCCGGAAGAGGGCGGCGTCCAACCCGGAGTTGGCGAAGGTGACGGACACCCTGTCCCCCGGCCGCAACCCGGCCGCGACGGCCCGCCGCGCCCGCAGGCTGCCTTCGAGCCAGGGCAGGCTGTGCGACTTCCCGTAGGCCATGGCGACCTTCCAGGCAACGGCGGGATCGGTGATCCAGTCGCACTCGATGGCGTGGGAAAGCGGCCTGCCGGTGACGGCGAACGCGGCGGGGTTGCGCCAGGCCATCGCATCGGTCTGCCAGTTGCGATCCCGGTTGCGGAAGCGGACCGTGACCTCGCTCGGGACCTCGGCCCAAGCGTGGGCGGTGAGATCGGGCGGCTCGGTGAGATCGCCTGTGCCCAGGGCCACGGGGTCGACCGACTCGCGCAGCAAACGCAGGCTGAGCGTGCCGGCGGGGATGTGGCAGAGGGCGGCGTCGAGGTATTCGAGGAAGTCATTGAGGAGCGCGTCGAGGCGGCTCGCCTGGTCAAGGAACACGGAAAGGCTGAACCCTTCGCTGGCAAGCTGGGCGGCCACGGCATTCCAGCCCTCGGTGTCGAGCGCATCGGCTGGGAGCCCCGCGCCGAAGCGGGCGTCGGTGAGCAGTTCGGCGAGGGCGGCCACCGGGTTGACTTCGCCGTTCAGGCTGGCGCTTGAGGTCAGCCAGTCAATGGCCGGGATGCGGGAGAGGTCGAAGGCGAGGCTCGGGACCTGGGCGCGGTTTTCGCCCAGGAGCCAGTCGTTGAAGACGGCGTAACACTGTCCGCGGTAGGCGGGATGATCGACCCCGCTGGCGGCCAGGTCGGCGTCAATGTCCTGGGTGGCGGTGCCCCAGTAGAGGGTGAGCGTGCCCCGGCCCTCGACGGTGATCTCGGCGTAGTCGTTGGCCCCGGCATTGAGCGGTCCCTCCCAGGCGACCTCGTCATCGACCAGGATGGCGTGGAGGGTCTGGACCGGGCCGACGCAGAGGAGGCCGGCAAAGCTCGCATAGTAGTTGTAGCCGACCGTCTGTTTCTTCTTGCCGACCTTGCGGCGGACGGGGAGGGAGCGAACGCCCCAGGGCTCGGAGATCCACGTCAAACCAAGTCTGGCGCGCCCGGCGAGGTAGGGAACGGGCCGGCCGTGCTCGTCGGTGTCGAGGGTGGACGGGTCCTTGCCCAGGGTCCTGGGGGCTGGGGCGGGCGTGAGATCGCTGGACGCGTTGAACATGGGTCAACCTCCTCCCGGGGGACTGAACGCGCCGGCGAACCGCCGGGCATACGTCGGATCATCGAGCCGGGAGATCAGGACACCATGTCCGCGCAGGCAATGGCAGAACCGCTGGTCGCCGAGCGCGACCCCGACGTGATTGGCGACCTTGCCGACGCGGAACACTACGACATCACCAGGTTCGATGTCGGGAAGCGGCACTGCCGCCCAGTCGGGATGCGCCTTAAACCAGGCAAGAAGCGGGGACGCGTCGGCGTGGTCGCCGAAGTCAACCGTGTAGGGCGGGAACCTCAGCCCTTGCGCCAGGCCCGCTTCCTCGAGCAGCGCGGCGGCAAGCTGGACGCAATCGACCCCGGCGCCGCAGACACGCGCCCGGGCCTGGAAAGGCGTTCCCTTCCACCGGGCGGCGGCAGCCTGCAATTCCTGGGCGATCGCGGTCACTTCTTGCCTCCGTTGGCTTCGGGGATTTCGAGGGCCTTGATGGCGAGGTTGCGCAGAGCAAACCGATGCCCGCCAAAGGCCGCGCTGTTGCCGAACTTGCCATCGCACGTTGCCCAGCGGCCGTCGCAGCCGGGAACGAGCGTCACGGTCGCGCCGGTGGTGTTGAACCGAAGCGGGGCGTTCAAGGTGAGCGTCAGGGCGCCGCCGCTTTCGGCCGGATGGGCCAGGATCAGCCGAACCTCGCGCTGAGCGCCCATGCCGACCTCGAGCCAGCCCTCGGCAAACCAGTTGGCCAGGACGCCGTAGAGGGGAACGCCGGTCACGGTGACCTCGCGGCCGTTCATCGCGGACACCGTGGCGGCCTTCTCCCAGTCGATCCGATCGAGGCCGCAGGTGGCCGGATCAAAGACCCGGTACTGGCAGCGGCTGGAGAAGTGGAACGTCGGCACCTGGGTTATGTTCCCAGGGGCGTGGGCTTCCGCCGCTGCTCCAGGTCAACTCGCCGGGGCGGATTCGTACCGGGTGGCCAGGACATTGCCGATGCCGGGTTCGTTGGCGAATCGACTTCCGGCTCGTGTTGGCTACACTATTGCCGTGATGAATAGCCCCGGCGATGCAGTTGAGCCTTCGGCGAAGGTCTCCGGGCTATTCGCCACAACGCATTGGAGCGTCGTGCTGGCAGCCGGGCAGGCGGGCTCCACCCGGTCGTCCGAAGCGTTGGAGAACCTGTGTCGCACCTACTGGCATCCGCTCTACGCATACGTCCGACGCCGCGGCTACGGGATCGAGGACGCCCAAGATCTGACCCAAGGCTTCCTAGCTCAGTTGCTCGAGCGCCAATCCTTCGTGCGGGTGGATCCTAGTAAAGGCCGGTTTCGCTCGTTTCTCCTCGCGGCCTTGAACTACTACCTCGCGGACGAGCGCGATCGCGCCCGAGCTCAGAAGCGGGGGGGAGGCCAGCCGAACTTGTCGTTCGATGCGCAAACGGCCGAGCAGCGCTATCGACTCGAATCCGCGGACAGTCTGAGCCCGGATGAGGTCTTTGAGCGCCAGTGGGCCCTGGCGTTGTTGGACCAAGTGCTGGTGCGTTTGGAGCAGGAATTCCGCGCCGCCGACAAGGCGGCCTTGTTCCAGCGGCTGCGCGGTTTCCTCGTGGCCGGCACGGCCGAGGAGAACTACGCGGACGCGGCGGCGGAGTTGGGCATGACTGGTCAAGCGGTGAAGAAGGCCGTGCACCGGTTGCGGCACCGCTACTCCGAGCTCTTTCGCGAGGAGATTGCCCATACGGTAGGAACCCCCGCGGAGGTGGACGAAGAAATCCGCCACCTCTGTGCGCTCATGGCCGGGTAGCGATGGAAACCATGTCCCGGCCCACGGTTTTTCCCGGTAGTAAGAGTGATGCCTGACGGTGACTGGATTGAGATGGCAAACCTGCCCACATGTTTGAAGTGCGGCAAGCCCCTGGCTGCCGATGCGCGCCAGGGTTTCTGCCCGCGGTGTCTTTTCCTTCAGGCTAGTGCCGGCATCGTCGGTCTGGGCGCCTGCTCGAGGGACGGTCCTTCGCCTGAAGACGGCAGTTCTGAAGTCGCGCCTCCGCGATCCGCCTCGCCCCTTCCCGAATCGTTCGGCGACTACGAGTTGTTGGAGGAGATTGGCCACGGCGGCATGGGCGTGGTGTATCGCGCCCGGCAACGGAGTCTGGACCGTGTGGTCGCCATCAAGATGATGGCATTCGCTCCCGACTCCAGTCCGGAACTGGTCAAGCGGTTCCGTGCCGAGGCTGTCTCCGCGGCAAGTCTGCATCATCCGAACATCGTCGCCATCCACGAGGTGGGGATCCAGGAGGGCCGGCACTTTTTCGTGATGGACTATGTCGAGGGGCAAAGCCTGGCCCAACGGATTTCGGATTTGCGATCTTGGATTTCAGATTTCAGGCAGTCGGCCCGGTGGTTGCAGGCGGTCGCCGAGGCGGTGCACTACGCCCACGAGCGCGGCATTCTGCATCGAGATCTCAAACCGTCGAACGTGTTGATCGACGCGGAGGACCAACCGCACGTCGTGGACTTCGGCTTGGCCCGACGGTTGGAGGGCGATTCGGAGTTGACGGTGACCGGCCAAGTGCTGGGCTCGCCGCATTACCTGCCGCCCGAGCAAGCCGCCGGGCACCGGGCGCGCGTCTCCCGGCGCACGGACGTCTATGCCCTGGGGGCGACGCTATATCACCTTTTGACTGGGCGCCCGCCGTTTCAAGCGGAATCCCTGGCGCAAACGCTGGACCTCGTGCTCCACGCCGATCCGGTCGCGCCGCGCCTGCTCAATCCGACCGTATCGCGCGACCTGGAGACGATTTGTTTGAAGTGCCTGGAGAAGGAGCCGTCACGTCGCTACGCCACGGCCCAGGAACTCGCCGATGAACTGGCGCGGTTTCAGGCAGGTGAGCCGATCCAGGCTCGTCCGCCCAGCCCGACCGGCAAGGTCTGGCGTTGGTGCCGACGGAAGCCTTCCCTGGCTGCGGCGATGGGCGTGGCGCTCTTGAGTTTGCTGGTCGGGGTGGTCGGCATTGCCCTGCAATGGCGTCGAGCCGAAGTGCAACGAGCCCGCGCCGAGGGCAGCGAGCTGTCTTTGCAGCGCCGAACTTACACCGCCGAAATCAACTCAGCCCAGCTCGCGCTCCGGGACAGTAATCCAGGGGGTGCGCTCGAACTCCTGAACCGCCAACGGCCCAGTGCTGAATCCGAAATCCGAAATCCGAAATCCGAACTCGACCGGCGTGGCTTCGAGTGGCGTTACCTCTGGCAGCAGTGCCAAAGCGGAGCCGAAGCGGTTATCGGCAAGCTGCCGAGTCGCATCCGCTCGTTGGAGGTCTCGGCCGACGGGCAATGGCTGTTCGCCGGCTCGCAGGGGGGCGCACCCAGGCTGTGGGACCTTTCCACCGGCGAGCCAGTCTCCGTGGCGGGCGAAGCAGATTGGGCTTGGGGCGCCTTTTCCCCCGACAGCCGCCTGCTCCTGGCCTGCGCCGAGACCGCAGAGTCGTATGGGAAGATTCTGGTCTGGGACTTGCAGGCGCGCAAGCGGTTGGAGCCGATCCTCGATCCACGTCCCATCGCCACGATGGCCTTTTCGGCTGATGGGCGTCGGTTCGGATACGGCGTGCATCAACCGCCTTGGGGTCGAGGACTCGTGGTCCTGGACTTTCCGAGCCGGCAGAAGGTGCATGAACTAGTCCCGCTCACTCCGATGGGGAGCCTCGACCACGGATGGGATTGGGTATTTACACGAGACGGCCGGAGCGTGATCTTCTCGGAGAACGACCCGGACTGTCGGATCGGCCTGTGCGATTTGGCCGGCGGGATCGAACCGCAGCACTTCCCCGGGCACCGTGAACCGATCACGGCAATGGCCATGAGCCCGGATGGTCAAACGCTGGCGACCGGCGCCGGTTACACGGACACCGCCATCAGGCTTTGGCAAGTCGGGGAAGTCCGGTCGTTTCGGCCGTTGCACGAGCTGTCTGGCCATCAGGGATGGATCACGGCTCTGAGGTTCTCGCCCGATGGCCGGACGCTGGCGTCGGCCGGGGCGGACCAAACCTGGCGGCTCTGGGATGTGCCGACGTGGACACCACTGCGGGTCTCCCCCGGACTCCCCACGGACGTACTGCGACTGCGCTTCAGCCTGGATGGCGCGAGGCTGTTCACCGGTTCCCGTGACGGCACAATTCACCGGTGGGCTCTCGCTGCCCAGCCGGTCCAGCCCCAGCCCACTACTTGGCGAACGGCAGCGGACCTCGATCGTGTCGTCGTGGCACCTGGTGCGAACCGGTTCGCCGGTCTGCAGCATGGGGAGGTATGCCTGGGTAAGTTACAGGGTGAGACGCCCCCGAACCGCCTTCGGGAGTTGGGCACGAACAACACCTGCCTCCTGTTCTCGTCGGATGGACAGTCCCTGTTCGTCGGGAGCCGCAGCGGCGAAGTCCAGGTCTGGTCCCTTGACCGGCACCAACTCCTGCGCTGCTTGCCCGGTGCTGCTGAGCGGGTAAACCAACTGTGCCAGGATCCCCAAGGCCAGGTGCTCGTGGTCGCGCAGACAAGCGCTGATTTCGTGGCGGGGCGTCCGTACCCTGCCACCCGGATCGGCGTCTGGGGCACCGCCGAATGGCACCAGCAGCAGTCGTGGATCGTTCCCTTTGGCGGAGGTAATCAGGTTTCGACCGATGGGCGATGGTTGGCCGTGGACGGGGGCACGAGGGCTATCGTGGTTCGGAGCCTCAGCGACTCTCCGCAGACGCACAATCTCCCCTTTCCGGGAGAACCTCTCGGGGTCGCCTTCTCGCCGGATGGCCGACTGCTGGCCGCAGCCAACCTCGCCGGCACCGTCAAGGTCTGGGAGGTGCCCACGTTCGGTGAAGGGCGGGAGCGCCAGGCGCACGCGCATCCCGTTCGCGCGCTGACCTTTTCGCCCGACAGCCGGCGCTTGGCCACCGCGGGTGACGGTGACCAAACGATCAAGCTCTGGGATGTGGACACCTGGCAGGAGCTGATCCGTCTGCCGCACGAGCGGGTTGGGCTGCGGGAATTGCTCTTCAGCGCCGATGGCAACCAACTCGTGGTCACAACCTCTTCGGGTGACTTGCTCATCTGGCGCACCCCCTCCTTTGCGGAGATTGAGCAACGCCTGAGGCAGCCGGCTGAAATGAGGTAGTTGGCAGGCAAGAGGCTTGGAGAAAAACTCTGTCCCCTTTGGCCAGTTTTTCCGGTGTAGGGGGTGATGACTGCAGTGGTGTCAGTCTCACGGCGGCGTACTCGAGGCGACTGGCTCAGATCAACCAGCCAGAGGAAGAAACTCGCGTTCGGTGCCATGGACGGCTCGGCCTCCGGCAACCCGCACGGCGTTCTTACGGGGGTCGCCGTCCGAATGCTCAAGAGACCGATTTGGGGTGGCCAAGAGGTCGACGGGGACGTTGACCGCTCCCCTCGGCGACCCAGCGGTTATCGTGTGCAACACTCTTCTATCCAAAAGCCATGAAAACAAGACTCCTGCGAACCACACTCGCCCTGGCGGCGTGCATCTCGACCACCTTGGCCCAGACCGTCCTGTTCGAGGACGATTTCGGCGACCCCAACCTGACCGCCTGGGAGTTGCCACCTAATTCCAGCACTGTGGACCAACAGTTCGTCCTTTCGGGCGACTTTGGTCCCATGAACCCTGATAACTACCTCGCCGCCTGGACTGGCGCGGGACGCTCGATTCCCACTTCGGGTCCGCTTCCAGACCACCAGACGCTGGAATTCCGCGCCGATTTGGTCGACGCCAATCAAGCCGACGCCCTCGCCAGCGTCCACTATTTCAACGGCGTGGACAAAGGCTACATCTTCGGCAAGAGCCAGAATGTACTGACCTGCTTCAAATTCTGGAACGGGGCTCAGAACAACTCGGGCGCTGTCTTCTTCTACGACCACAGCCAGCTCAAGAATCAAAACGTCACCTTGACGCTTGCCCTCACGCGACTCGGGTCCGATCTGACCATCACGACCCGTATTTTGGACAAGGACAATGCGAACGCGGTGTTGTTCGAGCGCACCGTGACCGACACGCCTCAAGCCGACCCGGTTCTCCCCAACCGGGCCCCCGATGGGATGCTCTGCTATCCAGACCCGGCAGGAACACCTTGGCCCGTGCTCAGTTCTTCGGGGAGCATGGTGTTGAGTCTGACCTGGCTCAACCCGACGCAGGCGCCGCAACCGACCGCCCAAGTCGTCTTTGACAACGCGGAGGCATGGCAATACGAATCGCCCGAACTGACGATTCAGAACGCCATCGTGCTCTCCTGGCCGGTCACCACGGGGCAGTTTGTCCTGGAAAGCGCCTCGAGCGTGGACGGTCCCTGGCAGCCTATTGTCGAGCCGTGGTCGCGAACCAAGGAAGGTCAGGTCCAGGTGTGCATCCTCGCGCCAGATAGCAGTAAGTTCTTTCGCCTGCGCTTGGGCCCGTGATCGGCGACGACTGTGCGGAAACCTCGTTCACTATCGCACGCCCCCCGCTCCTGACCCGCGAGGATGGTTCTGCGGATTGTGCCGTTGCCGCTCACGAGAACCGACCCGGGTGTGCTCATGAGAAGTGACCCACCTGGGTGAAGGGCGGGAGGATTTCCTTGGACTGCAACCGGGCTTTCGACCCCGACCATCCCGCATAGAAGGGCATCCCGTCGAAGGCGAACCCAGTCAGGGTCAACTCCCCCATCCGTTCCTTGACCGGCCGGCAGGTCTCGAACGTCGGCGTCAACCGGTCGCGGAGGAAGTCCCGAAGCTCGTCCTTGGTGGCTGATTCAAATAGCTGTCAAAGGCCAGACCATCACCGTCCGCGGCACGGTGATGCCTGACGGAACGGTGAAGATTGGAACAGTATTCAAATGACTGAGCCCGCTCTGACAGACTTTGAACGACAGTCGCTCGAACTTTTGCTGTCGTCGCCGAATTGCGCCGACGAGGCACTTCGTCGTCAGATGCAGTCAGTGAAGGTCAGGAAACGTGACCACAGTGGCGTTGGGTTGTTTGTCGAGTTCGACGTTCCCGACGAGATGGCGGCGGCCGCCAGAGACAGAAAAGTCATATCCAATCTGTCCGGGCAAATGCGAGGACTGGAAAATGGATTTGGCGGCGTCCTCTATGTCGAAAACGGGAAATTGAAGACGCTCGAATTCTTCACCTACGACGAGCAGTGGCCGGACAATCCGTCGGGGTATTCTCTTCGCCTGGAAAAGCCCCAAACGTGAGAACCGCGCCGCTGTCCCGCACAAACGGTGTAAGGAATCCAGAGCTCCTGACATAGGGGAATCGACAGTGTTCGCTTTTTGCTCATGACGACTCCTGGATTGCGTAACGCAGCCACACCACCGCCTTCCAGTTCGAGCCGCTGCTGGTCCTGAACCTCTCGGGCACTGAGGCCGCCGGGTACCTGGGCCAGCTCTTCCGCCGCCACGGAGCCCCCTTGTTCCTGAAGCGGGACAACGGCGGCGTGTTCAACACGCCGGAGGTCAACGCCCTGCTGGCGCAGGCGGGGGTCTTGCCGCTCGATAGTCCGGTGCACTGTGCGCGCTACAACGGCGCGATCGAGCACGGGATTGGCGAGATCAAGGCCCAGTGGCGTGCCTGTGCCGTGCCCGGGCGGCTCTGGGAACCGGAACGTGCCCGGCCCTACGTCCGGTTCTTTGTCCACCGGCACAACCAGGTGTGGCGCCGGAGCCTGGGCGGCCGATCGGCCACCGCCGCGTACTTCCACGACCGGCGGGCTCGGTGGACCCGCGCCCGGCGGCATGCGATTTTTGCGTGGATTAGCGCCCGCGCGAAGCGCACCCTGCGCGCTATGGAAGCTCCCGGTCACCGGGACGTGCGCCGTGCTTGGCGTGACGCCGTGGAATCCTGGCTCCGCCGCCAGGGCCTGATCGAGGTCTCCATCAACCGCAATAGTGTTACCCCATTTTCCATGTAAAAGTGCTCATGCACTCGTTTGTTGCACACCCGTCCAATAAACCTGCTGCGCATGGGAGGCAGAAACACTCAGCCCGATGGCAGTTGCCCATATTGCGACGATTCGCAGGCTTGTGTGACGCGCCATCATGTGCTCTTCGGTTAGGAGTGAGGGGTGTGAACTTGGTTTTTGGGGCCGGGGCCGGAACGTCTGCTTCCAGGTTTTTTCCCCTGGAAACGGGTTCTCTGCGAGGCTCGAGGTGAGTCTGGATAACTTCCGAGCGGGATGTAAAGCCATTCTTTGGCGATTCTGCTTTCGACCGGCATCTCCGCAGATGGGAGGCAATGGGGTCGCATTGTGCCCTTCCATTGCTTTTTCTTGAATAGGATCTCCAGTCCCGGCACAATCCGGCTGATGGGGAGCAAGGGATGAGGACTCAGGCTTGGTTTCGTGTCATTGGGGTTGGTGTATTGGTTTTCCTGGCCGTCTGGTGGACTTGGAGCCGGGTATCCGGGCTGGACCATCCGGCGGCGCGGGTTCCAAGACCCGAGACTGCCGCTGTCGGCTCCGTCGCGCAGTCTCCCACTCCTTCCGTCCTGCCGGCTTGCGCTTCGGACCTTGCGCTGCCGCCCAGGGATCCTTCGCGGCGGGGCGGGGCGCCAGCCATCGCCTCGTGGGGTATCGCCCGCCAGATTGCGGAAGCGGAGTACCAGTTCACCCGGATCGACGCGACGGGTGGCGGGCCGGGTTGGTTCGCGCCGAACCGGGTTCATGGTTTTGTTTCGCGGTTTGATGCGAACGGAGTGCGTCTGGAGAGCTGCGGAGGGAAGAACGGGTGGACGTTCCGGATGGGGCCACCGGCCGGCTGGGCGGCGTTGGAACCGGAGGCGAAGGGGGCCTGCGTATCGTACCGCGGGGGCAGCGCGGACGTGTGGTACGTGAACTCGCGTGAGGGGCTGGAGCAGGGCTTCACGCTTCGCGAGCGGCCCGCCGGTTTCGCCGTCGATGAGCCGGTCACCCTGTCGCTTCCCATCGAAACCGGGCTTGAAGCCCGGGCGGGTGGCGATGGCAACTCGGTTGTGTTTGCCGATGCGGAGGGCGAAGTACGTCTCGAGTACGCGTCGCTGTACGCCTTCGACGCCGATGGCGACCGGGTTCCTGCCACCATGCGCCTCGAGGCCGAGCGCGGGATCATCACCCTTGCGTTGGACGATCGCGGGGCGGCCTATCCTCTTGTGGTGGACCCGGTGCTGGTGACGCGGTTGGGCAAACTGACCGCGGACCCGCCGACGACGTGGGAATTCGGCCAGAGCTTGGCCCTCTATGGGGGTACCCTCGCCGTGGCCGATCCGTACGGCTCGAAGGTGCACATCTTCGAGCGGGATCCGCTGGGCTACGACCAATGGCGGCAGGCCGCAAGTCTGACGGAGACGAATGTGACGCCCTACAACCAGCAAGCGCACGGCAAAGCGCTGGCCCTGGAGGGAGGCACGCTGGCCGTCGGAAGCTCGGGACGGACGGCCCCGGCGGTGTACATCCACGAGCGCAACCTTGGCGGCGCGGGAGCCTGGGGAGTGTCCGCAGTGGTGACGGCGTCGTTCCCGGTCGATCGTTTTGGCCACGCGCTGGCGATGGACGGCGACCGGCTCGCTGTCGGCGGATGGGGGGCATCGGTGTTTCTGTATGAACGCGACGCAGGGGGACCGGGAAGGTGGGGCGAGGTGGCGCGGATTGACGGCTCGACCGTCAGCGCGGATGCCGACGCCTTCGGCTACTCCGTGGCGCTGGCGGGCAACACGCTGGTGGTCGGTGATCCGGAAGACGGGAGGTACTTCATCGGCCGCGCCTACGTCTTCGGACGCAACCAGGGCGGTCCCGGCCGGTGGGGGTTGCTGGCGGACCTGCAGATTCCATCCAACCCGAATCAGGCGGAGGCCTTTGGCCATGCCGTGGCCATCAGCGCGGACGAGTCCACCATTGCGGTGAGTTCAACCGACACCGGTGACTCGGCAACGGACGGACGGCCGCGCCTGAGCGTTTACGGACGGGACGTGGGCGGGCCGGGTGCGTGGGGCTTGATCAAGACCTTCATGGCCCGAGACACCCAGGATGCGAATGAACTCGGGTCCGCGATCGCTCTCGATGAGACCGGGGAGCTGCTATTCGCGGGGGACATGCGCGCGCCAGCCCCAACCGAGCGCGCGGGGGTTCTGTACATTTTCGGGCGTGACGAGGGTGGCGTCGACAATTGGGGTGAGGTCGCCAAACTGGCGGCCCAGGACGGGCCGCGCACATCCGGCGTTTTTGGGGCGGCCGTGGCCTATGACCGGGGCGTGTTGGCCGTCGGGGACCCTTTGGCTGACATGGACGCGACCAATAACCGATCGGGTGCGGCATACCTGTTCCGGAATGGCAGCCGGGAAGGCACGTGGACTCCGGCCGCCCAACCCGCCCCGGGCGCACAGGATCCTGGTGAACGCCTGGGCCAGGCCGTGGCGGTGGCGGGGGATTTCCTGGTGGCGGGAGCCCCGGACGGGGTTGGGGCCGGCGGGCGCAAGACCGGCGTGGCCTACCTTTTCCGGCGCAGCGGGAACCTGCCGGACGCGTGGGACCTCATCCGGACGCTGACCCCCGCATCGCTGGAGAATGGGGCGCGTTTTGGGTCGAGTGTGGCCCTTGATGACGAGTGGCTGGTGGTGGGGGCTCCGGGACAGACCGTGTCCGACCTTGCCGATGCGGGTTCGGTATACGTCTACCAGCGGAACCGGCACGGCGTCGACAACTGGGGGCTCCTGGGCTATGGGAATGCGCCGAATCCGGCGGGGGGCGGCGAGTATGGAGCGAGCGTGGCGCTGGACCACGACCGATTATTTGTGGGGGCGCCCGGGGAGGGGAGCGGGGGGCGGTGTCATATCCTGGAACGCAACACGGGGGGTGCTGACGCCTGGCAGCGGGTGCAGCTGTTGAACAACCCGAACGCTTCATCGGGCGACCGGTTTGGGGGCGCCCTGGCGGCGGACGAGAACCGTCTGTTGGTGGGCGCGCCCGGAACGGCAGGGCTCTCGAGCCTCTCGAACGCCCTTGTGAACGCGGGACGGGCGTACGTGTACGACAATCCTGGTGGGGGTGGATTCCGTCTGACGCAATCGCTGCCCGTGCCCGGCGTCAACGGTTCGTTCGGCAAGGCGGGGGCGCGGTACGGTGCGTCCGTGTCGATCGAGGACGACTTCGCGCTGGTGGGGGCGCCTGGGGAGACATCGGGTGCCATGGTCACCGGCGCAGCCTATGTCCATGCCCGCAACCAGGGCGGCGCGGATACGTGGGACAACGAGGCGCGGCTCCGTTCGGCGGCGCCGGCAGCCGGAGCGGATTTCGGGGGGTCGGTGTGGCTGCACAACGACCGCGCCTACGTTGGGGCCCCCGGTTTCGAGTTGAACGGGATCGCATCCGGTGCCGTGGCGGTATTCGAGCGCAACGAAGGCGGTTCCGCGGCGTGGGGTGCGACCGACGTGATTATGCCCCGCGACGGAACCGCGGGCGACCGTTTCGGTGCCGTCGTTGCCGCCGAGGGCTCGACACTCGTCGCGGGGCGTCCCGGGCGGGACGGTGATCGCGGCGCGGTGGAGACCTATCGCCGGCGGAACTCCGTCTGGATGCGGGTTGCGCAGCACGAGGGATCGGCGGGGACGAGCGGAGACCTGTTCGGCGCCGCGATCGCGCTCGACGGCGAAACGCTTGTGGTCGGGGCGGCCGATCCTGGAATCACCAGCGTCGTGGCGACCGACACTCTGAATGCCGCCTACGTGTTCAAGAAGAACCGGAACGGCGAGGACGCGTGGGGCGAAGTATGCAAGCTCTTGCCGCTGGACAACGTGAACGACAGTTCGTTCGGGGCGTCGGTCGGTGTCAGCGGCGATCAGGTCATTGTTGGCGCCTACCGGGCCGACGTTGCCGGCGTCAACCAGGGTGCGGCCTATGTGTTCGCCCGCAACGAGGGCGGGCTGAACCACTGGGGTCAGACCCAAAAGCTGACGGGCACCCCTGCCTCCGATCTTGCCGCCTTCGGCTATGATGTATCGCTGGACGGCAACTGGGCCGCCGTATCCTCGCCGCGCGCAGCCCATGGCGCCTTTGCGGAATCCGGACGGGTGACGATCTACAAGCGGCAGGAAGGCGGGGCCGACCATTGGGGCAAAGTGGCGGAGATCCTCCCGGGAGACCCGGCAGACCATCTCTTTTTCGGACGCAGCATCGCCCTCGACGGCGATCAGCTCCTCGTGGGCGCCCCGCGGCTCTCCTTTGCGGATTTGAGCTACGGCGAAGGCCGGGCGTATCTGTTTGCCCGCAACGAGGGGGGGGCCGACCAGTGGGGTGAGGTGGCCAGACTCGTGGGCCATGTGCATGCGCCCACGTTCGACGCCGAGTTCGGGCGTGAGGTGGCTCTCGACGGCGATGTCGGCGCCATCACTGGCGGAAGCACGACCGGCGACACCTGGGTGTACCTTATCGGGAGGAACGGGGGCGGCGCGGATGCCTGGGGGTTCACCGGACTGCTGACCAACCGCACGGAAGACGCCTTCGACGATTACGGGTATGCTCTCGCCCTTGAAGGCGACGTTCTTGCCATTGGCGCCCCCAACCGCGACGGTCTCGGCACCAACACGTTCTCGGGTGCGGTCTACCTGTACCTGCGCAATCCGGACGACTCGGCAGGATGGAGCCTGCAGCGGACTTTCGAACCCTGGGATGCCGCGGCGTGGGATCATTTTGGCGCGTCCGTGGCGGTGAGTGGCGGCATCCTCGCGATGGGATCCGACAAGCGCAGCCACGCGGATCCGGCGCCCGCGGGTGAGATCTACGTCCATGCTCTCGAGCGCGACGACTACGAGTCGTGGGCACGCCAGACGTTCGGTGACGCGACGGTGTCCGACGAGGGCCTCGAAGCCGACACGTGGGGTCCGGATGCCAATCCGGACGGAGACGCGCATCCGAACCTGGTCGAGGCCTATCTCGACACCCATCCCCAGTTTTCGAATTCCATCGAGCTGATCTGCGGCGCCTACGTCGACGCCGAAACCGGTGAGGTGGCCATGCAGTGGGCGAGGGGAAAGGAGCACCAGGACATTGTGGCCGAGGTGCAATGGTCCCCGGACCTTCGCACATGGTACCTTGCCGGCACGGGGCCCACGGGCCTGACGCCGCCCCGCATCGGCGTCGGCACCGTGGGCATCTTCAGCGACAAGCGCGATCTGCTGGAGGCCCGCATTGACACGACGGGAATCAGCCGGGCGTTCCTGCGGTTGCGCCTGCGCAAGCAGTGAGCCGCAACGCGCGCGCCAGAGTCCTCGACTTGTGGAAGTCGATGCGATTAGGTCAAGTTTGGGTCCCTGCCGTTCCAGGCCTGCCCACCTTCCGTCGAGGACGCCTCGTTAGCGGCTTGGACCAGCGGCGGGACATGGCGGTGCTGGGGCGCACGGGCGCACGGAGGCACCTCATCAAACGGTGTCCGGAAGTAGTTGTGAAGGAGCGACTAACGAAATCGGAAAAAAGCCGAAAAAAGAGCTTGCCACCACAATAGGTTGTACTAGCTTGCGCAAGCCCACCCAACTAAATGGGGTGCCCGGGTTCCCGGCTGAATTCGGAACGCATCCCTGGGTGGACATTTCTGCTCTTTGTGCGGCGTCGTCTGCGGGCCGGGTGCGGGCGTGCCGAAGTGATCTCAGGAAACCCAACCCATCAACCCATGATCGACACCCGAGAGCAAGAAGTATCCGGGCCTGTGGCGGGCGTGAAGCGCCGGCGGGCCGTGCGGACTGGCAATGTGACGCGACGCCGCGGCCGGGCATCCGGCACGGCGCCGATGCTGTTGATTCCGCGCATTTTCAGCGATCCGAAGGTGAGTCCGTTCGACCAGATCGAGTGGGAGCGGCGGACGGCGGAGATCACGGACGAGGGCGGGAAGAGCATTTTCCGTCAGGACGACGTCGAGGTGCCGAAGAGTTGGTCGCTGTTGGCGACGAAGGTGGTGTGTTCGAAGTACTTCTACGGGGACCCGCAGAAGAGCGAGGAGCGGGAGCATTCGGTTCGGCAGCTGATTCATCGGGTGACGCGGACGATTGCGGACTGGGGGGTGAGGGATGGTTATTTTTCTGCGGCGGACGGCGAGGTGTTTTACGACGAGCTGACGTGGCTGTGTCTGAACCAGTATGCGGCCTTCAACTCTCCGGTCTGGTTCAACGTGGGGTTGTTCCACCAGTACGGGGTGGGACGGGACTCCGCTCGCGGGAACTTCTTTTTCAACCGGCAGTCTGGGGTGGCCGAGCGGGCGCCGACCCAATATGAGTATCCTCAGAGCAGCGCGTGTTTCATCCAGAGTGTCGAGGACACGATGGAGAGCATCATGCAGTTGGCGCACAGCGAGGCGATGCTGTTCAAGTACGGGTCGGGGACGGGGACGGACCTGACGCCGATTCGATCCTGCAAGGAGAAGCTGAGCGGCGGGGGGCGTCCGAGCGGGCCGCTAAGTTTTCTGAGAGTGTACGACCAGGTGGCGAACGTGGTGAAGTCGGGCGGGAAGACCCGGCGGGCGGCGAAGATGAACACCCTGCGCGACTGGCACGGGGACATCGAGGAGTTCATCGAGGCGAAGGCGAAGGAGGAGCGGAAGGCGCGGGCGTTGATGGCGCAGGGGTACGACGGTTCGTTCAACGGGGACGCCTACGGGTCGGTGATGTACCAGAATGAGAACCTGTCGGTGCGGGTCAGCGATGCCTTCATGCAGGCGGCGGTCGAGGGGAGCGAGTGGTGGACGCGATCGGTGACGACCGGGCAGCCGCTCGAGCGGAAGAGCGCCAGCAGTCTTCTGGACAAGATTGCCGAGGGGACGTGGCTTTGCGGCGATCCGGGGTTGCAGTACGACGGTGCGATTCAGCGGTGGCACACCTGCAAGGGGACGGAGGCGATCCACTCGACGAACCCCTGCAGCGAATACGTGTTTCTGAACAACACCGCCTGCAATCTGGCGTCGCTGAACCTGCTGAAGTTCAAGAAGGAGGATGGGACCTTTGACCTCGAGCGGTTCAAGGCGGCGGTGCGGTTGTTCATCACGGCGCAGGAGATCATCGTCGACAACGCGAGCTACCCGACGCCGATGATTGCGGAGAACTCGCATCGGTTTCGCACCCTGGGTCTGGGGTACGCGAACCTGGGGTCGCTGATCATGAGCTACGGGCTGCCGTATGATTCGGAGGACGCCCGCGCGCTGGCAGGGGCGATCACGGCGGTCATGACCGGGCATGCGTACGAGCAGTCGGCGGCGATGGCCGCCCTTCACGGGCCTTTCGCGGCGTATCGGGATGCCCGTTGCACGCACGTGGCGGAGCCCCTCAAGCCGGACAACGTCGAGTCGATGTTGGGTGTGATCGAGCTGCATCGGCAGGCGGTCGAGGGGATCGCGTCGAGCCGGGACTTTGGTTTTCTGAAGGAGGAGGCGCGCGCCTGTTGGGATCGGGCGCTGGCCCGCGGGCGGGAGTCGGGGTATCGCAACGCCCAGGTCACGGTGTTGGCGCCGACCGGCACGATCGGCTTCCTGATGGACTGCGACACCACCGGGGTCGAGCCGGACATTGCGCTGATCAAGTACAAGGTGCTGGCGGGGGGCGGCAAGCTGAAGATCGTCAACCGGACCGTGCCCGAGGCGCTGGCCCAGCTCGGGTACGCGGCGGACGCGGCGGGAGCGATCGTCGCGCACGTCGAGCAGTACGAGACGATCGAGGATGTGGTCGAGGGCGGACGGGCGGTGGGCAGCGGACTCCGGCCCGAGCATCTGGCCGTGTTCGATTGCGCTTTCAGAGCGACTCGGGGCCGGCGGTGCATTCATTATCTGGCGCATTTGCGGATGATGGCTGCCGTGCAACCGTTCATCAGCGGGGCCATTTCGAAGACGGTGAACCTGCCGACGGACTGCAGCGTGGCGGACGTGCGGGACGCCTACGTGCAGGCGTGGCGGATGGGTCTGAAGTGCGTGGCCATTTACCGGGACGGTTCGAAGATGGCGCAGCCGCTGAACACGGGGAAGACGGGCGGGGAGGCCGGGGCGTCGCAGGATCCCGCGGCGGCGGCGGCGGCGCTGCAGAGCCGGGTGGTCGAGCTCGAAGCCGAGGTGGCGAAGCTGCGCCAGCAGCTGGGCCGGCCGTTGCGGCGCCGGTTGCCGGAGACGCGGATGGCGGTGAACCACAAGTTCAACATTGCCGGACATGAGGGGTACTTGAACGTCGGGCTTTTCGAGAACGGCCAGCCGGGCGAGCTGTTCATCACCATGGCGAAGGAGGGTTCGACGATTGGCGGGCTGATGGACACGATTGCCACGCTGACGAGCCTGACGCTCCAGTACGGCGTGCCGCTCGATGCGCTCGTCAAGAAGTTCAGCCACCAGCGTTACGAACCCAGCGGGACGACCAGGAACCCCGAGATCCGGACCGCCAGCTCGGTCACCGACTACGTGTTCCGGTGGCTGGCGTTTCAATTCCTCGAAGGTTACCGGGAGGAGCACCGCCCGGACCGCGGGCAGCAGGAGTTGCCCATGCCCGGCCTCCACGAGGAGATCAAGAAGCGCGTCAACAAACCGATTCCGGAGCTGCCGGTGAGCGACGAGGACGCCGAGGTTCCGGCCCGGCCGGCGGCGGTCTCGACGCCGGTTGCGGCGGCCGCCGCGGCCCAGTCGCAGGGCCAGGGGTTGACGTCGACGTTTGCCAACATGCTGGATGCGCCGCCCTGCTCGAAGTGCGGGCACGTGACCGTGCGCAACGGAACCTGCTTCCGGTGTCCAAACTGCGGTTCGAGTGAAGGCTGCAGCTAGAGTCCTCGACTTGTGAAACTCGATGGCACCAGGTCAAGTTCCGGCCGCCCCCGTTGCAGCCCCTCCCCTCCTTCCGTCGAGGACTCTACATTAGCGAGGCGCGGAAGAGAGGGTGGGCAGGCACAGCAGGGTCTTCATGAGTCTGAGGACTCCACTGGGTCTGAGGCGGCGCCTCGCCAGACCATGAGGCGTTCTTATCCGGATCGACGGGCGGGCGGGAGTTCGGGTTCTGGGGCGCTGAAGCGCCGGGTTTTCCTGGAGCGGGCGCTGGGGGTTGCGGTGGCGGCTCCGGTCCTGCGGAGCGTCGGGTCATTGCAGGCCGGGGAACCGGAGCGGGCGGCTGCCGGGGCGCGCCGGATCAAGCTCGGGGTGGTTGGCTGCGGCGGACGGGGCGCCTGGATCGCCAAGCTCTTCCAGAACCACGGGGGTTACGTCCTGTGGGCGGTCGCCGATTACTTCGCGACGGTGTCGGACTCGGCAGGGACAGCACTCGGGGTTGACCCGAGCCGCCGGTTTTCCGGGCTGGGCGGGTGTCGGCGTCTTCTCGAGTCCGGGGTCGAGGCGGTGGCGCTCGAGACGCCCCCGTACTGGTTTCCGGACTATGCGTCCGCGAGCGTTGACGCGGGCAAGCACGTCTACATGGCGAAGCCGGTGGCCGTGGACGTCCCGGGCTGTCGCCGGATCGAGGCGGCGGCCGGGAGGGCGGCGGCGGCCCGGCGCTGTTTCTTTGTCGACTACCAGATGCCGACCGATCCGCACAACATCGAGGTGATGCGGCGCCTGGGTGCGGGTCAGATCGGGCCGGTGCAGACTGTGAACAGCCACTACTACGCGGGCCAGTTCGCCGATCCTCCGAAGACCTCGACGATCGAGAGCCGGCTCCGGAGCCTGATCTGGTGCAATGACGTGGCGGTGGGCGGCGGTTACCATGTGAACGCCTGCATCCACGCGGTGGACGCCGCCCTGTGGGTCGCGGGCGCGCGGCCGGTGAGCGCCACCGGCTTCTCGCGTCTCGGTCGACCCGATCCCCACGGGGACAGCCACGATGTGTTCTCGTTGCTATTCGAGTTTGGGGACGGCTTGATCGTGTCGCATCGGGGCAAGCACCTGAACAATGGCACCGACTTCGACGTGAGCGTCGAGGTCCAGGGGCAGGCAGGCCATGCCCGGCTCGGGTACGGGGGCAAGGCCTCTCTGCGATCCGGGGATGACGGTTACACGGGGGAGGTCCAGAACCTGTACGAAGCGGGGGCGGTGCGGAACATCGCGGCGTTTCACCGATTGGTCCTGGCCGGTGACTGTTCGAACACCACGGTGGCGCGGTCCCTTGACGGCGCGCTGACGACGATACTCGGAAGGGAAGCGGGGCTGCGCCGCGCTCGGCTGACGCTCGAGGAGCTGGTTCGTGAAAACCGGCGGCTCGAGGTCGATCTGCGCGGGCTGAAGGAGTAGCCTGGGGGCATGACCAATCCACTCGGAAGCCCAGCGGTTGATCCATCCCATGGCACGTCGGCGGCCCCGCTGTCACGGCGTGAATTCGTGGTGCGCAGCGGGAGGACGGTGGCTGGCGCTGCGCTTGCCGGCGTGGCGATTCCCCGTGTTCACCCGGCGGAGGAGAACACGATCCGGCTGGCGCTGATTGGGTGTGGGGGACGCGGCAGCGGCGCCGCGGCCAACGCGTTCGAGTCGCCCAACGGGCCGGTGAAGATGGTGGCGATGGCCGATTTCTTCCCTGACCGGCTGGCGAGCGCGCATCGGACGCTGAGCGGGAAGTACGCAGGGCAGATGGACGTGCCCAGGGAACGTCAGTTTGCGGGCTTTGATGCCTGGCGCAAGGCGATTGACTGTCTGCGGCCGGGCTCGGGGGATATCGCCATGCTGTGCGGCTACGCGGGATTTCGTCCCGGACAGCTCGAGTACGCGGTTCAGAAGGGGGTGAACGTGTTCATGGAGAAGTCGTTCGCTGCCGATCCGCCGGGCGCGAGACGGGTGATCCAGGCCGGCAAGGTGGCGGAAGGAAAGAACCTCAAGATTGCCGCGGGCCTGCAGTGCCGACACTCCGTGAACCGCCACGAACTGATCCGGCGCATCCGGGACGGGGAGTTGGGCGAGATCCAACTCATCCGTGCCTATCGCATGCAGCCGGTGGGCCCGCTGGGTCGGCGTCCCTCCGCGGAAGCGGCATTGCCCTGGCAGATCCGGCACTTTGTGCATTTCTTCTGGGTTTCAGGGGGGCTGTTTGCGGAGATGAACATCCATCAGATCGACGAGATCTGCTGGATCAAGGGCGCATGGCCGGTGGCGGCCCACGGCGTTGGCGGGCGGGCGGCTGAGAGTGCGGACTGCGGGCAGGGTTTGGACTCGTTTTCGATCGAGTGGACCTTTCCGGACGGGACCAAGGCCTACGACGTGGTGCGCTGGCTGCCGAACTGTCACGCGGACTTTGCCACCTACCTTCACGGCACGAAGTGCGCGGCGCAATTCTCGGGGTTTTCCCACGAGGGGCGTGTCCACACCTACAAAGACCAGCGTTGCGAGCCCTCCAACATTGCCTGGCGCGCTGAGAAGGAGGCGGTGACGCCCTGGCAGGCGGAATGGGACAACCTGCTCGCGGCCATTCGCCAGGATCGCCCCCACAACGAGGCGGAGCGGGCCGCGATGTCGAATCTGGCGGACATCATGGGGCGGGCGGCGGTGCACATGGGCCGGGTCGTCACCTGGGACGACGTCATGGGATCGAACTTCGAGTTCTGCCCGGGCATCGATGCGTTGACCGAGGGGAGTCCGCCGCCCGTCCAGGAGGATGCGCGCGGGCGCCATCCAGTGCCGGTCCCGGGGAAGTGGGTCGAGATTTGATCAAGGGTTGACGGCCCGGTGTGCCAGCGTAGCATTGGAGCACCTGATTCCCGCCGCGCGGACGGACTGCGATTGCGGTCGCGTTATCCGCGTGGCGGGGCGCGGGCAGCAGAAAGCAGATGCGTATGAAAAGGACTTCCCCGGCTCAATTCACCCGGCCCACGATGCGCGCTGGTTTGCAGTTTGTCTCTCGACTCTGGCTTTGGGTTTTCGTCCTGCTGGGGGTTGGGTTGGCCGTGGTCCCGCTTCGGTCCCAGATCACGTGGTCGAACCCTGCCGGCGGCGACTGGAACGAGCCGACCAACTGGGACGCCAACGTGGTGCCCGTTGCCGGCGACGTTGTGAACCTCACGAGCGATATGGATGTGGCGTACTCGGTCGCCTACACGTCGCCGATGGCGGCAGAAAGTGTGTCCAGCGTCACGCTGAACGCGGCCAGCGCGGCGGAGGCGGTGACGCTGACCCTGGCCGCGGGCGGGTTTAACGTCGAAGACCGGGTGAGCATCGGGACCAACGGCACGGTGGTGGTCGAGTCGGGCGCGGCGGTGACGACGGGTATCCTCGAGGGTCGCAAAGGGACGCTGACGATGAACGGCGGCGAGGTCACGTGTCTCACCGGCTACACGCACGGGACGGGGGGCAAGTCGGGGTCGCCTTTCAATGCGCGGATCTACGACGGGGTATTCAGGACGCCGACGACCACGCTGGGCAGTTCGGAGAACGGGGGGACTTTGATCGTTGCGGGGGGCGACGTGGATCTTGGGGTGTACAGCGCGGGCCGCGACAGCGGTTCGACCGCCAACGGGTTCACCACGGGACTGATCGTGAGCAACGGGACGGTTCGCGTGTCGGGGATCACCCTCAGCACCGCGAACAGCGCGGCGAGCCTGCGCGTCGCGGGAGGAGCGGTGACGAACACCGGTTCGTTCATCATTGGGAACTCGGGGACGGCCACCGCCCGGGAGACCGGTTTTCGCCAGACGGGCGGGGTTGTGGAGACCACGGCGGCCGCGGAGAACATCGTGCTAGGCAACACCGCCAACAGCCAGCGGGTGTCGCTCGATGTGCGCGGGGGCCTGTTGTTGGCGCACGGTGTGACGCTGGTGAGCGACCCGGCGTTCACGGGGGTGAACGCGACCTTCAGCGTCACGGACACGGGAGCGGTTTACCTCGGAGCGGGGGGGGTGGTGAGTTATGCCACGACGTACGCGGTGAACCTCGGCAACGGGGGGCGATTAGGCGCCGCCGCGCCGTGGCACCTCGACGCGGATCTGACGCTCAGCGGCGGGATTGGCTATCTCGAAGCGGCGAATGCGGATCGGGTACCGTACGATCTGGTGATTACCGGCGGTCTCAAGGGGGCGGGCACGCTGGCCAAGACGGGGCTGGGCAGGGTCATCCTGCAGGGCGTGGGAACCCACACGGGCGAGCTCCAGGTCCGGGAGGGTGTGTTCGCGCTCGAGGGGGGCGGCGCATTACCGTCGACAGCCTCGATTATGGTGGCCGCGGGGGCGGTGTTCGACGGAGGGTTCGGGTACACGCTCAGCAGCGGACAGTCACTGGCGGGCGAGGGCAACGTGAACGGTGATGTGACCGCCGTGAGCGGTTCCGGGCTGCGTCCTGCCGGCAACGGGGTGACGGGTCGGTTGACCCTCGAGGACAATCTGACCCTCGATGGCGGCGTGACGGCGACGTTCGACATCCAGTCGGCGGCGGCAAAGGACCTGCTGGTGGTGGGCGGCACGCTCACGTTGAACGGGGTGAACACGGTGCTGGTGAGCACGACGCTTGGGGGCGGGACCTACCGGCTGATCGATTACGGGTCGCTGGCGGGAGACGTCTCGAGCCTGCAGTTGGTGGGGGCGACCGGGTATATCACGAACAACGCGACGGCCGGCGCGATTGATCTGGTCCTTGAATCCGTCGGGCGCGACCCGGCGAGTCTGGTATGGAAGGGGGATGGCGCGATGAACCTCTGGGACATCGGGATCAGTGCCAACTGGCTGAACCAGGGGGTGGAGGATTGGTTCTTCCCGAACGACACCGTGACGTTCAACGATGCCGGATCGATCACCCCGGCGGTTGAACTGGCGGGGGATCTGGCGCCGGCCGCGATGGTCATCGACGCCGCCGCGGACTACACGCTGGGCGGCAGCGGGCGGGTGGTGGGCACGACGGGGCTGACGAAGACCGGTTCGGGGACGCTCACGATCACGACGATCAACGACCACGCCGGGGTGACTCGAGTGTCGGGCGGGGCGATTCGGGTGCCCGTGCTGTCGAACGGGGGTGTGCCTGGCCCGCTCGGGTCGGCCGTGAACCTGCCGTCGAACCTCGTGCTGGACGGCGGTGCGCTCGAGTATGAGGGGGCCAGCGCGGACTGTGATCGGGGTGTGACGCTCGAGGCCGGGGGCGGAGTGCTGGCGGTGGCGGATCCCGGGGCAACCCTGACCTGGGGTGGTGTGATCACGGGCCCGGGCCCGCTGACGAAATCCGGGCCGGGCACGCTCGCCCTGGGCAACGCCGCCAATGATCACGCCGGGGGCACCGTGGTGACCGGAGGCACCCTCCTGTACGGCAACGTGGGGCCGGGTCCGATCACCCTGCAGGGCGGCACCTTCGCCACGACGGCCGATCAGCAGAATCTGGCGAACACCCTGGTGATCCTCGGCTCTGACAACCATTACCGGAACTCGAAGAACAACACACTCACGGCCATCACGGGCGATGGCGCGCTCGATCTGGATTTCGCCGCGGCCACGGACACCATCACGATCGAAGGCGACATGACCGGGTTCAGCGGACGGATTGCGGCCCGGGGCAACGGCGGTCTCTGGCGGTTCTATCGATTCGGAAGTCCGGGCAGTGCCAGCGCCGCGTTCGATCTGGGGACCAACGGGGCCGTGATGCTGACACGCAACGGCAACACCACCGTGCGCCTGGGCTCGCTGACCGGGGATGCCACGACCAAGCTCACCGGAGCCTCGTCGGTCACCGGCGCGCTCACGACCTACGAGATCGGCGGCAACAACGCCAGCACGACCTTTGGCGGCGTGATCGAGGACAACGCCCGTCCCGCGCCGGCAGGCCTGACCAAGGTCGGCACCGGCACGCTCACGGTGACCGCCTACAGCCCGTACACGGGACCGACGCGCGTGCTCGAAGGCGTTCTCGCCCTCGCGGGGAGTGCGGACATCAGCGCCAGCAGCCGGCACGAGGTGGCGGCGGGCGCGGTCCTCGATCTGACCGGCCTGGGGGATCCAACGCTCTACCTCCTCAACGCCGACCAAACCGTGGCAGGCGACGGAACGATCAAGGGACACGTCAGCTCCGCCACGGGCACGCAGGTGACCCCCGGCAACCCGGTCGGGATCCTGACGGTCACGGGCAACATCACCCTGGATGGGACAACCGCGATGGAACTCGACCGCGACGCCGTGCCCAACAGCGACCGGATTGTCGCGGCCCAGATCCTGGGCAGCCAGATTGGCACCCTGGTGGTGACGAATGCCGGCGCCCGGTTGGCGGTGGGCGACCGGTTCCAGCTGTTCAGCCGGGGCGTGTCCGGCGGGTTCGCGGCCATCGAGTTGCCGACCACGGATGCGTCCGGAGCGAGCTACACCTGGACCAATGACCTCGAGACGGACGGGTCGATTACGGTGGCGACCGTTTCGGGCGGGATTCCGACCACGCCCACGAGCCTGGTCGTCACAAGGACCTCCCCGAACGTGATCACCGTTTCCTGGCCGGCCGAGTACGTGGGCTGGTCTCTCGAGACGCAGACCCATGCCCCGCCGGGAGGACTGAATGCGACGTGGGTGAAGATGCCGGGGTCGACCACGGTGAACCAGGTGGACGTGACGGTGAACCCAGCGAACGGGAGCGTGTTTTTCCGTATGGCGCTGCCCTAGAGTCCTCGACGGAAGGTGGGGAGGCCTGGAACAGCAGGGGCCAAACTTGACCTGTTGACCACACATTCCACAAGTCGAGGACTCTAGTGCACCGGCTCTCCTGGATCTTCCCCCATGCGATTCTGGCGCTGCTCGTGGCTGCGCCGTGCCTGCATCCTGCCCGGGCGGGGGATTTGCCCATGGATCGAGAGTCCCTGGTCCGACGACACGAGGTGGCGCTCGACCGGTTGGACATCGAGTCGCCATTGACGGTCGGGAACGGCGAGTTCGCGTTCACGGCAGACATCACGGGGTTGCAGACGTTTCCGGAGGCATACATCAACACGATCCCGTTGGGGACGCTGGCGCAGTGGGGTTGGCACACGGCGCCGAATCCGGAGCGCTGGAGCATCGAGCGGTTTCGTTTCGCCGAGTTCGAAAGTCATGGCCGTCGGGTCGGCTATGCGGACATTCCCAACAACCAGCGGACGCCCGAGATCCGGTGGCTTCGGGAGAACCCCCACCGGCTGCACCTGGGCCGGATTGGCTTGGTGTTGACCCGCAAGGACGGGGGCCGCGGCGGGACCGATGACTTGGGCGATATCCGCCAGCGTCTGGACTTGTGGGAGGGCGTCCTGAAGAGCCAATTCCAGTTCGAGGGCCAGTCCGTCGAGGTCGAGACCGTGTGTCATCCGGTGCGGGACATCCTGGCCGTGCGGATCGCATCGCCGCTGTTGAGGTCGGGACAGCTTGGCATCGAGCTGCGGTTCCCCTATGGCACGGGCCAGACGACGGCGGCGGACTGGACGAGACCGCAAGACCACGAGACCCGATGGGAACAAGCCGGGGCGGGCACCGTGCATTTCGAGCGCCGTTTGGATGCTGACACTTATTGGGTGGACGCGCGATGGACGGGACCGGGGCGTCTCGTCGAGGTCGCCCGGCATTATTATCGGCTCGGCCCCGGTCTCGAGCAGGAGGCGTTCGAGTTCGTGGCGGCTTTCGGCGCCCGCCGCCGGACGGATCCGCTGCCCGGTTTTGCGGAGACCCGGAGTGCGGCGGCCGAGCATTGGGCTTGGTTCTGGGGGGCGGGGGGGGCGATTGATCTTTCGGCCAGCGCCGATCCCCGGTGGCGCGAGTTGGAACGGCGTGTTGTGCTCTCCCAGTACCTCACGGCGATACAATGTGCGGGGTCGTTGCCGCCGCAGGAGACCGGTCTCACGTTCAACAGTTGGGAGGGGAAGTTCCACCTCGAGATGCATGGGTGGCATGCGGCGCACTTCGCGTTGTGGGACCGGTTGCCGCTGCTGGAGCGGAGCCTGGGTTATTACCCTGCGATTCTGCAGCAAGCCCGGGGCACGGCCCGGCGTCAGGGCTATCAGGGCGCGCGCTGGCCGAAGATGACGAGTCCGAGCGGCGCGGAGTCGCCGTCGAGTGTGGGGCCGTTTCTCGTCTGGCAGCAGCCGCATCCGATCTTCTTCGCGGAACTCTGCCGGCGCGGTCGCGGCGAGGCCGCCACGCTCGACCAGTACCGGGACGCGGTCTTTGAGAGTGCGGAGTTCATGGCTTCGTTTGCCGCCTGGGACGAAGCCACGCGGCGTTATGTTCTCGGACCGCCGCTGCAGTGCGCGCAGGAGGTTTTCCCCAGGGAACGCACCCAGAATCCGACGTTCGAGCTGACGTACTGGCGCTGGGGGCTCGAGACGGCCCAGTGCTGGCGCGAACGTCTGGGTCTCGAGCGTTGTGAGGCATGGGATCGGGTGATCGCGGGGCTTGCCCGTCCCCCGATGGACGGCGGTCGATATCTCTTCGCCGAGACGGCGCCGGATTCGTATACGGAGCGCCGATGGCGGAATGATCACCCGTCGGTGACCGCCGCTTTGGGGCTGTTGCCCGGGCCGGGCATTGACCCGGCGGCCATGCGTCGGACGCTGGACTGGATCTGGACGAATTGGAACTGGCCGGACACGTGGGGCTGGGACTACCCGATGGTGGCGATGTGCGCCGCCCGGGTGGGACAACCGGAGCGGGCGGTTGATGCGTTGTTGATGGACACTCCCAAGAACCGGTACCGGCGGAACGGTCACAACCACCAGCGGCCGGGGTTGACGATCTACCTGCCGGGGAACGGGGGACTGCTGTATGCCGTGGCGATGATGGCCGCGGGTTGGGATGGCGGTCCGGACCGGCGCGCCCCCGGATTCCCCGACAACGGGGCTTGGAGTGTTCGTTGGGAGGGCCTGCGCCGAGCGCCGTGATTCTGGACTGGTCCGGCCCGACGGGATCCTCACCGGGACGATGGATGCGCTGGTGTTTCCCTCTCCCCGCTCCTTGGTCGCGGGGCGAGCAAAGGACCAAGGCGTCCACGATCCTGTCCACGGTCGTCGGTCGTCCGTCGTCCGGGCTCCGGCGGGGGGGAGGGGAACGCGGACGAAGGGGCGGGGCTCGGGTCACCGGCCGGCGACGACGGGGTGGCGGAGTCGGGCCGGCTTGCGGTCGAAGAACTGCTGGGCGGTGTCGCGGAGGGCTTCGAGCGAGGTGCAGTGCGTCGCGTCGACCCAGAAACGGTGGCCGAAGGCGTAATTGGCCGCGAAGTACTTCGTGAACGTCTGCAGGCGGCGGAGCGCGGTGGTCGGTGGGAAATCGGCGAGCACGTGATCGTGGAGGCGACGCCAGAAGTCGGCGGGGTCGACGGTGTGCGGGTCATTCCAGGCTGCGAAGATCCAGGGTTGGGCGATGGCCATCCGGCCGATCATGATGGCGGCGGCTGGCTGCAGCGTCTTGGCCTGGGCATGGACAGACTCGGGTCCGGTCAGATCGCCGTTGGCGATCAGCGGCAAGCGGGTGAGGGTGGACACCCAGGCGAGGTGTTCGTGGCGGGCGCGGCCACGGAACTTATCCTCGAAGAAACGGGGATGGAGGACGAGGGCATCGGCGCCGCAGGCTTCCAGGATGCGGATCCGTTGGGTGAAACGGGCCTGCCAGTCGGGGTGACGCGCGCCGAGCCGGATCTTGGCGGTGAGGAGGCCGGGCCAGTGGCGTCGCAGGCTGGTGACGACGGTGGTGAGGGCTTCGAGGTTCTCGAACAGGGCGCTGCCGCTTGCGCGAGCGCGGATCGCGTGGGCGTCGCAGGCGAGGTTGAGGTCGACGGCGTCGGCCCCGTGTTCGCCGAGGCGATCGAGGACGCGGTCGAGGGGGTCAAGGGCGCGGGCCATGAGTTGGTAAACGACGAACGGTTCCGTGGGGCGTCGGCGGACCCAGGGGGACTGATGGAAGTCCTCGTTGAGAATCTGGCGGGCTGCCAGCATCTCGGTCCAGAGCGCACCACACCCGCCTTGTTCAGCGAGCAAGCGGCGGAACGCGCTATGGGTGAAGCCGGCCATGGGCGCGGAGAACCGCGCCGGGGTGAACCGACGGCCTCGGATGGTGCAGGTATCGAACACGTCAGAATGGCCAGTACCGGGGAATGAAGCAGACGGCCAGCGCCCAGAAGATGAGGTTCAGCGGGATGCCAACGCGCATGAAGTCAGCGTAGCGATAGCCGCCGGGATGGAGGACCATCGTGTTGGTTTGGTAGCCGACCGGGGTGGCGAAGCTGGTCGAGGCGGCGAAACAGACGGCCATGAGGAGCGGTTTGGCGTCCACGCCGATGCTGGTGGCGGCGGAGATGGCGATGGGCGCCATGAGGACGGCGGTGGCGTTATTGCTGAGGAACTCGGTCAGGACGGCGGTGAGGAGGTAGAGGACGGCGAGCACCACGGTGGGTCCCCAGGCGCCGGCGAGCCCGAGGGTGGACTGGCCCAGCCATTGGGCGGCGCCGGATTTCTCGATCGCCATCCCCAGGGGCAATACCCCGGCGAGCAGGAAGATCACTCGCCAATCGATGGCCGCGTAGGCCTCTTCGAGGGTGAGACACCGGGTCATCACGAGGGCGATGCAGCCCAGGATCGAGGAAACCAGGATCGGCATGATGTGCAAGGCAGCCAGCGCGACGACGAGGGCGATGATGACACAGGCCAGGGGAGCCTTGCCCCGGCGCAGGGCGGGTTCCTCGACCTGTTCGAGCATGAGGAAGGCCGGGTCGCTCCGGAGCCGGGCGAGCGACTCTTTCGGACCGAGGAGGAGCAGCGCATCGCCGAAACGCAGGCGGACCTGGTTGAGTTTGGTGCGGACGGTTTGAGCGCGCGCCTGGATGGCGAGGACGATGGCGTTGTAGCGGCGGCGGAAATCGATTTCGGCCAGGGTGCGGTCGATCAGATTCGACTGGGGGGCAACCAGCGCCTCTGCCAATTGGAGGTCCTGGGTCGCCAGCGCTTCGTCCTTGAGTTTGAACTCGGGTTCGAGTTCGAGTTTCCAGGCGGCTCGGGTCTCTATCAACTCGCGCGCCCCGCCCCGCACGATCAGGAGGTCACCGGCCTGAACAGGCATATCCCGCGGGGCGAACAGTGCGACCCGGTTGCGGAGAATCTCGAGGAGCGTGACATCCTGCGACCGCCCGAAACCGCTGGCGGCCACGGTTTGGCCCACGAGCCGGGACGCAGGCAGGACGCGGAATTCGGTGATGTACTCGCCGAGCTGGTAGTTTTGGGTCAGCTGGCTTCCGCGCCGGTTGGGCAGGAGCCAGCGGCTGAACAGCAGCAAGTAGACCGTGCCCGCGCCGAGCAGGATGGCTCCCAGGCGCGTGAACTCGAACATCGAGAACGCGCCGTGGCCCGCGCGGTCCGAGATCGAGCTGACGAGCAGGTTGGTCGAGGTGCCGATCAGCGTACAGACGCCGCCGAATTGGGAGGCGAACGAGAGCGGGATCAGGACCTTCGAGGGGGAGACCTTTCCGCCGGCGCAGGCCGCGAGGGCGAGGGGCATGAACACCGCCACCGCGGCGGTGTTATTGATGAAGGCCGACACCAGCCCCACGGTGAGCATCATCCCGAGCAGCAGGAGCGGGGGAAAGGCCGCGAGCCTTTTCAAGAGACGCGCGGCGAAGGTCAGCGCGCCGGTCTTCTGGAGGCCGGCGCTCAGCACGAACATGGCTCCCACGGTGATGGTGGCGGGATTGCTGAACCCGGACACGCCTTCCTCGGGCGTGATCCACTTATCGGGGCGGATCCAGGCCACGACATGCTGGAACAACCCGACGACGACGAGGGCGCCAAGCAGCATCAAGGCCACGAGATCGGCGCGGTACTTCTCGGTCACAAAAAGATACACCCCGCCTGCAGCCAGCAGGAGCACGAGGAGCATCTCGACTTCCATCCCGGCAGGATAGTGGGTCCCCGGCCCGGGAGGCGAGCCGGGAATGCCCGCCGGGGGTCTGGTGGTTTGCATGGAGAACTGCACCGGGCTGAAGCCGATCCTCGAGGACGTGGACGAGGCGATTCCTCGAGATGGTGGACTGCCGTCTTGGGGAGACGCTGACGGTGTTGGGCGATGCATGCACCGTGCGCTCGAGGTGGCCTTGGGCGTGCCGGTCCGCGTGTGTCCCCAGCCACAATACACCGGTGCCCTGGGCGCCGCCCTCCTGGCGGCGTGCGAGGGATTGCGGTGGTCTATTCGAGGTTCCAGAGTGTGATGGCGTCCTGGTCCTTGACGAACAGGCGTTTGCCGGAGACGACGGGGTAAGTGTAGGTGGGACTGTCGGTGACCTTGATGCGGGCGAGTTCGGTATACGCCTTATCATTGGGCTCGAAGACGACGAGTTGGGAGGCAGGGCTCAAGGCCAGGAGGACGGACCCGGCGTCGACGATCGAGCCGTAGCCGGCGGTGCGGCCCATGCCGCGCCCTCCGCGCATTCCGCCCTGACCCTGGGGTTGGGGTTGGGCGTCGGCGCCGGCTGCAGCCGGGCTCAGCGGGGCGGTCCAAACGGTTTTACCGTCCCTGGCGTTGATGCAGAAGAAGTCGCTTCGGGCGCTGAGTCCGAACAGGAAGCCGCCGCGAAGGACGGGGGTGCTGAACTGGACGGCGTTGTCCGGGTTCTTCCAGAGTTCCTTCGCAACGAATTCGTTCCCCTGTTTCTCGAGTGTCACAGCGATGGTGTCGCGGCCTTGTCCGCAATAAACCACGGTGGTTCCTTCGACGATGGGAGTGGCGGCATTGTAGGCCATGCCTTGCGGCGCATACGGGGCACGCCACAACGGAGTGCCATCGACGGCGGAGACCGCGACAACGCTCTTGGCCGTCAAGGCGACAATCATGGGAGTGCCCGCGACGGAGCATGGGACGGGGGATGCGTAGCCGGGGCCTTCCTCCGTCCATTTCCACTTCACAGCGCCCGTTGCCAAATCGTACGCGAAGATGCCGCCTTCGCTCTCCTTGCCCAGTTGGGCGACCACCATGCCATTCACGATCAGGGGTGAAGAGGCGACATGGAACCGGGGCCAGGCTCCAGGGAAATCGTCCTTGCGCCAGTTCAGCGTGCCCGAGGCGGCGTCGAGGCAGGAGAGAGTCCCCGCGACGCCCAGGGTGACCAGTCTGCCATTCCCCACGGCCGGTGAGCTTCTGGGGCCGGAATGCTGTCTGGCATCCGGTCCTGAGATCGGGGTGGCGCAAGGGCATTTGTCTGTCCAGAGTTCCTTCCCCGTGGCGGCGTCGAGGCAACGCGTGACCTCGTCGGTTTCCTGTCGGGAGAAGACGTAGAGCCGCTCCCCCACCAGAACGGGCGACGCGTCGCCGGCGCCCACGGTGGTTTTCCAGACTTGCTTGAGTTCCTTGGGCCAGGTCTTGGGAGCTGTGAATCCGGCGGTCTTGGCGTCCCGGCCGGCGCCTCGCCATTGCGGCCAATCCTGGGCCCTGAGGACCAATGCGCTCCACGTGATGATGAAGGCAGCTGCCAGAATACCGGTGGGTCTTCTGAGAATCATAAAGTCTCCTGTGATGGCGTCAGTGAATTGAAACCTGCTTCTTCTCTCTGGTAGCGGAACATATGCCTTCGGCGTGGCCGGCGGAAGGACAAAAGTCGGCGAACGCCCGTCAGGGGACGCTTGTCTGAACGGCGACGAAACCGGCGCGCGCGAGGCCGCGCTGGATTTCCGGACTGCGCATGAAGCGCTGCCAGACGCGGCCGGTGCGGTGGTTCTCGATCATGAGGACGAACGGTCCCTGGTCGATTCCCAGCGTGTCGGGTCCCCACCACGCGGCGCCGAGGTTGAAGGCATCGCGGAAGCCGTAGGGCGTCCAGAGGCTGCGTCGGAACTCGCGGTAGAATCGGCGGAGGGTTGGGATCGCAAGTTCAGGGGCAAAGACGATTGAACCGCCGGCGGCGGTCGGGGCGATGGTGCCGTCGTCATGGAGCGCAGGCGGGGCGCCGCGGGCGGCATAACCGGCGGGGCCGTCGCAGGCGGTCAGTCCCCAGAGATCGCCCGAGTAACCCGGGTGGCGGAGCGGATTGGCGGTGCAATAGGCGTGCTGAGCGAGGGTGGCGCGGCGGGAATTCTCGAAGTACGTGCTGCGGTGGCGGGTCATGAACGGATCGGCCACACGCCTGAAGTCGACCCAGCAATGCGAGTACTGATGTCCGAACAAGGGTGGGAAGGGGACGAAAGCGTGGCCGTAGTGCGTGGTCCAGGTGTAGCCCCCGGTCCAGCGTTCCCAGGCCGAGGGCGGCAGGGGATCCGACGCCGCGCCGAGCGCGAGCAGGCAGAGCAGCATGGCCTCGTTGTAGCCCACCCACCGGGCCGGGAGAAAACCCGAGTCCGGATGCCAACCCATCGAGAGGACATCGGTGTCGGGGGCCATCCAGCGCCAGTCCACCCGGCCGAGAATGGCGTCGGCGGCGGCGCGGAGCGACGCCTCGCCGGGATTCGTCTGGTCGAAGAACTGCCGGGCGTGAAGCACGCCGGCCAGGAGCAGCGCGGTGTCGATCGAGGAGAGTTCGGTGTTGAACTTCACGTAGCGCCGGGCGGCGGTCATGTCCAGGAAGTGATAGAACCAACCCTTGTGGCCGATCGTACCCGAGGTCTCGGGGCCCTGGGGCCCGCTCCCGAAGGTGGCCAGGGTGGTTTGGACGCGCGCCGCGCCTTCGGCGCGCGTGATCCAACCGCGGTCGACGCCGACGCACAGCGCGCTCAGTCCGAAGCCGACGGCGGCGATGCTGCAGGGCGAGGTCGAAGGGCTGCGGTCCGGGATGAGGCCGTTGGTGGGATTGGCCTCGCGCCAGAAGTAGTCGAAGCTGGCCCGCTGCACAAACTCGAGGAAGGCATCGTCATCCGCAAACGGCCGGGCTGCGGCCTCGAGGGTTTTGGAAGGAGCGCTTTCCTGGGCGGCGCGGGTGACGGCGGTGATCCGGTAAGCGTTGGTGCAGCCGTTCACGGCCTCGAAGTCGCACAGGGCGGGGAACGTCAGGAGGGTGGGGGTCAGGAGCGTCCAGGGGCCGGTGCTCGAGCCCGCGCGGTAGACCTTGTAACCGGCAAGGTCGGGCTCGCGCAGTCGGTCCCAGTGCAGCACCACGCACTGGTCTCCCACACGACAGGTCAATCCCTCGGGCGCCGGAATCGCCCCGAGGAGGGGCCAGCACACGATCACGGTGAGGCTGCGGAGGGCGGTGAAGAGACGCTTCATGCGGGCGTCGGTGGCATGGGCTTCCCATGCTACCTGCTGGCGCGAGTTCTTCAATGCGAAAGGAAGGCTGAACGCGGATCCACTGCGGTACCACGTCCTGGGCTTGAGCAGCCGCTGGCAGACGTTCGCGCTGCACTGGTCGGGCGAGGATCCGGCCCGGCTTGACGGCCTGGAGCGCGCCCCGGTAGCATGACACGCATTGAAGTATGACTAAACCAACCAACAAGGAATCGGGTCTGTTGCTCAAGACTACGGCTGGCGTGATGCGGGGGGCTGGCTGGGCGCTGGTTGCCGCCGGATTGCTAGTGCTCGAACGGGCACCGGCACGGGCCGATGGTTTCCTCTTCGACTTTGGCGCGCCGGAGACGCAGACGACCTCGACCGGTGTGGGGACGGCCCGATACTGGAACAACATCACGACGTCTGTTGGCCAGAGCGATTACGGATGGCTTCCGGACCTTGTGTTGATGGACGGGACCGTGACCGGGATTGGCTTCCAGATGGTCTCCCGGTTCAACGGGGCGAATGAGAATGGGACGCTCGGGTCGGCCTTGTACCCGGCCTCGGCGACGCGGGATTCGCTGTATGGAAACACGGAATTGTGGAGCGGTCTGGAGAACATCACGCCGGTCTTCAAGCTGACGGGGCTGGCGACGGAGCTGACCTACAAGTTGGTTTTCTTCGCGTCGCGCGCGGGGGTGACGGACAATCGTGAGACCCGGTACACGGTGACTGGGGCGACGGAAGCGATGGTGGACCTGGATGCCGTCAACAACGTGAGCGGGGTGGCGACCGTCGAGGGGATGGCTCCGGACGGGGCGGGGGAGATCACGGTGGCGCTCTCACCGGGGCCGAACAACAACAACGCCAATCATTTCACCTACCTGGGCGTGTTGCGGTTGGACCTCTCGGATGGGACGAGTCTGTTGATGGACTTCGGGGCGTCGGGGACGCCCACCGACACCGAGGAACCGCCGCCGCCGACGGCCTGGAACAACATCGTGACCGCGGTGGGGATCAGCGACACCGGCGCGGTCGAGGGTCTCGTCAGCACCAACGGCGCGGTGACGGGGGTTGGGTTCCAGATGATCGCGCGGTTCAACGGGGCGAACACGGCGGGGGCGACGACGTCGGCGGTCTACCCTTCGAGCGCCACGCGGGACTCATTGTTCGGGAACACGGAGGCGTTTAGCGGGCTGGCGAATGTCTTTCCGCAGTTCAAGCTGACCGGGCTGGATCCGGCCTACGAGTACACCTTCACCTTTTACGGGTCCCGGACCGGCGTCGGCGACAACCGGGAGACCCGGTACACGGTGACGGGGGCGGAGAGCGCGTACGGGGATTTGAACACGGCGAACAACGTGGATGGCACGGTCACGGTGGCGGCGGTCGGGCCCGATGCGGCGGGGGAGATCACGGTGGCGCTCTCGCCGGGGCCGAACAACAACAATGGCAATCACTTCACGTACCTGGGCGTGATGCAGGTCGACACAACCCCGGTTCGCACGCCCGCCGTGCTGGTTGATTTTGGCGCCGCCGCCACGCCCACGGTGTTCGGGGCCGGGGATTTGGAGAACCACTGGAACAACGTCAGCGCCGCAGGGATGACGGACGCGGGGGAGTTGACGGATCTCGTGATGACGGACGGCACGGTGACGCCGTTGGTTTTCCGGATGATCTCGCGGTTCAACGGCGTCAATGAGGCGGGAACGACCACGTCGGCGCTCTATCCGTCCAGCGCCACGCGGGACTCGCTTTTCGGGAACGTCGAGTCCTTCAACGGGCTCGAGAATATCACGCCGGTGTTTGTGCTGGCCGGCTTGACGGCCGGGACGGCTTACGACCTCACGTTCTACGCGTCCCGCCTGGGGGCGAGCGACCAGCGGGAGACGCGGTACACGGTGACCGGCGGGGCCGAAGCGGTGGCAGACTTGAACGCTTCGAACAACGAGACGGGCACGGCCACCGTGACGGGCATGCTTCCCGATGCGGCTGGGGAGATCCGCGTCACGCTGACGCCAGGTCCCAACAACAACAACGCAAACCATTTCACTTACCTCGGCGTGCTTCGGCTCGATTGGACGGCCTCCGTGCCCGCAAAGCCGGCGGAACTGTCCGAACCCCAGTACGCAAACGGCATGTTCAGCTTCCTCTTGACGGGCACGGCGGGGAAGAACTACGTCGTTCAGAAGACGCGGGATTTCGCGGAGTGGACGGAAGCAGCGATCGTTCGGCTGGACTCTTCCTCCCAGCGGGTCGAGGTTGCCGGAGGGGAATCGGGGGCCTGGTACCGGGCGATTGCGCCATGAGGGCCTTCAGACCACTGCGGAGCGCACGGTGCGGCCGGGGTTGGGCGCGATGGGGATCGCTGCTCATGTTCGCCTGGATGGCGACGCGGCCGCTCGCGGCCAACAGCTTCGAGGCTGAGATCCAGGCTTTCGAGGCGGCGGACCGGCAGAGTCCGCCGCCGCCGAATTCGGTGCTGTTTGTCGGGTCTTCGAGCATCCGGATGTGGAGCAGCCTGGCGGGGGATTTCCCGGGATTCCTGGTCTTGAACCGGGGTTTTGGCGGGTCCCAGGCGAGCGACGTGCTGTATTTCCATGATCGGGTGGTCACGCCGTATCGGCCGCCGCTGATTGTCTACTACGAGGGGGACAACGACCTGGTTTCCGGCAAGACCCCTGCCGTTGTGTTCGCCGACTGGACGAACTTCGTGGGGCGCGTCGAGCGGGATCTGCCGGGCACGGGGATTGCCTTTCTGGCGGTGAAACCGAGTCCGAGCCGGGTTGCCTACCTCGGACCGCAGCGAACGCTCAACACCATGGTCCAGGAGTACTGTCGGGATCGGCCGTTGCTGCGGTTCGTGGACGTGTTCACGCCGATGCTGAACGACTCGGGACAGCCGCGGCCGGAGCTATTCGGGTCGGACATGCTCCACATGAACGCCGCGGGCTACGCGCTATGGCGGTCGCTGGTCGAGCCGGTGCTCGAGGCATGGGCCCTCGAGCATCCTGTGCCGTCCATCCGCAAGCCGGCCCGGACCGTGCTGCTCGACTTCGGAGGCAGCACGTATCCGAGCCTGGCAGGGGCGGAGGGCGAGACGGCTCACTGGAACAACGTGCTGGCGGAGGTCGCCGGCACCCCGGGGGGGCGGCTGGCCGACCTCGGAAGCACCAACGGCGGATCGAGCGGCATCGGGCTGCGGATGATCGTGCCGTTCACGGATCTCACCGAGGAAGGCGCCGTCGAATCGACCGCCTTTCCGTCGACCGCCAGCCGCGATGGCTGGCTGGGTGGCGGTGACGGCAGGGTGCCGTTGTTCCGGCTCTCGGGGCTGGCACGGGGCCTTGCCTGCACGCTGACGTTTTACGCGTCCAGCCCGGCAATGGCGGGCATCCGGGAGACGCGGTTCACCGTTCGCGGGGCGCGGACGGCCTACGCCGATCTCGAAGTCTCGGGCAACGTCCACAGCACCGCCGTCGTGGCCGGGATCGAGCCCGACGCGGCGGGTGAGATCACCGTGGCACTGACGCCGGGTCCGCGGCACACCGATCCGGACCGGCGGGTTGCGCTCGGGGTGCTGCGCATCGACTGGGCGCCGGCGGTGGCTTCGGGGATCCTGCTCGACTTCGGAGCCGCGGCGGCGACGACGGCCCATGGGACCTCGGATCCGGACCGGCACTGGAACAACGTCACCCCGGCGGTGGGATCGAGCAGCACGGGCCGGCTCGAAGGACTCGTGACGACCGGCGGCCTGGTCACCGACGTCAGCCTGCAGATGCTCTCCCGGTTCAACGGGGCCAACGAGAACGGAGCAACCGGCGCGTCGAAGTACCCGGCGAGCGCCACCCGGGATTCGCTGTTCGGCAACACCGAGACGTTCAGCGGGCTGGCGAATGCGACGCCGGTGTTCGAGCTTCGCGGGTTGGATCCGGCGAGGGCGTACAACCTGACGTTTTACGCCTCGCGCCTGGGCGCCAGCGACAACAGGCAGACCCGATACACGGTCACGGGGGCGCGCACCGCCGTCGTGGATTTGAACGCCGCCAACAACGTCGACCTGTCGGTGACCGTGACGAACCTGTCGCCCGCGCCGGGCGGCAGCCTGCGAATTGCGATCACTCCGGGGCCGGCCAACAACAACAGCTATCACTTCACGTACCTTGGGGTTCTCGAGATCGTGGCGTTGTCGGCGGTCCCGACGCCAGCGGCGTCGGCGCTGACCGAGCCTGCGGTTCAGGATCGGCAGGTCACGTTCCGGATCTCGGGCACCGTCAATGCCACCTACTGGATCCAGGGGGCAACAGCCTTCGAAGCGTGGGAGGATCTCGAACCCGTGACGCTGGGGGAGTCCGAGCGGGTGGTCACCCGTGACCTGCCGGAGAATCCCTGGTGCTTCTATCGGGCCGTGGCCTGGTGACCTGACGCGGCCTGCTGACCTGATGTTCCAGAATTCGAAAGGCCGGAAATCCTTGCACCGGTTCTATTGTGAGGTTTCCGGGCTGGGGGGATACAGCCGGGTGCTGGCGCTGGCCGCAGTATGGATGGCGGCCTCATTCCTGTGGTGTGGAAGCGGAGCTGAGGTCCGGTTGGGCAGCGAGGTGTTGGCCGACAGGACGTTCGGGCCGCTCCGAGGCAAGCGGGTGGGCCTCCTGACCAATGCCACCGGCGTTGACCGCCACGGCCGCTCGACGATCGATCGGCTGCGGCGCGCGGCCGATTGCCGGTTGGTCGCGTTGTTCGCGCCCGAACACGGCCTGCGCGGGGAGCATCCGGCCGGCCGGGAGTTTCCCAACGGCACGGATGCGACGACGAAGCTGCCCGTCTACTCGTTGTACGGACCCGGGCCGGTGCGCAAGCCGACGCGGGCGATGCTCAAGGGGATCGACGTCCTGGTCTACGACGTCCAAGACACGGGTTGCCGGTCGTACACGTATATCAGCACGATGGGGCTGGCCATGGAGGCCTGCGGCGAGGCAGGAGTCGAGTTCGTCGTTCTCGACCGGCCCAACCCGCTCGGCGGCCAGCGCGTCGAAGGCGCCATGCTGAACCCGAAGTTCCGGTCGTTTGTCGGGCGATGGGACATCCCTTACCTGTACGGGATGACCTGTGGCGAGCTCGCCCGGATGATCGAGGGGGAGCGGTGGATCACCAACCGCTGCCGGCTGACGGTGGTGCCGATGCACGGCTGGCGCCGGTCGATGGTGTGGGACGACACCGGATTGCCGTGGGTGGCGACGTCGCCGAACGTTCCCCGGGCCTCCACGGTGCTGCATCTGGTGGCCACGGGCCTGTTGGGAGAAATCGGCGGCGTAAGCATCGGAATGGGGACGGATCGGCCGTTCGAATACCTGGCCGCACCCTGGATCGATGGCGCGCGACTGGCGCGAATCCTGAACGACTACGGGCTGCCGGGTCTCCGGTATGAGCCGGCGGTCATCACCCCCACGCGGGGTCTCTATCGGGGCAAACGCCTGTCGGGCGTCCGACTCCGGTTGACGAAGCCGGCTGAAGCGCCGTTGGTGGCGCTGAACTTCTACGCGCTCGAGGCGTTCAAGAAACTGGCCGGACGCGATCTGTTTGCCGACGCTATCAAGCGCAAGCAGTCCTTCACCATGTTCGACAAGGTCAACGGGACGGATGCCACGCGCAAGGCGCTCCAGGCGGGAAAGACAGCGCGCTATCTCGTGTCGAACTGGGAGCCCGACCTCGAGCAGTTCCGGAAGCGTCGACAGGCCTATCTGCTGTACTCCCCATGACGCTGCACGGCCGGGGAGCGGGAAGAACCGGGGCGTCCACTGTTGCGGTCGGCACTCCGTCGCCCTGGCGCACCGACGCACTGGCGCACTGACGCACTGGCGCACTGACGCACTGGCGCACTGACGCACTGGCGCACTGGCGCACTGGCGCACTGGCGCACTGGCTCGCGGGGCTGGGATCGTATTCAGCGACCGCCGTGCACAAACCACCGTCTCCCTACCGGAGGGCGCGCAGGCTGAGGTCGCGCAGGTCCATGGCGACGCGGTTGAGTCCGGGCACTTCCCAGCCGAGGTTCAAGCTGGCAACGCGGTAGTCGGCACGTTCTGTTGAACCTCGCAGGTAACCCTTGGCCCAGGCCGTCTCGAGGGCTTTTTCGAGCAAGGGCCGCACGTCACAGTCCACCTCGAGCCACTGGCTCCGTTGAACCCGCTGGCTCGAGAAGGCCACAAGACCGGGATTATAAATGAGCTTTCCGGCGCTCACGGCGAAGTCCTGTGCCACATATTCTGGCGGCACCGCGTGGCGGTCGTCGTACAGGGGCACGACAAACCAGAGGAAATCCCCGTGACCCGCCGAGGAAGGCCGGGTGTTGTTCAAGGTCAAGACGAGTTGGTATTGCGCGGCATGCAGCCCCGGCGAGTATCCCTCCGGCCGGAAGGTCTCCGCCTCGACCAACCGGGTTTTGAATCGCAGCCGCAACGCCTTCGTCTCGGCCATCGACGGCGCGGAGACGATCTCCTGCTGAACCAGTAAATGCACCCAGGGTTCGGAAGCCGATCGCCGCAGACCGTCCTGATACTCGGCCCGGGAATCCACGCCGAGGGTGAGAACCATGCCGCCGGGCTCCGAAGCCTTGACCGCGAGCCACTTGGCGGCGTTCGACCAGGCTCCCGGAAAGCCCGCATCGGAGGGCGGTCTGCTGAACGCCTGTCGGCTGTTCCATTGGGCAATCTGCCAGACGGGCGGTTTCTCGTCCCGGTTACTCTTCCACCGGCCGACCTCGCGAGCCGGAGCCGCCGGCGCCAGGACTGTGAAACCCTGCGCAAAGCCGGGGTCACGAATCAGCTCCAGGCCGGTGTGCGGGTCGTTGCTCCCGCGGGTTTCCGGATCCGCGGGCGCGTTGGCCGCGGATTGCGGGTCTGGTTTCGCCTCGTGGATTTTCACCAGGTCCATCAGCGTGTACAGGTCCACCACGCGGACCGATTCGCCGGCCAGTGTCTCGAGTTCGGCGCCCACCGCCGCGTACCACGCCGGCGTCTGCAGGATCGATCTGCAGACCACGAACCGCGGGGGCGTTCCCCGGCCCAGCTCCGCAATCCTCGAAGCCGCCTCAGCCGGACTGCCGGAGAGATCCGTCGCCATCCGCAGGAACGGCATTCCCCGGTGAATGCCCTGGGGGGGGATCTTCTGGGCCACGATGCCGTCCGGGGAGAATCGCGCGTAGGCATCCAGGCCTTCCGGTGACAGTCCCCGCGCATAGCCGTCGATGATGAACCCCGTGATCGTCAGGTCCCATTGCTCATAGAACCGACGGCAATGGCGCTCCCAGGTCTCGAGGCCGGACGGCAATCCCGAGTGCGGCCGCGGCGGGGTCACATAGCCCGGGTTCAAGTAGCCCGCCCCGGAATCGCCCGCCACAAACCAATCGTTGGTGGACCGGTGGGCGCGCGCCCAGGCCATCCCGACGGGAAACCGCTCGCTCAGGTTCGGATTGAACGCCCACGAGAGCGGTGTCCGCCCCCGGGCAGGGTCGCGCCACATCCGCGGCAGCTCCCGATACAACCACGCTGCCGCATCATAGTCGCCGACGTAATGCGCCACGTACGCCCGGGGCACGACCTTGCCTGCGGCATCCAGCAGGCCGCGCGCGACCAGGTCCGCCCGGGTGGGGCGTGGATTCTGCGGATAGCGTGCGGCCAGCGGGTAGTGCTGGTAGAACGACGCGTTCGCCATCGCGCCCAAGCCAAGGGCGTCGGCGTCCAGGTAGGCATTGAAACAGGAAAGCACCTCGGCAAACCGCCATTCGGTCGGGACCTCGGCGTGTTTGCCGCCCGCCCGGCCGTGGGTGGTGTATTTGTAGGCCCAGGGGACAAACCCGGCGACGTGGATCATGCCCGAACCGCGGAGCCGGTCGCAAGCCGCATGGAGGAGTTGCTTCAGCGTTGCCAGGTCGGTACCCGGGGCCTGGCCGGGATCGTCGACGCACGCCTCATCGTCCCAGGCGTTCAAGTCGAACAGCACCCCGCGATGGGCAATCACGAAATCGTGATTCACCAGCGTGTGGTTCTCGGGCGCGGCGGCCTTCCAGCTGCGAAACCAGTCGGCATCGAGGTAGTACCCCATGCGTTGCGGATTGGCCTTTCCGCTTTCGACATAATGCCGGATCAACCAGCGATAGGCATCGTTCTTGGCGCTTCCCGACGATTCGAGGTCAGTCCCGGGAACTCGGCCGCGGCCGGTGAACAGCGGCGAGCCATCGGCTGCCAAGAGCCGGATCATCGCTTCGAGCGGCCGTCCGTCCCCGACGCACCGTTGATACAGCGACCCCTCCCGCTCGTCATAACGCACGCAGAGCAGGCGCTCGCAGCCCGCGATCGTTGACGCCAGATTGGACGTGGCCGGCACGCGTTCGTCCCATACCACCGCGCCGCGATAGTCCGTGCGGAATCGCTCGAGCAGTTCCGCGATTCCGGTGACCCGGACGATCTCCCGGCCCTCGAGCCAGCCGCCCGGCCGCGTCATTTCACGCCACCAGAAATCGTCCGGCTCCGCCAGGTACCGCAGGAACAGCCGCGGTTTCTCCCGATTCACCAGGCCCTGCAGGGAAACCACCAGATGCGTCTCGTCCCAGAACCGGCGTCGCTGGGCGTCATCGGCGAGATCGAGGGAGAACAGCGGGGTGAGATCGTAAACAACCATGGGGGCATTGACCTCCGCAGCCTGCAGCCGCACGCCGGCCGGGACCAGCGCCAGCAACGCCCACCACGCCAACGCCAACGGCCCGAGGCAGGCCGCCATGCGAGTTGCTGCCCGCCATCCGCCCCGGTGCTGTTCGTGCCGCATGCCCGGGAGCTTGGAGAGCCTCTCGCCGCACGCAAAGCAGAATCGATCGCTACGCTTGCTGCGTCGTGCCGCCTTCCTCGATCACCTTGAACCCCATGAGATCGCCCAGTTCACGGATCGCCTCCGCATGATCGCCGTAGAACACCACGCGATGAAGGAGGGTCATCATGTCGCCCTGGATGACGTTCTCGCCCCAGTTGAGGAACAGGTTGCGGGCGTTCGGCACCGCCTGGGCGAATTGGGTCCGGCAAGCCAGCGGGCTGGTGCTGGTCTCGAGGATCCGGCCCGGGGTGAGGAGCATGGTGTCGAGGTTCACCAGTTTGGCGCAGGTGACAACCTGCCCGACCCGGTTTTCGACCTCGAGCGCCACGCCGCCGCGGCTGTCGGTCTGGGTGCGGATCGTGAACGGGAGGCGCTTCCCCTGCGGCCCGTCCATCCGGGTCGCCGAGGTGCAATGGAAATGGACCATGGCGCCCTTCGCCTTGTCGATGACCGGGTCGCTGATGAAGCCGGGCACATGGAACGCATAGGCGAAGATCAACATGGTGAGGGTCGAGTCCATGTCGCCCTCGCAGGCGCCCACGAAGCCGAGGTCGTTGAGCTTGCTGAACGCCAGGCATCCGCGCGGCGTGCCCATGCAGTGCGAACTGGCCACCGCCTGGGCGCGCTCCTGGGCCATGAGCTCCTTGAGCGCCAAAAACAATTGGGCGGAGGCGATGATCTCGGCCCGGCCGGGCTCGACGATCCGCCGGGCCTGGGTCAGCCAATAGGCCTCGGCCTCGGCCTCGGCCGCCTTGGGATCGATGCTCTTGTAGATCTCCTGGACGCGCTCGTTGCTCACGGAGACCAACTCGGCGCCAAAGCGCTCCCGGATCTTCTCGGCGGAGCAGGCCAAAGCCGTCCCCTGGGGTTTGCCCCAGGCGATGATCCGCGTCTTCTTCAGCGAGGCAGGCACGCGGAGCAGGCCGACGGCGCGGTCGAGTTCCTTCCAATCGCTGCTAGGGATGAGGATGACGTTCTTGCCCTGGCGATGCCACTGGGGGAAGTACATCCAGTGATGGCCGCTGAAAGGCTGGGAGAAGAGAACGGTGGGCAGACCGACGTCGATGAGCCGGCCGAGCACGGGCGGTTCGCCGCCATGCCCGGAAAGATGGATGATCACAAGGCCGTCCGCGTCGCGGACCTTGGCGGCCAGCGTCTCGACCTCGACCGGCGGGATCATCTCGCCGCCGACGAACTGCACGTCCCCCAGCTTCCGTTCGAGGTCGGAGAAATACTGTTCGAACCGGGCCAGCTCCTCGGTCGGATGAGCGAGGTACATGTCGCCGGTCCGGCCGACATAGAGCTTGTGAATCCTGACGGGCGGGAGCGCGGGGAAACGCTCGGCGCCGGCCGCGAAGGACCAGGGGGAGAAGGCTTGCGAGGCGCACCAGGCGCAACCGGCCGCCGCGGTGCCCAGAAAGGAACGTCGGGTGATGGAATGGGGGTTCATGGTTGTGTTCGCGGGCAATGTTGGACCCGCGCCGGATGCCAGGCAATCGCGATCTTGGCCCGGCTAGCGGAGCACCAGGCACTGCAGGCCTCTGAACTTGCAGAACCCGCTGTCAAACGTCACTAACCCAAGGCCGGCGGTCATGGCAAAGGCCGCCAGGCAGGCATCCTGCCAGAGCTTGGGCGAGAACTCGAATCCCTCCGTCAACTCTCGAAGCGTCGTCTCGAGGTTGATGCGCTCATTTCGGAAGACGAAACGGTCATCGGACATCAAGGTGTCGCAAACATCGATGTCTAATGCAGCCGCGGGCGCTGGCCGCGGCTTGGCCGTGAATGAGGTTCAGGAGGGGAGGTCGCCACGCCTCCGGGCCCGCCTGGAGGGAGTGCGTTGACTGTGACAACGGATTCATGTGTCTTCGGGCGGGGATTGAACCGGGCTGTGCGGCGCGTTGCAGTCCGGGAGTCGTCCATCCGGACTCAGGAATTGGCGTCGAAGCTGCAAAACGTCATGCCCACGCGACCGAGCCGGCCAATCTGCGGAGTGCGATTGTCCGTCGTGCCGAAGGCCGAGTAGTCGGCCCGACCCAAGGCATGGGCCACGTCATGAGTTTCTCCTGGAGCAGCCGCGAATTGGACAAGGCAGGGGGCACGTGGCACATTGCCGGATGAAGCACGAGACGGCGTCACGTCGATCGCCGGATACCGGTTTGAGAGGAGCAACGATGAAGCTGATGCCCATCCTGATCAGCGTTGTGGCGCTCGCAGCCGTGCTGCCCATGGGTTGCACGCGGCATGAAGCCACTGGAGGGGACGTCAACGCCACGGCTTCGTCGCCCGTTCCTGCCCTGGACGAGTCCAATTTCGATGCCGAGGTTCAGAAGGGGGTGGTTCTGGTGGATTTTTGGGCGACGTGGTGCGGCCCCTGCAGGACCCAGGGCCCCATTGTCGAGCAAGTCGCAAGCCGAGTGGAGGGGAAAGCCAAGGTCGCCAAACTGGATGTTGATAAGGCACCGAACATCGCGAAGCGGTTTGCCGTCAGCGCCATTCCCACGTTGATTGTGTTCAAGGACGGGAAGCCGACCAAGCAGTTCGTGGGCCTTACAAAAGCCGACGTCTTGATCTCGGGAATCAACGCCGCCCTGGATTAGCCTGAGAATCTCACCGAAGCACCGGTGCAAGGATTTCCGGGCTCGACTCGATCCCCCAACGCCCGTCCCTTGGACTGCGCCTGGGGCAAGCCGTCTGGGCCAAGGCCCGCGGCGGTGTCCTCCGGGGCTAGGCCCGCTCGAAAGCGGTGCCGCTTGGGGCGCGGCACCGCACTCCACGACGCTCCCGCGCGGGACGAAGGGCGGTCGGCGCGGACGCCAGTTTTTGGAGTGCGGCAGCCCCCTGCCGCTTTTTCTGATCATCCGACGACAAGTGGCAGCAGGACAAAAGCAGGAGCAAGAGCACGAACCTCGTGCTGCGCACTGGATTGGCGATGCAACGCCGAAGGGGGGAACGCCTGGAACGGTAGGGCCCACTGAAGGCATTGACGCTGTGTTCAAGGCAGGATAATGCTAGCGGCATGGCGCGCAAGGTTCACGGTCGGGTCAGCAGCGAAAGAAAGGGTGCCGACAGCGACGCGGCTCTGGGCGACCTGAAGCAGGTGAACGCGATGTTGTGCGAGGCCGTCGCCACTCTCCCCAAGGCGGTCACGTTCAACGAGGCGTTGGCGTGTGCGCTGTCGTTGGTCTGCCGAGCCTGGTTCCGACGCGCCTTCGGATCGGCGCCGACGTCAGCTTGAGCCGCCGCCGGCACGCGGTGTTGACCGCAATCACGGCGCTTGGACTGAAGGACCGGTCCCTGGCGGAAGTAGTGCCTGAGGCCCTGGGTTTGATCCTCGGGCTGCCGGGGCTGGCACTGCGGCCGATGGGGTGTGTCTTCCTTGCCGATGACGCGGGCACGCACCTGCGCATGGTGGCGCACAAGAACATGCCGCTCGCGGACCACCCCTGGCGCGCCGTCGAGGCGGGCAGTCGATTTCTGACGCTGCTCGCCAGTTACCGCCGTGAACGGCCGGCCGCGGCTTTCGACGTACACATCGGCATCGAGACGGGCGAAGCGTTGGCGGGTGATCTGGGCCCGGAGCAGCGCCATCTGTACACCGTGGCGGGAGCGTGCGTGCACTTCGCCTCGCGGCTGACCAAGTTGGCGATCGAGAACCGCGTGGTGGTGGGGCCGGGCACGGCGAGGGCGTTGGCCGGCCAGGTCGCGTTCACCCCCTGGGGTCCGGTGGCCATTAGCGGCTTGGCGGGCGTGCACCCTGTCTTCCTGGTGGGTGACGCCGCCGGCTCCCCTCCCGGGATCAAGGCTGGGGTTTGATGATGGCGTAATCCTGGTCGAACTGTTCGCGCACGGTTCGCGGTGGTTGGGCGTCCGGCGGCAGATCGTTCGGCTTGGGCACGATTGCCAGGTGGATGACACCCTGTTCGAGGAGGGGACCGTACTCGGGGTGGAAGGAGGAGACGACGACGACCTTGACCTTGCGTTGTTTCAGCATGGCTGCCACGGAGTCCTCGAGCGGCGGCAGTCCGCAAAACAGCACCAGGGCGCCGGCGGTCGCATGCTTCTCGAGCGCCTTGACGAGGTGGTCCAGGGGCACGGCGCCCCCGGTGGCCATCATCATCATCGGGGTTGCCACGAACCGCTCCGTGACCAGACGCAACCCTCCCTGCTTCTTGAGGGTCTGGCGGAAGGCCTCGAGCTGCGCTTCGACGGAGGGATTCTTGTCGGCGCCCGTGTCACGGGCGATGACGAGCACCTGGCCCTTGGGTCCGAGGAGTCTGGCCGTCTCTTCGGCCGTCACGGCACCCAGGGCCTCGTAGGTGCCAAGCGCGATCTTGGGCGACCGGCCCGCCGCGGTGAAGTAGAGCGATACGGCGGCGGCGCAGGCAGCAACGCTCGCGATCAGGATGTCTCGTGTTGACCACTTCATGTCAGGCGATGTCCGTTGCCCTGTGGAGTCCTCGACTTATGGAATGTGTGGTCAACAGGTCAAGTTGGGTCCCTGCCGTTCCAAACCCATCCCCCCGCCTCCGAGGACTCTACAGTAGCGAGGCGCGGAGGCAGTGAGCTCCGCTGCCCCCCACGGTTGCTCTGGACTGCATGCTTCATCGGTCTGAGGCGCGCCTCGCTAGGGGGAGGCGAAGGACCACATCCAGCGGTCATCGTAGAGGTTGTTCCCCCCGAGCCACGACATGCCGGTGGCGGACTTCCCGTCCGGGGTTTTTCCGGGGTAATACTGGAGGCCCATCGCGCTCACTCGCAGCGCTTCGCCATGGCCGTCCGCGAATCCGGCAATGCAGCGTTTGAGGTGGCGGCCGACCGGGCGTTGGGGGTCGTCGTCGTAGTAGCCCCGATTCGTGGGGACGCGCCAGTAAAGCGACTGCTGTTTGGGGACCTCGACCCAGTTGTCGGGGTCGCGTTCCCGCGGGTTGGCGATCAGGCCCGAGTCGGTGAAGGGCGCTTTCTTGACCGGGTTCTTCATGGATGCCAGTTTGGGGCACCAGTCGGTGGACCAGGCGGAGAGCTCGGGATGACTCAGCGCGACGCCGAGCCCGCCCGGACCGCCGGCAGTCCCCGCGACGCCGCCCTTGATGCTGGGGCATATCGTCACGTTCGTCCCCTGGAGGTACGGGCGGAGTATGTCCACCCACCACGTGACGCCCCCCGGGTAGAGGGCACCCGGCGGCGCGGTCTCGAACAGGTAAAGCGTCACCACCTCGTCGTTGTGGTCGTCCGCGTAGAGGAAGTAGCTGAGGGACATCTGCCGCACGTTGCTCATGCACCGGATGGACTTGCCTTTCTCCTTGGCGCGGGAGAGCGCGGGCAGGAGCATGCCCGCCAGGATCGCGATGATCGCGATGACGACGAGCAATTCGATCAGGGTGAACCCAGGCAGCCCCTTGTGGCGGGAGGACTGCCCTGGCCGGTCAGGGAGGTGCGTCTTCATAATCACCCGGGTGTTTCGTACCGGTTCTTGAATGGGGGCTTCTGCTGGCTTTGCAGACTAGCACTCGAGCGGAGATCGGGCCACAGAAAAGCAACGTTGTCATCGGGTCGGGGCAGTTCAGGGTTTGTGCAACCATTGATTCCGGAGGTGACTCGTGCAGACCCTCAGGACGCCATTGTGCAGCAGGAAGCCGGCGTTACAAACGCCGGTGCATCGCATAAAGGCGCGCGCGGGCAAGCCCCTGCATACTCCCACTCGTCTATGAATCGTACATCGGTGGCTTTGGTGGATGGACTCGGAGCGTTCACCGTCGATGATTTGTGCCATCCGGCCGGGCTCACGGAAGTCGTTACCGTGAAGTTGGCCTCCCTCACGCCGGGTCGTTTCGTGCATGACCGCCTGACCCACGGCATTCGCCAGATGCTGTCGATGATCCGGGACGCGGTCTGTGGGGACTATCGGGAGATGCCGTTGACCACCCTGGCCGATTTCCTGAAGGCGCTCGACTATTTTCTGCGCTGGGCCGATCGGATTCCCGACACTTGGGAAGGCGGGTACGTCGACGATCTCCAGGAGGTGCTTCTGACGCTCGCCCTCCACCGGGAGACCGTGGCCCATTACGAAGCGTGGCGGACACGGCGGGAGGCTGCGCAGTGCCTGCGCGTGGTTCATTCCATGGTTCCCGTCAACTGAGGCGTGAGCCGCTTCGGTTCCCGCTCGAGCGCCCACGGCACGCGCACCGAGGCCCGGGCGGGCTGGAGCCCGGGATCGGGGGTGGTGGAGTTCAGGGCAGTCGCGGCCGGTCGTCCTGCAAGGCCGTGGCAGCCCGCACGGTGTTTCGCTCCAGCGTCACGGGACCGGCCTGCCTGCCGATGCGGATGCCCGTCTTCTGGCGGCCACTGCCGGTGTCCTCGATGACGTTGTTGCGGATGATCGTGCCGTGGGCTGCGCCATCGACGAACAAGCCCCAGCCTTGGTTGTCGCGGACTGTAAGCGCCCGGCGTGTGATGAGAGGGCTACTTCCCGCTGACGGTATTCACCGTGCGCGACTCGCCGTTGAGCCGCACCGTGACGGGATGGGGGTCGCGTGAGACGAGGCGGTACGTCGTGACTTTGCCGTCCTGCCACGCGATGTCCACCGTCACGTTGCCGCGCGCCTTGAGTCCTTTCACGGAGCCGTTGGGCCACGCCTTCGGCAGCGCCGGCAGCAACTCGATTTCGCCCGCGTGGCTTTGCAGCAGCATCTCCGCGACGCCCGCGCAGCCGCCGAAGTTGCCGTCAATTTGGAACGGCGGGCAGGAATCGAAGAGGTTCGGCAGCGAGCCGCTGCCACCGCCTGCGGGTCGGAGGAGTGTCTTGAACAGCTTGTGGGCGCGGTCGCCATCGCCGAGCCGCGCCCAGAAGTTCATCCGCCAGGCCAGCGCCCAGCCGTTGCTGTCGTCGCCGCGCGCGTCGAGCGACTTGCGACAGGCTTCTGCCAGGTCGGGCGTGCCGCGCCGGGTGATCTCGTGGAACGGGTGCAGGCCGTACAGGTGAGAGGTGTGACGGTGTTTCGGTTCCGGCTCCGGGTACGGCTCGAGCCATTCCTGCAAGCGGCCGTCGGGACCGATTTGGTTCGGTGCGAGGCGAGCGCGTTTCCCGGTGAGTTCGCGGCGCAGGCCGTCGTTCACGCCGAGGATCTCCGCGGCGCGGGCGGTGTTGCCGAAGAGTTCGCGGAGCAGCTGCATGTCCACCGTCGGTCCCAGGCAGACGTGGGCGGTCTGGCCATCCGGCAGAAGAAAGGCGTTCTCCGGCGAGTTCGACGGGCCGGTGACGAGCCACGTGCGCTTGGGTTCTTCGACCAGGTTGTCCAGGTAGAACAGCGCCGACTCTTTCAGGATCGGGTAGGCCCAGCGCAGGAACTCGCGGTCCAGCGTGAACGCGTAGTGTTCCCACAGGTGCTGGCAGAGCCACGCCGAGCCGCTGACCGTCGCGCCCCACGACGCACTTTCGCCGGGCGACGTGAAGCCCCACGGATTCGTGATCACGTGTGCCACCCAACCGCGTGCGTTGTAGTAGGCCTTGGCCGTCTTGCGCCCCGGTTCGACCAGCGACGCGATGAGCTGGTGCAGCGGTTCGTGCAATTCCGGGAGATTGCAGACCTCGGCCGGCCAGTAATTCATCTGCACATTGATGTCGAGGTGCCAGTCGCCGTTCCACGGCGTGTGAATTTCCTCGGCCCAGAGGCCCTGCAAGTTGGCCGGCAACCCTCCGGGGCGTGACGCACTGATCAGCAAGTAGCGACCAAAGTTGAAATAGAGCGCCGCCAACGCCGGGTCCTCCGCCCCCTGGGCGAAGCCGGCCAGCCGCTGCGGCGTCGGCAGAGTGCTGTTGGCCGTGGCCGGCAACTCCAGCTCGACGCGATTGAACCAATGCCCGTGATCGGCTTGCTGCGCGGCGCGCAGTTCCGTGAACGATTTCTTCGCGGCCTGGTCAAGGTCGCTGAGGGTCGCCGCCGCCGGGTCGTCCAACTGGCGCCCGGCAAACCCCTTGTAGTCCGTCGCGGCCGCCAGCAGCAGCAACACCTCGTCCGCCGGCTCCACCCGGAGCGCGGCCCCCTCGGCCTTCACCGGACCGCCCCGCGCCAGCACCCGCAGTCGTGCCGCGTAGGTCACCCCCTGGCCGCCACGGCCATCGTTGAGGGTGCCGGTCATCAGCAGTTCATTCGGCGCAGTGGCCTTCGTCTCAAACCGCTCCTGTCGATCCAGCGCGATGGTGAGGGAGAGTGAACCCGGCGTGTCGGCCGTCAGGCGCGAAACAAACACCGCATCCGGCGCGCTGACGAAATGCTCCCGTGCGAAGCGGACGCCACCACGCGCGAAACTCACGCGGGCCGAAGCCGAGCGCAGGTCCAGCGTCCTCGAGTAATCCTGGGCCCCGGCTCGCGCATCCGTTGTCACGGCCACCCCATCCCGCGCGCCGCCGAACCGCAGCCGCAAGTTGCCCAGCGTCTGGTAACAGCCGAAAGGCAGATTCACGCCGTTGCCATGACCGGAGCCTTTGCCCTGACAGGTGAAATTGGCGTTCACCAGTCTCTCGGCCTCGACGTTCTTGCCTTCGAGCAAGAGGCGGCGGATTTCCGGCAATGCCCGGTGCGCGTCGGGCCGATCCGCCTCGGGATCGCGCGAGCCGGACCAGACCGAGCTCTCGTTCAGCACAATCCGCTCCTCGTTCACGCCACCGAACACCATCGCGCCCATGCGCCCGTTGCCCAGCGGCAGCGATTCCTGGAAGCTGCTGGCCGGCTGGTCGAACCACAGCGTCGCGGTGGGATCGCCGGCGCCGAAGGTCGTTCCCGCCGCGAGAGCAAGGACCGCCGTGAATACGATGCGCTGCATAGGGCTGGGATGAGGGTATCCAGCCCACGGCCGCTTGGCAATGGGGACTCGGTTGCCGGAGCTTCTCATGGCCCAACATCCATGCAGGGATCACGCCTTGCCGGGGGGAAGCGGCGGCGGGCTCTTGGGCTTTCTCGAGAGCGGTTTCCAGCAGCCGCCCTTGCTGAATTGCATCCAGGCGAACTGCAGCCAGCGGATGAGCGCCGTCGCGAGCCAGAGGGCCCACGCCAGCATCAGCAGCCGATAGAACCAGACGGAGACGGACACGACCACCGGCAGGGGCAGCTCGGTTCCGCTGCGGGGCTGGAACCAACACAACTCGACGCGCGACGAACCGTTGCCGCGGATGAACATCTCCGGGTTCCCGAGAAGACCTTCGCGGACCGTGGCAACGAGGATGCCCAGCGCCGCCAGGGTGAGACCCGCCACGAGGAGCTGCAGCAGGTCGAATCGCCAACCTGCAACCGAGTCCCCCTGTTCCCCGCGCCACCGGACCAGGAAGAACCAGCCGACCACGGTCAGTGCGGCAGCCAGGTGGATTTGCGTCAGTCCGAGCGCGAGGAGGGTCCACTGCAGCCGGCTCAGCGGCGAGAGCTTGAGCCCGCCCAGTATCCACGCCGCAAGGAGCGAGACGGCGAGAACGGTCCAGAATCGCACCGCCGGGCCGCGCAACGGGCCCGAGGCCCAAAGCACCCAGCGGCTCTCGGGCACATGCATCACGGTGCTGATATTCGCGGCCTCGACCGGCAGCTTCACGGTCCCGGCGGCCGCCGTGGTCCCGAGGGGTTCGTCCGAGCGCCATTCGAGAGTCAAGGTCTGGCTGCCTGGATGCACCGGTACCACGAGCGTTGCGCCCTCACGCCGGACCGGAATCGGGCGGTCGTCCTGTTTGAGGGAGGAGATCTCCGCTTTGGGATCCAGCTCGAGGATGAAATCATCGCCCAAGCTGGCCTCGACATCGAGGGTGAGCTGCGAAGTGCGCTGACGGCTTCCGAGCGAGAGGTCGTGCTTCACGCGCCGCACGGTGAGGGTGTCGCCGCTCATGGCCTCGGGCTTGCTGAAGGAGAGCGTGACGCTCTCGCCCGGCCACGGATGCCACACGGGCACCAGATTCCGCTCGCTGGTCTCGAACACCGGCGCGAGGCCCGAGAGCGCCACGTTCCACACCGGCGACGTCACCAGATGCCAGCGCTCGACCCATCGGTGGGTCTGTTCCGCCGTCAGCACGGTCGCCTTGCCGGTCGGCAGTTCGCTTTCCCAGCCAAACTCGGCCTCGCCCGCGCCCAGGCGGACCTCGACGAACCCGTCCTGCACGATCACTGCCGGCGAAAGCACCTTCTCGCCCGCGAGCAGCGGGACCCGGAGGGAGACCGCCTTGCCTGCCTGCGAGAGGCGCGTCACCAGCGTGCGCGCCTGCCAGATCAGCCCGATTTCGAGGTGTCGTTCCACCGCGACGATGGCATTGAAGTCCTTGCGATCATACGCGGCTTCCCCGGCGGCGGCTCCGACTTGCCGGGCGAAGAAGATCTGGTCTTCCGGGATGCCATTCGGGCGGACGCCGGTGACCGTCCAGTTGGGAGCTGCGATGGCGACGCGGCGCGGTTTCAAGAGGAACGTCCATTCCCATTCCGTGGCGCTGGGGAGGAGTCCTTCGACCCCCACGCGATGCACGCCCGCGGGCGCGGCGATCCACAGGTAGCCATCCTCGCGCCGCAGGACCGCCGTCGGCTTGCCATCCACGTGGACGGAGACCGGGGACCAGGAGGGCAGTCTGCCGGGCAGGGGCACGGCCACCGGCAACGCCGCGTGGATTTCGGCCGTCATCGAGATTCTGCCGCCGGTGACGTTCAGATCCACGGCCGCGATGTCCGCTGCGTGGGGATAGGCGTCGGCGGTCTCGAGCAAGCGGTCGCGCAGCGTGTTGAGCATCTCCTTGTCGGGCACCTGGGCGAGGGCGGATGCCGGCAGGCACAGGGCAAGGAGCAGGGCCGCCGCGGCGCCCGCGCCGGTCGCCTGGGCCGGGCTGGCGGCCACCGGTTTCGGGCGGCGGTTTCGGAGCAGGAGGCCGCCGAGCAGCAGCAGCAGCGCCACGCGCAGCACCGTCAACCCGCGGTGCATGGCCGTGGAGACGAGAAGGGGCCGGAGAGTCTCGTCGGCGGACACGGGTCCATTCCAACCGCAATGGACCTGGTTCCAGCTCCATTCCGGTTCGGCCGGGCCGGTCTGGATCCTGGCCTTGGATTCGTAGCTCAGGTTGGATTCGAGTCGGTAGCGGGCTGCCATTTTCCCTATGGACGACCGTCCCGCCGCTTCGGGTGGCGCGGCTTCGAGCGCCTCGGTTGCGGGCATCAGGGCGGGGAGTGCGGCGGCACGCTGGGCGGCCACCCGGTGCGCCGCACGATACGCCAGCGGGCCGAAGAGCGGCCGCGAGCCGTAGCGGTATCCCTGCGGCTCGAGTTGCGGGTAGAGGACGCTCTGCAGCTGTCCGGCGGCGAAGGGCACGAGGCCCAGCAGCAAGAGGGCGATGGCCAGCCACCGCCAGGCGGCGATCCCCCGGCGCACTCCGCCGTCCGGCACCACGCGCAGCAGCGCCAAAGGCAGCAACAGGAAAAGCCACGACAGGCGGGGTGCACCCGGCTCGTGATACCCGAGGCCGAACGCCAGGAACGCCACCAGTCCCGCCTTCCAGCCCCACAGCTTGAATACTGCCAGCGAGAAGATCAGCAGCAGGAACAAGTCCAGCAGCGTCCATGCGGTCAGCCAGTCGCCCTCGACCCAATCCGCGCCGAACAGGGCCAGCACCCGCCAGCCCGGCGGCAGGTTCAGGGTGACCTGAAGCCCGTCCGCGGGCGAGCGCCAACCGGTCGCCGGTATCGCTTCCATCCGGTCCGAGCGTCCGATGGCCTGCATGTCCAGGTTCCGGGTGCGGATCTCGACGCCCGGCGCCTTGTTGGACGGGTTGACGGTGATCAACTGGGCCTGACCGCCGATCTTCGCGGCGCCGAGCTTCAAGCCCTCTGCGACATCGAGCCGCCAGATCTGCTGCATCGTGCCGCGGATCTGATCGCGGAACGTCAGGCCCTTGCCGTCCTCGTCGAGCCAGAACACGCGGCTGATTTGCAGACCCTCCGGCCGTTGCCGCCCCATGCCCCGCATCTTCTCGACCAGCCGGAACGCCCGGTCCGTCTGCCATTGATACACCGGCAGGTTCCGCCATTTCTGGGGGAAGGTCGTCTGCGACACGTCCACCAGCGGGAGGCCCTCGAGCTCCGCCATGCGAAACTCCGGCGCGGCGCGGAAGCCCACCAGCTCGGCCGCCACGATTGGCTGGGCGCTCTGGGCAAACCCGATCCCGCCCGCGTCGGTCGTGCGAAACGCGTCGACGCGGACAGTCCATTTGCCCGCACGCACCTGGGCCTTCATGCGGCCCTGGTCATCCACGGCCACCGGCACCGGCGCATCGACCGACGCGATGCTCCATCCCTCGGGCACGATGTGGCCGAGATCCTCCTCGCGGCTCTTGCCCGAAACGCTCAACTCGAGCTCCGTGCGCAGCCAGAGCGGTATGCCATCCTCGATGACACGCCAGACCTGGGCGGCGATGGCGTCCTTGTCGGTGGCCTCGAGTCGGACGCGTTTGAGCCAGAGGTCGCCGGCCTCGTCCCAGTTGGGGATCTCGACTTTCCGGCCTTCGAGGACGAGCGACAGCAGGCCGATTTCACGGGGCACGCGGATCCGCTGGGGCATTTCCGTCTCCCAGCGGAATGCGCCTGTGATCTGGTGAAGGCCGGCGTCGAGCTCGAGGCTGGGACGGTTCTCATGCTCGACGACGGCGGCGGGCGCTCCGTCGGCGCGCACGTCGAGCGGCCAGGTGTCAGCGCCCCCCGGCAGGGGCACCCAGGTCCTGCCGAACACGGTCACGCGCAGTTCCCACGTCGCGGATTTCGGATCGGCCGTCAGCGACAGCTCCCCGGGCCAGAGGCAGACGTGTTTTGCGGCGTTGTTGAATGGGGTCGGGCAATGGCGGTGCTTGGCGTCCCAAGTGGCCCAGTCCTGCCAGTCCTTGAGTGCCGCAGGGATTTGGCGCGGAGTGAGATTCTGGGCGTGGGTGAGGACGATGGCGCCGAGGGTGGCGCACCACGCCGCCAGCAAGGGAAAGGCTCTCATGGGGCAGCAGGCGTTGAACTGTGGGGCAGGATACGCCCGATGCCCCCGGATGTCCATGCTGCTTCCCTTCCAGTTGGCGTCTCGGTATAAGGGCTTCGCCATGTTCGAGGATGCCTGTCTATGACAAGACCACTTCCGGGCACGCCTGGATTGAACCCATGGGTCGCCGGGGTTCTGGCGGTGCTGGCGCTGGAGCCTTCGTTCCGGGTTTGTGCGGCTGCGGACGAGACCCTGGTGTCGCTGCGCACGCGGGCCGCGACGTTCCAGATCGCGCCGGACGGGGCGCTCAACGGCATTGTCCGGGGGGACACCGGCCGGGACTACCTTGCGGCCGGGCAACCGGCCCCGGTGCTGAGCGTGCGCGTGGAGGGGACCTTGCGCGCGCCGGATCGTGCCGACTGGGACGGTGCCACGCGGCATTTGACGCTGCATTTTCGCGATCGAGGCCTTCGCGCGGTGCTTCGGGCCGAGACCAAGACGACCCATGTTGTGTTCGAACTGGTGGATCTGCGGCCGTCGAACACGGTCGAGATGGTTCTTTGGGGCCCCTACCCGGTGGCGATCAGCCATATCGTGGGTGAGATCGTGGGGGTCGTGCGGGACCCCGAGTTCGCCGTGGGACTCCAGGCGCTCAACGCCAAGACCCTCGGCGGCTATCCCGCGCAAGAGAACGACATGGCGACAAGCTATACGGCGGATGATCCCGGCGCCTACGCCGACCTCCCCCCCGAACTCAACAAGGACCAGTTGTTCCGGGGCGACACCGCGCGGCACACCCGCTTCGGCAGTGTGCTCCAGGCGTTTTGTCGCAATCGCCATCGCAGCCGCGTGATCGAGAACTGGGGGCATGACCGGTACGTGGCTCCGGCCTACGACGACGGCGGCGTGATGGGCAGCAAGATCGCGCTGTTTGCCTGTCCCTCGCCGCAGGCTCTGGAGACGATTGGCGCCATCGAGGTGGCCGAGGGCCTGCCGCATCCGATGCTCGACGGCGTGTGGGCCAAGGTCGCGCCCGGCGCGAACAGTTCGTATCTGATCGTTGATTTCGGCGAGCAGACGGTCGACCGCGCGATCGAGATGACGCGGCGCGCCGGTTTGCGATACCTGTACCACAGCTCTCCGTTCGAGACCTGGGGCCACTTCACGCTGAGGCGCGCTCTCTTTCCCCGGGGCTGGGACGGCTTGCGCGGCTGCGTGGAGAAGGCGGGGCGCGCGGGTGTGCGCATCGGCTTCCACACCTTGTCGAACTTCATCACGCCGAACGATCCTTATGTCACTCCGGTTCCCGATTCGCGCCTGGCCCGCATCGGGGCGAGCGTGCTGGTCAACGGCCTGGACGATCAGGCGAAGGAGATCCCGGTCGAGTCGCCGGACGTGTTCGTCAGGAAGACCGAGCTCAACACCGTGGTCCTCGGCGAGGAGCTGATCCGCTACGGGGCGGTATCCACGAATGCGCCGTGGCGGCTGCTCGAATGCCAGCGCGGGGCGTGGGGGACGCGAGCCGCGGCTCACGCCCCGGGGACGGCGGTGGCCAAGCTCATGGACCATGGGTACAAGGTGTTTCTCACCGATCCGGAGTTGACGAAGGAAGTGGCCGGCCAGATCGCCCGGCTGTGCAATCATGCGGGCACGCTGCAGATCTCGCTCGACGGCCTCGAGGGTGCGTGGTCGACCGGCATGGGACAGTATGGGCGAACGCTGTTCACCCAATCGTGGTATGAGGCGCTCGCGCCGGGACTGCGCGGCCAGATCAACGATGCCAGCAATCCGGGGCACTTCAACTGGCACATCTACACCCGCATGAACTGGGGCGAGCCCTGGTATGCCGGGTTCCGCGAGAGCCAGACCCTCTATCGCTTCAAGAACCAACTGCATTTCGAACGAAACCTGATGCCGCACATGCTCGGCTGGTTCGCCCTGCGACCGGATACGAGCGTCGAAGATGCCGAGTGGCTGCTGGCGCGCGCCGCGGGATTCGACGCCGGGTTCGCTCTGGCCGCGAGCCTGGCGAGCACCGCCCAGTTGGAGGCTGATCCCCGCTCGGCGGATGCAGCGAAAGCGTTTGGCGCGGTTCCCGCCATACTCTCCGCCATTCGGGAGTGGGAAACCGCGCGGATGGCCCGGGTGTTCCCGCCGGAGGTCAGGGCCAGACTGCGCGACAACAGCCGGGAATTTCACCTCGAACCGCGGGGACCGGCCCGATGGGACCTGTTCGAGATCGCGTCGGCGCGGTTCACCCACGACGCGAGCCAGGCGAGCCCGAGCCGCGCGCCGTTCACCAACGCCCATTCGCCCCAATCGCTCGAGTGGATCGTGCGCTCGAACTCCAAGCAGCCCGTGAGCGGTGTTGTCTTGACGCTGAATGGCCGACCGATCGCCGATTTGAAGGAGCGCGCCCTGCCTGCCGGCGGCTGCGTGAAATACACCGGTGGGGCGGCGGCTTCGATCCACGATTCGGCCTGGAAGGAAGTGGCGCGCGTGGCGGTGGACGCCATGGCGGGGCGCGTCGATTCGGGCGTTCAAGAGGCGACAGTGGGCTGCACTCCGGTGCCGGGCGCACTGTTGAATCTGGAGCTTCGGACCCGGGGGGCGCCGACGGTGATCGGAGCGGCTCTCAGTTCGCAGAACCGGGATTTATGAGACTGTACCAACGGCTTGCTGATGGTCCTGTGGCGGTTGCGCTTTCGATGTTCGGCGCCGGCTTGCTGTGGGGCGCCGTGCCGGGGCAGGCCGGCGCCCCGGAACTGAGAATCCCGGAGGGCCCGCCGCGTCGCGTCGAGGTCTGGCTTGGGGGACGCCCATTCTTTCAGTCGCCGGCCGAGGGATTATGGTCGGTGGCGACGGACTGGGCTGAGGGTTGGCCGAGCGGTTGGGCTCATGGAAGTCCGGACACGGTCGAGCGGGCCGGCGACTGGACGATCGTCGCGGGGGCGATCCCGCTGCCCGGCGGCAAGCTGGAGGTTCGGGATTCCTACCGGGTCGAAGGGGGCATCGTGCGCGGGATCCGGCGTTGGACCTGGACAGGTCGGGAGGTTCTGCCCCGGTGCACCCTCGCGGTGCGCTGGAGGGTGCCGGGGGCGGTGAACGCCAGGCCGATGCTGCCGGGCGTCGTTCTCTACGGCAATCCGGCAGGCGAAAAGACGGGCAATCACGCGGTGATCGTGCATCGCGGCCAACCGGGGGACAGGACGTTCGTCGAGGAACACCGGTTCTCGGCGCCCTGGGTCATGGTCGAGTGGCAGGAGGGCGCTGGTTCCCGTGCCGCGGCGATGCACACCCTGCCCTCACCGGCTTTCGGCGCAAACCAGAACGACCAATGGTGGACGCTCGGATTGACCTCGGTTGACGACGGGACCGAGTTGGCCTCGTTGTCCGGCCCAACGGCAGCCAATCACCGCAACAGCGTTACGAAGGCTCTGCAGGGCAAGTTCCTCGAGTATCCGGACACGTGGTTGAATCTCAGGCCGGGTTCGGTGTTGGAAAAGACCTTCCACCTCGAGGCGGTGCCGGCGGCGGCGAAGGGCGGCGGTTTCCGCCAGCCGTTGCGGACCGCCATGCGTCTGAATCCAATCGGCGGAACGGAGGGCCTGCCGCGGTACGATGACATCCTGCGGGAGAAACACCGGTTTGCGCTGTCGCGCTTTCGCGACCGTGACAATGACGCCGGCTTCGAGATGTACCCGGACTACGTGGGCGGCACGCGCTATGTGATGGGCTGGTGCGGGCAGGCGGACGCCGCAGGCTATGCGATGCTGGCGCTGGCGCGCCGCATGGGCGACCCGGCCATGATCCGCTACGGCCAGCGCGCCTTGGATCTTCTGTCCCAGTCCCCGTTCAATGCGAACGGCTTCCTCCTGAGCTACGATGCCGACACCGGCACGTGGGACGGCCAGGACCCCGTGTCCCAGGGGCAGGGGATGGAGGGGTTCGCCCGGGCCATTCTGATCGGCCGGACGATGCAGGGCGTCGCGACCGGTCCCTGGGAGGAGTTCCTGAAACGCGCGTGCACGCTGCATTCCCAGCGCATTCTCCAGGACGGCTGGAAACCGATCAACACCGCCGAGGCGTTTTTCATCGCGCCGCTGTGCAAGGGCTACCAGTTGTTCGGCAACGGGGAGTATCGACGCGCCGCCGTCAAAGCGGGCGAGTACTACGCCCGGCGGCATCTCGACATGACAGAGCCGTATTGGGGGGGCACGCTGGACGCCCACTGTGAGGACAAGGAGGGCGCTTGGGCGGGGTTTCAGGGCTTCCTCGCCCTCCACGAACTGACTGGAGAACCGCAGTACCTCGAGTGGGCGGCCCATGCCATGGACGTGATGCTGTCGTACACGGTGCTGTGGGACATTGACCTGCCCGCGGGCCGGTTGCGCGATCACGGCCTCAAGACGCGCGGCTGGACGATCGTCTCGGCCCAGAACCAGCATCTCGACGTGTTCGGCGTGGTGTTTGCGCCCGAGATCTGGCGCATGGGGGATCATCTGCGGCGGGAGGATTTGAAGCGCCTGGCAGCGGTCATGTACCGGTCTTGCGGGCAGATGACCGACCCGTACGGCAGCCAGGGCGAACAGATCCAGCAAACCAACTTCGCCCAGCACGGCGACATGTCCAACGTGTTTCGCTTGCGCGGCGGTTACAGCGAGCGCTGGACGGTCTTCTGGATCACGGCGCACTTTCTCAATGCCGCCGCCGAGTTCGAACGCATGGGCGTGGATCTGGATCAAGTCGAGACGTCGATTGCAGCTCCGGCGGGCGTTGATCGGCGAGGAGCCCCCTGATGCAGCCGCAAACGGTCTTGTCACCCGGGAACCGGGTTCCGTAGACTGGCGCCGCACCTGAACACCCATGTCCATGGTTCGGCTCAGCGCGGTTGATGTGGCCCTGGTGGTGGGCTACCTGGTCGGGATTACGGCGTTTGGCGTCTGGCTGGGCCGGGGGATCCGCGGCGGCCGTGATTTCTTTCTCGCGGGCAAGTCCCTGCCCTGGTGGGCGGCTGGGATGTCGCTGGTGGTCTCGGACATCGGGGCGAAGGACATGATTGGTCTGGCCGGGGACGGTTACCGGTACGGGATCGTGATGATGAATTTCGATTTCATCGGGTGCATCTTCCCGGTGCTGATCGCGGCCTTCCTGTTCATGCCCTACTTCTGGCTGGCGGGGGTCTACACGGTGCCGGAGTACCTGGGGCGCCGCTACAATCTGGGGGTGCGGACCTTTTTCGCCGTGATCTGGGTGCTGTTCATGATGGGGACGCTCGGCACGATTTTTGTCAGTGCCGCCGCGATGTTCGAGGGTCTGTTGGGCTGGAGCTTCTGGTTCTCGGTCGCGGTCACGGCGGCGGTGGTGGGGTTGTGCACGGCCCTGGGCGGGTTGCGGGCGGTGGTGTTCACCGAATCGGTGTCGTGTGTCGTGCTCACAGTGGGGGCCGCGCTGATCTGTGGCTTGGGTTTGGCCAAAGCCGGCGGATGGGGGCAGCTCAAGGAGACTCTCGGTCAGATGAGTTGGACGCAGCATCACTTGGACCTGCTGCCGCCGGCGGATCATCCGGTTTACCCGTGGCCGGCGGTGCTGTTGGGTCTGGGATTTGTCCTGGGGCCGGCCTACTGGATCGGCAACCAGGCCATCGTGCAACGCACGCTCGGCACGCGGACCCAGAACGAGGCGCGCGCTTCCTACGTCTTCTGCGCGGCGATCAAGCTGGTGTTTCCGGTTCTGCTGGTGCTGCCGGGGCTGGTGGGGGTGGCGCTGCTGCACTCGGAACTGGGGCCGCCGGGCGAGCATTGGGACGGCAACCGCGTCCTTCCGATGCTGGTGGCGCGCCTGCTGCCGCCCGGGGTGTTGGGCGTGGTGATGGGCGCGTTCTTCGCGGGCGTGATATCGAATCTGGATTCCTATGTCAGCTCGGCGAGCACCATGGTGGTGACCGACTTGTATCGCCCGTTCATCCGTCGGGAGGCGACGGACCTCGAGTGCCTGCAGGTGGGCCGGTGGTTGGTCGTGGCTTTTCTGGTGGGGGGCGTCGCCATCAGCTATCCGATCAAGCGAGGATTCGGGTCGGTGTTTGAAGCTTTCCAGACGTTTCTGTCCTTCTTCCAGGGGCCGCTGCTGGCGTTGCTGTTGCTGGGCATGTTGACGAAGCGCGCCACGCCCTGGGGCGGGGTGGCCGGGATGATCGTGGGCGTGTCCACCTCGGCGGTGTTGAATTCGGCGGAGTGGCTGCTGGGGGTGCCGGGCGGGGTGCCGTTCCTGTGGACGGCGTGGTGGTCGTTCGTGGCGGCGCTGGCGGGAGTCGCCCTCGTGAGCGCCTTCACCTCAGGCCACGACGAGGAACGGTTGCGCGGGTTGGTGTGCTGGCTGCCGGCGAAGGGAAGGAATCAGCCGTGACGCTCCTTGCGAATCTTCCGGAGCCTCACCGGGTTCTCGCGGCTGCGGGCGGGCCGGACTGGCTGGCCCAAGCGGCGTTCATCGGCGCCTTTGTGGCCCTGATCGTGATTCTCGTCAGCCTGCCGGCGACGATGCTCGGGGAGACCGAGAGCCGGCCGCCGCTCTGGCGGAGTGTGCGCGCCTGGGCGGTCCTCGTCGCCGTCGTGCAGATTCTCGTCTACGCGTTTTGGGGCTGACCCGGCTTCCGCGAGGCGCGCCTCAGACCGATGCCGCATCCAGTCCCGAGGAACGGTGCCGCGAACAAGGTGACAGACTCATAGTCTCCATTCACAGGCGGGCGTCTGGCCCCGCGGGTGACAGAGTTGTTGCATCCCTTCGCGGGCAAGGAGACTCTGTTGCTACGTTATGCCCATCGATCCTCGAGTGACGCGACGACGCTTCCTGACCGCCACGGGCACCGTAGCAGGTGGGTTGGTCGCCACGGCGCTGCCGCCGCTTGCTTGGGCGGCCCGGACCGGCCCACGCCGCGCCTCGCCGGGCGCGCGCCTCGGCCCGCGCTGGTTCGAAAACGCCTGGCGACGCGCGGTCATTGACATGCACATCCCGGATTGGGACCCGAGGTTCCTGTCCGAGTTCAACGCGGATCGCTACGTGGCAGCGCTCGTCCAATCCCGCGCCCAGTCCATCGTCTGCTACGCGCACTCGCACGTCGGCCTGTTCAACTACCCGACGACAGTGGGCCGCCAGCACGCCGGCTTGAACGGCCGCGACATTGTGGCCGAGATGATCGAGCGCTGCCATCAGCGCGGCATCGCGGTGGTGCTCTACGTGAGCGTGATCCACGACCGCTGGGCCTCCGACCAACACCCCGACTGGCGGATCGTGCATCCGAATGGCGGGCCCTTTGGCCGCGGCAGCCGCCATGGGTTCGTCTGCCCCAACTCGCCCTACCGCGAGTATGTCCGCGCCTGGACGCGCGAGATCGCGGAGCGGTTTGACCTGGACGGCATGCGCTTCGACATGACGTTCTGGACGTGTGTCTGTTACTGCGCCCACTGTCAGGAACGCTGGCGCAAGGAAGTCGGCGGCGAGCTGCCGCGCACGGTGGACTGGACGGACGAACGCTGGGCCACTTTCCAGCGCAAACGCGAGCAATGGCTGGGCGAGTTCGCGGAGATTTGCACGAGCACGGTCAAGGCGGCGCGTCCGCAAGCGACCGTCGAGCACCAGGCCTCGATCTATCCTGGCAGCTGGAACAACGGCGCAAGCTGGCCCTTGGTCGCCCAAAACGACTTCCTGCAAGGCGACTTCTACGGGGATGCATTGCAGGGCTCGTTCGTGCGGAAGCTCCTGGAGGATCTGACGCCCAAGCGGCCGTTCGGCTACGAGACCAGTTTTTCGGTGAGCCTGCAGGATCACACCGCCCGCAAGTCCGAGGCGTTGCTCGAAGCCAAGGCCAGCGCGGCGATCGCCGACGCGGCAGCCTTCATCTTCATCGATGCCATCGACCCCATCGGCACCGTCAACCCGCACGCCCACGACCGCATGGGCCGCGTGTTCGACCGGCTGATGCCGTTCTACCGCGAACTGGGGGGCGAACGCGTCGCGGACATCGGCCTGTTCTACAGCCTCGATTCGCGGTTCGACATGCGCAGCAACGGCAAGTCCGTGCTCGAGGTGGACAATGGCGCGGACACCCACACGCGCAGCACGATGCAAGCGGCGCGGGCGCTCATTGCCAACCATCTGCCGTGGCGTATGGTCACCCGCAAGTCCATCGGCCAACTCCTGCGCCTCAAGACGCTGGTGCTTTCCAACGTTCATTACTTGTCGGAGCAGGAAGTCTCCGCCATCCGCGAATGGGTGCAGGCCGGCGGCACGCTCTATGCCAGCGGAGCCACGTCGCTCGTCAGGAACAGCGGCCAGCGCCAGCCGGACTTCATGCTGGCGGATGTGTTTGGGGTGTCCCTGGCCCAGGCGGACTGGTCGGACCGCGAGCATTACGTCTCGCCGACTGAGGCCGGTCGCCCCGAGTTTCCCGGCTGGGACACGAAGTACCCGGCGTTTGTGCGCGGCCCGACGATGGACGTTCGCGCGCACGCGGGCGCGACGGTGCTGGCGACGCGCACGCTGCCGTGGCCCGCCCCGGACGCGCGGCGTTTCTCGAGCATTCACAGCAATCCGCCCTGGCAGGTCACAGACCAACCGGAGGTCGTGCATCACCGCTTTGGGCAGGGCGCGGCCATTTACTCCGCCTTGCTCCTCGAGGAGGTCGAGACGCTGCAAGAGAGCTTGGTGTGCCTGCTGCGCCGCCTTTGTGCCCGGCCCACGTTCGAAGTCACGGCGCATCCGGCGGTGGAGGCGACGTTGTTCCATCAGCCCGACCGCAGCCGATACGTGCTAAGCCTGGTCAATTTTCAGCACGACCTGCCGAACCTCCCCGGGGATGGCATTGAGGTGCGGCTGCGCCTGCCGCGGCGCGTGCAGTCGGTGCGTGTCCTTCCCTCGGGCCGCGCGCTGCGAATGCGCCGCGGTGGCGAGACTGTGACGTTTAGCGTCCCGCGTTTGAACACGCTGCTGGTGCTGGCAATCAACCATGCGTGCTTGCCGTGACTCCGGTGTGAGTCGATGCCGTCATCCGCGCAGAGAACGTCAATCGTGACCACCACCGACCTTTGTTGTCGAAGTTGCCGTAGCGAGCCCTTGATCCATCTGCTACCCTGCCCAACGTAAGCGCGGTCGACATCATGAGAATCCCCCTGGCTCTTGTTCCGCGAGTGGTTGTCACCCTGACGGCACTCTTCAGCGCGATCGCAACGGAGGCGCAGTTTCCTGCTGCCGACGAATTCCACATTTCCGGCGACAGCCTGAGCGCCCGAGCCACACCGGATGGCGCTGCCTCGGGTATGGCGTCTCCTGACCAGGCGATGCGCGCTTCTGCCGCGGAAGAATCGCAGAGCATCCGCGTGATCGTGAGCAGCCAGGAGGGAGTGCGTCGCCTGTCCGCGGAAAGGCCTCTCATTCCCGGTCCCGTGCGCCCCACCAGACTCCCCATCATCGAGGTCGATCTCTCAAAAAGACGGCAGAGCATTCTCGGTTTGGGCGCTTCGCTCGAACACGCCACGTGTGAGAACCTTTCGAAGCTTCCCTTGGCGCAGCGGGAGGAGGTCGTCGCGAGACTCGTCAGCCCGACCACCGGCATCGGCATGAACCTGATGCGCCTATGCATCGGGACGTCTGATTTTGTCGGCGAATCTTACTACACGTATGACGATCTTCCGGCGGGCGAGACCGACCCCGAGTTGAACCGCTTCTCCATCGAGCGCGACCGTGCCTACGTGTTGCCGACAATCAAGCTGGCCCTGCGGCAGAACCCAGACCTCCTGTTCTTCGCCTCCCCGTGGAGCCCCCCGGCGTGGATGAAGACCTCGGGCAAGCTGGGCACCGGGCGGGTCAGGCCGGGGTGCTACGCGGCCTACGCGCTTTACCTGCTCAAGTTCATTCAAGCCTACCAGGCGGAAGGCGTGCCGATCTACGCCATCACGGTTCAGAACGAACCTCAGCATCAGGATGCCGCCTATCCCACGACGATCTGGACGGCGGAGGAGCAGCGGGATTTCATCCGCGACCACCTCGGCCCGCTGTTCGAGCGGCACGGCGTGAAGACCCTGATCTGGTGTTGGGACCACAACTGGAACAAGCCCGGATTCCCGCGGACCATCCTTTCCGACCCGCGGGCCGCGCGCTACGTCGATGGCACGGCATTCCACCACTACGAAGGCAAGGTCGAGGCCCAGTCCGCGTTCCAGCGGGAATTTCCCGACAAGCACATCTATTTCACCGAAGGCTCGGTCTTTGGCACCTTGGGAGCGCTGCAGTTGATCGACATTCTCCGGCACGACGCGCGCTCCTACAATGCATGGGTGATCATGCTGGATGAACATCGGCGACCCAACCGGGGTCCGCACGACGCCAGCGCGACCTGCATCGAGTTGCTCGACGATGGGTCCGTCCGCTACAACGACGACTATTCCATGCAGGGGCAGTTCATGAAGTTCATCCGGCGCGGGGCCATCCGTTTGGAATCAGCCGCGCCTCGCGTACGGGGCTTCGGTCACGTCGCCTTTCTCAACCCCGACGGGCACGTTGTGCTCATCGCAGCCAATGCCGGCGCGGTGGCGTCGGGTTTCGCCGTGAATGCCGGAGGCCGCCAGTTCGAGACGGAACTGCCTGCGAAGAGCGTGGCCACCTATGTGTGGAAATCCGGACGTTGACACCCGCCGCTGACGGATGGGTCCAGACCGACTGATTCTGCAACCCCCGATCCAACGCAGCATGAACATCGCCGCATTGACCCGTTGCCGTCGCGCCGTATCGGTACGAACGGCGTTGGCGGTCGCCTGCCTTGGTTTCGCCTCCTGCGGGTCGGGGCACACCGGGCCCCTGTCCCTGGAAGGCGTTCACGTGGTGCCGCACGTGCAGTCATCAGAGATGCGTTACCGCCAGAAGACCGACTTCAGCCTCGGAGCACGCGTCGAGGTCTTCCTGCGGAACACGTCGCCGGGGACCCTCGTCATCCCCCCGACTGCCGATATTCGCGCCCGGGGCCGGACTCCCGAGGAGCTCCTGACCGCCGACGAATGGGCATGGCACGACCTGCCGTCGGCGTGGGGCGGCGAGCCGCTTCGCCTGCCGCCCGGTGGGCTTACCGTGTGGAGCTGGAACGGCAAGCGCGCGCCGTGGGGCACGAACACACAGGCCGAGCTGTCCGTGCTTCTTCCCGGCTTGAGTGCGGCGGTCGGTCTTCCGGTGACGATCAACGACCCGACCGTGTGGCTGTCCGCAGTGACTTGTCTGGGCTCCACCGCGAACGTCCAGCCGGACTCGTTGATGTTCCACGTCGTCAATCGCCGTTCTGGCCCGTTACGACTGCAAGCCTGCCGCCTCTGGCTGCCGGAGAACAACACCACGTGGCGCGCCCTGCTGCCGCAACCGTGGATCAGCAATCGGCTCGACCGTTTCCCCGCAGACGGCGTCATTGCCCCGAACGATCGGGGTGGAGCCCGCGTCGCAACAGGGCCGTTGCCGCTGACCTACGCCGCGTTGGAAGTGCGGTTTGCTGACGCCGCCGGGAAGCCGGTGACCCTCTGGGCGCATCAGCGCATCAAGCGCGAGGTGTTCGACATCAGCGGCGGCTGGGTGGCCTCGAAGCTGGGCTCCAGCAACACCCTGCACGCGGTGCCGTATCTGCAAACGCTGGCCCGGATGCACATCAACGCCGGCATGCACCAGCATGTGCCCGGATATTCGGACACGCCGCTCTTCGAGAAGTATCCGCTCAAATACATGAACCGGCTGCAACCCCTCGACCAATACGACACGGACCACGTGCTGCCGCGCATCCACGCTGTCGAATTCCTCGGGGAACCGCAGTATGGCGGCGGCAAGCCCGTGCCGCCCCAGGAGTGTTGGAAGGCCTTCTCACCCTACGCACCGACCCGGCTCCCGACTTCCGTGACTCACAGCGAGGAACGCGTCTGGCGGTTCTACGCCGGCATCTCCGACTACCCGCACTACGATGCCTACCGCGTGACCGCGCCATCGCCTGATGCCTGGAGTCGCTATGACCGCTGGGATGGACAACGGATCCGCTGGGGCTCTCCGCTGGAGACGATCGGCGAAATGTCCCGCGCACTCCGCGAATTGAGCCGGCCACGGCCAACGGCCTACTGGTCGCAGGGACCGCACCACGATTGGGAAGGCTACGGCGGGCGCAAGCGGGGTTCGCCGACCGCTGATGAACTCCGTCTCCAGGCCTATCACGGCCTCGCGAGCCGGATCACGTCGCTCTACTGGTTCAACCTCAGCCTGCGCTCGCTGGCGACCTTCCCGGACCTGATCGAGCCCATGACCCGCATCGGGCGCGAGATCCGGATGCTGGAGGACTACTATCTCGAAGGCGACGCGGTGGGCCACGAGCGCCTTCTGCGCGACGGCAGACTGGACTGGGACCTGGACGTGGTGGCGGGTCCGCGAGGGGCGTTGCTGTTCGCGCTCGACCTCAACTACAAGCCGGATCCGAAGGACCGGGTCTTCCAGTTCGGCCCGCCGCGCGCCGCCACGTTCCGCTTCCGCGTGCCGGCCTACGTCAGCCCCGTCGCCGAAGTCTTCCGGATCGATGCCGACGGACTCACACAGGTGGGGCACACGGTGGACCGCGGCATTGTGGAAATCCGCGACCAGGCAAGCCGCGTAGCGGTCTATGTTGTGGCGGCCATTCCCGGCGAATGGGCCCGGATCGAGGCGCGGCGCCAGGCACTGGTTGCCGCCGAGGACTCCCTCGGCTTCGACCCGGGCCGCAACCCGGAGGACCTGGCCGTGTTGCAGGAAATGGCGCGAAAGAAGTGACCACGGGCAGATTGGACCGAACCGCTGCGCCATGCACCGCACTCCTGGGAGGGGCGCCCCCGCTGGACAGGCGGAAGATCGGACGCTTATCGGGGGGGAGGCAATGAGGTCGGATGCGACCCCATGGGTGCCCCCCCCGGACGCCGGTGCCGTAGAGCCAGGGGAACCGGGTCACGGTCTCCAGCCAGTTCGATCTGGTGTCCCCGGCAGCTCCTCGCTCGTAGACATGGCGGGGGAGAATTGCTACGGTTTTGGGCGTCGTGAGAACATGTCGATCGAGCGGGGTCTGCTCACCGGGAAGGTGGGGATGGACCGCGTCTTCAGCCCTGGCGAGTGTTGGACCAACGCCGGCTGGAATCCCTGGTTTCTCCTCAGCACTCGCCGACGCGTTCTCGAATGAGTAAGTGCTCGCGCCTTTTCGGACTTGCCGCAGGCCTCGCGTTGATCGCGAATACCGCCTTTGCCGCCCTGCCGCCCGTCAATCTCGCGTCGTCGGCAACCGTCACAGCAGACTCCGAGCACAATGCGCAGTACCTCGCCCGCTTCGCAACCGACGGCAAGATTCCGGCCGCGGGCAGCCAGGACGACACCGATCGCGCCTGGTGCGTCCAAGGCGCCACGCATCGCGGGGGGGCGAGCTTCACGCTGAACTGGGCCAACGCGGTCACGGTGGCCGACGTGGTTTACTGGGCACGCACGGCCTGGTACGCCGAGGAAGGCTGGAAGGACTACGAAGTGTGGCTGGATCAGGCGGAAGCGCCGATCGCGCGCGGGCGGTTGGCGATGGGGCATGGTCCCCAGCGCATCCGCCTCGCGTCGCCAGCGACGGCGCGCACCCTGACGCTGCGCTTCACAAGTTCGTACGGCGGGATGAATCCCGGCGCGTCTGAGATCCAGGTCTTCTCCGAGCCGCAGCCCGACAGCGTCTTCGCCCGCTTCCGCCCGCTTCCGCCCGGGCGGCCCGAGCCGTTCGACGACGAGATCGAAGAATCGCCGGAGCTCGAGGCGGAGGTGGCCGACCTCGGGTTGGGCTTCGACACGCTCCTCCTGATTCGGAGGCGCGAGCTGAGCCCGAGCCACGTGTACACCTATCACGTTGAGGGCTTTGGTGCCGGCGGCGGCCTGGGCCTCTATCGCCTGCCTCAAGCGGCTTCCGGCAGCTCGAGGCAAGGCGGGCCGGCGAAACGCCAACGCGGCACCTGGACGCAGCTCGTGCCGTCGCCGGAAGGGCAGATTCTCGATTGCGACCTCGACCACGCCGGCCGGGAAATCCTCTTCAGTTGGCGGCGCACGCAGAAGGAGGGTTACCAGGTGTTCGCCATCCGGACGGACGGCACCGGGTTGCGCCAACTCACCGAGGGCCCGCATCACAACTACAACGCCTGCTGGCTGCCGGACGGCGGCATCGCTTTCCTGTCCACGCGCACCTCGCGCTTCGCCTACTGCTGGGTGACGCCGGTCGGCGTGCTGCATCGCATGGAACGCGACGGCTCGGGTGTCGTCCCATTGTCCGCCAACATCGTGAACGATTTCACGCCGAGCGTGATGAGTGACGGCCGCATCCTCTACTCCCGCTGGGAATACGTGGACAAGCCGGCCATTCCCATCCAAAGCCTCTGGACGATCCACCCCGACGGCACCGCGTTGGCCGGCTTTTACGGCAACCGGGTGCTCAGCCCCGCGACCTTCATGGAAGCCCGGACCATCCCCGGCCGCCCGGAGGTGCTGTGCGTGTTGACCAGCCACAACGGGCCCTGCCGCGGCGCCATCGGCTTTGTGGACATCCAGCAAGGCAACAATTCGCCGGCCAGCCTGCGGAATCTCACGCCCGAGGTGAACATTGGCCAGACCGATCGCGGCGATGGCAACCACATCCGCGGTCCGTACGAAAGCCCGTTCCCGCTGGATGCGAAGCGATACTTGGTGTCGAGGCGCGGCACCATCCTGCTCCGGACCTTCGACGATGACCGGCAGGTGCGGTTGGTGGACCCGATTGACGGCGTGGGTTGCTACTGCGCGCAACCGCTGCGGCCACGGCCACGGCCGCCGGTGCTGACGCGGTCTCTTGCCACCCCCGACCCGGGATCCCCGTCCCGCGACGGCGGAGTCGAGTGGGCCACGGTCGTCCTGCAGGATGTCTATCGCGGACTTGACCCTCACGTGAAGCGGGGTGAGGTGAAGGAAATCGGTGTCGTCGAGGAGATGCGCAAGGCCGTCCGGACCGACGTCAAGAACCGCGCGTTTGGTTTCCAGTTTCCGGTGATCTCCTGCGGCGCAACGTATGCTGGCAAGCGGGTCTGGGGATTTGCGCCCGTGGCCGAGGACGGGTCCGCGTGCTTCGAGGTCCCCGCCGGACGACCGGTTTACTTCATGGCCATCGACGCCCAGGGCCGGGCCGTCCAGCGGATGCGCACCTTTACGCACCTGATGCCCGGCGAAGTCCAGGGCTGCGTGGGGTGTCACGAGCCGCGCAGTCAGACGGCTGGCGTGCCGCGTGCCCGGCCGCCGCGCCGTGCGCCGCTCCGCCCGCCTGAGTGGGGCGAAGGCGTGGGCTTCGATTACGCCCAGCATGTCCAGCCGGTATTGGATGCGCATTGTGTCCGCTGCCACAGCGGGCCGACACCGCCCAGGCAGGTGGACCTGTGCGGCGACCCCACCGATTTCTTCAACGTCTCGTACGAGTGGCTCGCCCGCGGCCGCAAGCGCTCCGGCGAAGCCGAGTGGGACAGCCCGTATGTGAACTGGATTCCGACGTACAACGGCATGGAACAGAACATCCTCGAGGTCACGCCGAAGGTCTGGGGATCGCCGCGCAGCCCGCTGGCCGACCTGTTGCTCGCGGGGCACCCGGACACGAACGGCGTGCCGCGGCTCCACATGGAGTCACGCGAGGTGCGCCGTCTGCTGACGTGGATGGATCTCAACGTGCCCTACTATGGCACCAGCGAAACCGAGCGGCCGGACGCCGTGGGCTGCCGCCGCTTGTATCCGGCGGACCTGGACAAGACGCTCGCCGACGTGGCCCGGCGGCGCTGTGCGGGATGTCACCAGGACGGCCAGTTCAAGCGCGAGTTCTGGACGCGCCTGGCGAATCCCCAGTTCAACAGTTTCCTCGCGGCACCGCTGCCGAAAGAGGCCGGCGGCAGCGGCCGTTGCGGCGCATCGGTCTTCGCCGCCGCGAGTGATCCGGATTACCAGGCGATTCTTCGGACGTTCGACCCGGTGCTGGTCGAGTTGCGCCAGCGTCCGCGCATGGACATGGCTGGAGCGAAAGCGGTGGAGGTGGACCGGAGTTGCTTGGGCACACTGGACTGACCCGAGGACCACGCGGAGGGGCTCCGGTGGTGAGGCCCGTGCGAAAGCGGTGCCGCTTGAGGCGCGGCACCGCACTCCAAGACGCGATCGCGCGGATCGGGGGGCCGTGGCACCGGCGCAAGCTTCTGGAGTGCGGCAGCCCCCTGCCGCTTTCAAATGGGCGGACGGATCCAGTCCGCGAAGACGGGGTGACAACCGGTTTGGAATCGCCCCCTCGACGGGGCTCGGGGCAGGCCCCTCGACGGGGCTCGGGGCAGGCCCCTCGACCGGTGGAGGGAAGGCCTGGAACAGCAGGGGTCACCCTTGACCTGCGGACCACGAGTTCCAGAAGTCGAGGACTTCAGGGCGATTTCGGGGGGTCCAACTGAAGAACGAGGACGTCTTTGCCGAGGACGAGGATCTGGACGGGTTGGTCTGCTTCGAGGCGGCCGGTCCAGAGGGTTATGTTGGGCACGTTTTTCATCTTGGCCGCGAGCAGGTAGTGGGCGATCGGACGGTACGTTGCATCCAGAACAACGATCGAAACCTGATGGAACCGGCGGACCGCGGGCGATTCGTTCTGAATGCCCATGTTGTCGCCCGCGACATGCTCTTCCTCGGTGCAGAGCAGGAGGATCTCCGGACGCCCGTCCTCGTCCAGATCCGACTGTCCGAAGAAGGCGGCCTGGGCGCGGCCGCGGGTGACATCGAACAAGGGGGTTTTGGCGACGAGATCGAGCGTTTCGGACAGCACGTGGAGCGTGGCGGCCTGGTCGATGGCGAGGAGGTGTGGGGGTTGATTCGAGCCGCGATCGACGAGGGTGCAGGCGCTGAGGTACTTGTCCACGGCGTATCGCGCCTCGACAGCTCCGTCGTAGCTGACGCGGATCACTTCCCCCTGAGCGGGATCGAGGTTCAGGTCGCGCAGGTCCGAGCCGGAGTGAGCGCACCAGACGTAGAGGGCGCGGCGGGTGCGGTCGGGCAGCACGTGCGCCTGGCTGCCGGCATTCCAGAGGTCAACGCGCCAGAGGGCATGGGTGGGGGCAGTGGCGCTGGTTTTGCCCGAGACCGCGTACAGGAAGGTGCGGGCGTCGGTGGTGCCATCCGGCGCGGTGTTGCCGTTGTCGGGCGCTTGGGTTCCGAAGGCGACATCGAGGACGCCGTCGTTGTTCAGGTCGACGCAGGCCACCTCCGAGACGTTAGGCGCGGTTGGGAAGAACCAGCGGAGGGTGCCGTCGGTGTAGGCATAGCAGCACAAGCCTCGCGATCGCCGGCCGGCGCCGGTATGGAGTCGGGCGAGCAGTTCGAGTTGGCCATCGGATTCGAGGTCGACGAGTTGTGCGGCCGTGATGCCGCTGTCAGCGGGCCGGCCGTCCTCCTGCATCCAGGTGGCGACGCGGTTGGTGAAGCGCTTGAACTCCCCTCCGTTGGCGTTGATGACTGAGATGAAGAGCTGATCCTGGACGCGCCAGCTCACAAACGCTTCGAGACACGCGTCTTGATTGCCGTTGGCGAGGAGGGTGAGAGAGACATCGGTCGCTTCGAGGTCCGGCGGTTTCCAGCGGAACAGCTCGTCGCCGAGCATGGAGAACTCGAACAACCGGCCATCGAAGACCGCGAAGATCTCTGGTTCACCGTCGCCGTTGCCGCAGCCGACGAGGGCGGATCGCCAGGAAGGAACCGAGGGGGAAGCGAACGATCGGATCAAACGCAATCGGTGTCCGTAGGGTCCGATGGGGCCTGAGTCTTGTCCGGAGGGCTCCGGGATCCCGACGCCTGGGCTGGCGGGAAGGGTGGGCGCACCCTGTCGATGTCGCGGCAGCCAGAGCACGAAGGTGGCCAGGCTCAGCAGCAGGATTGCGCCGGTCGCAAGGGTGACGGTCTTGAGGGTGGGGGGCCAGGGTTGGCGGCGGGGTGCGGGCGGGTGTCCGCTGGCGGCGCGGTCGAGGTCCTGGCGCATGGCTTCGGCGGTGGCATAGCGCTGGGCCCGATCCGGATGGCAGGCGCGGAGGATGATGGTGTTGAGGAACCGGCAGGCATCCTGATCGGGCAGGTCTTTGAAGTCGGTGGGCAGGGTGGGGTACTGCTGCCGGTCATTGCCGGTCGCGGCTTCGTAGAGCACCATGCCGAGGCTGTAGACGTCGGCCTGGGGGCTTCCCGGGCCTTCGGGCGGGACATAGCCCTCCGTGCCGACCGATGTGGCGGTGTGCTCGGAGTCCGTGACGAGGCCGATATCGGCGAGTTTGGCGTGGCCGTTGACGAAGATGATGTTCGAGGGTTTGACATCCCTGTGAACGAGTTTGTTTTGGTGCAGCGTGGCCAGGGCGGAAGCCAGGGCCAGCCCGATCTGGAGGCATTCGGGAGCGGGCAATCGCTCGTGTCGACGGAGTTCGGCGCGCAGAGTGCGGGGCACATAGCGATCCGGATCGATGGCCGGGCCGGTCTCGAGGTCATCCGCCAGTTCCATGACGTAGTAGAAACACGTGGCGTCGGCGGCGCGTCCGACATGGAGGACGGCGACCGCGCCGTTCACGGAGCGGGAGAGGGGTTCATATCTCCTGATGCCATCGAACTCCCGATGGTAGGGGCGCTCGTCCTCGAACGAGGAACGCCGGACGATCTTGACCGCGCGGAAAGCGCCGGTGACGCTGCGCGCGAGCCAGACCTCGCCGTAACTGCCGCTGCCGACGCGGCGGACGAGCTCGTGGTCGGGGATCGATGGGGGCGGCTGGGACACGTCTCCGCGCGGTTGGCCTGACTGGGCGTCGTCGGGCGGGGCGTGCTCACTCATGCGGAACGTCGTTTAGTCGGCGTTTGGGGAATGGCGGTTCCCGGGGGGGGCCGCCGTCTCCGCGATGGCGAGTCTGGCAGCGACTCGTTGCTTGATGCGGCGTCGGATCTCGATCATGCGGGTCTGCTCGGCGCGGGGCATGCGGCGGGGCACGATGGATTGTCCTGTGCACCAGGGCAGCAGGACAGCCAGGAGGCAATGGTGCTCACAGCATCTTGGTCTCGAGCTGTTCAATGGTCTTCCTGAGCAGTTTTGAGATGCGGCTCTTGGCGTTGTAGACTTGATGGCGTGAGACTTCCAAGGTTCTCATGACCTCCTCGACCGTCCATTGCTTGACGACGTAGCAATCGTAGATTTGGAAGGCCTTGGGGTCAACCTGCCGCTTGACGCGTTCGAGGGCGACCTCGATGAGGTTCTGATGGTATTCCTCATTCGGCTCTGTAGCAGAATTTGTGGGTAGGTTGGGGTTGGCCGCAGGGTTTGGTGGGGGGGCGGCAGCCCCCGATGGGGCCCCAGTCGCACGCCGCGGGCCGCGACCGAGGGTGCGCTGCGCTTCGGCCCGCGGCGGCTCTAGCCCCATCGGGCAGTGCCGCCCTGCCGCTGCGCTCCCGCCCCAGGGCGCCGATCCAAAAACGAATAGCTGATCCCCAAAAGTCCGGGTAGTTTGTGGTTGTTCGAAAACAACAAACCACGAACCAGGAGACCAGCTATTCAACTCAAGGTTAAGACCCTCCTCAACCGGATTCAACACTTTGTCGGCTTTGTCTTCCGCGAGATCCGCCTCTGTGAGGCTGGCGCCTCGCTCTGGATCGACATCCACATCGAGGCCCACGCCGCCATGCCCGGCCGCTGCGCTCAGTGCCGCAAAGCGGCCCCCAGCTATGACCGACTCCCCCAGCGGATCTGGGACTTCGTCCCCCTCTGGGGCATCCCCACCCGCCTGCTCTACCCCCCGCGCCGGGTCGACTGCCCCATCCACGGCATCGGCGTCGAGTTCCTGCCCTGGAGCGCCGGCAAACGCCCCGTGAGCATCCCGATGATGCTCTTCCTGGCCCAGTGGGCCCGCCGGCTCTCCTGGCGCGAAACGGCCCGCGTCTTCCACACCAGTTGGGAAGCCGTCTACCGCTCCGTCGATTGGCTCGTCCAATGGGGCTTGGCCCATCGGGTCCTGGTCGGGGTCGAGGCCATCGGCATCGACGAGATCCACTGGGGTCGGGGCAAGGGGGCCGCCAGCTTCTTGACCCTCATTTACCAGATCGACACCCACTGCCGCCGCCTGCTCTGGCTCGGACCGCGGCGGACGCAGGCCACCTTGCGTCAGGGCTTCGCCACCCTGGGACCGGAAGTCATCCGTGGCCTGCGCTTTGTCTGCTCCGACATGTGGAAACCCTACCTGGCGGTCATCGCCGCCAAAGCCGGCCACGCCCTCCACATCCTCGACCGCTTCCATATCACCAGCCACCTCAACGAGGCGCTTGACCAAGTCCGTCGCACCGAGTGTCGCCAGCTCAAGGGCCGACCCCGCGCCGTCCGGCTCAAACGGATGCGCTGGAAACTCCTGCGCCGCGGTAGCCGCGTGCGCGGCCGCGCCAAGACCAAGCTCTACGGCCTGCTGCAGAGCAAACTGGCTACGGGCCGCGCCTGGATGCTCAAGGAGAGCTTCTACGCCTTCTGGAATTACCGCTCCGTCACATGGGCCGCCGCCTTCCTCTCGGTTTGGACCGAGCGGGCTCTGCGCAGTCGGATCGAGCCGATGCGTAAGGTCGCCCGCATGCTCCGGGCCCATGAGGAACTCATCCTCAACTGGTTCCGGGCCAAAGGGGAGGTCTCGACCGGTGCCACCGAGGGCCTCAACAACAAGATCCGAGTGGTCACCAGAAGATCCTACGGCTTCCGCACTTACCACGCCATGGAAACCGCTCTCTACCATAACCTTGGACAATTACCTGAGCCGGAACTTACCCACAGATTCTGCTGACGAGGCCCTCATTCCAGAGGGCCTCGAGCTCGCAGCCGTGAGGGTCCGGGACGCGCTCCGTGGTGCTTGTGGCGTCGGGGTCGACCGGGCCTGGCTGACGGGAGGCGCTCCCTGTGCGCCGTTTTCGGAACTGGTCGGTGATCTTCCAGCGGGCGGTATGGAACAGCCAGGCTCTGAAGCTCCCGAGGGCGGGGTCGCGTTTGAAGCTCCGGATCTTGCGGGCGATGGCCAGGATTGTCTCCTGGGTTGCGTCCTGGGCTTCCTCCTCCGTGAGACCAGCCTTCAGGGCGATCCGGAAGACGGGCTGCCAGTAGGTGTCGACGAACGTTTTCCAGCTCTCGTGGTCATCCCAGTCCCCGAGGTGGTTGAGGAGGCTGCTCCGCGTGGGAATCGATGGGTCATCCTGCTTGCGCATAGGAACCGAAGCTCACCACACGGTATACGTGCCGATGGCCCGATCTCTGTCACGCAACGGCCTCGGGCCTCAGCGAACGCGTGAGTGTCGCAGCCGGCTGCCGTTCTCGAACGCGACTACCAGGTGGCACCTGGCGCGCGGGTGGACTGGACAGAGAACCGGTGGACGGTGGTTGTGCGATAGGTTTTTCCGGGGCGCAGGATGGTCGAGGGGAAGGCCGGCTGGTTGGCAGAGTCGGGGTAGTGCTGGGTTTCAAGGCAGAAGCCGTGGTACTGGTGATAGACCGCGCCGCGTTTACCCTTGAGGGTGCCATCGAGGAAATTGCCGCTGTAGAACTGGACGCCCGGCTGGTCGGTCAGGATCTCGAGGAGGCGACCGGAAGTGCGATCGTAGACGGAGACGGCGGGGCGGAGTTTTCCGGCCTTGCCGTTGAGGACGTAATTATGGTCGTAGCCGCGCGGGCTGTTATTGAGTTCGAGGAGGCGGGAGCCGATGGTCTTGGGCTGGGTGAAATCCATGACGGTGCCCTTGACGGGTGCGATTTGGCCGGTGGGGATGAGCGTGTCGTCGACGGGGGTGTAGTCATCCGCGTTGAAATGGAGGACGTGATTCAGGATGTCGCCTTCACCGGCGAGGTTCCAGTAGCTGTGGTTGGTGAGATTGACGGGGGTGGCCTTGTCGGTTTTGGCGGTGTAATCGAGTCGGAGCTCGTTGGCATCGGTGAGCGTGTAGACCACGGTGGCGGTGAGGGTTCCGGGGTAACCTTCCTCACCATCCGGGCTGACGTAGGTGAAGCGGACGGCGACGCCATCCTTGGCTTTGACCGGTTGGGCGGTCCAGACGACCTTGTCGAAACCCCGGATGCCGCCGTGCAGGTGGTTGGGACCGTCGTTGCAGGCGAGGGTGTAGGTCTTGCCGTCGAGGGTGAACTTGCCTTTGGCGATCCGGTTGCCGACGCGGCCGATGGTGGCGCCGAAGTAGGGATGGCCTTTGACGTACTGGTCGAGGTTGTCGAAGCCCAGGACGACATCGCCGAGCGTGCCGTAGCGGTCCGGGACGTGGAACTCCGTCATGAGGGCGCCGTAGGTGATGATTTTGGCGGTAAGCCCATTGGCATTGACGAGGGTGTACTGGTCCACGGCGGTGCCGTCGGGCAGCTTGCCGTAGGGGGCTTTGTGGACGCCGCGGGCGGTTGTCGCGGCGACGCCTTCGGGGGCGAGGCCGGGGGCGGAGAGGGAAGCGAGCAGGCCGAGGGTCAGGAGGAGTTGTTTCATGGCAGTATTCGGGCCGCACAGGACGGGTCATCCGCCTCCCGGTGGCCTGCCCCTGCCGAACTCACGCCCAAGCGGTATCCGGCCGACAGACCTCCACAGCGGCGTTTCCTGCGGCAGGACTTCTTTTATGAGGGTGCGAGGGGCTTGTCAATCCGGCGAACGTAGATGTTGTCTGGCGGGGCGAATGGGTGTCTGCTGGGGGCATGTCTGAAGCGAACGATGTCCCGGCCGGTGGGGCTCCGGACTTGAAGCGGACGCCGCGGCAGCGGCCGGCGGCGGCGGCACCGGCTGGTGGGGCGGGCGCGGTGGATCCTCTGCGTGTGGACCGGGTGCCGCCGCATTCAGCGGAAGCGGAGCGAGGGGTCTTGGGGTGTGTGCTGCTTTCGCCGAGCGAGGTCATGGCCCGGTGTCTCGAGTGTTTCCCGCAGGGATCTCTTGTTTTCTACGAGCTGCGGCACCAAACGATCTTTCGGGCGTTGACGGAGATGTTCGAGCGGAGGGCGGTGATTGATGTGGTGACCCTGAGCCAGTACTTGAAGGACCGCAACGAGTTGGAGAACGCCGGGGGCCTGGGCTATCTGTCGTCGCTATTGGATGCGGTGCCTTCGGCGGCGAGCTTGGACTACTATGCGAACATCCTCAGGGAGAAGTACATCCTGCGGAAGATGATCCAGACGTGCACGACCGTGATCACGCGGGCCTACGAGCGGCAGGGGATGGTGGACCAGATGCTGGACGAGGCGGAGCGGGACATTTTGCGGATCAGCGAGGAGCAGGCGGGTGGGGTCTCGAAGTCGATCAAGGATCTTGTGGCTGGGGCGGTGGCGACCATCGAGGATTTGTTTCACCGCCGGGGGGCGCTGACGGGATTGGGGACGGGGTTTCGCGATTGGGACAGCAAGACGAACGGTCTGCATGGTGGGGAGATGGTGGTGATTGCGGCGCGGCCGAGCATGGGGAAGACCTCATTGGCGATGAATGTGGCGGAGTACGTGGCGACGGAGCTGCGGCAGCCGGTGTTGGTATTCAGCCTCGAGATGACGGCGGAATCGCTGGTGATGCGGATGATCTGCTCGATCTCGCGGGTCAACCTGAGGTCGATCCGGGAGGGGTTCATGTCCGAGCGCGACTTTCCGAAGCTGATCACGGCCACGGGGCGGCTGTCGAACGCGCCGCTGTACGTGGACGACACGCCGGGCTTATCGATTTTGCAGTTGCGGGCGCGGGCGCGTCGTCTTTGGCAACAGGTTGGCCTCAAACTGATTGTGGTTGACTACCTGCAATTGCTCCATTCTACTGCGGCCCGGGCCGACCAGAACCGGCAGCAGGAGATTGCCGACATTTCCAGCGGGTTGAAGACGCTGGCGAAGGAGTTGGATGTGCCGGTGATCGTGCTGAGCCAGTTGAATCGAGAGGTCGAGCGCGACAAGAGTCGGAAGCCGCGTCTCTCGGATCTGCGCGAGTCGGGGGCCATCGAGCAGGACGCCGATCTGGTGGGACTGCTTTACCGGGCGGATGCCAGCAATCCGAAACGGGCGGCCAGCGGTGACGACGATGAGGAAGGCCCTACGGAAGCGGACGCATTGCCGGTGAACCTGCTGATAGCGAAGCAACGGAATGGCCCAACGGGGGACGTGCACCTGACGTTTCTCCGGTCTTTCACCCGTTTTGAGAATGCGTCCAAGGCTGCGGCGGACGCGGGATAAGCGACCCGATGCAAGCGATCCTGGATGTGATACGGAGGGGCGGTTGGGTGTTTGTGGGGCTGCTGTTGGCGGCGGCGCCGGTGGCGGCGCAGCGGGCGGCTCCGCCGGTGAAGGAGGTCGAGATTCGACACATCGGTCCCCCGGCGGTCAGCGACGCCCTGATCCGCGCCAACATCCGGGTCAAGGTGGGCGATCCCTACGTGCGGAGCAGCGCCGATGACGACGTTGGGAACCTTTGGAAGACGGGTTATTTTTACAACGTTCGCGTGGTCGAGGAGGCGGTCGAGGGCGGCGTGAAGCTGGTTTACCTGGTGCAGGGGAATCCGACGCTGATGCAGATCAGCTTCACCGGGAACGAGCGGTTTAGCGACAAGAAGCTGCTCAAGAAGCTGACGTCGAAGGTCGGGGAACCTCTCAGTGAGCGGAAGCTGTTTGCGGACACGCAGGAGATCCTCAAGTTGTATCAGAAGGTGGGGCTTCAGAAGACCCAAGTGAAGTCGGTGCCGGTGGTCGACGACAAACTGGGGAAGGGGACTGTGACCTTCGAGATCGCCGAGGCCCCGAAAGTGCGGCTGGCCGACGTCGAGTTTGTGGGGGCCGAGGGCTTCAAGCAGAGCAAGCTGAGGAAGGTCATCAAGACGCGGCGCCACTGGTGGCTCTCGTGGCTCACGGGCAGCGGGGTTTTCAAGGACGAGCAGTTCGAGGAGGACAAGGAGCGGCTCAGCGCGTTCTATCGGGACGAGGGTTACATCGATTACGAATTGAAGGACACGGCTTTGGAGCCGGTCGACGCGAAGCGGTCGAATTTGAAGCTGACGGTGTCCGAGGGCAAGCGGTACCGGGTGGGCGAGGTCGATTTCGACGGGAACGCGCTCTTTGGGAGCGATGAGATCGAGACGCAATCGAGGAGCCGGGACAAGAACAACAAGCTTCGGCAGGGGCTCACGATGGGGCCGGGGCAGGTGTTCACCCCGCGCGGGCTGCGGAGCGACCGGGAGGCGGTCGAGGACTTCTACGGCGGGCGCGGGTACATTGACGCCCGGGTGGATCCGGTCCGGGTTCCCAACACCGGTGCGGGGACGATGGACATCACGTATCAGATTGAGGAGGGCAAGAAGTCGTACATCGAGAAGATCGAGATCAAGGGGAACACGAGGACCAAGGACCGGGTGATCCGGCGGGAGCTGGCGGTGAGCCCGGGCGAGGTGTTTGACATGGTCCGGGTCAAACTCAGCACGAACCGGCTCTACGGCCTGAACTACTTCTCGAAGGTGGATGCCCAGCCGGAGCCGACCGACGTGCCGGACCGGAAGAACCTGGTGATCGGCGTGGAAGAGCGGAACACGGGCGACTTCCGGGCAGGGGCCGGCTTCAGTTCGGTCGATGATCTGGTGGGTTTTGTCGAGGTGAGCCAGGGGAACTTCGACCTGTTCAAGTGGCCTTATTTCCTCGGGACCGGTGCGGGCCAGAAGATCCGGCTGCGGCTTCAGGTTGGGACGGAGCGGAAGGACATTCAGCTGACGTTCATCGAGCCGTGGTTTTTGGGGCGGAAGCTCTCGCTGGCGACGGATTTCTATCATCGGGAGCTGCGGTACTACAGCGATCTCTACGACACGGAGCTGACGGGGGCGCGGGTGAGTCTGACGCGGACGCTATGGAATGACTTCTGGCTGGGGAGCGTGGGCTACGTGATCGAGAACGTCGGGATTGTGAACATGCCGGACCCGAGCGGCGGGTTCGACCCGGTGCCGCCGGAGATCCGGGTCGAGGAGGGGCACACGCTGGTTTCGAAGGTGATTTCGTCGGTGGCGTATGACACGCGGAACAGCGTGTTGCTGCCGAACCGTGGGCAGCGGAGCGCCATCGAGGCGGAGTTTGCCGGGGGGCCGTTCGGGGGGGACACGGACTTTTACAAGCTGCAGTTCAAGACGGCGCGCTACATCAAGGGTCTGGCACCCGGGCATGTGTTGGAGTTGACCGGTCAGATTGGCGTGGTGGACAATCACGGATCGGACGACATGGTGCATTTGTACGACCGGTTTTTCCTGGGCGGCCTGTGGAACCTGCGAGGGTACAAGTATCGCGATGTGGGGCCTTACGATCAGACGGGGGAAGAACCCCTGGGGGGCCGGACGTACTGGTACGCCTCGGCGGAGTACAGCATTCCGATCATTGAACGTTTGCGGTTGGCGGCGTTCTATGACATCGGCAACGTTTATCCGGATGCGTACAGTTTCGACACGTATCCGGACAGCCGGGGGCCGTGGTCGTACGGGTTGTACAGCGACAACTGGGGGATCGGCATCCGGTTGAACATCCCGATGCTGGGGCCCTTGCGACTGGACTACGCGATGCCGATCAAGCATGATCGGTACACGGGCGGTTCGGGCCGCTTCCAGTTTGGTGTGGGCTATACGCGGGAATCGTACTAATTTTGAGCATGAAGACCATCGGCATGAAAATGACCTCTCTTACCGGAACCCTCCTCCTTGGCATTGCCGCGTTTGGCCTTGCCGTCAGCGCCCAGGCACAGCCCAAGATCGCGGTCGTCAATTTGAAGACCGTCTTTGACGGCTATTGGAAGACCAAGCAATCGGACGCCACGGTCAAGGAGCGGCAGGCGGAGTTCGAGAAGGAACGGAAGAAGATGGTCGACGACTATCAAAAGGCCAACGAGGAATACCGGAAGCTGGCCGAGAGTGCCAGTGATCCTGCGGTGGCGGCTGATGAGCGCGACAAGCGGAAGAAGACTGCCGACAGCAAATTGCTCGAGATCAAAGAGATCGAGCAGAATGTCGGGCAGTTCGACCGCCAGTTCCGGACGCAGATCACCGATCAGATCAAGCGGATGCGCGAGAACATCATGCGCGAGATTCGGGAGTTGGTGAACACCAAGGCCAAGGCGGCGAGCTACACGCTGGTTCTCGACACGGCGGCGGAGAGTGTGAATCAGACGCCGATCGTACTCTTCAGCTCGGGCGTTCCGGATCTGACCGAGGAGGTGTTGACCGAGCTCAACGCGAAGGCCCCGCCCGGATCGCTGACGACAGAGAAGCCGGCCGACGCCAAGCCTGAGGAGGAAAAGAAGTAGCCGGGGCGGGTCACAATCCCGCGACCGATCGGAGGATGGCGTAATCCTGGGTCCGGTTGAACGCCTCGAGTTGGGCGACGATCGGGCCTTCTTGCGGCTGCACGAAGGATCCTCCGGGGCAGGCGAGTCCCTCATCCGACAGTCCGAGGAAGACCGTGAGCGGGGTGCCTTGGGCGTGGAGGGCGGCCCGGGCTGTATCGCGCAGGGTGGGGGGTGTGTAGGTGCCGTCACGGAAGTGTTGTTCGAGGACGGTGCCGGCCGCGACGTAGGTGGGGTTGAGGTGGAGGTTGAGCGTCACGCCGCACGCCCGGGCTTGGGCGGAGAGATAATCGATGGCGCGATGGATATCGCTGACGGCTTCGTCAGCGGTCATGCCGGGTATGGGTTTGAGCATGAAGTAGCACTTGAGGTGGAACCGGTATCGGGCGATCGTGCGGCAGAGGTTCTCGAACTGGTGCAACTGGAGGCCTTTGCGGAAGATGTCATTTCGGACCCGGTTATCGAACGCCTCGAAGCCGATGGCCAGCTCGAGCTGGGTGGGGGTTTCTCCTTCTCGCAGGGCGCGGGCGATGAACTCGAGCTCTTCGATTTCGACGTGTTCGATTCGGGTCTCGAGGCTGAGCACGGCGAGTCGGGGGAGGTGGAGGTTCAGTTTGGCGATGAGGTAGATGAGGGCTGTGGATGAGAAGGTGACCTGGTCGAGGACGGATCCGTTATTGCTGACGATGACTTTTCGGAGCTTGTCCGAGCAGATCATGACATCCGGATGGGCGAACAAGGCATCGACCTGGGCCATCAAGAGGCGGAAACCCACCGGATGCTGCGACATGCGGGTGGGGAGATTGCAGCCCAGGCAGCGGGACCAGCGGCAGGCCTGGGTGTAGAACACGGCGAACAGGATCCGGCCCTCGTCGGATTCCTGGAACCAGAAGTCGGCCGGCGTCCTGGGGTCGTGGGTGTCATTGAACCCATAGAGTTTCCGGCTGCCGGCGGTGGCGCGGAGGATTTCCTGGGCGATCGGGTCCGGCGGGGATGACGGCTGGGAGGGATCATTCATATTCCACAAGGCGAGGACACTAGGGTGGGGGATCCGCCAGGACCGTGATGGGGCGCCGGGCGCTGTCGAGGGATCCGCGGGTGACGCCGAGCTGATGTTGAAGCCGGAGTTGGCGCCAGAGCTGACCGCCGGTGATCTCGCCACGCAGGAGTCGCCGGTAGCACTCGAGGGTCAGGGCGACCTCCTCCGGGGATTCATCCAGGAATTCGATCCGGAAGTCGCGGGCTCCGAGCCGGAGGAACCGGTCGGCATATTCGGCTCCCGTTTGGGCTCGCGCGTTGTACACCGTGTTGCGGCATCCGGCATCCGCCTTGACGGGGTGCTCAGAGCCGACGCGGTCGCGGAGGCGCACGGAGTAGTGGTCGCAGGGCCGGCCGCAGTCGGTGTGGTTGGTGCCTGTCGAGAGGAAGGCGCAGAATACGCAGTGGTCCATGTGGAACATGGGCATGTGCTGGTGGAGGGTGATTTCGAATCCCTCGGGAGGGCTGGCTTCGAGGAGCGCTTCCAGTTGGGTGTTATTGAGGTCGTAGGCGATCGTCAGGCGTTCGAGCCCGAAGCGCTGGATGAAATACGCTGCGGCCAGCGGATTCGCCACGTTGAGCGAGTAGTCGCCGACGCAGCGCACTTCGCGTCCCCAGGCCAGGTGATCGGGATTTCGGACCAGGAAACCGTCGGCGCCGACCGACCGGATCTGGCGGAGGAGGGCTTCCTCGCCGGGCTTCGTAATGCGGGGCGGGGCGACGAACAGGTCGACGCGGGGTTGGGAGGTCCGATGGCGCGTCAGGGCGAGGGCTTCGCGGTATTGGCGCAGGTCTTCGAACTCGCAGTAGACAGTCCGGACGTTGCCGTTCAGGGCGGCTTCGAGTTGGGGGAGGGACCGGATCAGGACGGTGAGTCTGGCTTCGACCGGTTGGGTGGCGGGGGCGGCGGCGCTGGCAGAAGCCGGATTGCTGGTGGGGGGGGCATGGGGTGCGGCTGGAGGCGTGAGCGTCCAGCGGGGGGGGCTGGCGCGCCGGGCTTCGAGTTGAGCGACGGACTCGCGGCGGAGCCGGTTGAGCTCGCTGAGGGGCAGGTGCAGCGCTCCGTCGAGGTGGTTGTCGAGGGAGTCCAGGTGGAAGGGGGTGCCTCCGAGCCGGCCCAGGTGGGCGCGGAGGCGGTCGGCGGTCAGGGGTTGGTTTGTGGCGGCGCGGAGGGGGGATGGGCTGGCGACCTCGGCTTGGTTGCCGCGGTCATCGCGCAGGATCCACCGGAGCGGCGTGCCGGCGCGTCCGTGGACCTCGCCGCAAACGGGTCGGGTGTGCCTTGGGGTGTCTCCGGCGAACGTCTGGCGCAGCCGGCGGTCGAGTTCGGGATCGCTGGTCTTCCAGACGCGGTCGCCGACATGGATTCGTGCGAAATTCAGGTCGCCCCGGCCGAAGGTCAACTCGGTGCCGTGCTGGCGGGTTTGGACGGTGTAAACGCGGCCGCCTTCCTCGAGCAGGTCGGGCGTTCCGGCGTCGAACACAATGCCGTCGCCGGGCTTGAGCGGGCCGCGGAGGTTGATGACGACGCGGTCGCGGCCGACGCGGAGGACCTCACCGAGCGGGACACCGCGTTTGGTGCCGAAGCGGCCATGGACGAGCGCCTGGTGGTTAACACCTTCGAGCCAGCCGGTGTGGAGCCCGCGCGAGAAAGCCATCTCGAGTTCGTAGCGGACCGTTTTGGGGTTTTGGGGCGTTGGGGTGGATGGTGAGTGGGGCGTTTCTGGCGGGGCGGTGGGGGTTGTCCGGGCGGCCAGGAGGTCCAGGGCGCGGCGGTAATGTCGGGTGACATTGGCCACGTACTCGGGTGACTTGAGGCGCCCTTCGATCTTGAGCGAGGCGACTCCCAGGCGGACGAGTTCGGGCAGGAGCTCGAGTCCGGCGAGATCGCGCGGGCTGAGGAGATAGCGGCGGTCTCCGAGGGGGACTTTGCGGCCATTGGCCACGAGGTCATAGGGCAGGCGGCAGGCCTGTGCACATTCCCCCCGGTTGGCGGATCGACCTCCGAGCGCTTCACTGGTGAGGCATTGGCCCGAGTACGCCACGCAAAGGGCACCGTGGACAAAGACCTCGAGGTCGAGTCCGTCCGGGCCGAGTGTCTGCTGGATGCGCTCGATTTCCCGCAGCGAACATTCCCGGGCCAGGATCACGCGTTGGCAGCCCAGGTCGCGGGCGAAGGCCACACCTGCGGGGCTGGTGAGGGTCATTTGGGTTGAGGCGTGGATGGGGAAGTCCGGCGAGAGCCGTCGGATCAGCCGGCAGATCCCGACGTCCTGGACGATGGCGGCGTCGACGCCTGCGGCGATGCACCCTCGCAGGTAGCGCTCAGCCTCGGCCAGCTCGCCGGTGAAGACGAGGGTGTTGAACGACAGATACCCGCGCACGCCGCGCCGGTGCAGGTACTCGAGCAGGCGGGGCAGGTCGCCTTCGGTGAAGTTCTCGGCCCGCATCCGGGCGTTGAAGCGATCGAGGCCGAAGTAGATGGCGTCGGCGCCGTTTTCGACTGCGGCTCGTGCGCAGTCCCAATCGCCTGCGGGGGCGAGGAGTTCGGGAAGCGATGAGCGTTGGGGGTTCACGTGCGGGCGGCGTTGCCCACAGCCGCGCTAAGACTGGGGAGGCCCTCGGCGGCCAGCCGCTGCCGCAAGCCGCGAACGATCCGCCGCGGCAACGTCGGTCCCTCGAACACGAAACCCGTGTAGAGCTGGAGGAGGGTGGCGCCGGCGGTGATCTTCTCCCAGGCATCCTCGACGGTGAAGATGCCTCCCACGCCGATGATGGGCAGGCGACCGCCGGTCTGCCGGTAGAGATGGCGAATGACCTCGGTGCTTCGGGCGCGGAGCGGGCGGCCGCTCAACCCGCCCGTCTCGGCGTAGACCTTTTGGAGCCGCGGATCGCCTGAGGTCGGCCGTTCGAGGGTGGTGTTGGTGGCGACGATGCCGGCGACCTGCCGCGGACCGGCCAAGTCGAGGATATCGTCGAGGGCCGCGAACGACAGATCCGGGGCCACCTTGACCAGGATGGGACGGGGTCCGGGCGGCGGCGATGGCGTCGGGGGCTGCGACTGGGCATCGCTGATGCCCCGGTTCACCTGTTGCAGGGCGGCGAGGATATCGTCCAGGGCCGACTTGTCCTGGAGGCGGCGGAGATTAGGCGTATTGGGCGAACTGACATTGACGACGAAGAAATCGGCGAGGCGCCAGAGCAGGGTGTAGGTGGTCGCGTAGTCGTCTGCGGCCTGTTCGATCGGTGCGATTCGGGTCTTGCCGAGGTTGATGCCGACCGGGTGTGCGGGCCAACGGCCGGCCTGTCGCCACGCCTGCAGGCGGGCGGCGAGCGCCTCGGCTCCCTGGTTGTTGAAGCCCATGCGGTTTACGATGGCCTGGTCGGGAATGGCTCGGAACACGCGCGGCGCGGGGTTTCCGGGCTGCGCGAGGCGGGTCACCGCGCCGAGTTCGCTGAAGCCGAAGCCCATGGCTTCCCAGGCCGGCACGGCAGCCGCCTCCTTGTCCATCCCGGCTGCGAGTCCCACGGGGTTGGGGAACCGGAGGCCGAAGGCGGCGACCGGGAGGGCGGGGGCGCCGCAGACCGCCGCCAGGGCCCGACAACTCGAGGCGTGGCGGGACAGGCGTCCCAGCCAGCGCAAGGTGAACTCGTGGATCCACTCCGGATCGTGTCGGAAGAGCAGGGGCCGAACCAGTCGTGGGTAGAGGAAGCTCACGAGACGAGGTGTTGCCGGAGCAGTTCGAGCGCCTGTTGCGAGGCGACCTGCTTGAACGTGCCACGATCATAGCGATTGAGGTGATGTTCCACCCGGGTGGCGGCGGGTGTGGCCAGCGCGATGAAGACCGTGCCGACGGGTTTCCCGGCGGTCTCTCCGGACGGGCCGGCGATTCCGGTCAATGCCAGCGCGAAATCCGAGCCCAGGCGCCGTCGGGCCCCCTCGGCCATCTCGCGGGCCGTCGGTTCACTGACGGCGCCGTGGGCGGCGAGGGTTTCGCCGCGGACGCCAAGCAGCTGCTGTTTGAGGTCATTGCTGTAGACGACCGCTCCGCCCCGGAAGACGGCCGAGGCGCCGGGAACGTCCGTGATGCGGCTGGCGACCAGTCCTCCGGTGCAGGATTCGGCCACTGAAAGCGTGGCTGGCCGTCGAGCCAGGAGGCCGACCACAGCCGCTTCGAGCGTGTCGTCGTCGATGCCGTAGACGGCCGGGCCGAGCTCGGTGCGCGATCGGGTCTCGGCCTCGGCGACCAGGCGGGCGGCCTCGGCTCCGCGGGCCATGAACCGGATGTCGACCTCCCCGGGCCGGCAGCAGTAGCCGATCTCCAATCCGGCGCTGACGAGATCGGTCAAGGGGCCTGAGAGGAGTGCCTGGACCGAGGACTCGCCGATGCCGGTGGAACGGAGGGTACGGCACACGGAATGGGCTGGGGCTGGGAAAGTCGAACCGATCCAGGGCAGGACCTGTTCGAGGAACATGGGTCTGAGCTCCCTGGGTGGTCCTGGCAGCATGACGAGCCATCGGGGAGGGGTGGTCCTCGTGGCCAGGCGGAGGCCGGGAGCCGTGCCGTGGGCGTTGGGGAGCACGGTGGCGCCGGCGGGCACGAGCGCCTGGACCCGGACCCCGGGGGGCGGCACCCTGCCTCGATCGGTGAACCAGCGGTCGATGTGTGCCGCCGCGGCGGGGTCCTCGGCCAGCGGCAGGCCGAAGAGACCGGCGATCACCTGTCGGGTGAAGTCGTCGGAGGTGGGTCCCAGGCCGCCGGTGGTGACCACCAGATCCGCCCGGCCCAGCGCTTCATGCACCGCCTGCACGATCGCGTCCGCGGTGTCTGCCACGGCGACCTGTCGATCCACCGCGTGGCCGGCATCCGCCAACTGGCGGCAAAGCCACTGCTGGTGGGTGTTCAGAACCCGTCCCAGCATCAGTTCGGTTCCTGTGTTGATGATCTCGCAGCGCACGGCCGGGCTCTACTCTTCCGCCTCGGGTGGCTGCTGGCAAGTGCGGGGTTCCCGCGTTCGGTTCTGAGGAAGCCGGCTTCCGCTGGCCGGGTTGCGGGCGTTTCGGAATCGGACGTCTGCGTGTGCGGCTGCCGTGCTGGCCTACAACGGGGCGGTAGCGGTCCAACTGGACAAGACCCTATGGGCGCTTCCCTTGGGGCATCTGTTGGCATGAGGAGGACTGCTGCAGGTTGTCCCTTGCGTTGCGCCCCCATTGTTTCTCTTGACCGTTCGGGGGGGGCGAGTGGGGACTTGCGCATGGGGGCGGGAGGGCCAACATTAGGCCACGCCCTGGAGTGTCCCGGGGGTGTGTGGTTTGCGGTGCGGCCGGCGGGTCTCCCCGAGGGGAGGGCGTGCGGAACGGACAACGTATGGAGAATGTGCCGGAGCTGCCGGAGGCGGCGAACCTGGACTACGTCGAGGGGTTACTAGCCCTGTACCGGCGGGATCCGGCGCAGGTGGCGCCGGAGTGGCGTCGGTACTTTGATTGCTGGCTGGATGGGGAGGGGGCTGGCGGAAGCGAGGTGGAAGGGCAGTTTCCGCGTCGGAGCCTGTTCAATCCTGCGGGTTTGGGGGAGGCGACGCGGCCGGGTGCGACGGGGGCCCGGGACCAGGATTTCGAGTCGATGATGCTGTTGCAGCATCGGCTGGACCGGATGGTTCGGGCGTATCGGACGCGGGGTCACATTCTGGCCCGGGTGGATCCGCTGACGAATTTCGTTCCGTACGTTGCGCAGTTGGATCCTCAGTTTCACGGGTTCACGGGGGGCGACATGGGGCGGCGGTTCTATCTGGAGACGCTCTGTCCGGGCCGCCGGCTTCCGCTGCGGGAGATCCTCCAGCGGCTGCGGGAGATTTACTGCGGGTCGGTGGGGGTGCAGTACATGCACATTGACAACCTGACGATCCGGCACTGGGTGCAGGATCGGATCGAGGGCACGCCGCTTCGGGCTGAGATGAGTCGGGAGACGCAGCTTCGGATTTTCACGCGGCTGACGGACGCGGTGGTGTTCGAGCAGTTCATTCGGAAGAAGTATGTGGGGGCGAAGAGTTTCTCGCTCGAGGGGGCGGAGAGCCTGATCCCGCTGTTGGACCTGGCGATCGAGAAGGCGAGCGAGCTGGGGGTGCAGGAGATCGTGATGGGGATGGCGCATCGCGGGCGGCTGAACGTGTTGGCGAATATTATCGGAAAGAGCCCGCGGGAGATCTTTCGCGAGTTCGAGGACAAGGACCCGGACTTGTACCTTGGGGGTGGCGATGTGAAGTACCATTTGGGGTACAGCAGCGACTACCGGACGGGGGCGGGTCGGCGGGTGCATCTTTCGCTGTGCTTCAATCCCAGCCACCTCGAGTTTGTGAACCCGGTGGCGTTGGGCCGGGTGCGGGCCAAGCAGGATCGTCGGCGGGATGCGGAGCGGGCGGAGACCTTGACGCTGTTGATCCACGGGGACGCTTCGTTCATCGGCGAGGGGATTGTTCAGGAGACACTGAATCTGAGCCGGGTGGCGGGGTATCGGACGGGCGGCACGATTCACATCATTGTCAACAACCAGATTGGGTTCACGACGCCGCCGAGCGAGGGACGTTCCACGCTGTATGCCACGAGCGTGGCCCGGATGCTGCCGGCGCCGATTTTCCACGTGAACGGCGAGGACCCGGAGGCGGTGGCGCGGTGCATCCGGATGGCGATGGAATTCCGGCAGCAATTCAAGCTTGACGTGGTGATCGACATGTATTGCTACCGCCGGCTGGGCCACAACGAGGGGGACGAGCCGTCGTTCACGCAGCCGGAGCTGTACCGTCTGATTGAGCGGCGGCCGTCGGTTCGGGACGCCTACCTGGAACGGCTATTGCGGCTTGGCGGCATCACGCGCGGGGAGGCGGATGACATTGCGCGGAAGCGCTACGACTGGCTGGAGCAACATCTGGCGGAAGCCCGGAGCAGCGGGCACGGAATGCCCCCGAGCAGCCTCGAGGGGATCTGGCAGGGGTACTCTGGGGGGGCGGAGCCGGCGGCTAGCGAGCCGGAGACGGGTGTTGGCGCCGGGCGGGTGGCACGGTTGCTCGAGCGGTTGACGGGGGTGCCGGAGGAATTCACGGTGCACCCGAAGCTTGAGCGCGTGTTGGAGCAGCGTCGGGCGATGGGTGCGGGCGAGCGGCCTCTGGACTGGGCGGCGGCCGAGGCTGTGGCCCTGGGCAGTCTGGCGGAGGAGGGGTATCGGGTGCGGTTCTCGGGTCAGGACTGCGAGCGGGGCACGTTCAGTCAGCGGCACGCCGTGTTGCACGACTATGAGACGAGCCAGAAGCACTGTCCGCTCCAGCACGTGCGCGAGGCGCAGGGGCCGGTCGAGATCCACAACAGCCCGCTGTCCGAGGCGGGAGTGCTGGGATTCGAGTACGGGTACAGCCTGGATTGTCCTGACGGCCTGGTGGTGTGGGAGGCGCAGTTCGGCGATTTTGCCAACGCGGCGCAGGTGATCATCGATCAGTTCATTGTGAGCGGGGAGGAGAAGTGGCGGCGGTTGAGCGGGCTGGTGCTTTTATTGCCGCACGGATTCGAGGGAGCGGGGCCGGAGCACTCGAGCGCCCGCATCGAGCGGTTTCTCGCTCTGGCGGGCGATGACAACTTGCAGGTTGCCCAGCCCAGCACTCCCGCTCAATTCTGTCACTTGCTCCGCCGCCAGATGCGGCGTCGGTGGCGGAAGCCGCTGGTGGTGTTCACGCCCAAGAGCCTGCTGCGGCATCCGAGGGTGGTCTCCTCGATCGAGGATCTCGAGACGGGCCGGTTCCAGCGGGTGCTGGCGGATCCGCGGTCGGTCTCGATGGCGGCGGTGGGCAGGGTGCTGCTGTGCAGCGGGCGGATCTACTATGACCTGGAAGCCCGGCGAAGGGAACTGGGGCGCGAGGATGTGGCCATTGTGCGACTCGAGCAGGTTTATCCGTTCCCGCGGGTTGAGCTCGAAGGCATTCTGGGCGGGTGTCGGGACGGCACGCATGTGATTTGGGTGCAGGACGAGCCGGAGAACATGGGCATCTGGCGGTTCCTGAGGGTGACGGTGAGCATGCAATTCCTGGGGAGGCTGCCGCTGAGCGGTGTCTGTCGGCCGGCGGGCGCGAGTCCCGCGACCGGTTCCGCGGCGGCGCACGCGATCGAGCAGGCGCAGATCCTCGAGAGCGCGTTTGCCGGGGACGACGATCTGCCGCGTCCGCGGACTGAGACAGTTGTTGGCACTCGACAAATGCTGCCGCCGGCAGACACCTTCGAGCTCTGAAAGCCACTCCTCATCAACGTATGCCTCTCGAAATCAAAGTCCCCACGGTCGGAGAATCGGTATCGGAAGTTGAAGTTGGCGAGTGGCTGAAGGCGGTGGGGGATGCCGTACGGAAGGACGAGGCGGTGGTGGTTCTGGAGACGGACAAGGCCACGGTCGAGGTCTACGCGCCTGCGGACGGCATCCTGGGGAGGATCCTGAAGCCGCGCGGCAGCCGGGTGGCGATGGGCGAAGTGATCGGGGAGATCGAGCCGGGGGCGATGGGGCCGCCTTCGGCGCCGGTCGACACCGCCACGGACTCGGGTGCGGAGTCGTCGGCCGACACCCGAGCGGCGGCGGCGGGGGCGGCGGCTGTGTCGAGCGCCGACGGGCTGGCGGCGCCTGCGGCGGCGGCGGGGGCGTCCGAGCCGGGTTCGGGGTCGGAGGCGGGGGAACTGACGGGGGAACGCGGGGTGGCGGCCGCAGCCGGGGGACGGGAGGAGCGGGCGGTCTCGATGAATCTGATCCGACGGAAGATTGCGGAGCGACTGGTTGAGGCGCACAACACGATGGCGCTGCTGACCACGTTCAACGAGGTTGATCTGACCGCGGTGACGGCATTGAGGAGGGCTTGCCAGGAGCGCTTTCGGGAGCGTTACCAGGTGAAACTGGGGATCATGTCATTTTTCGTGAAGGCGGTGATTGAGGGTCTGAAGGAATGTCCTGCGTTGAACGCCGAGATTCGGGGGGCGGAGGTTGTGTATCGCAACTATTATGATCTCGGCATTGCGATCGGGGGCGGGCGCGGCCTGGTGGTGCCGGTGTTGCGGAATGCGGAGCGGCTGAGTTTTGCCGGGATCGAGGCGGGGATTGCGGACTTTGCCGGGCGGGCGCGTCAGAACCAGCTGCGGCCGGAGGAATTGGCGGGCGGGACGTTTACGATCACGAATGGGGGCGTGTACGGCTCGTTGCTTTCGACCCCGCTGATCAACCCGCCGCAGAGCGGGGTGTTGGGCTTGCACGCCATCCAGGAGCGGCCTGTGGCGCGGGAGGGCCAGGTGGTGATCCGGCCGATGATGTATGTGGCGCTGACGTATGACCACCGGATCGTGGACGGCCGGGAAGCGGTGACGTTTCTGCGTCGGGTCAAGGAGTTGGTGGAAGAGCCGGCGCGCCTGCTGATCGAGGCGTGAGCAGTCGGCGTGCCAGCGCTTGGAATTGGTGGAGATCGAGCTGTTCGGCCCGGCAATCGGCGTCCAGGCCGAGGGCCAGAAACGCCGCCTCGAGGGCGGGTTCGTCCCAGTCGCGCCGCAGGAGTTTGAACAGGCGTTTTCGGCGTTCTGAGAACCCGCGTTTCACCACGTGGACAAAGGCCTGTCGTGTGGTGGCGTCGGGGAGCTGTTCCGAATCCGGTCGCCGGTCGAGCCGTACGCAGGCTGAATCGACGTCCGGTTGGGGGAAGAAGCAGGTGGCGGGAATCCGGAACCAGGGTCCGAGTTGGTAGCGTTGCCGGACGAGGAGGGTGAGCACGCCGTAATCGCCCGCGTGCGGCTTGGCGGCGAGGCGTCGGGCGACTTCGAGTTGGAGAGTGACGACGAGGCGTTTTGGGGGTGCGGTGGCCAGGGCGAACTCCGTGATGAGGGCCGAGGCAACGCAGTAGGGGAGGTTGGACACGACGGTCCACGAGCTCCAGTCCCTCGGCTGCGCGCGCAGTGCGTCGAGGGCGTCCGCGTGTCGGAGTTCGAGGCGGGGCTCGTTGCGGAATCTCTCGGCGAGCCAGGTTTCCAGGCGGGCGTCTTTTTCGATGGCCAGCACATGGCCGGCTTCGGCGAGCAGGCGCTCGGTCAGCGGACCGAGCCCGGGTCCGATCTCGAGGACGTTGTCCTCCCGCGAGAGCCCGGCGGCGGCCACGATACGGTGGAGTTGGTTGCCGTCGTGGAGGAAATTCTGTCCGAGCGACCGGGTGAGCCGGATATTCCGGTTGGCGAGGAACTGGCGCATTTCGGCGAGTCTCACCGGGCGGCCTCCGTGATGAGGGCGAGCTCGAGGCCGCGGACCGATCGGGCGAGTTCGTCCCGGGTGACGGTCAGCGGCGGGGTGAAGCTGATGACGTTGCCGGCTTCGCCTTCGGGCAGGAGGATGAAGCCGCGGCGGAGCATGGTCTTGATGACTCTTTGGGCCAGATCGGAGGCAGGCTGGCCGGAGCCGGTCTCGAGTTCGAGGCCGACCATGAGACCCCGACCCCGGGTGGACGCCCGGTAAGGCGGAGGCACGGGGATTCTGCGTAGGGCTTCGAGAAGCCCGGCGCCGAGGATGGCGCTCCGGCGATCGAGGTGGCGGCGGCTGATTTCGCGGATTTGGGCGAGGGCCATGGCGCAGCCGACAGGATTCCCCAGGAAGGTGCTGGTATGGAGGGCTTCACCGGTGGTTTTCGGCCAGGCGCGGTCCATCAACGACGCTTCGCCGACACAAGCGGAGAGCGGGAACCCCCCGGTGAGGGCTTTACCCAGGCAGATCAAATCCGGGGCCACGGAATCGTGTTCGCAAGCGAACCACCGGCCCGTTCGGCCGAAGCCGGTGAAGATCTCGTCGCCGATGAGGAGGGTACCGGTTCGGTTGCAGAATCGGCGCAGGACCTTGAGGAAGCCCGCAGGAGGAACTCGGATCCCGCCGCGTCCCTGGATTGGTTCCACGAGAATGGCTCCCGGGGGGCGCTTTTCGAGTTCAGCAAGAGCGGTCCTGAGGGCATCCAGATCCGATTTCGTTTCGGGGAAGGGGATGAAACTCGCGAACGGGCGCAATTGAGACGCGAAAGGTTGGCGAAAGTAGGGTCGGTGGGTCGAGGTGAGCGCGCCGTAGCCGAGTCCGTGGTAGCCTCCCTCGAATGCGAGGACAGCTGGCCGGCCGGTTGCGAGCACGGCGGTTTTCAGGGCGGCTTCGACGGCTTCGAAGCCCGAGTTACAGAAGATCGTCTTGGCGCGGGCGGGCCGGGGTTTGTGCCATCGTTCGAACGTGATCCGGCTCAGGGTCTTGGCGAGATCCGCCTTGAGCCGATGGGGATGGACATCACCCATGGCGTGGCCCAAGCGCCCAATTTGTTGGCGTGCGGCTTCGACGACGCGCGGGTTGGCATGGCCGGCGGCTGCCACGCCGAAGGCAGCGGTCAGATCGAGGTACTCGCGCCCTTCGGCGTCCCAGACTCGGGAGCCGCGGGCTCGGTCCCAGACGATGGGCCAATCGCCCGCGGGCTCGATGAAGGTCACGTTCCTGGACTCGTAGGCGCAGAGGAGCCTCAGAACAGCGGCAGCCGATCGGGTTTTCCTAGCGAGGCGCCGCCTCAGACCTAACGAAGTCTGCGATCCCATGAAGCCTTTCTGCCTTTCCGGACCCTCTCTTCCGCGCCTCGCTAATGTAGAGTCCTCGACGGAAGGAGGGATGGCCTGGAACGGCAGGGGCCAAACTTGACCTAATCGCATCGACTTTCACAAGTCGAAAACTCTAGACGCCGCGCGCGTCCGGGGGCCAGAGGACCTTGTGCATCTGGATTTGAAAGCGAACGGGCAAAGCGTCGGCGATGATCCGTTCGGCGAGCTCGCGGCGGGAAAGGGGGTGGAGACCTTTGGTCATGGGCTTGAGCGATGGCTCCTGCTGGCGAGGTTCCAGCGGAGCGGCCCATGAGAACAGGACGGTGCATCGTTCGGTCAACCGATGGCGCTGGAGGGTGTCGATGGACCATTGATAATCCTCGAGGGTGGCGATCACGAACTTGACCTCATCCGTGGACCTGAGCAGCGGGAGGTTTGCCCATCGGTTGCGGTGGCTTTCGCCGCTGGCCGGGCACTTGAGATCCACGATCCGGCGAACCCGGGGATCGACGGGTCCGATGTCCAGGGCTCCGCTGGTTTCGAGCAGGACTGTGAACCCGTCGTCACACAGTCGCCGCATCAGGTCGAGGGAGGCGGTTTGCTGGAGGGGTTCGCCGCCGGTGAGCTCGACCAGGGGCAACCGCGGTGCGGCGGGTGGGGCGGGCCAGCGTCCAGCTGTCTTCAGCACCGCTGCGCGGACGGCGGCCACGGTCATGCGCCTGCCCCCCCGGAAGGCGTACGCGGTATCGCAATAGGAACAGCGGAGGGGACACCCGGTCAGGCGCACGAAGACGCAGGGCAACCCGGCGAAGGTGCTTTCGCCCTGCAAGCCGGCGTAGATCTCGGCGACGGTCAAGCAGTTCGAGACCGGCCTGCGGTGACGCTGGTGACCGGGTTGCGACGGTTGGAGTTGTCTCGGCCTTCCCATGTTGGTGAAGCCCTGCGACATTAGCGACGGTAGCGGCCTTGGTGGAAGTCCAAAGCCACAAGCGGAGCTTGTCCGCTTGTCCGAGAGCGGTGATTGACTCATGCACCGTCCCGGGCGGATGCTGTCGGCCATGGGTAATGGCAACAGGATTCCGCGGTGGGCGGGGCGGGCGGCATGGTGGCTGGTCGGGACCTGGCTGTTGTTGGGCGGCACGGCAGCGGCTGCGACATTGCCTTCGTTTGACTTCACCGAGGCGGCAGGCCAGGCCGGGTGGGAGGCGCAGCATGACATCGTCGCTCTCACGCCGACCGCGGAGGGTCTGGCGGTCACCCTTGGCGGTGCGGACCCGTACCTGGCCGGTCCTGCCAGGGACTACCCCGCGGGCACCCCGCTGTGGATGCGGTTGCGGTTGAAATCGGAGCGCGGGGGCTGGGCCCAGGTGTTCTATTTCACCGGGGCGCCCACGGAGGCGCAATCGGTGCGATTTGCCGTGGCGCCGGGGGAATGGCAGGAGGTGACGGTGCGGATGCCGCCGCTGGGCGCGGGCACGCGCCTGCGCATTGACCCGCCTGGGGAGGGGGGTGTTTGCGTGCTTGGCTTCCTGGGCTTCGAGCCGCGGGTGGTTCCCCAGGCTCCGGCCTGGCCGGTGCCGCAGGTTCCGGACCTGGGCGTTGATCCGGTGGTCTTGCGGGCGGGGGACATGGAATTGCGGCATGGCCGATCGGGACTTGGCGCTTTCGAGGTATGGGTGAAGGGGGTACGGATGGCCTGTGGGAATGCCGCGGCGCTCCTCGGCTACCTGCACGGGGGCGAATCGCGTTGGGCTGGCTTGGGGCAGGGACCGGGAACGCGTGTTACTATTCAGAATAGGCCGCGTCAGTCGTTGGCCGACCGGGAGGTGGGAGGCTCGCTCCTGGTGCGGGCGACGTTCAAGGACCCGGACGGCGGGAACTGGGAGGTGGAACAGACTTTCACGCCGGGGGAGGCCGGGACAATAGGGGTGAGCACGAGATGCGTGGTCGACCAAGACCGTGATGTTCTGTATTTGCCGGCGCTGACGCTGCTGCCGGGCTTGGGCGGTTTTGGGACGAACAAGGTTCAAGGGCTGCTGGCGGGGGTCGAGTATCTCGAGAACGAACCGAGCAGTTCCACCGCGGATCTCAACCCGCCAGCGTCGCATCGCCAGGTGCCGGATCTTGCGAAGGTGACCTTCCCGCTGATGGCGATCGCGGCCGAGGGACGGTACCTTGGGGTCTTGTGGTCACGGGCGCAGACCAACGTGGGCGTCGTGTTCGACACGCCGGATCGTTTCTTCAACTCCGGAGGTCATCTTCTGGGGCTTCTCGTGCCGGGGTCGGACGGGATGAACCGGGAAGAGAACAGCCTGTTGCCCTACGACCCGATGCGATTCCCGGCCGATCGCGGGATGACCGTCAGCGCGATGATCCTGGGCGGAGTGGGGGACACTGTGATTCCGGCCGTGCAGCAGTACGTGCGGATCGAGGGCTTGCCGCCCGTGCCCGCTCCCGGCATGAGCGCCCAGGCCTATTACGCGCTGGCCGGCCGCGGCTGGCTGGATTCGAAGATCCGGGACGGCGATTGGTATCGGCACGCGGCGCCCGGGTTCGGCTCGGGTCCGGCGGCGGATGCGGCGCTCTATCTTGATTGGCTCGCCGGCCGGGTTGAGGACAGTGCACTGGCAGACCGGCTCCGGAATGGGGCGCGAGCGGCTCTCGCCCAGGTGATGCCGGGTGAGCGGAATGCCCGCCAGGTCGGGCACGTGCGGTACCCGGCGCCGGCGCTGGTCTATGGGGCGGTCTCGGAGAATGTGGCGTCGGCGCGCGGGCAGGCGGGGGCGTTGTTGCGTCGGTTCGAGGCGGACGGTTCGGTCGTGTACCGCAAGACTGCCGGCGGCCTTGACTTTGGCTCGACCCACTGGGCACCCGACGCCAACGGTTTGACGGCGCAAGGGGTGATGTCGCTGCTCGAGGCGGCCGTGTTTGGGGGCGATCGGGCTCAGATCGATCAAGGCCTGAGACTGCTTCGTGCGCTCGATAAGTTCCGCGGGACCGTCCCCCGCGGCGCCCAGACGTGGGAGATCCCCCTGCACACACCCGACATTCTGGCATCCGCGTACCTGGTGCGGGCTTACACCCTGGGTTACGAGCTGACGGGCGACGCGGCGTTGCTCGAGGAAGCGCGGTATTGGGCGTGGACAGGTCTGCCGTTCGTTTACCTGACACCGCCGACGTCGGGTCCGGTGGGGGTGTACAGCACGATTGCGGTCCTGGGAGCCACGAGTTGGGTGGCGCCGGTATGGATCGGGCTGCCGGTCCAGTGGTGTGGGCTGGTGTACGCGGACGCGCTGCAGCGTCTGGCGCCGCATGATTCGCGAGGTCCATGGATGCAGGTGGCCAACGGGATCGCTGCCGCCGGCATCCAGCACACGTATCCGGACACCGACACCGAGTTTCGGGGGTTGCTGCCGGACAGTTTCAACCTGCGGGCCCAGACCCGCAACGGGCCGGCGATCAATCCCGCGACCACGCTCGTCCCCGCGATTCGGATGCTGGGCGGCGACGCCGTGTACGGCTTCGTCGTTCTTCGCCAGCACGGTCTTTGTGTGCATGCACCGGGAGCGATCGACAGCGTCCGGGAGGACGCAGCCGGCGCCCGGTTCCGCGTTCAGGGTTGGCCGGCGGGTCCGTACTTCGTCCTTATTAACGGTCTCCGCGACGAACCGACCGTCCGTGTCAACGGGCAGGAGACGCCCCTGAGTCCACCGCATCAGTACTCGGCAGCAGAAGGATTCGTCGTGCTGCAGATCGAAGGCGCAACAGAGGAATTGTCGCTCGGGTTCGCCAGGCGAGCCGTGCAGCACCGTTGACGGGTCGAGGGTTTCGGCGCATCTTTCGTCTGATGAAAGGTGAGTTCACGGCCATCATCGAGGAGGCGCCCGAAGGCGGCTACTGGGCGATTTGCCCTGAGGTTCCGGGTGCGAATGGCCAAGGGGAAACGGCGGAAGAGGCCAAGGCCAGCTTGCGCGAGGCCATACGGCTCATCTTCGAGGACCGCGTAGAGGATGTTCGGCGGGGACTCCCCAACGATGCCATTCAGACCGTGGTTGTCATCTGATGAAGAGGCGCGATCTGGAAAGGCGCCTGCGGCACGCCGGGTGTTACCTGAAGCGAGAGGGGAGCTCACATTCGCTCTGGACCAACCCGCGGACCGGTGTGGTTGAGGCCCTTCCTCGACACCCCGAAATCAAGGAACCGCTCGCATTGAAGATCCTGAGGTCGCTCGGAGCCGGTTGAGGAAGCTCAACAGGTATCTCAGAAGTGGTTGGCGGTCGGTTCCGCGTGCGGGGTTGGTCGGCGGGTCCGTACTTCGTCCTTATTAACAGTCTCCGCGACGAGCCGACGGTCCGCGTCAACGGGCAGGAGCCGCCCCTGCGTCCACCGCACCAGTACTCGGCAGCAGACGGATTCGTCGTGCTGCAGATCGAAGGCACCAAGGAAGTCGACATGGGATCCTGGTCATCGCGTCATCGCGTTGATGCTGAGATTCTTCTTGACAACCCTCGTGTGGGTCAATAGAACCCGGCCACTCTCCTAACACTAACAGCGGTGGGTTCAAGGGCATAAGACTCACCGGGTCGCTCCTTTGGCTGGGGCTGCTGGCTGGGATCGGTCACTGCGATGAACCGCGGGGTAGGCCTCGTCTATGGAAGCTCCTCCATGTCGCCCCCTCTAGAGTCCTCGCCCATTGAAATGCGTTGTGATCCGGTCAAGTTTCGACCCCCGTCGTTCCAAGCCTCCCCTCCTTCCGGCGAGGACTCTGGGATAGCGAGGCGCGGGCCGAGGGATCCGGAAAGGCAGGCAGGCGCTCATAGGACCACGGACCTGGTTGGTCTGAGGCGCGCCTCGCCAGCCTGTGTGTTTCATGCCTTTTCTGTCAGCGCGGAGCCGGTGCCGTTCATGGATTCAACCGATGCTCCTTGTCAGAGGAGATCTGCCAATATGTTGTCTCCCTCGCCCCTCGGGAACGGGAGGAGAGGACGGGGAGAGGAGGGGCCTGTGTCAGTCCGCGAGCGGGGCACCCCTCTCCCGCCTTCGCCAAGGCTTCGGCGTGCAGGCCTTCGATCCCTCCCCCCGCTCCGTTGCCGCAGGGGGAGGGGAGAACCGGTGCGCATACTCCATTTCAGCGGTCGGCGTCCGCGAACTCATGACCGCCGCCGGCGAGCCCCCCCTTTTGGTTGATAATGGCAACTCAGTCGAGGACCCACGATGCGAAGTACCCTTCTGAAAGCAACCCTGGCCGTGTTGCTGCTGGCCGGCGGGAACATCAGTGAGACACGGGCGGGTGCCGTGATTCGGTACCTCTACATGGGAGCGGACCCGCTCACCGGCATTCCCGGCGCCAGCGTCGCCGATCTCAGGGCGGATCCGACGTTCCCCCAGGCACCGACGGGATTCGAGCTGGATTCTCTGTACATCGAGGGCCGCGTCAACGTGGGCGAGTACTATGGCAGCATGACGGCGGGCTTCATCGAACCGCCCGAGACGGGGCAGTACACCTTCTACGTGGCAACCGACGATGCCGGTGAGCTGTGGCTGAGCACGGACGCCGACCCGGCGCACAAGGTCCTGTTATGCCAGGTCTCAGGCTGGACGTTGCCGCGCGGCTGGTACAAGGCCGGGGAGCAGCAGTCGGCGCCGGTGACCCTGGTGAAGGGATCGAAGTACTACCTGGAAATCCTGATGAAGGAGGAGGTTTACGGCGACCATGTGTCTGCCGCCTGGATCCGGCCCGGCGGCCGGTTCGAATGCCCGATCCCCGCCCTTTACGCCCAGCCTTATTCCCTCACGAGCACCGCGACCACCCCCGTTATCGAGGTTCAACCCGCGGACTCGGTGACCACGGAGAACCTCGAGGTCACCTTCTCCGTGACGATGGCGCCGGCAGCCGTCCCCTTTAGCTACCAGTGGTATGCCGACGACGTCCCCATCCCTGACGCCACCTCCTCGGCTTACAGCTTCAAGCCCACCGTGGCCGATCATGGCAGGAAATTCCACGTCAGGGTCAACGACGCGCTCAGCAGCACCCAGGCGACGCTGACCGTGACCCCCGCCGCTGACGCCCCGGTGCTGCTCGCCGCCGATACGCTCGGCTACGACCGGTTCCTGCAGTTGACCTTCGACAAGATCATGGACCCAATCACGACCGGCATGGCCGCCAACTACACCATCGACAGCGGGACGGTGGCCGTCCACTCGGCGGCGCTGCAACCGGACGGCGTGACCGTGTACCTCCGGACCGCCGCGTTTGACCAGAACAGCACCCACACCCTGGTCGTCAACGGTGTCGGGGACAACGCGGCTCCGGCGCACGTCGTCCATAATGCCTCGGTCCGCTTTGGCGCCGTGCCGGGCAGGGCGACCTTGCGCTACTACCTCGACATCGGGGGCGGCAAAGCGGTTCAAGACCTGCTGAACTCCCCGAAGTACCCTGACAGCCCGGATCAGGTCGTCTACGCCGCCTTGGCGGAAGGCTGGCTCGATTGGGCGGACAATTACGGAGCCATGATGGAAGGCTGGTTTCTGCCGCCGAGCACGGCCGATTACACCTTCGCCATCGCATCCGACGACAACTCGGCCTTGTACTTGAGCGCCGACGCGACGGTCGAGAACCTCGGCGCGACCCCCATCGCGGCCGTGGCCACCTGGTGCTATCCCCGCCAGTACGAAACGGAGCCCGGCCAGCAGTCGTCGCCGATCCCGCTGCTTGCCCATCGGCCCTACTACTTCCGGGCGCTGATGAAGGAGGAGGCGTATGGGGCGAACCTCTCGGTGGCGATGAGCGCGGGCGGCGCCAGCATTCCCAACGACGCGCCGTCGATTCCCGGTGAGCACCTGATACCCGTCATCGACCCGGCGGTTCCCTTGTCGATCACGGCGGAGCCCGAGCCGGTGCATGTGCGCGTGAACATGGCAGCCACCTTTGCGGTGTCGGTGGCGGGGCGGCCGGGTTGGACCAGTGCGCAATGGTACCGGAACGGCCTGCCGATCGACGGGGCGAACGCCTTGTCCTACACCCTCCCGCATGTCGCGCTGGAGAACGACCAGGACACGTTCAAGGTCGTGGTGTCGAATCTCGTGGACACGGTGATCAGCGAGGAGGTGACGTTGACCGTGACGGACGACACCACGCCGCCGTCGATGGTCGCTGTTCGAGGCAGGCCGTATTTCAATCGCATTACGGTGGGCTTCTCCGAACCGATCGATCCGGCGAGCGTGCTGGTGAAAAACTTTACGGTCCTGATGGATCCTGGGGTGCCCGGCGGTCAGGTTGTCGGTGCCGTTGTGGTCGGTGAAACCAACGTAGTCCTGACCCTCGAGAACCGATTGGTACCTAGGACCTACACTATTAACATCGACAATGTCGCCGACATGAGCGGCAACGTCATTGCCGCGGGTACCACTGGAGTAATGGAAATGCTCCATATAACTGGTTACGGACACATCGAGTACTTTGACAACTACTACGGCGATCTCGATGCGCTGCCCGGCTATATCGACAGTCGTTGGGTGCCGGATCGGACGCTGGCTGTGAATTCGGCGGCTACCCCGACCTGGGAGAACGGCGATCACTACGGCAGCCGGTTCGAGGGCTGGCTCTCGCCAGAGAAGACTGGATATTATACCTTCTACATCTGCTCGGATGATGCGTCGCGATTCTACCTCAGCGCCGATGAGTATCCGGAGAACATAGGAAGCAATCCGATATGCTGGGTGAACGGTTGGACGGACCCACATAAATGGAACAAGGAGTTAAATCAGGGGTCGGAGCTTCAGCATCTCGAGGCGTACCGCCTGTACTACTTCTGCGCTTACCAGGCGGAGGGCGAGTTTGGCGATGGCGTGGGGATAGGCTGGGTCACACCAAGTGATTTTGACGGCGTCCTGCTCGACGGCGAGCCGGAGATCCCGGGCATGTACCTATACACTGTGTGCAATCCGGAGAATTCTACGGTACTCATTACACAACAACCGACAAGTGTCAGCGCGTTCGCCGGGGATACGGTCACGTTCAGCATCGCCGCCACCGGATCGTCGGATATAGGAGATACAGTATTTTACCAGTGGTACGCTTTCTCAGATACCCTCAACTTGATTCCGGGCGCCACGGGCCCGACTCTGACGCTCGACAATGTGTCGGCTAATGACGAGGGCTTGTACCTATGTCTTGTCACCATGCCGGGTAATGGGGTGTGGAGCGATCAGGTGAACCTAGAGTTAATGTGGCAGGTAAGGGCGGCTGGCTCCCTTATGAATCACGACGCGGTGGAACTTGGGGTGGCGTTTGGGGTGCCGGTGGACCCTGCCGATGCGATGAATACGGGGTGCTACACTCTATCCAAGGGCAGCGTGGATGCAGTGCGATTACAGGGGTACAGCGGCGGCATCGATCCTGGACAACCGCCGAACAACCTGGAGGGTATGTCCGTCGTGCTGGAGGTGAGTGGCGTGGACATCGGCGACCGGGTGACGCTGACCGTCGATGGTGTTTGTGCCTGGGACTCGAGTTGGATCGAACCGGCTTCACTGGAGATCGAGGTCAGCGGCAAGATGAAATTCGCCGCGGTCGGTGGCGACGAGTATGTCGAGGAGGGCGGGGACCCCATTAAGTGGCCGGACGATGCGATCGGGTGCGGAGGCGACAGCGACTTCGACCTCATCAGCAGCGGCAGTGCGAACTGGAACGCCTACGATGAGCTGACGTTCGTGTACGAGGAAGTCGAGGGCGACTTCGACAAGGTCGTGCGGATCGCGTACCAGGATCCAACCAGCCACTGGGCGCGTGCGGGTTTGTGCGCGCGCGCGGCGCTGGACGAAGGGGTGACGCGTACCGAGGCCGAAAGTCAGACGGTGAAGATGAGCAAGGGCTTTCTCGTGAACGCGAATCCGGTGCTGCAATGGGATGGGGCCAGTGCGAACAACCGCTATGAAGTGCACTGGCGGCTGACGGATGGCGGCAATTACGGTTACTACAGCGATGGGACGCCGTCGTATCCCAACGCGTGGGTGCGCATGGCGCGCACCAACCAGACGTTCTACGCGTACAAGAGCTCGGACGGCGTGAACTGGACGCTGCTGTGCACCCAGGCGTTTGACCCGGCGGTGGAGGCGATGCCCGAGAGGATTTATGTTGGCATGTACTACTGTCCGCAGTTGAATGACAGCTGGGCCGGGGAGGGTATCATGCATTCGACGGTGGCGCGATTCCGATCCTACGGCGACTATAAACTGCCGGTGTCGGACCCGCCGCCGGCGACGGTGACGGTGGATGACGACTATTCGGCTGCGGGGTGCGGCTGGTACACGTGGCACTATGACGCTTTCGACTCGATCCAGGACGGCGTGGATGCCGTGGCGGACGGCGGCACGGTGAACGTCCTGGAGGGCTCTTACAGCGAGAACGTCGTTGTTGCGAGACCGCTCTTGCTGGCCCTGGGCTCGAGCCCGGCGGAAGTAACCGTTCTCGGCGATCTGACGCTCGGCAGCGGCGTCACCGTGGCGATGGAGCTGGACGGCTTGGCGCCGGGTACGGGCCACGACCAGTGGGTCGTACAAGGGGCCGTGGACCTGGCGGATGCGACGCTGAGCCTGACGAAGAACACCACGTTGGGTCCCGGTGACAGCGTGACGCTGATCGACAAGGGCGGCACGGAAGCGGTGACCGGCACGTTCCACGGCCTGCCCGAGGGCGCGGCGTTCACGTTGGGCGGCCAGGTCTTCAGCGTCAGCTACCAGGGGGGCACCGGCAATGACGTGGTCCTGACCACCAGCGCCAATCAACCGCCCACGGCCAATCCCAATGCGGGGGCAACCCGGCAGAACTCGGCCTTGACGATTGCGGCCGTCAAGCTCTCGGGCAATGACGCCGACCCGGACCACGACCCGCTGAGCGTGGTCGGGGTCAGTGCGGCCAGCGTCCAGGGCGGCACCGTCGCGTTGGATGCCGGCCAGGTGACGTACACGCCGGCCACGGACTTCACCGGCAGTGACAGTTACACGTACACCGTCAGTGACGGTCGGGGCGGCACGGCTGTCGGGACCGTCCATGTGGAGGTGATCCCCTCCTCGGGGCAGGGGCAGAATGTTTGGGGTGTCCGCCTGGAGAACGGGACGTGCACGATCGTGTTCGCCGGCATTCCGGGGGTGACGTACGCCATCGAGGCCTCGGCCGACCTTGATTCGTGGGTGAAGCTCGGCGAGGCGCCTGCCGGTGCCAACGGATTGTTCGAATGGCTGGATCCGGATGCGTCGAGCGTCCCGATCCGGTTTTATCGCAGCTGCCAACCCTGACCTCCCCGGTCGATCCAGCCTATGAACTCGAATTCACCAGAGTCCTCGCCCCTTGAAAGGCGTTGTGATCAAGTCAAGTTCCGCCCCCCGCTGTTCCAGTCCGTCGCCTCTTCCGGCGAGGACTCTGTCCCAGCGAGGCGCGGGACAAGGGATCCAGAAAGGCAGGGAGGGTGCGTGCAACCGAAAACAACGTGTGGTCTGAAGCGCGCCTCGCTGGCGGTGGTGGTTGGCATGGTGCTGGGCGCGGCGGGTCTGGCTCGGGCGGGGGTGTTCGTGGACGTGCCGGTGGGGCGGACGATTCTGGACGGTGACGCCGGCGGTCTGGTGTCGCGGGTCACGGTGAGCGGTGGCGCGGGTATCCTGACGCACCTCCGCGTGAGCCTGGACATCAGCGGGACGTGGAACGGCGATCTGTACTCCTACCTGGCGCATGAGAGCGGCTTTGCGGTGTTGCTCAACCGGGTGGGCCAGACCGACGCGGGTGGCGTCGGTTATGGCGACCCCGGCATTGACGTGACGTTCGACGATGACGCAGTGAACGGGGACATTCACTCCTACCGGGCGACGCTCGGCAATCCGGAGGCTGGCTTGGCGGGGCCCTTGAGCGGTTTCTGGTCGCCGGATGCGCGGGCGGTCAGTCCGTTTGGGGTGACCGAGGCGATGGCGCGGACGGCGTTTCTCAGCGGTTTCGAAGGCGGCAATCCGAACGGGATCTGGACGCTGTATGTGGCGGACGTTTCGGGGGGCGACGTTCACCGGCTCGAGAGCTGGGGATTGGAACTGGAGATCCAACCGATCCCGGAACCGGCGGGTTGGGCGGCCAATGCCCTGTGCGCTGGCTTGTTAGGCTGCTGGCTGCTGTTGCGCCGCCGAAGGGGTCACCCATCTGGTTTCCAGCCGCTCCGGTCGCAGCCGATCCGCGGACCGCGCGCCCTCTCCGCTGACGCGGAACCAGAGAACCGTTTGTTGTCGCGCGCACCGCTGCCCATTCAGTCACTGTGGTTCTCCCACTCGGTCGCCCGAGCCGGATTCCAGACCCTTGGGGGCTGACGGTGGGGGCAGAACAAGCTCAACGCTTCACGCTGTCCCCAGCCGGGTGGCTGCCGCTGCCAATCAGTTCTCTGGCTCCACCAGACCCCTTCCAGGCTCGCGGCAGCCCCCAGCACATCATCCAAAGAGCATCGCTTCGTTGAAATCCTTCCCCTGCTCCCCGCTCTCCAGCACCACCACTAACCCCAGTACCGCCCCGATCCCCGGTACTTGCTGGATACGCCCGTACTCCGCTTTGGGCTTCAGCGCCTGCCGCACCCTCTGCTCGATCCGCTGGGCCATAGATGGTTATCAGTTCTCACAACCGACAGTGCCCGGGCATCCCGCCGGGTTTCCGCGGATTTGGACCAAACACCAACACTCTTGCATTTAGTCATGCCAAACGGTAAACTGCCTGCGTATGGTCAAGCGAAATTTCTGGCTCAACCGGATCGAGCACGCCTGGAAGCGGCGTCCGGTCGTCTGGCTGCGCGGCGTCCGGCGGACCGGGAAGACGTTTCTGGCCCGCAGTTTGCCGGACGTCGAGTTCTTCGATTGCGAACTGCCGCGCGTCCGCCGGGCGATCGAGGACCCCGAACCATTCCTCGACGCGATGCGCGGGCATCGCGTGGTGTTGGATGAGGTCCACCGCCTGCCGAATCCCTCGGAAGTGCTCAAGCTCGCGGCAGATCATTTCCCCGAGGTACGCATCGTGGCCACCGGTTCCTCGACGCTCGGGGCGAGCGCGCGCTTCCGCGACACGCTGGCCGGTCGCAAAGCGGAGGTCTGGCTGACGCCGATGATCGAAGCCGACTTGGCGGACTTCGGCAAGCCGGGCCTGCCGCACCGGCTGCTCCACGGAGGCCTGCCGCCGTTCTTCCTCTCGGCGGATCTGCCCGAGGCCGATTTCCAGGAGTGGATGGACGCCTACTGGGCCAAGGATATTCTCGAGTTATTCCGGCTTGAACGACGCGCTTCCTTTCAGCGGTTTGTCGAGTTGCTGTTGGCGCAAAGCGGCGGGATGTTCGAGGCGACCCGCTTCGCGGCCCCGTGCGAGGTTAGCCGGTCCACCATCCAGAATTACCTGGCGGTGCTCGAGGCCACCGCGGTGGTGATTGTGGTGCGCCCGTTCAGTTCGCGGCGCGCCACCGAAATTGTGACCGCCCCGAAGGTCTATGGATTCGACACTGGGTTTGTCTGCGCGCAGCGGGGCTGGACTGAACTGCGGAACGAAGACCTGGGCCGACTCTGGGAGCATTATGTCCTGAACGAAATCCTGGCGCTCACGCAGTCCGCGGCCGTGCAGTATTGGCGGGACAAGCAAGGGCATGAGGTGGATTTCGTCTGGGCGCCTCGTGGCGGCCCGCTCAGCGCCATCGAATGCAAATGGTCCGCCAGGGTTTTCGATCCTCAGAACCTGCTGGCCTTCGGACGGCTTTACCCGGGGGCCCGGCTCTGGGTGGTCACCACCGATGCTCAACCGGCTTTCCGACGCGAGTACCGCGGCTGGGCCGTTGATTTCCTCCCCCTCGCGGAAGCGGTGCATCGGCTGGCGACGACGGCGGTGGGCACGCCGCCGGGCGAGCCCATCGAGGCGCCCGCGGAGTAACGGCAGGTTGGAGGACAAAGCAATTCGGGAGCAGCAAGGGATCAGCAGGGGGTAGGAGTGACCGCATTGACCCTGGAACGAGGCCTCGGCCGCCTTGGTCGGCTCGAGCCAGGTCTCCCAGGGGCCGCCGTCCATAGGCCCTTAGATCGTGGAGTCCGGCGGGCCGGATCAGTGGGAGCGAACGCCATGGAAGCGTTGGCGGCCGGTTGCGGCTTGCGGATCGGTGAATTCGAACCGGCCGGGTGCCACTTCCACCATGTTGCCCAGTTCTGTCCACTCCCGGAGAGGCGATGTCGGATTCCCGGCGGCCAGGACCATGAAGCCGGGGGACGAGGAGTCCGTAAGGCTGAAGCGGAACGAGCCGTCCGGCATTCGTGTGGCGTCGGTCAGCATTCGCTCCGCCCCGACACCGGTTCCGTGAATGGTGAACTCGAAGCGGTACTTCTGAACGGGTGGGTGGACTCAGCCCGCGGCGACGGGGCGATAGGCTCAGAATCGGCTCCTCAGGATGGCGTGGGCCAAGCCACATCACTGACAGGGTGGTCGAGAAAACCCGGGTCTGGCGTGCGCACGTCCCTGCAAATCAAGCCAGCGAATTTCACAACGGCGGAAGCGTGGCGCCACCGAAGGGGTCAGTGCTGACAATTAATACTCAGCGCGGGGCCCGGTTCCGGCGCAGTGTCAAATGTGAGAACTGACCCCTTGGGGCCGGTCAAAGGCGGCGCGGAGGCAGGCGAGGCTGCGCTGGGCGATGGCTTCGGGTCCGGGATCGAACTTGAAGACCTCGACCGAGACGGTGCCGTCGTAGCCGACGTCGCGGAGCGCGGCCGCGATGGGTCGGAAATCGACATCGCCGAAGCCGGGTCCTTCGAGGTTCCGGTCATTGGCGTGGACGTAGGCGAAGTGGGGCCAGGAGCTTCGGATGATGTCGGGGATGGGTTTCGACTCGGAGCACATGGCTTTGACATCGAGGATGATCTTGAAGCGAGGGGAGGGGAGGCGCTGGATGAACGCGATGGCGTCGGCGGCGGTGTTGAGGAAGTTGGTCTCCTCGGGGGCGAGAGGTTCAACGCAGAGGGTGACGTCCCGGTCTTCGGCGCGGCGCACGGCATCGCGAAAGACCTCGAGGGCCCAGTCGGCGCCCTGCGCGGGCGTGACTTCGGGGAGGAGACTGCGCTGTTTGGGGGAGCCGACGACGATGGTGTGTCCGCCGATATCGGCGCAGAAATCGACGAGGGCGATGAAGTAGTCCCGGGTCAGGGAGCGGACGGCTGGGTCGGGGTGGGTCAGGTGAAGGCCGATAGTATCGACGAGGACCCAATGGATGCCGGAGACGGCGATGCCGGCGCGGTCGGCCTCATGGCGGATCCAGGCGCGGCGGGCGGGGTCGACCCGGGTGACATCTTTCGTGAGGGTGAAGGGGGCGATCTCGAGGGCGTCGTAGCCGGTTTGTGCGGCGAAGGCCATGGTGCGGGGCAGATCCCAGCCGCGGAAGATCTCGTTGCAGATGGCGAATTTCATACGCGTTCGGCCTTCTCGTAGACGACGAGTTCGCCGTCGCCGCGGAGGTCTGCGGGGTGGTATTGGGGGATGGGGAACTCGACCTGTTTGAACTGGACGGGGGCGACTTTACGGTCGACGAGGCCGACGGCGACGGCGACGCCGTAGAGGATGGCCTCGGGTCGCGGCGGGCAACCGGGGATGTAGAAGTTGACGGGAACGACCATTTCGACCGGGCCGAGCACGGCGTAGGTATCGTACCAGATGCCGCCGCCGCAGGCGCACGAGCCGATGGCGAAGACGAGTTTGGGGGCGGGCATGGCGTCGTAGGCTCGACGGAGGGCGGGGCTGGTGGCGCGGAGGGCGGGCCCCTGGCAGAGCATGACGTCGGCGTGCCGCGGGGAGCCGACGAGGCGGATGCCGAAGCGTTCGGCGTCGTAGTAAGGTGTGAGGACGTTAAGGACCTCGATATCGCAGCCGTTGCAGCCGCCGCTATTGGCGTGGTAGACCCAGAGCGAGCGGCCGAACATTTTCTGGCAGAGATTTTTCAGCATGGCGGGGGAGCTGGCGGTTCAATCCAGCTCGATGGGGATATCATCGACGGTGGCGTCCGAGTCGAGGAAGGCCTTGGATCGGAAGATCCAGCGTTCGTGTTCGACGTCATCGAAGCGGTATCCCTTGAGTTTGAGCTGTTCGAGGGGGGAAGGCGCCTGGAAGCAGCGGCCGCAGCGCTGGCAGGTGCTCATGAAGAGGTCGAGTCGCTGTCGGAGATCGCGGATCTGGGGTGTGGCGGTCTCGAAGTCGCGGCTCATGGTGATGGCCTTCTCCGGGCAGACCTCCGCGCAGCGGCCGCAGAAGGTGCAGCGTCGGCCGAGGTACTGGATGACGCGGATTTCCTGGCAGAGATCGACGACGAGGATTTCGCGGGCGGGGCAGTTATTGGCGCAGCCGGCGCAGCCGATGCACTTGGCGGCGTTAAAGATGGGGCGTCCCCGGAACCGCGGGGGGGTGGGTCTGGGCTGGGCGGGGTAGGGGAGCGTGACTCGTCCGGCTCGCAGGCAGAGGAGGGCTTCGCGGCATTTGCTAAGGACGGACATGCGGGGCTCCTGGTTCAGGGTTGGGGCGGGGTTTGTGGGGAAGGTGTCATGGCGTGGGGTTTAATGGCCGAGGCTGGCGAGGACGAGCGCGACGCAGGCGGCGCCGAGGAGCAGGGCGAAGTAGCGGATCGCCTGGTCGACACGGTAGCGGGCGTGGGTGGCGGCGACGAAGGTGACGAGGAGCACGAGCAGGAACACCTTCAACCAGAACACGAGCCAGCCGACAGGGAAGACGAGGTGGGAGCCCCAGGGGGCGAACAGGGCCACGAAGAGGCCGCAGTAGGTGACGAGCTTGGCCATCTGGGCGAACTTGATGAGGGCCAGTTTGGGGCCCGAGTATTCCATGAGGGCGCCCTCCATGATCTCGGTTTCGGCTTCGGCGACATCGAAGGGCACGCGCTGGACGAAGGCGGGCAGGGCGAGCAGGAAGACGCCGAGGAGGAGGAAGCCGGACCAGGGGACGCCCGGGGTTGCGTAGACGGAGCCGTGGAGGACGGTATCGAGATGGAAAGACCGGGTATGCACCGCGCCGGCGATGAGGGCCACGGCGAACAGCGGTTCGAGGGTGATCATCGTCATCATTTCCCGGCTGATGCCGAGGAGGGAGTAGGCGGAGCCGGCGGCGAGGCCGGCGAGGAGCGTGCTGATGCCGACCAACGTGAGCAGATAGACGAGAAGGATGACGTCGCCATGGGCGTGCATGGGGGCTGCGAAGCCCATGGGGAGGAAAGTGGCGACGGCGAGGATGGCGGTGGGTGCGAGGCAGGCGGCGAAGCGCTGGACGCGGGGGCATTCGCCGGACTCGAGGTCTTCCTTACCCAGCAGTTTGAGGAGGTCGTAATAGGGTTGGAGCAGGGGGGGGCCCTGGCGGGATTGGATGCGGGCGGTGATCTTGCGGAGCACGCCTTCCGCGAGCGGCGCCAGCAGCACGACCGCGGCGACGTTGAGCGCGGAGCCCAGGATGGTCCAGAGCAGGTTCATTCGGGTCGGGCGCGTGTCTGGGCGAGGAGCTCGGCCTGGGTCCAGGTCCGGGCGGTGCCGGAGCGGATGTCGATGGTTTCCATGCGATCAGTGCAGGAGAAGCACGGGTCGATGCTGCCGAGGGCGATGGTCATGTCGGCGAGCTGCTGGTCGCGGATCATGGCGGGGATGGCCTGCAGGTTCTGGTAGGTGGGGGCGCGGACGCGCCATCGGCGGGGGCGCTGGTTCTCGCCGGTGACGACGAAGTGATGGCTCTCGCCCCGGGGCGCTTCGACGGAGGAGAGGCCGAGGCGTCCGGCGGGCAGGTCGTCGGTGATCGACAACTGGATGGGTCCGGGCTCCATCTTATCGAGGCACTGGCGGATGATGCGGATGGACTCGAAGACTTCGAGCATGCGGACGACGACGCGGCCCCAGACGTCGCCGCCCTGGTGGGTGACGACATCGAACGCGACGCGGTCGTAGGCGGCGTAGGGATGGTCGCGCCGGCAATCGATATCGACGCCGGCGGCGCGGGCGACGGGGCCGATCAGGGCGGCGTCTTTGACGAGGGCGGGCGGGGTGACGCCGACATCGCGGGTACGTCGCTGGAGATTGCGGTCGTTGCGGATGGCGGCCACGGCCGTCTGCCATTCGGACTCGAGGCGGTCGAGGACCTGACGGAGCTCGCTTTGCAGATCGGGAGTCAGGTCCCAGCGCACGCCGCCGATCACGCAGAGGGCGTAGGTCTTCCGGTTGCCGCTGATTTTTTCCGCGATCCACATGACGGGCTCCCGGATGCGGAAGCTCTGCATGAAGAGCGTGTCGAATCCGACGATATGACAGGCGAGTCCGACCCAGAGGAGGTGGCTGTGGAGGCGCTCGATTTCGAGCATGATGGTGCGGATGTACTCGGCGCGCGGGGGGGCCTGGATGGCGGCGGCGCTTTCGACGGCCTGGGCGTAGGCGACATTATGGACACAGCCGCAGATGCCGCAGATGCGTTCGGCGGCCATGGGGACCTCGTTGTAGGTGAGGACGGATTCCGCGAGCTTTTCGATGCCGCGGTGGACCATGAACCCTCGGTACTCGCAGCCGCGGACCACTTCGCCCTCGACGAAGAGCCGGAAATGAGCCGGTTCATCGAGCGTTGGGTGGAAGGGGCCGAAGGGGACGACGGTGCAGCCGGGCGGGGGCGGGTCGAAGGGGTAATCGCGGGAGGGATCGAATCCGGCGGGAGCGATGTTCCAGGGGACGTCCTTGCGGAGGGGATGGACGTCGTCGGGCCAGCCATCGGGGAGCACGAGGCGTTTGGGCTGGACATGGCCGACCGGCTCGATGCCCAGGAGATCGCGGATCTCGCGTTCGGCCCAATTGGCGGCGGGGACGACGTCGGTGATGCTGTCGATGCGGGGGGCATCCGGCGGCAGATGAACGAGGAGGCTCGCCAGGAGATGGTCGCGGTCGAAGGCGAAGTTGTGGGCGACGAGGTAATTGCCTGAGAAAGGGCGGTCGTCAGCGCCGATGCTGATCACGTAGCGGGCGTCGAGGTCGCGGAACACGTATCGGCTCAGGTCGCGCACGACCTCGGGCAGGACCCAGACAAAAAGGCGATTGTCCGCCGGCAGATCCGCCCGGATGAGGGCGGGTCCGAAGCGAGTCTTGAGGGCGTTCAATGTTTCTCGAGCGATCATGGGCTCGCGTGGGGGTGGTCCGGCGACGGCCTGGGCGGTTGGGAGCGCCCAGGGATCAGGCGCTTGAGGGCGCCATAGAATCCATGGGCCGTGTACCGGTTGTCTTCATGCGGGGTGGCGTAGCCGCAGAGCCAGGGGACGGTCGTCCGGCGCGGGGCGGAACCGAGGCGGGAGACGGCATGCGCCGCGAGGAGGAGAAGCAGGAGCAATCCTGCGAGGAGGATCGGGGCAAAGACGGCTCCGGCCACAGCGCTCTGGATGCCGCCCAGGGATTGGGCCTGGACGGGGACGGCATCGGCGAAGAGGGTGCCCAGTCCTTGCCGGCTGGCTTCGAGAGCGTGCCGGAGCAGGTGGAAGGCGATGCCGGGGGCGACGCCGAGTCCGACGCAGAGCAAGGCGAGACCGATTTGGGGTGCTTGGAGGGACCCTGGGACTTCGAGGCGCGGTTGGCGGGCGCTGGCCTGGTCGACCCAGGCGGAGGTGCGTCCGAGAAAGGCCGCTCCGTAGAACTTGATGAAGGACGCGAGCGTGACCGCGCTGGTGAACAGGGCGAGCAGAGCGCAGAGGGCCAGGAACCAGGCATCCGGCGTTCCCTGGACGGCGGCAGCGTAGAGGCTCCATTTGCTGGCGAAGCCGTTAAAGAGCGGCACGCCGGCAATCGAGAAGGCGGCCACGATGGCGGTGATGCCGGTGATGGGCATGTACTTGAGGAGGCCGCCGGTGCGATTGAGGTCCTGGGTTCCGGTGGCGGCGAGGATCGAGCCGGCGTTGAGGAAGAGCAGAGCCTTGAACGCCCCGTGATTAAGGACGTGGAACAAGGCGGCGGTGATGCCGAGCGCGGCGAGGGTTGAAGCGGCCGGCCGTGTCGACGGCAGGAGAACCATGCCGGTACCGATGCCGAGGAGGATGTAACCGATCTGGCCGATGCTGTGAAAGGCGAGGAGGCGCTTGGTCTGTTCCTGCCGCAGCGCCTGGACGGTTCCGGTCAGGAGCGTGATGGTGCCGAGAATCGCGATCGCGCCTCCCCACAGCGCGAGCGGGTAGTCCGGCAGGGCGGGTGCGGGTACCAGCCAGAGGAAGTAGCGCAGCAGGCCGTAGACGCCGGTCTTGATCATGACGCCGGAGAGCAGGGCGCTGACCGGGGAGGGCGCGGCGGGATGGGCATCCGGGAGCCAGATCTGGCCGAAGGGCCACATGCCCATCTTGATACCGAAGCCGAGGAGGAAGAGGCCGAACGCGACGGCGGTGAGGACCGGCTGCGTGCGGAGGAGCGTTGGCAAGTGATGGCTGACGGTGTCGAAGTCGTACTTGAGCTCGGGCGAGCCGGCGGCGACGGCCCCGGTGACGGCCAGGAGCTCCGCCCCGATCATGGTGGCCGCGCAGGCGATTTGCATCATCAGCAGGTATTTGTTAGCGGCGCGCCGGTTCTCGGGCTTCTCGCGTTCGTACCGGATGAGGGCGTATCCGGGGAGTGTCATGAGCTGCCAGAACACGAAGAAGAACCACATCATGTCGGTGGTGCTGACGAGCCCGTACATGGCGGCGAGGAAGAGGAGGAAGAAAGGGTAGTACCGTCCGGCGTTTTGGTGTTCGTAGTGACGCAGGTAGGCGATGGAATAGAGCGCGGCGGGGAGGGCGATGATGGCCGCCAGCAGCAGGAAGATGGCAGTCAAGCCGTCCACGTAGAGCCGGAGCGCAAACCCGAGCTTGGGCAGGGTCAGGAACTGGGCGGGCGCAACCGGGCCCAGGGTGAGGACCCGGATGGCGGCCCACACGACCAGGGCGGCGGAGGCGGCGGTGACAGCGAGGGCGATGACCCCGGCGGCGGTCTTGCGGCGGGGGCAGAGCAGGGTGAGAGGCGCGCCTGCGACACAGCCGAGCACGGCGCCGAGGACGGCTTGTTCCGGGGTCAGCATGGGGCCTCCTGGCGAATGGACTGGTCGAGCGTGTGAATCAGCGGCGTTGTGCAGGACGCTGGAAGCGGGGCATGGTTCCACGGCTCGAAGGACCAGAGAGTTCTGAGGACTCCCGCGAGCGCGGCGCAAGTGGTTTCGAGCGTGACGGTGAGGCTTGTGCCGGGTCGGACGGACTCGGGTTGGGCGCCCAGGAGCCAGGTGCGGGTGCGGCCGTTGCCGGCGAGGCAGCGGGCGATGAGGCTGAGGCTGAGCTTATGGGTCGAGACTTGCGGGTAGCGGTGGTCGAGGCCGGCGCTGTCGAGCAGCACGATCGAGCCCGGGTCCGCGGCGAAGTCGACGGCATCGACGAACAGGACGTGATCCAGGGCGGCGGCGGTCAGGGCTCCGAGGTGGCGTTCGGGGTCGAGGCCGGCGACGAGCGTTCGCGCGACGGGGCGATGCGGAGGGGCGTTGGTGGCGGCGTTGGTGGCGGCGTTGGTGGCGAGAGTTTCGAGCAACCGGAGTCCGAAGGCGTCATCCCCGCGGTCGGGGGCGCCGAGGCCGACGAGGCAGAGCGAGCCGTGGAGGGTCTGGACCAGCCGTTGTCGGAAGTCGTCCATGGGATCAGATATCCTCGCCGAGACGGCGGATCTGCTCGTAGGTGAAGACGGGGCCGTCGACGCAGACGTAGGCGACGCCGATGCAGCAGTGGCCGCACTTGCCAACGCCGCATTTCATGTAGCGCTCGAGAGTCGAGACGATGCAATGGGCGGGGAGGTTCATGCCCAGGAGATCTTTGATGACGAACCGGAACATGATGGGCGGGCCGCAGACGAACGCGATGGTATTGTCCACGGGCACTTCGACGCCCGGCTTGCGGAAGAGGCTGCCGACGACGCCGATGTGCCCGGTCCAGCCCGGGGCGGCGCGGTCCACGGTCAGGTAGCATTCGATGCCGGCGGAGTTTTCCCACTCCCGGAGGTTGGGGAGGTACATGAGTTCCCCCGGGGTCTTGGCGCCGTAGAAGACTTGGATCCGGCCGTAATCGGCCCGGTGGGCGAGGGCATAGACGATGCAGGACCGGAGGGGAATGAGGCCGATGCCGCCGGCGACGAAGACGAGGTTTTTGCCGCGGTAGGCGTCCATGGGGAAGCCGTTGCCGTAGGGGCCGCGGACGGCGAAGCGCTGGCCGGGCTGCAGGTGGTGGAGGGCGGCGGTGCAGGTGCCGACGGAGCGGATGGTGAAGAAGGTCTCGGGTTCGGTCGGGCTGGGGGGGAGTGAAGCGGGGAACTCGCCGGCGCCGAACACCGACACCTGGGCGAACTGCCCGGGGCGGAACCGGCGGAACGCGGTTTGCAGGCTGGGCTCTTCGAAGTGCCAGTAGAACGTCCGGACCTCGGGGATATCCTCGACGACGCGGTCGAGGACGGCCGTTTGGGGCAGGTAGATATTATCGGCGTGGGGGGAGGTCATGGCGGCGTCTTGGCGGCGTTGACCAGGGGCGTGGTGGTGTCCGTGGGGGCTGTGGCGCGGCGGATCATTTCGACGACGCTGGGCATGCCGACGTCGCCGTGGCAGACCGCGGCGCAGCGGCCGCAGCCGACGCAGGCCATGGAGAGTTCACGCTGGATGAAGTAGTGGGCGAGCTTGCGGAAGAACCGCCGGTTGCGGCGGTCGTGGACGGCGCGGCGGGGGTTGAAGCCGCCGGCCATGCGGGTGAAGCCGGCCAGGGCGCACGAGTCCCAGAGGCGGACGCGCTCGTATTCGTCGGGCCCGACCCGCCGGTCGCTGACGGTGAAGCAGGTGCAGGCGGGGCAGACGAACGTGCATCCGCCGCATTCGAGGCATCGGTTTCCGATCTCTTCCCAGGTGGCATCGAGGATGTTGCCTTGGGAGACGTAGCGGACGGTGGCGGCGAACCAGCTGGTGGTGGTTTTGAACTGGGCCCGGACGGTGGTGAGGATCTCGTGGCGGCGGCTGACGTGGGCGGCGGTGGCGGGGCGGAAGATCGAGTGTTCGAAGAACGCCTCGCCGGCGGGGCTGCCGGCGACGGCCAGGAACTCGTCGCCGAGGTCCATGAGCTGCAGGTCGAAATGGCTGCGGGCAGCCGGCCCGGTATCCGTGCAGACACAGAAGCACTGGTCGTCGATGTCGAGGCGGAGGTGGGTGCAGACGACATTGACGAGGAAGAGATTGCGTCGTCGGCGCTCGTAGTAAGGATCACGGAAATCGCGTCCGAGGTAGAAGCGGTCGAGGTGGGCGATGCCGGCGACGTCGCAGGAGCGGATCCCGAAGAGGGCGCGGGGTGTTTCGTCGTAGGTGGGAGAATACTGGAGGTCTCCGTGGTCGTTGCGCGAGCGCATGAGCCGCTCGATATGGGGGAGGAGATAGCGCTTCGGGGGGTAGTAGGGGTTGGGGAGGTGGATGCGGACGCGATCGCGGTTGTCGTCGGTGACGACGTCGAAATAGGTGTCGCGGCCGCGGCCGCAGAAGGGGGCCAGGACCTCGCGGTTCCGGCGGAGGAGATCCACCACCTTGAGGACGTCGTCGCGGGCTAGGGTTCGGGCGCGCATGGTCAGGCCGATTCAATTCGAACGAACACCGGTTGGCCGAGGCTGCCGTGGTCGAGGTATTCCTGGCCGCGAATCTGATGTTCGAGTTCGCGGACGAAGAACGGGACGAAAATGGTGCCGGCCCGGACCTCGCGGGTGACGCGGGCGCAGGTGGTGGCGGATCCGGTTTCGGCGACCAACTGGATCCTGGACCCGTCGCGGATCTTGAGCGTTTGGGCGTCCTCGACGCTGATCTCGACGAATCCCTCCGGGTAATCCATGAGCAGGACCCGCAATTCCCGATGCAGGGTTTCGCTATTGCGGACAAGGATGTTCTGGTGCCAGTAGTAGAGGGACTGACCGAACACGAGGGTGAGAGGGTAGGCGGCGGGGGGCGCGGGCGCCGCGTTGGGGCGGGCCAGGGTGGCGAAGCGGAACGGACGACCGCGGATGCCCTCCTCGAAGAGGAACCGGGTGCCGAGTGGTTTGTCCTTGGTGCAGGGCCAGGCCCGGCCGTAGTCGCGTCCGAGGTTCTCGTGAGAGGCGCCGCTGTAGAGGGGTACCACCCGGCAGATCTCGTCCATGATGTCGGCGCTGGACCGGTAATCCCAGGGGGCGCCCAGGGCGCGGGCGACGCGGGTGAGCTGTTGCCAGGCGGGGACGGGGCCGATGGGGGGTTCGGTGACCTGTCGGGCCAGTTGAATGCGGCGGTCGGTGCTCGTGAAGGTGACCTCCTCCTCGCCGAAGCCTACGAGGGGGAGGACGACATGGGCAACTTCCGACGTGGCGATGGGGAACAGGTGCTGGACCACGACGAGGTCGAGGCTGCGCAACACGGCGGCGGCGTCGCAGAACGTGGCGGTGGTGACCGGGTCGTAGCGGCAGAGCCACGCGGCGCGGACACCGGATCGCTCCGGGTTCTCGAAGAAGTCGCGGGTTCCGATGCCGGGCTTGGCGGGGACCGGGCATTTCCAGGCGGTCTCGAAACGCTGGCGGGCGGCGGGGTCGGTGACCGGCGCGTAGCCGGGGAGCCGGTCGGGGGCGACCCCGAGGTCGCAAACGCCCTGCAGATTGTTGTGTTCCGTGAGGGCGAAGACGCCGGCGCCCTCCTTGCCGAGGTTCCCGGTCAGCAGCACGAGGTTGAGAAGGGCGCGAAGGCTCTCGGCGCTCCGGGACTCGGCGCCGGTCGAGTAGAGCAGGGCGGCGGCGCGGCCCCTGGCGTAGGTGAGGGCGGCGGCTTCGATGTGCTCGGCAGGAACGCCGGCGGCGTCGGCGGCGGCCAGGAGATCGAAATGCCGCACGCTGTCGAGGAACGCGGCGTAATCGCGGCAGTGCGCCTTGATGAACGCATGGTTGGCCAGGCCGCGGTCGACGATCACCTTGGCCATGGCCCCGTAGACGAGCAGGTCGGTGCCGGGCCGGCGCTGGAGGAAGTGGTCCGCGTGTTCGGCCACCCGATGCCGCCGGGCGTCGATGACAATCAGCTTGGCGCCGGCGAGTTTGGCGCGGATCACGAGGCCGCCGATGGTCGGCAACTGGACGCCCAAATCGACGCCGTCGACGAGGATCACGTCGCTGGCGGCGAGCTCGCCGATCGAGTTGGTGGTGGCGGGAACGCCCAGCATTTCCTGGAGGACTTGGATGCTGTTGTTGCAGTAGACGCCGGTTCCGTGGTCGATGTTGTTGGTGCCGACGACGGCGCGGGCGAGTTTCTGGAGCAGGTAGCTTTCCTCGTTGGCGCAGCGGGGCGCGTTGAAGAACACCCAAGCGTCCGGACCGTACCGGTCCCGGATCTCGCGGAACCGGGCGGCCAGGAAGCGGAGGGCTTCCTCCCAGGTCGCGGGTCGAAGCTGCCCGTTCTCGCGAATCAAGGGGGTCCGCAGCCGGTTGGGCGAGCTGGCGATTTCATGGACATGCCAGCCGCGCACGCAGATCCGCCCCTGGTTGGTCGGGTGCGACATGCTGGGGTAGGTGCCGGTGACGCGGCGTCCGGCGGTCTCGAGGTAGAGCCCGCATCCCACGCCGCAGAACGTGCATGTCGTCAACTGATGGGCCATGGTTGCCCCTTACGCCGGATCCGTCGCTCGGCCGCCCGAAGCTGGGACCGGCGCGAGGGTCTTCCGCATGGGCAGACACTTAAGGGGAATTGGCGTCGAATGCCAAGAGAAACTGCGAGGGAGAGAAGCCGCGAAGAAGGGGAGTCGCCGCGAAGAGGCACAAGGAGCACAAGAGAGGAGCTCCCTCATCCGCTTCTTGCGCCCTCTGTGCCTTCTGGCGGCGATGCCTCTTCTCGTGCTTCGTGGTGGCCCATTCCGCCGCGAAGAAGGGGAGTCGCCGCGAAGAAGCACAAGGAGCACAAGAGAGGAGCTCCCTCAT